>OKWJ01000131.1_pt1 | contig 113970 bp, 95 predicted proteins | sample 1607121 | NCBI WGS metagenome assembly OKWJ01 (sample SAMN04414080, study PRJEB24778) | human gut metagenome | material: faecal | host: Homo sapiens | reverse complement strand
CGGGCTGCGGCATCGACCACCACATCCTCGACCCATGCCTTCCGGCCCGAGGGTACGTCGTACCACACCAGCGTCAGCACCCCGGCGATCCGGCCATCCAGCCGGGCGGCGAACAGCGCCGCGCCATCGCTGCACACAACACGTTCCATGGCCTGGCGGGAGAGTGCCCCCAGCCGGGGCGAAAGCTGAGGCATGAGCCTTGCGAACGCCTCGGCGAGTTCGTCGGATACCTCTGTCACACACTCTATTTCGACCGCCATGTTTCCCGGATATTTTTCACAAAGTTAATCTTTTTTTCGAAACCCCGGCTTTTTGCCCGTATCCCGGCTGCCATATGCCGAAAAAAGATTACTTTTGTCCCGTTCGGGACAGGCAGGCAAACCGACACCCCGACGCAGCCCCGTGCCACCCTGCGGCGGATCGTACGCCGGGCGACCGGTGCAGTTGCGGACAGCCCCCTCCCTCCGGCGCGGAGAAAATGCCCGGGGAGGGACAGGAGCCCGGGCGCCGGCAAGCCCGGGGAATACCCGGGCCGAATCCCGGCCGAAACCGTAAAAAATTATGGAAAACATGAAAAAATATGCATTCCCGCTCGCGGCGCTTCTTTTCGCCGCCTGCAATTCCGGCGAAGAGACCACGACCACACAGATTCAGGAGCCCGTCGCCACGATCCTCGAATACACCCCGGCACCGGGCCAGTTCATCAACGGCACGATGGCCGGGTTCGACCATGTGGCATCGGCGGCAGACGCATGCAGCTATGCTGCGAACCGCATCGCTTCGAATAACTGGGTTTCGCTCGGCGGCTGGGGAGGCCGCATCGTGGCGGCCTTCGCGGAACCCGTGCCCAACACGGGCGGATACGACCTCTACGTCAAAGGCAACCAGTTCGACACGTCGTCCGAACCGGGCATCGTGTGGGTGTCGCAGGACGCCAACGGAGACGGAGCGCCCAACGATACATGGTACGAACTGCGGGGCAGTGAATACGACAACGCCGAAACGATCCGCGATTACAAAATCACCTATATCCGCCCAGCCGAGGCGGGTGATGAGGTGACATGGAAGGACAACCAGAACGGCAACGGCACGATCGACCGTGTGAAAGAACATACGCAGGCCTACTACCCCGAATGGATCGTGGAGAATGAAATCACATTCGCAGGAACACGGCTGCCGAACAATATCGGGAAAGCCGGGGAAAAATGGACGATGGAAGCTTTTGCATGGGGATACGCCGACAATTATTCGGCCTCCGACCGCATCGGCATGACCAACCGCTTGCGGATCAGCGACGCCGTAACGGCCGATGGCGCCCCGGCCAACCTCTCACAGGTCGACTTCATCATGGTGCAGACAGGGGTGAATGCCAAAGCACCCCTGATCGGCGAGGTATCGACCGAGGTGAGCGGCATCGGCTGCTACCGCACCATCACGAAAAAACAATAACCGCACACGGCAATCCGCCCTATTCGGGGCGGCAAAATTCCAAATTCCGGGAACGATGACCCTCCGCGACCAACTGCTCGAACTCCAGGAGCCGAAATACATGAAATTCACCGCGGCACTGATGCCGGGCGTGGAAAACGTATTGGGCATACGCCTGCCGGTACTGCGCAAAATAGCCCGCCAGATCGCCGCAGGCGACTGGCGCACATACCTGGCCGAAGCCGAGGATTTCTATTTCGAGGAGCGGATGTTGCAGGGGCTGGTGATCGGCTGCGCCCGCTGCACGCCGGCCGAAAAGCTGGAGCATGTGGCGCGCTTCGTGCCCAAAATCGACAACTGGGCGGTCTGCGACTGTTTCTGCTGGCGCCTGAAGGCAGCCGAACGACAGCCGATGTGGGAATTCATACAACCCTATTTCCGATCCGAAGCCGAATACGACGTGCGTTTCGCCGTGGTGACGGGGCTGGGGAATTTCGTCGACGGGGAGCACCTCGAGGCACTGCTGCAACTGCTCGACAGCGTCCGCCACGAAGCCTACTACGCCCGGATGGCCGTGGCATGGGCGGTGTCGGTCTGCTACATAAAATTTCCGCAGCGGACACACGAGTGGCTCGGCAGCTGCTCGCTCGACGACTGGACATTCAACAAATCACTGCAAAAGATCATCGAATCGTTGCGCGTAAGCGACACGGACAAACAGGCGATCCGCGCCATGAAACGGCGCAAATAACCGGAAGGCAGCTCCCGACCGGCAAAACGGCCGCACCTGCCGGGTAAAACCGCTGCGCCTGCTGCGGGCAGAAAAACGGGGCGTGCGGCGCAGATTTGCAAAATAATGTTACCTTTGTGTAAGAAATTCCAAAACGAGCCCCTATGCGCAAACTGGTAATTATCCCGACATACAACGAGAAAGAGAATATTTCGGCGATGATCGACAAGGTCTTCTCGCTGCCCGAGGCTTTCGAAATGCTCGTCATCGACGACGGTTCGCCCGACGGCACCGCAGCGATCGTCAAAAAGCGCCAGCAGGAATTCCCTGCGACGTTGCACCTGCTGGAACGCAGCGGCAAGCAGGGGCTGGGCACGGCCTATCTGACGGGGTTCCGCTGGGGACTGGACAACGGGTTCGACTATATCTGCGAAATGGACTGCGACTTCTCGCACAATCCCGACGATCTGGTACGGCTGTACCAGGCTGCGGCCGAAGGGAACGACGTGGTGGTCGGTTCGCGTTACGTGCAGGGCGTGAACGTCGTGAACTGGCCGATGTCGCGTCTGCTGATGTCCTACTTCGCTTCGATGTACGTACGCATCGTGACCCGCATGCCCCTGCGCGATGCGACGGCGGGGTTCGTCTGCTACTCGCGCCATGCGCTGGAGACGATCGACCTCGACGCCGTGAAGATGAAGGGATACGGCTTCCAGATCGAGATGAAATACTCGGCATGGCGGCTGGGACTGAAACTCAAGGAGGTGTCGATCATTTTCGTCGAACGCCGCGAGGGCACCTCGAAGATGAGCGGCGGCATTTTCCGCGAAGCGTTCTTCGGCGTGCTGGGACTTCCGTTTCGTTCGATCAGGAGCGCGAAAAACCAGTGACGGCCATCCGGCAAAAATACGGAAGCCGGCCTCGCGGGGAGGCCGGCTTTCATGCGAACTGGCGTTACCGCGGAGCCACAACGCCCCGGGAGTCAGAACGTGAAGAAATAGTTCATGAAGAAGTTCCAGAAGGTGACGACCCCGATGGCAAACAATTTAGCCAGGTAGAAATTCAGCTTCCAGCGTTCATGCAACAGATAGATCGTGAGGTTGTTGACCATAAGCCCGACTGCCGCGATACCGAGGAAACGGAGGTATTGCCCGGCAATGTCGGGGTTTTCATTATGGAACGTCCAGATGCGGTTCAGGACATAGTTCGAGGTCGATGCACAGAGGAACCCCAGCGAATTGGCCAGGTACTTGTTCAGGCGCAGCCACTCTTTGCAAAGGTAGGTGACCCCGAAATCGACGAAGACCCCCGAACCGCCGACGACACAGAATTTGATGAACTGCTGGATCATGGTGCGACGACCTCCGTGCGGAGGGGTTTTCCGTTAAACCAATTCGTGTACCCTTCGCGGCGCAGGGCGAAACCGGCATCGAAATCGGCGCCGGAGAGTTGCCCCGGGACGACGAACCGCACCTCGCGCGTGATTGTATCCCCGGCCGGGATCTCGAAGTGCTCCCCCGTATCGAATTCCTCGACACGGAAGCGGCCGTGCTTCCAAAGCATCACGAGCGCCCTGTCCCCGCAGACCCCGATCTCATAGGGGTAAGGATTCGATATCCGCAGCGTCAAACGCAGCGTATCGCCCGCGGCGACCTGTTCGGGCAGCCCCGTAAAGGTAATATCCACAAGGCGCGTCGGATGGAAATGCGGGTCGACAAACCACGTGAAGCGTTTGCCGTTAGGCAACACGACGCTCCGGACGCGGCCCGTGGTATCCGCCCCGTCGTAAGGCGTTTCGACCAGCACCTCGTGTCCCGCGAAGCGCGTATCGTCATCGCGGAACTGCCACTGGTGCGTACGGTAACGGATATTGGGCTGGCAGTAGGCCTCCTCCCCGGTATAAAAGGCGTATTTGGCCGCGACGGCATAGCCATGGCGGAAAATGACGGGGCGGCCATCGGCGATCCCGGCGATCCGGCCGTAGCTGGCAGGATTGTCGAAGACCTCGAAACGCAGACCCAGCGGATTGAAGATCATTTCGAGGCGCACCAGACCGGCAAGGAGGATGGTCGCCAGCCCGGCACACATCAGGTAACGCCGTGTGCGGGGATGCCGGCGGGCATAGGTAAAAAGCGTATAGATCAGACCGAAAACGGCGACGATCACCCATTGGGGCTGCACGTAGCCGCGGAATGTCGAGAGCAGGAAAAAGACGATGAACGCCACGGGGATAAACTTCAGCGCACGTGCGACGGCGCTCTGCGGCTTCACGGCGATCCAAGCCTTCACGTACAGCGGCACGAAGAAGGGATTGAAAATCACCAGCAGGTTGAGCAGGTATTCGGCGACATAATTGAGCCGGAAGACCGAATTACGCCCCGCCAGATGGTAGGCAAACGAGGCCCAGTCGTGCCCGGCCTGCCACATGAAATGCGGCACGAGCAGCAACAGCGCTACCGCACCGCTGAGATATAGGGTCGGACGCAGGAACACACGGGGGGGGGTCACCGCAAGCGTGAAGAGCACGACCAGCGCCCCGTGATATTTGCTGTAAGCCATCAGCGCCATGGCAACCCCCATCCAGAGCCATGCCCAACGGCGGTTTTCGGAGAACCGCTTGAATGTCAGCAGGAACAGCGCAGTGGTCATCATCAGCGGGCCGTCGGGCACGGCGATAAAGCCGTAGAGCTGCAACATCAGCGTCGAGGCCGAGAGGACGACGAAGAGCGCCGCATCGCGCCGGTCGGCATCCGCGGGACGGATTATACGCCACAAAATATAAAGGTAGAGCGGTTGCAGCACCGTGAAGAAAAACCGCACGCCCAGTTCGCCCCCGAAAAGGTGCTCTCCGAGCCAGACCAGTAAGGCAGTCATCGGCGGATGGTCGAAATATCCCCAGGCGAGGTTTTCGGCAAACATATGGTAGTACGCCTCGTCGTTGGCCAGTTCGGAGAAACCGGCCTGCAGGAGGTTGCACACCCACCATACGCCGAGCCACAAAACCACCAGGCCGTCGGCGCCGAGCGAAGCATAAATCTTTTTGAGCGATGCCTTCATACAAGCGACAAAGGTAGCAAAATTTATCGTTTTTGCGCCATCCCCGGCCGAAAGAGAGGGGCTGGCGGAACTGCTTTTGCGAAAATCAGCCCGTAGGGACACACTTTGCCGGTGCAAAAAACGTTTCTGTAACATCGGGCCGCTGTTACGGAACGTCGTCCCGCCGGTTCGGCGCCCGGACGAGAACGAAAATGGGAACGAGGGTAATGACAGGGCGGGACGATACCCGGAATGGCAATCGGGACTGCGGCAGGAATGCCCAGGCGGAGCAGCGGCACGGACAGCGGGACGGACAACTGCCGGGACGATGCTCAGGATACGGCAACCGACAAAAATACCCGAGGCCGACAAACGGCGGCAGACGAAAGGAATTGCGGACGAGGAAACGGAAATGCCGGAAAAGTATGGGTCAGCCCTTCGGCGAAAATCTTGGACAATATCGTGTCCCACAGCCACATGCCCGCAATGAAAGCAAAAGGGAAAAGCACCTGCGGCATGTTACATATTTGGAAGTCCATAAAAAAGGGTTTCAGACAATGACACAACGGATTACAGATGCCTGACTCACAAATCCGGCATCACGCCCCGGCAAAGAATCCGGAGGAATACCCCGGGCTTTCCAAGCGCGGGCATTGCCAAAGGCGCCTTATAAAATACGAATATCAGACAATAAATACATAAAAAGAAACAATATTTATCCTATAAATAGCCTTAACTTCGTAGCATAAAATACCAACTTTTTACGGCAGCCCGCAACCTGCCGTTTTTGCTACGAAAGGCTGCATACGAAGAGGCCATGAAACTACGAAATTCCATACGTCCGATAAGGTTACTGTTGTTGCTGTCCGGCCTGCTGGCATTGGCGTCGTGCCGGCAGAACGAGACGCAATCCCTCTCGGAATATCTGGACTATGTAATCGAGAACAAGCATATTTTCGAAGCCGAAAAGGAAGAGCGGATCAGCAGGCTGAGGAACCTGCTGGGCGTAAGCAACCTGACCCCGGAACAGGAATACGAGATCAATACGAAGCTGTACGAAGAATTCAGGAAATACAAGCTGGATTCGGCCATCCGCTACGTCGAACGGAACCTCGAAATCGCCAGGCAGCTGGACAACAAAAGGCTGACCTACCTGTCGAACATGTACCTCGCCCAGCTCTACTCTTTTTCGGGCATGTGCGTCGAGGCGAACCAGATACTCCGCTCCATCCGATCATCCGAACTCCCGCGCGACCTGCTTCCCGTCTACTACGAGGCCAACAACCGTTATTTCCAGCACTATGCCACGCTGAGCAGCCAGCGCAGCCATCTGCACGAAATGAATATCTACCGGGACTCGCTGATGATGGTTTCCGACCCGGGATCGTTCCGGTACAGGATACACCTGAGCTACAAACTCATGGGAAACGGCAAGATGGACGAAGCCAGGGCGATCCTCGACGAGTTGCTGGAAGAGGTCGGCAAGGACACGCCGCTCTACGCGGAGACGGCCTATGCCTACGGCTGTTTCTACCGGCTGAACAAAGATCCGGAGGCGGAAAAGAAATATTTCATGCTCTCGGCGATCGCCGATGCGAAGAGCGCGGTGAAGGAGAACGCCTCGTTCCACACGCTGGCTCTGATGTACTACGACCAGGGCGATCTTTCGCGGGCTTTCAAGTACACGCAGGCGGCCATCGAAGATGCGGTCTTCAGCAACGTGCAGTTCCGCACGACCCAGATGTCGAAGTTCTATTCGATCATCAACTCGATCTACCAAGCCAAGGAGGCCAAGTCCAAATCCAAGTTGCAGCACTACCTGATCCTGATCAGCGTCCTGTCGCTGTTCCTCGTGCTGCTGTTCATCTACGTTTATCAGCAGATACACAAGCTGTACCGCATCAAGGAGGAGCTGTCGCGGACGAACGGGCGCCTGATGCAGCTCAACGACGAACTGCATGAGAAAAATACGCAACTCACCGATTCGAACATCATCAAGGAACAGTACATAGCGAGGTTCTTCGATCTCTGTTCGATGTATATCGACAAACTGGAGGACTACCGGAAATCGCTGAACAAACTGGCGCAGAACCGGCAGATCGACGAGTTATACAAACAGCTGAAATCCACGTCGATGATGGAGAACGAGCTGGATGAACTGTATAAGAATTTCGACGCCATATTCCTGAACCTCTACCCGTCGTTCGTCGCGGATTTCAACGCCCTGCTGGTCGAGGACGAACGGATCGTGCTCAAATCGGAAGACCTGCTGAACAAGGAACTCCGGATTTACGCCCTGCTGCGGCTGGGCATCACCGACAGCGTCAAGATCGCCTCGTTCCTGCGATGCTCGCTGAGCACCGTATATAATTACCGCACCAAAGCCCGGAACAAGGCCGCAATATCGCGTGAGGACTTCGAAAAAATGGTCATGCGAATCGGTGTGCCGCCCGAAAACAGGCCTTGAGCGATTCCACGGCAACTACATTTTTTTCGTATATTTTTTTGATAAAATATTTATTTACAAACATATAATACTTTACAGGTTCTACAATTTCCGCCCCAACCTATAAATATGGTATATAATAGGATTAATTTTGTAAACACAGCGTTCAGCCACCCGCTCCCGCAGCGGGCAGCCGGATTGCATCGGATTGTAAACACCTACTTAAACCTATTTTATACGAAATGAATCCAATTAAAGTCGGTCTGATCGGTTTTGGCAGAATGGGAGGTTTTTACCTCGAGGAGATGCAAAAAAGCGGTAACTGGGATATCGTTTACATCTGTGACGTATCTCCCGCATCACGGGAACTGGCCCAGCGGCTCTCACCCCGGTCGAAAGTAATATCCGACGAACAAATCATATTCAACGACCCCGAGATTCAGGTGGTCGGGCTGTTCGCACTGGCGGATTCCCGCCCGGAGCAGATTCAGAAAGCAATTGCGAGCGGGAAGCACGTCATCGCCGAGAAACCGATCGCCGACACGGTGGAAAAGGAGTGGCAGACGGTCGCGCTGGCCGAGAAGGCCAAAATCTTCTCGACGGTGAACCTTTACCTGCGCAATTCGTGGTACCACAACACCATCAAGGATTTTATCGCACAGGGCGAGATCGGCGAACTGGCGATCATCCGCGTATGCCACATGACACCGGGGCTGGCACCGGGCGAGGGGCACGAATTCGAGGGCCCGTCGTTCCATGACTGCGGCATGCACTACGTGGACATCGCGCGCTGGTATGCCGAATCGGAATTCAAGACCTGGAACGCACAGGCCATCCGCATGTGGGATTACAAGGATCCGTGGTGGCTCCAGTGCCACGGCACGTTCGAGAACGGCATCGTATTCGACATTACCCAAGGACATGTATACGGACAACTGGCCGAAAAACAGACCCATAATTCATACATCGACATCATCGGCACGAAAGGCATCGCGCGCATGACGCACGATTTCAAGACGGCGATCGTCGAACTGCACGGGGTGACGCAGACGCACCGGCTCATACAGCCCTACGGAGGCAAGAACATCGATGTGCTGTGCAAACTGTTCGCAGAGTCGATCGAGAGCGGGAAACGCAACCCTTCACTCCCCTCGTTCCGCGACGCCGCCACGGCTTCGGAATATGCCTGGCGGTTTCTCCAGGATTCGCGGCAGCACGACCTGCCGGCGATCGGGAACCTGGAAACGCTGCAGGAGATCCGCGAACGCCGCCGCACGATGTCGAACGGCTACGGATTGCTGAGAAAACTCGCATGAGCCGTAATTTGAGACTAAAACAAACTTTATAAACCTTAAAAAACAATCGGTATGAACCACTTACTGTTTATCGGCAACCTGGGTGCAGGCGAAATCATCGTCATAGCCCTGGTCGTACTGCTGCTCTTCGGCGGCAAAAAAATCCCGGAACTGATGAAGGGTCTCGGCAAGGGTGTGCGCAGCTTCAAGGAAGGCATGAACAACATCGAGAACGACATTGAAAACTCGGGTACGGAAAAATCCAACAACGAAAATAAATAGTCCCTCAAAAACAACTAACTTAATTCAAGAAACCATGTCAAGCGAAATGTCAAGGAGAAAGTTCCTGAAAAAAGGAGCAGCTGCCGCGATCGGCTTAGCGGTCGTTCCGGGTACAGTTTTAGGTAAGAAGTTCGGGCACACAGCGCCGAGCGACAAACTCAACATCTTGGGTGTCGGTATCGGCGGCCGCGGCTCGTCGGTGCTCCGCGGCCTCGAAAGCCAGAACATCATCGGCCTGTGCGACGTCGACTGGAAATATGCCGACCACGTGTTCAAGCGCTACCCGGCTGCCAAGAAGTACAACGACTACCGCAAGATGTTCGACGAAATGCTCAAGTCGGCAGACGCCGTGATGGTGGCCACGGCCGACCACACGCACGCGATCATCGCAGCCGATGCGATGACGGCCGGCAAGCACGTCTATGTCGAGAAGCCCCTGACGCATACCGTATACGAATCGCGTCTGCTGACCAAGCTCGCCGACAAATATAAAGTAGCCACCCAGATGGGTAACCAGGGTGCGTCGGACGAGGGTGTCCGCAAGGTCTGCGAATGGATCTGGAACGGTGAGATCGGCGAAGTCCGCAAAGTGGAGACCTTCACCGACCGTCCTATCTGGCCGCAGGGCCTGAGCCGTCCCGAAGACGACCAGCGCATCCCCAAGACGTTGAACTGGGACGCTTTCATCGGCCCGGCTCCCTACCGTCCCTACAACGCGATCTACACCCCGTGGAACTTCCGCGGCTGGTGGGATTTCGGTACCGGCGCACTGGGCGATATGGCCTGCCACATCCTCCACCCGGTATTCAAGGGCCTGAAGCTCGGGTACCCGACCAAGGTTCAGGGTAGCTCGACGCTGCTGCTCAACGAATCCGCACCGATGGCGCAGACGGTGAAGTTCGTCTTCCCGGCACGCGACAACATGCCGAAGGTAGCCATGCCCGAGGTAGAAGTATACTGGTACGACGGCGGTCTGAAACCGGCGCGTCCCGAGGGACTGCCCGCAGGCAAAGACCTGAACATGGCCGGCGGCGGCGTTATTTTCTACGGTACGAAGGATACGCTGATCTGCGGCTGCTACGGCGTGAACCCCTACCTGGTTTCGGGTCGCGTGCCCAACGCACCGAAGGTACTGCGCGAGATCAAGGAGTCGCACCAGATGGACTGGGTACGTGCCTGCAAGGAGGATGCCGACGACCGTGTGCCGAGCGCATCGGACTTCAGCGAAGCCGGCCCGTTCAATGAAATGGTGGTTATGGGTGTGCTGGCAGTCCGCCTGCAGAACCTGAACCGCGAGTTGCTCTGGGACGGCCCCAACATGCGTTTCACGAACATCCCCGATGACGCCACGATCAGTGCTGTCATCAAGGACGGGTTCCACATCAAGGACGGCCACCCGACCTTCGACAAGACCTGGACGGATCCGGTCAACGCACAGCAATTCGCACAGGAGCTCATCAAGCACACCTACCGCGACGGTTGGAAACTGCCCGACATGCCGCGTTAATCTACGGACAAGATTATCAACTCAAATTAAAACAACGGAAAGAATATGAAAAAAGTCATTTTATTCTCGACATGCATCGCAGCAGCCGCAACGATGGCGGCATGCGGCGGCCCGGGGGCCAAAGGCAAAGCGGCAGCCGACACGGCAGCGGCAGAAACCAAAGCCGTACCCGAATACACGGTCATCAACAATGCGACGGTAGACCTCGCAGGTTTCCCGCAGGACAAGGACGGCTACTACGTGATCTTCGACGGCAAGACGTTCAACGGCTGGCGCGGCTACGGCAAAGACCACGTGCCCTCGAAATGGACGATCGACAACGGTGCGATCAAATTCAACGGTTCGGGCGGCGGTGAAGCCCAGGACGGCGACGGCGGCGACCTGATCTTCACGCACAAGTTCAAGAACTTCGAGCTCGAAGTGGAGTGGAAAGTTGCCAAAGGCAGCAACTCGGGTATCTTCTACCTCGGCCAGGAGGTAGCCACGACCAAGGACGGCAAGCAGCGGATGGAGCCCATCTACATCTCCTGCCCCGAGTACCAGGTACTCGACAACGAGAACCATCCCGATGCCAAACTGGGCGTCGACGGCAACCGCAAGTCGGCTTCGCTTTATGACATGATCCCGGCCGTTCCGCAGAACGCCAAGCCCTATGGCGAGTGGAACAAGGCGAAGATCATGGTTTACAAAGGCACCGTGGTACACGGCCAGAACGACCAGAACGTGCTCGAGTACCACCTCTGGACTCCCCAGTGGACGGAGATGCTCGAAAAGAGCAAGTTCAGCCCCGAGAAATGGCCGCTGGCATTCGAACTGCTGAACAACTGCGGCGGTGCACAGCGCGAAGGTTACATCGGCTTCCAGGATCACGGCGACGATGTATGGTTCCGCAACATCCGCATCAAGGTGCTCGACTAATTCCGTTAACAACGGTAACGTATGAAACGTAAACTGTTTACAGCGGTTTGCATCCTGCTCGCTTCGGCAATGCTCCCCTGCGGGGCATTTGCCAAAGCGAAGAAGGACGCAAAGAAGGATATCGGTATCCAGCTCTACTCGGTCAGGGATCTGATTGGGAGTTTCGGAAGAAACCAGCACGACTACAAACCCGTCCTGAAGGCACTCGCCGACATGGGTTACACCAGCATCGAGGCCGCCAGTTACAACGACGGTAAATTCTACGGCAACACCCCCGAGGAGTTCAGGCGCGACGTGGAGGCCGTAGGTATGAAGGTGCTCTCTTCGCACTGCGGCAAAGGCCTCTCCGACGAGGAACTGGCTTCGGGCGACTTCTCCGAGTCGATGAAATGGTGGGATCAGTGCATCGCAGCCCACAAGGCCGCGGGCATGGAGTACATCGTGACCCCGTACCTTCCCATCCCCAAGACGCTGAAGGACATGCAGACCTACTGCAACTACCTCAACGCGATCGGGAAGAAATGCCGGGAAGCCGGAATCAAATACGGCTACCACAACCACGCCCACGAATTCCAGAAGATCGAGGACAAGGCTGTCATGCTGGACTACATGATCGAAAACACCGACCCTGAAAACCTGTTCATCGAACTGGACGTATACTGGGCCGTGATGGGCGAGGCAAGCCCCGTCGATTACTTCCACAAATACCCCGGCCGCTTCAAGATGCTCCATATCAAGGATCGCCGCGAAATCGGCCAGAGCGGCATGGTCGGATTCGACGCCATCTTCGAGAATGCCAAGACCGCCGGTGTGGAAAACATCATCGTCGAGGTCGAGCAATACAGCTACGATGTCGAGAAGAGTGTCAAACTGAGCCTGGACTACCTGCTCAAGGCACCTTTCGTAAAGGCTTCGTACAGCAAATAATCCCTCCGGAAGCATGAAGACGATATCCGGCTGTCTGACGGATGGCCGGATATTTCTTCGCTGAAAGATACCTTCCGGAAAACAAGCAATAAACCCTACTATCCCATGGAAGAAAAGGAAATGACGTTCTGGGCACACCTCGAAGACCTGCGTTGGACGCTGGTACGCGTGGTCGCCGTCTTATTCGTGTTCGTTGTCGTCTGTTTCTGCCTCATGCCCTATCTGTTCGACAATTTCGTACTGGCTCCCACCACGTCCGATTTCCCGCTTTACAGATGGCTGTCGAAACTGGGAGGCGGCAATCCGCTGCTCCCCGATTTCAGCAACGACCACTTCTCGGTAGAACTCATCAACATCAACGTTGCCTCACAGTTCCTGACGCACATCAGCACCTCGTTCTGGTTTGCACTGGTGCTGATATTCCCCTACCTGACGTTCGAAATATGGCGGTTCGTACAACCGGCCCTGTTCGACAACGAAAAGAAGAGCGTCGGGATGGCATTCGCATTCGGGACATTCATGTTCTTCCTCGGATGTGCGGTCGGTTACTTCCTGGTCTTCCCCTTCACGTTCCGGTTCCTGACCGAATACCAGCTGAGCCCGCTGATCACGAACCAGATCTCGCTGACTTCCTACATGGGTAATTTCCTGATGCTCATTTTCGTAATGGGTATCGTCTTCGAGCTGCCGCTGCTGGCATGGCTGCTTTCGAAACTGGGGCTCGTGACAAAAACATTCTTCCGGCAATACCGGAAACATGCCGTAGTCGTCCTGCTGGTGCTCTCCGCGGTCATCACCCCGACGGGCGACCCGTTCACGCTGATGATCGTCTTCCTGCCACTTTACCTGCTCTATGAGCTGAGTATAAAGATTGTCCGGGCATAACGGACTGCGACACACGATTTGCCGGCTTTTGCCGACATACGAACTACTACGGCCGGGTAATTCCCGGCCGTAGTCATTATGGGGAGGGGCCTGCCGGGTCAGATGCCCTGCCCCTCCGCCTGAGGTGCATTCCGCATCGAAGCCCGGTACTGCGTCGGTGAAACGCCGTAACGCTGCTTGAATGCCCGGTTGAAATAGGGAATGTCCGTAAAACCCACTGCATAGCAGATTTCGGAAATGTTCTTGGAAGAGCGGGTCAGCATCGTACAGGCCATCTGCAACCGAAAGACATTCAGATAAGCGACAAACGACTCATTGGTCGCCTTCTTGAAAAACAGACAGAAGGCCGTCTTGTTCATCGAGGCATAGGACGCGATCTCCTCGAGGGTTATCTTACGGTGGTAGTTCTCGACGATGTACTTGTAAACGGCCTGCAGGCGCTGCTTGTTCTTATGGATCCTGGCTCCGCGGAATTTCCCGGGCCCGATGGGGCGGTAATGCCCGTCCTGAGCGATCAGGAAAAGCAATTGCAGCAACGTCACGAACTGTTCGGGGTCGGAACTGCGTTCGAGGCCCGCCAGCAATTTACGCACCCTGGCCGCCGTTTCGCCGGTAATCCCGATCGCCTGGCGCAACTCCTTATAGAACCCTACGACGGGCTGGAACTCGGGCGAGAGCTGCGACAGCTGCACCAGAAACTCCTCGCCGAATTGCAGCGAACCGTTTTCGATCATCCCGTCGGGGGCGCACAATGCCTTGTCATAGACCCAGCCATGCGGGAAATAGGGCGGCAATACGACGATCTCCCCCTCGCGGAAGGGTTCCGTAAAGTCGTTGGTCACCCGCCGCCCGCCGCCGCTCAGCACCACCGTAATCTCGTATTCGGGATGTTGGTGATACGGGAATTCATCCCGGTACCACAGCCTTTCGTGGCGGTAAGTGAAAGAGCGGGAGGCTCCCTTGAATATTTGTCCGCATGTAACAGTCCCCATCAGTCTTCTGCAATCAATTTTGCGAATATAAGACAATGTTCCGAAAAATCGGAGAAAACAGGGGAGAATTTTGCAGGCGCCTCCGCTTTCAGCTCCGATCAGCTCTGCAACCGATACTCCCTGGGGGTGTAGCCGACATGGCGTTTAAAGAAACGTACGAAATGCTGCGGATACTGGAATCCCAGTTCATAGGCCACCTGCCCGATGGTTTTATTCGGGTCGAGAAGCCCCTCCTTGGCCGCGTCGATCATCTTCAGCTGGATATACTCCTGGGCCGATTTCCCGGTCTCCTTTTTCACCAAATCGCCGAAATAATTTGGCGACAGGCATATTTTGCTTGCAAAATAGCGTACCGAAGGCAACCCTTCCTTCGCAGCGGCGCCTTGGGTAAGGTAATCGTCGAGCAACCGCTCGAAACGTGCCAGGACATCGAGATTCATGTCCCCGCGCGTGACGAACTGGCGCTCGTAAAAACGCATACAATAGTCGAGCAGCAGTTCTATATTGGTCGCAATAAGCCCTTTGGTATGCTTGTCGATGGCGTGGAGCAGTTCCATGCGGATTTTTTCCAGGCAGTCGAGGACAATCATACGTTCTTCCTCCGACAGGTGCAAGGCTTCGTTGGACTCATAGGAAAAAAACGTATATTTCTTAATCTTCTGCCCCAGCGACGTACCGCGGATAAAATCGGGATGAAACAGCAGCCCGACCGATTTCTTGGGAACACCCTCCACGTCGGTATACCCCACCGTCTGCCCCGGAGCGATGCAGATGACCGTCTGGTCGTCAAAATCATAACTCGTCTTGCCGTAGTTGATCCGGCATCCCGCCGTCTCCTTGAGGAATACCGAATAGAACCCCATCGTCATCCGGTAGTTTCCCTGGCTCTCGGCCGTATCGAACGAAACGACGCCGACCTGCGGGTGGCGGGTCTCGAACCCGAAGAGTTTGTTATACTGGTCGACAGTGTCGATTTTCAGGATTTCTTCCATATTTTTTTCTTTACCTTTTTGCAAAGATAGTGTTTTTGCAGATTCGGCCCACATGCCGGGCCGCCGAAACAGTAATTGGGGTAATATTATCCGTAATAGGGGTATATTACTGTACATCAACATATTTCATAGACGACCAAACCAGTAATCAGGGTAAATATATCCGTAATACGTATACAAAACGAATGCCCCGCGGGATGTAGTTTTGCAGTGTGGAAAAAACATCAAACACAATAGAGCCATGAAAACAAAACTGAATTTCAACATGTGGATCCCGACCCGCATCCTTTTCGGGGCGGACGAACTGAAAAACCTGCACAGGCAGGAGATGCCCGGGAAAAAGGCGCTGCTGGCAATTTCGAACGGCAAGTCGACCCGAGCAAACGGCTATCTGGCCGCCACGGAGGAACAGCTCCGGCTGGCAGGGGTCGAAAGCGTGGTATTCGACCGGATCGAAGCGAACCCCTTGAAATCCACCGTCATGGCCGGAGCAGCAGCGGCACGGGAGCACGGGTGCGACATGATCGTCGCATTGGGAGGCGGCAGCGTCATGGACGCCGCGAAGGCCATAGCCCTGATGGCATCCAACGACGGCGACCTGTGGGACTACGTATTCGGCGGGACGGGTAAAGAACAGCAGGCCGAACACGCACCGCTGCCGGTCATCGCAATAACCACGACGGCAGGAACCGGGTCGGAAGTCGATCCGTGGGGCGTCGTAACCAACGAACAAACCCATGAAAAGATCGGCGTCGAAGCCGCATTCCCCGTACTGGCCGTAGTCGATCCGAAGCTGATGCTCACCGTGCCGCCGAAATTCACGGCATACCAGGGGTTCGACGCATTGTTCCACAGCGTGGAGAGTTACATTTCGAAATTCGCCAACCTCGCAAGCGACATGTACGCACTGACCGCCATCGAGCATATCGCCCGCAACCTGCCGCGCGCCGTGGCCAATGGCGACGATCTCGAAGCTCGCACCCGCGTGGCCTTCGGCAACACCCTTTCCGGCGTGGTGATGTGCCTGAGCGCCACGACCAGCCAGCACTCGATGGAACACGCCATGTCGGCCTACCACCAGGATCTGCCCCACGGCGCCGGGCTGATCATGCTCAGCAGGGCTTACTTCTCGTTCTTCATCGACCGGCACGTCTGCGACGAGCGTTTCGTACGAATGGCCCGTGCAATGGGGATGGAGCAGGCCGCACAGCCCGGAGATTTCATCACGGCGCTCACCCGCTTGCAACAGGCATGCGGCGTCGCCGACCTGAGGATGTCCGACTACGGCATCACCCCCGGAGAGTTACAGCAAATGACGTTCAACGCATTCGACACAATGCCCGGACTGTTCGAATCAGACCGCCACAGGCTGAGCATCGACGAATGCACAGCCATCTACCGGGCCGCCTATAAATAACCCGAAAAAACGACACGATCATGAAACGACCATTAATTCTGACAACAGCCATACTTATGATACTCGGCACGAATACATCCGTCGCACAGGGCGATGCAGACAATTTCTACAAAAGCAATTCGGTAAACACCGAGAAAGTATCCTTTTCCAACCAATACAAAATGAAAGTAGGCGCACGGCTCTTCCTGCCCAAGGAGCTGGAGGAAGGGCGAAAATACCCCGCCGTCATCGTCGGGCACCCGATGGGCGCAGTCAAGGAACAGAGCGCCGGTCTGTACGCCACGAAACTGGCCGAATGCGGGTTCGTCACGCTGGCACTCGACCTCTCCTTCTGGGGTGAAAGCGACGGAGAACCGCGCAATGCCGTCCTGCCGGATGTCTATTCGGAGGACTTCAGCGCAGCGGTGGATTTCCTCGGCACCCGCCCCTTTGTCGACCGGGAACGTATCGGCGTTGTCGGGATCTGCGGCAGCGGCAGCTTCGCCATCAGCGCTGCGAAGATCGACCCCCGCCTGAAAGCCATCGCAACGGTCAGCATGTACGACATGGGGGCAGCCAGCCGCAACGGGCTGAAGCACGCCCTGTCGCCCGAACAGCGCCAACGGATCATCGCCCAGGCTGCCGAACAGCGTTATGCCGAATTCCTGGGCGGGGAACCCCTTTACACCGGCGGCACAGTACACGAACTGACGGCCGAATCCACGCCGATCGAGCGCGAATTCTACGAATTTTACCGTACGCCGCGCGGGGAGTTCACCCCCGACGGGGCCACGCCGCGCACGACTACGCACCCCACACTGACCAGCAACGTGAAATTCATGAACTTCTACCCCTTCGCCGACATCGAGACCATCTCGCCGCGGCCGATGCTCTTCATCGCAGGTGAGAATGCCCATTCGCGGGAGTTCAGCGAGGACGCCTACCGCCTGGCTGCCGAGCCGAAAGAGCTTTACCTCGTGCCGGATGCAGGGCATGTCGACCTCTACGACCGGACAGGCCTGATCCCGTTCGGGAAACTGGAAACATTCTTCAGGGATGCGCTGAAATAATCCCGCTGCGCAGGCAACAGTCCCGGAAGCACACCGGGATGCCGCACCTGTCCGGCGCCCGCGTACCCGGGATCGACCAACCTGTAAAACCAATAAAGAACGACTATGAAAAAATTATTGTTACTGCCGTTCATGCTGCTATCGCTGGTACTGCCGGCGGCATGCGGGGAATCGGGCGACGACCCCGCCCCTTCCGGAGGGCACCCCGGTCAACCGGAGACGCCCGGCGGAAACGAGAGCGGCGACCCGGGCGAAACATCGCTGAAAATCGGCATCACGGTCGGCAGCCGCACGATTACCGCCACGATGGAGGACAATGCCGCCGCACGGGATTTCCTTTCGCGCCTGCCGCTGGAGGTGACGTTGTCGGATTACAGCAACGCCGAAAAAATATTTTATCCCTCGCCGGCGCTGACGACCTCCAAGGTCGCACGCGGCTGCACCCCTGCACCGGGCGACATCACGATCTATGTCCCGTGGGGCAATGTGGCCATATTCTACAAAAACGGGTCGAGGAGCAACGACCTGATCCGAATCGGGCGCATCGACGGCAACGGAATCGAAGCCCTCAGCATCCCCGGCTCGCTTAGCGTCCGGTTCGAAAGGCAACGACAGGAAACACCGGAAAACAATAGTGCACAAAATCCGACATGATGGAAACGAAAGATAAAACGGCATTGGTCACCGGGGCTGCGAGCGGCATGGGAGCAGCTGCCGCCCGGATGTTCGCCCAAGCGGACTATTCGGTCATGCTGGCCGACATGAACGGGACGGCGGTGGAAGCGGCCGTACAAGGACTCGCAGCATCGGGATATGAGGCCGACTACACGGTATGCGACGTGACCGACGAAGCCCAGGTCAAAGCGATGGTCGAAAAGACGGTGGCAAGGTTCGGCAAACTCGATGCCGCCTACAACAACGCAGGGATCATGCCTGCGCGGGTAGAGACGGCCGATACGGAAACAGAGGCATTCGACCATGTGATAGCCGTCAACCTGAAAGGGGTCTGGCTCTGTATGAAATACGAATTACTGCAAATGCGCAGACAAGGCCACGGGGCCATCGTCAACACCTCGTCGATAGGCGGGCTGGTCGGTTCACCCGGCCGCGCCGGATACCACGCAGCCAAACACGGGGTGCTGGGGCTGACCAAATGCGCAGCGCTGGAGTATGCCGGCAAGGGCATCCGGGTCAATGCCGTATGTCCCGGGACAATCGAAACGCCGATGGTCGACGACATGATCCGCACGGGGAACCTGGTCGTGTCCGAAGCGTTGCAATTCGCCCCGGCAGGACGTTTCGGCCGGGCGGAAGAGGTCGCAGCAGCCGTCGTATGGCTTTGCAGCCCCGGAGCGAGCTACATTACGGGACAGGCAATAGCCGTCGACGGCGGATATACGGCCATGTAAATTCAAACTAAAAAACAAGAACGATGCAGATAAAAAACACCACCTACGGAGGCGAACGCCCGCTGTTCGCCTCGCACGGCCTGCGCATGGAGCACGTAACCATCCAGGCAGGCGAATCGGCACTCAAGGAGTGCTCGGATATCGAAGCCGTCGATTGCCGTTTCGAAGGCAAATACCCTTTCTGGCACGTCGACGGGTTCGTCGTCCGGAATTGCCTCTTCACCGAGGGCGCACGCGCGGCGCTGTGGTATTCGCGCAACCTTACGATGAGCGACACGCGGGTCGAAGCCCCCAAGATGTTCCGCGAGATGGACGGCATCCGGCTGGAGAACGTACAGTTGCCTTTTGCACAGGAAACGCTCTGGCACTGCCGCAACGTGCAGCTGCGCAACGTACAGGTCGACAAGGGCGATTATATCTTCATGCACGGCGAAAACATCCGCATAGAGGATTACGCGCAAAGAGGCAACTATTCGTTCCAATACTGCCGCAACGTGGTGATCCGCAACGCCGTCATCAACTCGAAGGACGCTTTCTGGAACACCGAGGACGTGACGGTCTACGACTCCGAGATCAACGGCGAGTACCTGGGCTGGCACTCGAAGCGGCTGCGGCTGGTTAACTGCAAAATATCGGGCACCCAGCCCCTATGTTATGCCACGGATCTCGTACTGGAAAACTGTACGATGGCCGACGACTGCGACCTGGCGTTCGAATACTCGACATTGCAGGCCGCCATAGACGGCCCCGTCCGCAGCGTGAAGAACCCCCGCAGCGGTTCGGTCACGGCCGAAAGCTACGGGGAGATCATCCTCGACGGGAATATCAAGGCACCGGGCGACTGCCGTATCGAAACGTGGAACGACCAAAGCAGCTGCGCATAGATGGAATACGATTTCGACACCGTCATTCCCCGCCGGGGCACGGACTCCTGCAAGTGGGATACCCCCGCGCAGGAAGACGTGCTGCCGATGTGGGTGGCGGACATGGATTTCCGCACGGCCCCGGCCGTCATCGAGGCGTTGCAGCGGCGCGTGGCACACGGCATCTTCGGTTACACGAAGGTGCCCGATGCCTATTACAACGCGGTAGAAGGCTGGTTCGCACGACGCCACGGATGGCGGATCGACCGGCGATGGATCGTCTGCACGACAGGCGTCGTCCCGGCACTGTCGGCCGTAATCAAGGCACTGACGAAGCCCGGCGACCGGGTAATCGTACAAACACCCGCCTACAACTGCTTCTTCTCGTCGATCCGCAACAACGGGTGCGAATTGTCTTCCAACGGCCTGTCGTACCGCGGTGACCGGTACACCGTCGATTTCGAAGATCTGGAGGCGAAAGTCGCCGACCCCAAAGCGAAACTCCTGCTGTTATGCAACCCGCACAACCCCGTCGGACGGGTCTGGACACCGGAAGAGTTGCGACGCATGGGCGAAATCTGCCTGCGCCACGGCGTGCTGGTCGTGGCGGACGAGATCCACTGCGAACTGACCTATGACGGACACGACTATACGCCTTTCGCATCGTTGTCCGAAGAGTTCCTGCGGCATTCGGTCACCTGCAATTCGCCCAGCAAGGCATTCAACCTGGCCGGGATGCAGATCGCCAACATCGTCGCCGCCGATGAAGGGGTGCGACGCCGCATCGACCGGGCGATCAATGACAACGAAGTCTGCGACGTCAACCCGCTGGGCGTAGCGGCACTGACGGCCGCCTACAACGAGGGGGCGGAGTGGCTCGACGCCTTGCGGGCATACCTCCGGGAAAACTACCGCTTCCTGCGGGGGTATTTCCAGGAACACCTGCCGCAATACGCCGTCCTGCCGCTCGAAGGCACCTATCTGGCATGGATCGACTGCCGGGCCGCCGGTACGGGTTCGGAACGGCTCGCGGAACGGCTGCTCGATCAGGGACGGCTGATGGTCAGCCCCGGCACCCTCTACGGGCCCGGCGGCGAGGGTTTCATCCGCCTGAACATCGCCTGTCCGCAAAGGACGCTTGGCGAGGGGCTGGAACGGCTGCGAAAAGTGCTGGCCCGATAAAAAACACTATTTTTGCAGTCGTCTTCACCGCCGACCGTCTATGGATGCAGGAAAAAAGCGAGAATACGAATTGCTGGAGCTGATCCGCACCGGCAAGCCGATGACCTGGAGCGAGCGGCTCGACCTGATCGTCCGGTTGAGCATTCCCTCCATTCTGGCACAGCTGTCCGTCATCGTGATGCTCTACATCGACGCCTCGATGGTCGGAAGCCTCGGGGCAAACGCCTCGGCATCCATCGGGCTGGTGTCGACGACCACATGGCTCTTCAGCGGGGTATGCACGGCGGCGGCCACGGGATTCTCGGTACAGGTCGCCCACCTGATCGGCGCCAACGACCCGGCGGGCGCGAGGAACGTCCTGCGGCAGGCATTCTCCGCGACGCTGCTCTTCGGGCTTTTCGCCTCGGCCGTCGGATGCGCCGTCAGCGGGTCGCTGCCCGGATGGCTCGGCGGGAACGACGCCATCGCCCCGGATGCTTCGCGTTATTTCCTGATCTATGCGCTGTCACTCCCGTTCCTGCAGGTCAACTACCTGTCGGGCAGCATGCTGCGGTGCAGCGGCAACATGCGTGTCCCAAGTATGCTGAGCGTCCTGATGTGTGTGCTGGACGTGATCTTCAACACCCTGCTGATCTTCCCGACGCGGACGGTGCATTGGGGCGGCGCGGAAGTGGTGTTCCCGGGTGCAGGCATGGGCGTGGCCGGAGCCGCACTGGGAACGGCGCTGGCAGTCATAGCGACGGCCGGGCTGATGACCTGCTACCTGTGGTTCCGCTCGCCGGAACTGGCGTTGGGAAAGGAACGCGGAAGTTTCCGGCCTACGGCCGAATGCCTGCGCAAAGCCGTCCGCATCGGCCTTCCGATCGGTTGTGAGCATGTCATCCTCTGCGGGGCGCAAATCCTGACTACGGTGATCGTCGCGCCGCTCGGCACCGCCGCCATCGCGGCCAACGCCTTCGCCATCACGGCCGAAAGCCTTTGTTACATGCCCGGCTACGGAATCGCCGACGCCGCCACGACATTGGTCGGGCAGAGCAAGGGCGCCGGGCGGCGGATGCTCACGCAGCGTTTCGCCCGCATGACCGTGTCGCTCGGCATGGTCGTCATGGCATTCATGGGTTTGGTGATGTACGTCGCCGCCCCGCTGATGATGGGCATCATGACTCCGGATCCGGAGATCCGGGAGCTCGGCATCATGGCACTGCGCATCGAGGCTTTCGCCGAGCCGATGTTCGCCGCTTCGATCGTAGCCTACGGGGCTTTCATCGGTGCCGGGGACACCGTAGTCCCGAGCTGCATGAATTTCTTCAGCATCTGGGCCGTACGGCTCACGCTGGCCGCGCTGCTCGCCCCGACGATGGGATTGCAGGGTGTATGGATCGCCATGTGCATCGAACTCTGTTTCCGCGGCGCGATTTTCCTCGTCCGGCTGCTGCGGGGCAAATGGCTGGGTGCCGCCACCCCGGCTTGCTGAATCCGGAATCGTATAGCGAAAGAACCGATACCGGACAACTTCCTCTTCCGGGGAACGGAGCCTCAGGCATTTTTTTTGTAAATTCGGAATAAAACAATATCGTCATGAAAAAAATATGGGCCTATATCCTCCCGACGGTGCTGTGTTTCGTTCTGGGGGGACTTGCCGGATGGTTGCAGCACGACGCGATCAACGAATGGTATCCGCTGCTCGACAAACCGGCGCTGACACCGCCCAATGCGGTTTTCCCGATCGCATGGAGCATCATCTACCTCTGCATGGGCATCTCGGGCGGGCTGGTACTGACCTCCGAAGCCCCCGCCCGTAAAAGTGCGGTGAGGCTGTGGTTTTTCCAGTTAGGGTGCAATTTTCTGTGGAGCATCCTCTTCTTCGTCTGCCGCAGCCCGCTGCTGGGCATGGCGGACATCGTGGTGCTCGATGTCCTGGTGATCCTCTATCTCGTCCGCAGTGCAAATGTACGCGCCGCTGCCGCATGGCTCTTCGTCCCTTACCTCTGCTGGCTCCTCTTCGCCACCTACCTCAACGCCTATATCCTCGTTGCGAACGGGACGGGGCTGTAAACCGGGGAAAGGCGCGATGTGCAGCAGGACGAAGATTTGAAAAATCCCCGGGAAGGAAACTCCCGGGGATTCGACGGCATATCACATAAGGCGGCTATTCCAGCAACGGCAACCTGCCCAGCATATCCCTGAGCCGGATCGCCGTACGGGGCATCGGCTCGGCGACCGTAAGGCCCACCAGCTCCTTTTCAGCCGCAATATCGTTTATCACGCGGACGACCGCCTCTATTTTCATCCCGTCGGGATCGGTGCCGACCGCCGCAACGATCTCCGCCGGGTCGAGCACGTCCATATCGAAATGAACCACCACCTTCGACGCCCCGCACGATTTCAGCCAGGCCCGGAGCGCATCGCTGTCCGCAGCCACCTCTTCGGGGGTGAGATGCTTTATCCCGTACTGATGCTGGCGGGCCTTGATCTCGTCCCGCTCCCAGTTGCGCAACCCTACGAACAGGATCTTCGACGGGTCGAATGCGGCGGGCAGTTCCGCCACGATCTTCGCATCGCCGTGCCCCATGCAGGCCGTGACGGCCATGGCATGGTAGCCGGGATAGGGATCGCCCGGAAGCGTGATGTCGGGATGGGCGTCGATCCATACCATCGCCACGTCGCCGCCGTATTTCGCGGCAAGGTAGGTGAACGGCACCACGCTCACGGAGCAATCCCCGCCCAGGGTCACGATCCTGCCGGGATCGCTCGCCCGCAGCATCTCCAGCGCGGCTTTCGTCTGCCGGAGAATGACGTTGCGGTCGAGTACACCGTCCGTCACCCTGCGTTCCCCGATCTGGGTGGAGACGGGAACGGTGAGCGTTTCCTGCCCGCCGCAGGGAGCCAGGAAGTCGAGCAGCTGCGCCCCGAGGTAATATCCCCGTGCGGCATCGTCGGGATCCTTTACCTCGGGCACCATCGCCGCGATATTGCCACCCTGCCATTGCGGGTAGATCAGGCGGATCGTAGATGTGTGTGTTTTCATAGTTTTACGGTTTGTCGATAGTTTTTCCTGCGCACCGGCAGAAATCATTCCGCCGGCCAAAACGGCAGCCAATAAAATTCCTTTCATGTCCGGATTCACCTTTTTCGTCGGATATGCAAAAATACGGAGTGGCCCCGGATATTGCAAGTACCCGCAAATTATTCATATACCGATAAATTTATCGGTACAGACAAATTACAGGGATATGGTGCAAAGTCTTTGGAAAATGATTATTTTTGCACAAACCGGATATCCATATGTACGAAAAGAAAATACCTTTCGACATCGATTGCGGAATAAAGATCGCCATGGAGGTCATCGGGGGCAAGTGGAAAAGCTGCATCATCCTCGAACTGGACAACGGGCCCAAACGCCCCAGCGAGTTACACAGGCTGTTTGCGGATGCCAATGCGCGCGTAATCGACCAACAACTGAAAGAGCTCGAAAAACACGGGGCCATCCGGAAAAAGATCTACGCGGAACTTCCGCCCCATTCGGAATATTCCATCACCGACACCGGCAGGTCGCTGATCCCTGTAATCAAGCAGCTCGAAACCTGGGGCGACGCCTTCCGTCCGAAGATGAAGGAGATCCTCGGCATAGAGGATTAAGCTGCCTGCGATGCAGCGACGCGATTTCATTGCGTCCGATTGCCCGGACAGATAAAAAACACCGCGCGGCCCGAACTTCGGCACAACCCCGGCCGGGAATCCGGTGCCTTTATGACAAAAAACTCTTAAAAACTAAACGGAGATGAAAAACACACTCGTAATATCCGGCCATACCGATCTTTCGGCATCGGTGGCCAACAAAACGATCCTCGAAACGATTGCGCAACGACTGCCCCAGGCGGAGATCGTACGGCTCGACAGCCTCTACCCGGATTTCAAAATCGACGCGCAGGCCGAACAGCAGCGGCTGCTGAAAGCCGACGTCATCGTATTGCAGTTCCCGGTATTCTGGTACAGTGCCCCGTCGCTGCTGGAGCGCTGGATGGAAGAGACCTTCCGGCACGGGTTCTCGCACGGAAGCACGGGCGACAAACTGAAAGGCAAGAAACTGGTGCTCTCGTTCACGACGGGCGCCCCGGCGGAGATGTATTCCCACGAAGGGCCGATGGGCTACACGATCGACGAATTCCTGCCCTGCTACAAGGCCACCTGCAAACTGTGCGGGATGGAGTTTGCCGGATATGTCTTCACCGGCGGGGTGAGCTATGGTGCGCGGACGACGCCAGAACAGGTCGAAGCGCAGAAAGCGAAGTCCGTGGAACATGCGCAGCGGCTGCTCGGGCTGCTCGCGACATTGTAACCCCCGGGCACGCGGCGAAACACCCCGGCAATTCCCGGCAGTCCCAGGCGCGAGGAGTAACCGGAGGATACCGGTGCATCCGGCACCAAAGAAAAGGATTCTGCCCGTTACGCCCGACACGCAGGCAGCTAAAGGGGCGGCAGGGAAAAAGAATGACCGTCTGGCAGGAACCGGAGTAAATCGTTGTATGGCAGACAACGCTAAACTAATCTCTAAATGCTCCGGATCCCGCCGACGGCCATCGAAATTGCGGCGGCAACGCTGATTACAGGAATGTTTGCAATGGTTCACTGCGATTGAGAGCACCGCCGCCGCAGGTTATTCCAACGGCTGCAGCCTCCGGCGCGTAAAGACGATATGCGCCGGAATGTCACCTGTTTCGACCGACCACTTTTTCGTACCGTCGGGATTGAAACAGTAGAGCGTACCGGGGGTCACATAATCCTTGGCGTCCGTCACGAAAAATTCGCGCGTATTGGGGTTTATCGCAATACCATAGGGTATGGCAATCTGTTCGTTCGTTCCGTCGGTAATGAAATTCCGCGTGACGACCTTCCTGGTGCGGACATTGACGATCGCATAGCTGATCGTATTGCGATGCGTGTGGTAGCTCCACTCGGTACTGTACACATAGAGCGAATCTCCGCAAACAGCCATTTCGCTGTTGGGCAACAATTTCAGTTCGTCGATTACCTCGTCCATCCTGCTGTCGATCACAAATGTTTTGGACGGCGTATCGTAGTAGTCGCCGCGCGAGGAGACCCATATCTGGCCGTACTTGTCCAGTTCGAGCCGGTGCAGGTTGATCGCAACGTCGATCTTCTTAACCTCACGGAACGTATCCAGATCGATGACCGACACCGTACGGTCGTAGTTCGGCACGCGGTAGCCGCCCGAATTAGCGACGTAGAGTTTGTTGCCCGAGATAACCATTTCTTCGGGTTGGTAGCCGACCGTACAGGTTCCGACGACCGACATGGTAACCGTATCGACTTTGGCCACATAGCCCAACCGGGCGTTGGGATCGATCTGAACCGGCCCGGCATAGGAACTGACGTATGCATAGCGTCCCTTGAAAACGATGTAGCGGCAATTGGGAATCGAGATCTGGGTGATATGCCTTGCCGTCCGCACATCCATCACCTCGACGAAATGCGAACAGTTGACCACTGCGTAGAGCTTGTTGCCGTAAATCTGTATGTCGTTTCCCACATCGCCCAGCTCCTTCACGACGCCCGGATTACGTTCGGCATAGATATTTTTCGTGTAGATCCCCGTTTGGTAGTCGAAATAGTCGAGCGTGGACTTGTTGCTGCCCATATTCCCTTCGTTCAGCAGGAAAAAGCCGCAGATCTCACCGCTTTCCCCTCCCGTAACGGTCGTCGAGGTCGACGGCACGATCTGTTCCTCCTTGCGGCAGGAGAAGAGCAGCACCACCATCGTAATAACGACGGCGCATAAGCGTATGTTCGGTAATCGTATCATAGCGTCCAACTGAAAATTATTTTTACATTTGTCCCGGGCATCGGGTAACACTGCACCACTTCGTACTGCTGATTCAAAAGGTTGTTCACTTCCACGGCCGCCCGTAATTGCGAGCGCTTCAAATTGAAAATTTTGGACAGCGACAGATCGCTCGTGTACCACGAGAGCGCGTAATTTTCAGCAATGTTGGCCCCCGCTTCGTAGCGTTCGCCGGTATAGATGAAGCTGTAATTGAGGCTCCAAGTCCCGTAATTCAATCCGATGATCGCCGAGCCGCTGTGCCAGGGAATATAAGGTATCTGATCGCCGTAATACTTGCTCGCGGGATCGGTAAAATCCTGGGCTTTCTGGTAAGTGTAAGTCACGCGGCAATCGGCCCCGAACTTTCCGAAACGCATTGCGCCGCTCACGGTCGCATCCACTCCGCGGATTTCGACATACCCCAGATTGACCATCGTCCACTGGAACTGATTGGAGGTGGGCATGGCGATAATCTTGTCTTCGACCTGGTTGTAATAGGCGTCCACACTCGCATCGAGACGGCGGAAATGCGACGACGGCCACTCCTTGGAGTAAGCCAGGCCGACGTTGTACTGGGTCGTGTATTCCGGTTTGAGGTATTTGTTACCGATAAACGTGTAATAGAGGTCATTGAGCGTGGGCATGCGGAAAACCCGCTTGTAAAATGCCCGGAGCGAGAGGTCGATGTCGTTGAACGGGGTGTACTGCGCCACAACGGTCGGGGTAAGGACATGCTTGCTTTCGGCGGCCGCACCCGCTTCCCGTGCGAAATCATCGACGAACGTGTAGAGCAAGCTGCCCTGTACGTCGATCTTGCCGAAACGCAACGATGTGGCCAATGCCGTGAGCGAAGTGAACCGCGACGGATAGACGAAATTCACCAGGTCGGCTTCGAGCGTGTTATACTGGAAATCGGCCGCCAGGTTGACATCCCACCAACTGAACAGCGTGAATTCCTGTGCCGCCGAAACATATGCCTCCTGCTGGTAATAATGGTTGTCGACATACATCGTGGTCACGTCCAGACGGGGATCGGAAAGGTAATGCAGGTAGTCGTAGGCGTATTTTGCATGAACCGAGAGGCGAAACCACGGCGCGAACGCCTTGCTGAACGCGCCCTGCAGGAAAAAATTCGTATCCCATTGGCGGTCTTCGTGTTTGAACTTACCGGGTTCCTCGCGCACGAAAGCCCCCGGGTAGCCCCGTTCGGAGTTGTAGAAATAGACTTTCGCCCGCCAGCTCCCATCCTTGATCCGGCCAAAAAGTCCGTTCTCGATACGCAGGGCCCGCACATCGCCGTTACGCCGCACGGCAGTGGTATCATAACCGTCCGCCTTGACGTAAGAAAACTTGTAACGGCCCGTCGTATAGAGGAATTCCGCGTTCAGGGAGTTGGATATCCGTTCGCCGAGCCGCTGTTCGTAGAGAACCGACGGATTCACGGTGCCGAACGAACCGCCCTTGAGCGTGAGTTTGAGGTTATGCCGCCTGCCCGCCCGGAACTCCGGGGTACGGGTTTGCAGGTAGACGGCGCTCGCCGAAGCGTAGTCTTTCGCCGACTGCACTCCGGAACTCTTCTGCCCGTTGTAAAGCGTCACGGCAGCCATGTTGTCGAGCGAATACTTACCCAGATCGACTTGTCCGTTCTGGGCATTGCCCAGCTGCACCCCGTCGTAGAACACGCCTACATGCTGTGTGCCCATACTACGCACATTGATCGTCTTCAGCCCCCCGATACCGCCGTAATCCTTGATCTGCACACCGGAAAAATAACGAATGGCATCGGCTACGGAATGGACGCTCAACCGTTGCAACTCCGCGCCGTCGAGCACCTGCGCCGGGATGATTTTTTCGGGACGGCGGCTGCCGAGGACGACCACCGAATCAATCCGCTGTATTTGGGAGAGCCGGGAGGAATCCTTTTGCGCAGAGACAGCGGTTGCGCCCGGCCCCAGGCAGAGGGCCGGACACAACACTACGGTAAATACCAATCTCCGAATTCGTTTTTTACCCGTATCCACTGTACTATTTTGTCATGTTAAAATCCTTCACGCCGAATACTTCGGTCGAAACCTCGCCGATCCAGCCGCACTGCGTGTTGAGCGCCACCTGTATTTTAACGAAATCCACATACTTGAGATTCGCATCCTTGCCGTCGAAGGTCACGGCATTCGAGATTTTGAAGTGGTTGTCGGCCGGTGCCGCATTGTAGTTGTCGTCGTCCGTCAGGCGGTCTATCGGACTGAAATTATCGGCATATCCCCAGTCGAATGCAGGATTCACCCAGTAAGTACCGTTGCCCGAAGCATCGTAACTGCGCGATTTGAGGCAGGGGCCCCGTAGCGTGTAGCTGTCCGCTTCGACCCACGCCGGATAGTAATAGTCCTGCTGATGGAATGCTTCGAGATATTCGATGACGCCGCTGCCGCCACGGTTGTCCGTCCATGCGACATTCATCTTCGGTGCCGAAGGACGGTAATAAGTCACGGCGTAATCCCGGATGGTCTCCTCTTTGCCGTACTCCGATCCTTTGAGTTCGTACCACGTGTCGTTGGGAAGCCCGTCGCCATTCTCATCCTGCATCACCCAGACGATGCCCGGTTCCGACGAACCGTCGAACGGATTGCCCGTGACGGCGATGTTGTAGTCGCCGTCGTTGTCGATGCTGTGGTCGAACCCCACGACCAGGCAGCCCCCGAATCCGCCCAACGAAACATAGGCCGTCTGCGCCATTCGGTTTTCCGCATAAGCACACGCTTCGGCCATCGTAACGGCCGTATAATTTTCGTTGACAAACTGTCCCGGCGCGGGCAGGAATTCGTAAACTTTATTGCAGGCCGCATTGCTCGCCGCCGTCCTGGCCCGATAATAAGTCCCCTCTTTCGGGCATACGTTTACCGTGAAGTCGTGGGAGACCAGGATATACTCGTTCTGCATTTCGAGTTTCACGGTGTGCGCCCCCTCTTCCGATGCCGTGAACGCATATTCGGCCTTATCGCCCCGCTGCACCTCCTGCCCGTCGACCGACCAGGTGTAGACGGCGTCGAACGCATTTTCAATCTCAACGGCCCGCAGCAGGATCGTGCGCCCCAGCGATACATTGCAGGTGCTCTGCTCGATCGTCCATGAGAAATCCACCTCCTCCGGCAAACGGACGCCGACCATAAACGAAACGGCATCCTCACCGTCCTCGTTACGGGTCGTAAGGGCGAATGCGAAGTCGCCGCGCGCATCGCCCCGGAAAGTATAGGCAGGTTCGTTCGACACCTCTTTGCCGTCGATCGTCCAACTGTAAGTGGTTTCGAGCGACGAAGCGACGACCGGTTTCAGTTCGAGTTCCGAGCCCAACAACAGGGTAAAGCCTTTGTCCGCCCCCGGCAGCGAAATGGTCGGCGGAGTCAGCTCAAATACATCGACACGCAACTCCTCCTCATCCATACCGCCTTTGTTGGTAACGGTCAGCGTAATAAAATACTGCCCGGGCTTCTCGGACGAAAACCGCAGTGCGGGCTCGCTGCCGATCCGTTCGCCGTCGAGTGTCCAAACGAACGTCGCATCCTCGGCATGTTCATACGACGGACGGATTTCGATCTCGCGGCCGGCTTTGGCCGGATAGATGGCCGTCGGGCTGTCGAGCGTGATGACCGGCGGGTCGGGAAGAGGATCGGGGTTCTCCCCTTTCGAACACGCCGCCGAAAGGAAGGCGACTGCTATTGCAATTTGATAAAGTCGTTTCATATAAAATAGGATAATATGCTGATAGGCTTCGAATGGATAACTGCGGCAGCGGCGCTACCACTCGACGGTAATGTCGTCCACCGCATAATACGCAGGCAGCGAATAACCGTAACCGTTATCGGCGCCGCCAGCCTGATTCAGGCGCAAGGATACGATCTCACCGAGTTCGGAAAGATCCCACTTCGTCCACTCTTTGGTGACGGCTTCGGGAGTAGCAAAGGTCATCGTAATAGTCTTGATCTCTTTGTCGTCGGCATCGTAACCCGTGGCGTAGTAGGTTACATCCTTGGTCAATGCCGGCGAAAGGCCGTTGCCGGACATCGCGACCGAGTAAAAATAGCAGGTCGAGTTGACATGGATGCTCTTGACCGTACGTGCCTTGCCATCGGCGAATTTGAGAATCGGGCGACCGTCACCGTACGGAAAATCTAAATCCAGATAGCCGAATGTCGTCAGGAAATTATCCGAGCCATTGCAGCCTCCGCCTGTCATGCTGTCCTCCGTTCCATCGGGATTATACACATACAAATCGTATAAATATCCGCCGTATTTACCCTGATCCAGCGAATTGGAATTATAGGAACATACGAACCAAGGGTATCCCCATCCGTTGATGAAGCCCGTAGGACGGCCGGTAGTGAGCTGCGTGGTTTCATCGACCCAGACATAATCGTCGGGACTCCCCAATTGGGTCGTCGAATATTTTTCGGGGTCATAGTTGCAGGCGACCCATTTGGCCCAGTCGCTACCCTCGAAGGTAACCGTATAGCTATGCGTATCCGCCGCACTTACTTGGAGTTCCGCCATGCACGAGAAATTTCCGGCCATTCCGATCAGGGCGATCACACCCTCCGTTTCTGCATAGCTGTTCGCTTTGGCAGGTGCCACGACCGTCAGTGCATTGCCTTCGACCGAAACTTTCCATCCGTCGGGTTTAGTCCAGGTCATCCGTTCGACACCCTTGCTCTCGATCGTAAATGTCTGCTTCTCATCGTAGACGAATATGCCGTTCTTTGCGGAAATCGCGATGCTCAACGCACCCTGCATGGGAATTTCGATTTTTCCTCCGTCGGCAAGCGTAAAGACCGCAAAACCGGGGTTCGAGGCCGTATCCACCGACTCGAACATCGAATCGCCATCCTTGCCTTCGGCCTTGACCCCCATCTTAGTCCACGTTTTACCGCCGTCGACCGACATTTCCCACTCCTTGGTTTGGGTATCGATGCGCAGCTTCGGAGCCACGGCACTCGCTCCCGGAGCGCCGTCCTCACCCTGCGCCTTGATCTTTTCGCCGTCGACCAGTATGAATTCGCCGCCGAGCGTCCAGTAATAAAGTCCGTCGTCATCTTTTTTCACCGAGACAGCGGGAGCGTCGATTCCGTTTTTTCCGTCGGTGATCGTGGCGGTTTCACCATTGGAGAATGTAATCGTATATCCGTCATTATTTTTGACGACGGAGGTCACGGTTACATTGTTTTGTAATGCATCGACCAGTTTCCGGAGTGCGTCGATATCGGTGTTGGCACTCTTCATGGCCTGCTCCATGGCTTCCATGCGCGAATCGAGGTCATCGACCGCCTTCCACAAATCATCGTCGTCATACGAACAACTCCACGCCGAAACGCCGAGCAGCGCAATCGCCAAAAGGGTAAACAGCTTTTTCATAAGTATTTGTTTTTATGGTATTCAACTAAAGTTCAGGAAGAAGACCGGGAATCCCGATCCCCTTCCTGTGGCCTCAGAATCCGGCAGTGAAGAATATCCCGGCCGGGAAATGCGTATAATTCCGGTAGTCGGCAACCATCTTGGGGGTACCCGAACCCAGGTCATAAACCGAAATATCGTTGGTGAGGAAACTCCATCCGTATCCCAGAATCGTATTGTAGTAGTATTCGCCGGTTACAGGATGAACGGCCGGCATGTTGTAGATCATTCCCCAATTGGCGATATTCGACTTTACATCGCCCAGCGTTTCCGTCGTATTCGAGGAGAAAGTATGGCGGTAAATCGTGGAGGAATTGTTGCAGAAATAAATTTCATCGCCCTTGGCCGTGATACCCGGCGTCGCACCCCAGCCGGAGGCGACACCGCCGGCGGTCAGCGTATGTTTTTCCTGCGTATAATCGCCGGCAGCCAACTTGATGATTTGGGCGGGGCTGGCGGAACAGGATATCCACAGGTAACCGGCTTCATCGGATTTGACGACACCGGTCACCGTGCCATCCATCGCGATCGTTTCGGCCACGGCCCCGTTTTCCAAGACCAGGATAGATTTGCCCGCAGGAACAAACACTTTGTTGCCGACGACCGCCATGCGGTTTTTCAATGCACCTTTCGAACCTTCGATGAAGCTGAGCGCTTTCGTATCGAGATCGAGTTTGTATACGCCTGCATTGTCGCGGATATAAGCCGTCCGGCCTATTACGGCCACATGCGACGGCATGGAAAGTCCGGGCAGGTCGCTTTTGCCGAACTTGCCAGTCCGCTTGAGTGTCCTGGCATCGGCCTCAACGAGGATGCCGTCGTTTCCGCCGTTCTGGCTGATGATGTAAGCCTTACCGTCGGCAATGAACATATCCTGCCCCACATTGCCCAACTCGGAACCGTTCATCCGCCAGTAGGCATAGTTGATTAAACGGCCGTTGGCTGTGATATAGATGACCGACCCGTTATCCGACGACATGTTGCCCTCGTTGAGTACGAACGTGCCTTCGGGATCGGAATAATCCACAGCGCAGATGCGTGCGGATGCAAGTTGGGTTTTCCCTTTGCCGTCGATGCCGACGAGCGAAAGGATACCCTCCGTATAGTATGAACCCGCGAACGCCGGGGCCGTCACGGTGACGGTCTTCTTGTCCGGGTCGATCCGTGCCGCCCATCCCTGCGGGATGCTCATCAAGTCGGCGGTCGTTATATCTCCGGTATATGCGAGTATCTTTTCTTCGCCGAAAGCAAACAGGTAGTAGTTGTCCACGTCGGTTCCACCCTTAGGGAGCTGCGCGGGAAATACGAATGCGAAGCCGGCAGCCGAGGCTTTGGGAATGATGATCGTCGTGCCGTCGGTCAGCGTGAAGGTCACCTCATCGTCGCCGTCCGTCACCGATTCGAAGAACGAGTCCCCGTCTTTTCCGTTGCTCCCCGCAGCTTTTACATCGTTGCCTGCGGCATCTTTAATACGCACCCCGTCCACAGTCCAGTAGCCGTCGGCATCGACGGCCATTTGGGGTTTCGAGCCGTCCTTGCCGGCGACAGGAATTTTGTTCCCGTCCGCATCGGTCAGCCAGTTGCCTTTGCCGCCGATCGTCCAGTAGTAGACGCCTTCGAACAGGTCGATACCGACCTCCGGTGCATTCGTGCCGTTTTTAATTTCGACGGTTTTGCCATCGTTGAAGGTAATCGTGTACCCCGTCGCCGTTTCTTCGACAGAGGTGATCGTTTTTTGCTGATTCAGCGCATCGACAAGGGTTTGTAACGTTCCGACCTCTTTGTTGATCCGGGCCAGTTCGGTTTTGATATTCCCGATCTCATTCCACAAGTCATCGTCGTCATACGAGCAGCTCCACGTCGAAACGCCGAGCAGCATTACTGTCAAAAGGGTAAATAGTTTCTTCATTCTGCTTTATTTTGATTGGACAATAAAAAATTAACCGTATCCTTTCGGGATACGGCGCAACAGAAATTCAAAACGGATTTACACCTTCGAAAACATCCAATGCCTTTTTTCGTACCGGAATGCCGACAACAGGGAAATCGCAGTTTTGATTTTCACCCGTAATCCCGCAGGCAGCAAATCCAATAAAAGCATCGGCAGGTCTTCTGACTTGTTCCGGTTTCACGCCTTCCCAGCCTTACGGCCAGTGGCAAAGATTGTGAAACGTCTTGCGCCCCTCGTCGGGACAGGAACTCACAGCAACGGGTATTGTCGCAGATTTTCACTGCATTCCCTTTTCATTCCGCATCACGGCCCGGCGGGTGTGATTTGGAAACCTATGCGACGGCAAATATACAAATAAAATTCAATATGGTATTTTCTGGCGCAAAAAAAATCGGTGCATATATTTTAAGGCATGACAGAAAGGGCCCCGTATCTGCCACCCCAGAAGAAACAAAAGCCCCACTGGCTTGACAATCAAACCAGCAGGGCTTTATAAGCGTACCCGGAGCCGGTTTTGAAACGTCAAAATATAGCCAATCAATTCAAATTGGAATAAATATATAGTATTTTATATATCAGCATATTACGTTCAAATACGATTGTAATTATTTGTAACTATTTTCGATAATTTTTCCGACTTGCGGTCGTGGTGCGGTCGTGGAAATTTGTTTTATCAGAATGGATTACCTATGTTTGTCATAACAGAAAAGCACCTCTATTATGGCAACGACCAACTACCTGCTTACCCAAACGCAAAACAGCAACGGCGAAAGTCAGATTATCCTGCGCACCTATGTTCGGCACGACTATCGAATCCGCATTCAATCCGGGATATGGGTCAGCCCCAAACGCTGGGGTAAAAAGAACGGAATTACGATACCGACCATCCCCGGCGAAGAGCAGGAAAAACTGTTACAGAAAAAAGAGTTGTTGAAGCGGCTAACTGCTTACATCGAAGACGAGATAAACAAAGTCGAAGACAAAAATGCTATCGACAAGATATGGGGTGAAAAGAAAGTCCGGACATTTTATAAACCCACCAAAGCACCAAAAGAACGCGAAAAATCTTTTTTCGATGTTATAGACACCTACCTTTCATCTCACAAGCTGTCTGAGCAGCGGTTAAAGAATTTCAAGGTGCTAACCCGCTGCCTCCATCGCTTCGAATTATTCAAGAAGAAGGACGGAAGCCGGGGATTTTCGCTCACGCTCGCCAATCTGTCGCCGGAGTTGCTACGTCAAATCGAGGATTTTCTGACCGATGAAAAGGCGATTTTCCTGCGTTACCCGGAGATATACGAGCAATTCCCGTACTCGGCGAAGGTCGCCGTTAAAACACCCAAGCGTAAACGACCGCCCATACTCGACGACGAGGGTAACGAAGTGCCGAAAGGGATGCCGAAGCCGCGCGGACAAAACACAGTCGCCGATCTGCTGACTCGATTCCGGGCGTTCATTCTCTGGGCTATCGACAACGGCTATACGACCAACAATCCGTTCAAGCACTTTTCAATCGGCGAAATCGTCTACGGAACGCCCATTTACATCAGCAATGAAGAACGGAACAAGCTGCTCGAAACCGATCTGTCCGACGACAAAGAAGTGGAAATACAGCGGGATATTTTCGTTTTTCAATGCCTTGTCGGTTGCCGCGTCAGCGACCTCTATAAAATGACCTACCGGAGCATTATCAACGGAGCTGTCGAGTACATCCCTCGCAAAACTAAAGAGGATCGCCCGATTACCGTCCGCGTGCCACTGAACGACACGGCCTTGAAACTGATTGCCAAATACCAGGATTACAGCCGCGACATGCTATTCCCGTTCAACACCGAGCAGGATTACAACCGCAAAATCAAAATCGCGTTCCAACGTGCCGGACTGGATCGCATTGTGACGGTGCTCGATCAGCAAACCCGGCAGGAGGTACAACGACCGCTCTATGAGGTTGCATCATCCCACATGGCGCGGCGCACGTTCATCGGCAATATCTACAAGAAAGTCAAAGACCCGAATCTGGTCGGCGCCTTGAGCGGCCACAAAGAGGGCAGCAAGGCATTCGCCCGCTACCGCGACATCGACGAGGAGATGAAAAAGGAATTGATAGGATTTTTGGATTAATCAGAATAACATTCAACATAAAAGCATATCTTTATAGTAACCTAAAACTATATTACGATATGGCATTAAAAGAATTAATAGAAAATCAAACCATCAAAATTGATGATCATAAGCGAGGGAACCGGGAAATCAAAAACTGGGATAATGCACGTAGTGATATTCACATTGATAAAACAACGAATTTCCCGCTTAACGGGAAAAGGCAAAAAGTCAGAATAAAAATACCTATCAATTCAGACAGGCCTATTAGCATTGAAAATGAAAGACATCAAGAGGTCAATGAGATCCCAAACCGATTGAAACGGGAAATCCAACAAGCGCTGGAGAACAAACAAACACGAGAAAGTTTTGTTAAAGATGTATTGAAGGTGCTTGAAGACTTCGAGACAGCCCTATCTACTGAGGAGCGAGCAGAGGAAGTCCTAACCCGAATATCAAAACATTTTGAACTATATTGGCCTAAAAATAGGATCAAACAATATGTTAATAATATTTTGGAATTTTATTCCCTTGTGTACGAAAATGATGATGGTAAAAAATACTTCGCAAAGGTAGATAAAGAGAAAATAGAAATAGGTCGATATAATGGATATGCTAAACAGTTTAAGAAGATTGGCAGATAAGTCTTTGGAGCTTTACACCAGAGTTTATTCGTCTTTTTGAATCCGCTTAAAAATATTTCAACACAAAAACCACAGTATGAGAGTTTTAATTTATAAGAGAACCCACAAAGGTGATCCCGATGAAACCGGAATATTCGGCATTCAGGATTGCATGGGTAGAATCCGAAATTGGAATTATGACGCTGTGATCGGGATTGGTGGAAAGTCTGCGTGGAGAGATGATATTGGGATAAAGTATAAAATCAACTGGATTGGATTGCAGCCTAAAAGGATTAGCGCCCCAAAGAAACGCGGGGATCTGATTGTTTTTGCTCACTTTAAGTTATATGAAGAGACAGGAATAAATATAGAAGACCATTATCCACACCTATTCGAATATCTGTACAGCACTAAAAAAGGTTTAATATATCTTCAAATCTACCAGAAGATGTACTTAAAGAAGTAATAGAAATTTTAGATACTATTAAAGACAGCCCTGCATCACAAGCATATGATATTGAGATTCAAAATGATTTAGATAGCTATATTAAGACTAATATATGCAAATGCGGTGGTTGTTCCAATAGTGAAAAGACCAAACACCAACGTAATTAATCCTGAACTTTAAAATTGGCCAAATTATCTTCAAATATTCAATTCCGAATTCTACACCAAATATTATATTTGTAGTCGTATGGACGACAAGAAGATCAATAGCCACCTAATTCTATTGCTGACGGTTAGTATCGCCGGAGTGGTGGTAGCTGCTGCCGGACGGTGGATCGCACTCGGAAAAGGTGCAGATGCAGGTACGGCCAACCTGATTTTTCTGATTATTTGCGGCATCGCCGTTGTCGTTTACCTTATCCTTGTCACAACATTATTCCACCTGTTCGCCCCATTCTTCGCAAAGCTCCAAGCCAAAAGGAAGCCCACGGTCATCGTTCTCGAAAACACCTCGGAACCGGAGCCGGAACTGAAACCCTTCGAGGAGTTGCCGACGCTCACCCCCATTGAAGAGATAAAACGTACAGCAGAAGAACGGCAGGCAGAGCGGACAGCCGGGCAAATCCGCATTTTCCACGAATATACCCATTATGCCGTGGGGCCTTACGTTGCAACGGAGTCGCTATCCCGGCTCTGCGACTACATAGAACTTTATGCACGTGGCGAAGAGTTGCCGAAAGGCATTACACCGATCCGCACTAATAAGTTATCGAATTATGACTTGTTCCATTTCGGTTGGAACATGGCCGAGTATTTTAATATCGGAAAGAAATACGAAGTCGTGCCGTGGTTGCAGTTTGTCTTTGCAAATTTGCGGGATTTAGAGCCGTCCTACATCAAAGGAAAACTATCCACGCCTCGAAGAAAACACGATCTTATCCCCATTACCGACAATATTCCAGAAGAATTAGCCCGTCTGAAAGGCTAAAAAACATACGTTTTAAGAGATAATCGAGAGATTTCAAGGAGTTTCCAAGTGATTTTGGGCTCCCTGAAATCTCTTCTTTTCTTGTGCCTAATTCCAATTGGAAGAAACAATCAAAAATGTTTAACCTTAAATTTTCAGTAATGGATTTTAGAGAATTATCGGAGTCCGGAGCGAATATCAGCATTACAGTCAAACTGGACGACCTGCGGGCGATCTTCAAAGAAGTAGCAGGCGAATTACACCAGGCGCCCAAAGCCCCGGCAACCGAGGAGTTCCTCACCCGCAAAGAGGTATTGAGACTCCTCAAGATCGACTCTTCCACTTTGTGGTGCTGAGAGAAAACCGGGTATATCAAATCACACCCGTTCGGCGGGCGCAAGCGTTATCGGCGCGAAGATGTCGAAGCGATCCGCACAGGCAGGAAAAGAGGTCGAGATGGGCGTTAATCCGCGTCGGCACATCGCTGATTAAACTGGTCATGCGCCCTCTTATAAGCGGCGATTACGTCGAGGAGAAAGTGCCGTGGAGCTATGAAACGCTCCGGCACCCAAAACACCCCGGCAGTCCGGCTTGAAAACACAGCGGTAGTGCATTGTGGGTTTTGTATTGCAAGACGTCAGTTTGTGGTCACAAGTGTCCCCAAACTGCACCTTGCCCCGCTCCCTGTCGGTCGGGGAGTCGGCGGGCAATCACTTCGTTCTCGACCCATTCTATTTATTTTTCACAGACACCAGGACAATGAAAACAAGAAAGCATAACACCGCCGTATCCCGAACCGCCGTCATCAAATTCCGGTGTTCGGTCGGCGAAAAGAAAATCATCGGGCAGCAGGCCGCCGCTTCCGGTAAGAACCTTTCGGAGTTCTGCCGGGGGCAAGCCCTGTATGGAAAGATTTACGCCGCCCGGAAGCTCTCATCCGAAGAGAAGCAATATTTCATCCAGCTCAAAAGTCACAATCTCGGCTTCACACGGATTACCAACCTGATAAAAGCCCGTGACCCGGAATTATACCGGGAGATCAGGGTGTTCCTTGCCGAATCGAAAGCATTGTATAACCGCTTCTTTTAAACAGACGCAAGATGATAGCCAAAGGAAAAGCCATCGCCCACGGCGGCAATGCCATCGAGTATGTATTACGCGAAGGCAAACTCGGCCGAATTATAGCAACCAATCTGTTGGGCAGCACCGATCCGGGCGAGATACGCTTCGAATTCGAGATGGTCAACCGCCACAACGAGCGGTGTAAGAATAAGTACCTGCGCTTCGAAATCGGCATCGCCCCGCAGGACGAAACGAAACTCCGACCGGGCGACCTGCTGAACATCGTACGGTCGTTTGCGAACAAAATGCACCTGGGCGAACACCAGTGAATAGCCTGCACACACAAGGACACCGATAATCTGCACATCCACCTCGTCGCAAACCGCATCGGGCTGGGCGGCGAGGTTTACGACACGACCTTTATGAGCAACCGCTCGGCAAGGGCGGCCGAGGAGATCAGTCGCGAGATGGGGCTGACCATCGCCAACGACGTACATAAGCTAAAACAGCATCGGGCCGAACACGCTAATCCCACACGACAGACGGTTAAAGGACAGTTGCAACGGATCGCCTATGGAGAATTAGGCCGCGGCCATAACGACATTCGGGACTTTCTGGCGGCGTTGCGCAAACAAGGCGTCCGAATAATCCCAATGGAGAACAAACAGGGGAAGACATACGGCCTGCGGTTCAGCTATGCCGGGCAGACGTTCAAAGCCTCGGAGATCGGACGCGAGTTCGGCTACCGTTCGCTGCTCAACCAGTTCAGGATAACTGCCGAGGGGCAGAAAGGCACGAGCAAAGTGCCGCGTTACCCGATACGGCGGCAAGCGCCGGAACCACCGCAGCAGCGACACGAACAGCACCAAGCCCAGAGCCTCGGTGCGTCATTGATCGAAGGCGTGGCCGACGCGATCGGAACAATGATGACACCCTCGACCAGCGACTACGATCCGACACTTGCCGAGTGGTACGAAATGCTGAAACGTAAAAAGAAAAAGAAGAAAGCGCATGGAATCTCAAGATAGAAAACCCCGCAAACGGCGGGAACGCGAGGAGATCGGCGGGCAGGTATTGGCCAACAACCTGATCGGCGAGATCGACCGGCTGGAGAAAATCGGGGAGCAGGCCGAAAGAACGGCAGCAATGTACGGCCGGATGTTCGAGGATATCAAATCGACCGTACTGAAAGTCGATACCGCCACCCTCGATACGAAGACGGAAGAGTTTGCCGACGCACTGGAACAGCAAGCCAAACGAGTTCGGACGACTGTCCGGACACTCAAAGGGGCGATGTGGCTGCTGATCGGGATGCTGTTCCTCGTGTTCGCCGTCGGATACTGCTTCCTCGAAGTCTATCCGTGGAAAGAGAAATACCAACAACTCGAACAGCAACACAATAAATTTACAACAAGAAATACAACAACAGCAGATAACAGAAACGCACAAAGAATGAAAAACAACCACAAATAAGAAATCAATTAAACAAACAAAACGAGACACAGGTCACACCTACACTTACAAAACAACCACAAAACACAGCATAAATATTTTGGTGATTTTTCATTAAAAATATTTGGAAATAAAAAATCAATACTATACCTTTGTAACAAAAGAATAAGAATATGGGATTTACAATAATTAACGCAAGTCAATTCACCATCCGTCTAAAGGCAACCATCCACAGTTCCGGAAAGCTCGGATTTACAGAAGTAACCGCAAGAGAATTGGGTTTTGGGGATAATTCATTTGTGAAGTTCGCTCAAGATAATGATGATAAGACCATTTTATACCTCATAAATAACACTTCACAAGATGATGAAGCATTTAGGGTTTGCAAGGCGGGTAGATACTTTTATATCAACACTAAAATAATGTTCGACAGTCTTGATATCGACTACAAAAGCAAAACTGTAATATTCGATCTGGTTAGAGTAAAAGAAGCAGATGGAGATGTTTACAAATTAAACAAGCGAACAACAAAGAAAGCAAGCAAAGATATCGAAGAGTAAACAAAAAAAAGGATGTAGTGCTAACCCACATCCCTTTAAAGGAAATTAAAATTGCTTGGCCGCTTTTCAAAATTTCCTCTCAAAGATAGTTATTCCTATCGAAAAATCCAAGTGGTTAGCATAATTAACTTTTTAATTTATGTTGAAAAGGTATTACGTCAACAAGAACCAACAGCAAAATGGCGACCACGAGGTTCATTGTGAAGATTGTAGATGGTTGCCCACTCCAGATAATAGAATTTATCTGGGTACTTTTTCAAACTGCGCAGATGCAGTTTTAATGGCACGCAAATATTACATCCAAGTTGATGGTTGTATGTTCTGCTGTCCGCTATGCCATCATCATTAATCTTAACCACATTTTCGTATGGGGAAAAATCAACACGTCGTTCCTTATAATGGGAAATGGGCTGTTCGAGGAGCTGGGAACAACAGAGTTACAGCAACTTTCAGAACACAGGAACAAGCAAGAATCCAAGCACGAAGAATTGCTATTCGCGAGCAATCAGAGGTAGTAATTCATCGTCCTAACGGTCAAATCCGAGACAGGGATAGCTACGGAAACGATCCATTTCCACCTAAAGGGTAGTTGAAGAAAAGGGATGACTTCGTCATCCCTTTTCATTTTAAAGTGCCTTTACAATGTGAACTGTAGGAGCAAAGGACAAATCTTCACTGTTGTCGGTATTTCCCGCGGAAATATGGAGTGAGCTGTTATCCGGAGTCCGGGTTACCTTTCTTTCCAATCGAATCGGAGTGCATAAACCAAGACACATCAAACCCATTTACCTTGATTACGATAGGTTGAGAGAAATAGTCAAACCGGGGATGCGCGGGCTTTATCCGCCCGCGCACCCCGGCTGTGTTTATTCAGCGGCCCGCCGGATGAACCGATGCTGCGGAGCGAGGGCAGAAACAAGCTCGCCTGAACTCTGCCAGCCACGAGGAGGAAGCCGAAGGCAACTAAGGGACGAACACCACGCGGAACCCGAAGCTGTTGTTGGCGTTGCCGGGGGCGGCGTAGGGGCGATGGGCAGAGTGGCAGTTCTGGGCGTAACCGCTCCAGTCGCCGCCGCGAAGCACGCGGTAAGAGCCCGTGTTGTCGCTTATATACTCCGGATCAACAAGCGCCACGTCTTCTGTCGGCGCATCGGCATACGTCGCGTAATGATCCGAGCACCATTCGTACACATTGCCGTGCATATCGTACAAACCCCACGGATTAGGCAGCTTAGTACCGACTGCCTTAGTTCCGTCAGGAGAATTGTTTTCCGCATACCACATGTAGTCCCCGTCTGCCGTGTCGCCATAGCTGTAAACCGTAGTCGTACCCGCACGGCAAGCATATTCCCACTGTGCTTCTGTCGGAAGACGGTAACCGTAATAATCCGCATAAGCCTTCGCGCCATACCAGGTAATGTAAATCACGGGATGATCCTCGTAACCGGGAATCGGCGACCAGGTCCCATCGGTACTGTTGCGTGTTACTCCCCATTGGCTCGAACTGTTCATGCAATCCCGAACCAAAGGCTCGTCGGCGCTCCCCGCAAGGTAAGCGGCATCGGTATAACAGCCGGCCGTACCGTATTCCAAAACTCCTTCCGCATGCTTCGCATTCAGAAAAGCGGCATACTGAGCGTTCGTTACCTGATATTTGCTCATGTAAAAATCCTTACTCAATGTTACCCAGTGCTGCTTTTCGTCCGAATCACGCCCGGGCTCGTCCTCCGGGCTGCCCATCAGGAAAGTGCCCGCCGGAATCTTCACAAAGTCCTTCAACTCCACCGTCGTACCCGTGCCGTGGTCGTTGGTCGTCCACGGGGTAATGGTCGGAGTGCCGACGATTACGCCGTTCCTGCCTACCGTTACCGGATAGGTGTAATGGCTGCCTCCCACGAAAGCGTCCGAGTCGGAGATAGTCCCCGTAAAGATTACGCCCGCTACCGTGAAGACCATCGTGCGCCCGACATAGGTGTCAGCCGCCTGCGGGACGATGAGTGCTGTAAAGGTTGCGTCGTAAGCAGCGGCGGCGGTCGGTGCTTTTACCGGATTGAACTCCCCGACAACACCTGCGGCCAGTCCTCCGTCCTGCAAATCGAGCGTCGCCGTCTGCGGCATACCGCCGAAAACGACCGACGAAGCCGCAAGGTTCCGAACATCCGCCTGTGCGATGCCCTCGCCCGCCTTTACGTTGAGCGTTACCTTGCTCAATACGTGGCCGAAAGCAAGTTTGACCGCCGTTTTGCTTTTGGCTGCATTCACGGCCTTGGCATACAGCACGTCGAGCGTATTTTGCGCCGTTTCGTCGCCCTGCCCGGCCACCGATATATTGTAGGTACAGTTCGTGCCGTTTACCGTTCCCGCCGTTATCGAGCCTGCCGAGGTCGCCCCATAGGGATAGTAGGCCACGAAATCCACATTGCCCGACTGCGGGTAGTAGAGCGGCGTGCCGCCATCCGGCGCCATTGCGCCGGTAGAAATGTTCGTTACCGTGTATTTCTTGTTGTCTGCGCCTGCAATGATACCGTCCGGCAGCACTGCGCCCGTTTCGAGCATAAAGATACCCACCGGATCGCCCGCAGCCCAGCTATCGCCGCCGTTCGTCGTGCGGGTTCCGGATGCGCCCTGCGTCGCCTGTCCCGCGGGAGCCGTATGCCCGGTTATCCCTGCGATGAAACTTGCCGCATCGCCTGCACCGTTCACTACGGGATCATCGTCCTGTGAACAGCCGCCCGAAAGGAGCAGCCCCGCCAGCAGCGCACCGCCCCAGAGCGTCCGCGCCGCATATCTGAAAATTTTCAGTGTACTCATTTTTTCATTATTTATTATTTATATTATTCGTCTGCCGAAAAAGCAGTGCGGATTTTCCTAAAAATCCGACCGGCACAGCCAATATCGTTATTTCTCACGCCTGCCCGTCGCTTCGCTCGTCCCTCCCTCGCTCTGACGGCAGGCTCGCAGCTCAAAGGCCCGATGAACCGACGCTGCGGAGCGAGGACAGAAACAAGCTCGCCTGAACTCCGCCGAGCCGCGAGGAGGAAGCCGAAGGCAACTAAGGGACGACCACCACGCGAAATCCGACGGTGTTGCTGGCGTAGTCGGGATCGTCGTGGGAGCGATATGAAGTGCGGCAGTACCGGCTGCTATCGCCCCAGTGGCTGCCGCGAATCACGCGCATAGAGCTCGTATTACGCCCAGTAGGGTCGATAGCGTCATCCGCCGCATTCGCGCTACCGAATTTTCTATCATACCAATCCGCGCACCATTCCATCACATTGCCGTGCATATCGTAAAGACCGTAACCGTTAGCATATGGATATTTGCCGACCGGGGTGGTTTTGCCGACATAAAAACTTCTCCAACTTTCGTCATTGTAGGTACCCCCATTATCCAAATCATAAGGAAACGGAGCAGAGAAATTAGCCATATCGCCCGTCAATTTTCGACCATCCCCGATGCCGAAAGGCAAACTTTCCGTCTGACCGCCACGACACGCATACTCCCATTGTGCCTCCGTCGGAAGGCGGTAACCGTAATAATCGGCAAAAGCCTTCGCGCCATACCACGTAACGTAAATCACGGGGTTATCCTCATAACCCGAAACCGGCGACCAGCTTCCATCACTACTATTGCGGGTTACTCCCCATTTGAACAAACGATAATCCGATCGGCTATCACGAACCAAAGGCTCATCGGCGCTCCCCGTAAGGTAAGCAGCGTTGGTATAACCGCCGGCTGTACCGTATTCCAAAACTCCTTCCGCATGCTTCGCATTCAGAAAAGCCGCATACTGGGCATTCGTTACCGGATATTTGGCCATGTAAAAATCTTCTGTCAGCGTTACCCGGTGTTGCGTTTCATCTAAATCTCGGCCTGGCTCGTCCGCCGGGCTGCTCATCAGGAAAGTTCCCGCCGGAATCCTCGTCCCCGTTTCCACAACAGGCAATGTACGCTCGAATTTCTCCGCCGTTCCCGCCGTCATGGTCAGGTCGGAGGCGAGAGCGCCGTCCGTGAAGACCTGCCGATCGCCGGTGTCGAAGAAGAACAGGCTTCGTCCCTGCGCCACCGTCTGCGCCGGAACAAGTGCGCGGTAAAGGAAATTCCCATCGGTCGGCTCCGCCATGCGGTACATGGTGATACCCGCAGCGTCGTTGCCCGTTGCCGGTACGCTGATCCCGCTGCCCGGAGTCGTGCCGTTCACCGCGCTCAGGTCGAGCGTGGATTCGGTTTGTACACCCCGCAGCGTTACCGTCATTCCCTCGATGCCGCCGCCCCAGCCTTTGCCGCCGGGAATAGCTACCTGCACCATCGCCAGCGCGTGTGAAAAGGTAAGCTGCACGGCCGAGCCTTTGGCGTTGCAGGTCGATTTCGCCGTCAGCAGGTCGGAAAGATCGTAGTTGCTTTTTCCCGAAGTCGTCCCTCCCTGGTCGGCCTTTACGCTAAAGGCTATCGCCGTGGGGTCGGCCGCCGACGCGTTGTAGGGATAGTAGGCGTAGAAATCGAGAGCCGTTATGTTCTCGGCGGTCCTCGGCCAATACAGCGGCTCGGCCTGCGTCCATGAACTGCCGTTGTAAGTCAGTTTCACATTGTGGATGTAGTTGCCCGAAGCGGTCGCCGACAGCGCTGTTCCGCTGGCAACGGCGAAAACGCCTATCTCGTCCCCGTCCTCCCATGCGCTCGTGAAGTCCGAAGCGGTCACTGCCCGTGTCTGTGGCAGGCCTGCTTCCGCCGTTGCCGCCGGGGCGGCGAAACCGATCTCGAAGCGGATGTCCCCGCTTTCCGTTCCGATGCCGTCCGGCTTTCCGGGCACCTCGTCTTTGCTGCACGCCGTGAGCAGCACGGCCGGAACCGCTGCCGCGAGCAGCCATCGTGTGATTGGGTATCTGTTCTTCATGTTCTGTTATTTTATTTGTTTCAATATTTAATCGGCAGTAACAGGACTACCCGTTACCTGCTTCCAGTCAGTGATCGTCGCGGTAAATCCCGCTTCGGTAGGCGTTTCCGCCACCGTTCCGCCCAGTGTCAGGGGCTTCGGCTTGTCGGTATTGAACGCGGCGAGCTCCGTGGTGAGGTTGCTGGTGAGCGTCACGGGCTGCGGGCTGTCGCCGCTGAAACGGATTTGCGCCGTCAGTTGCTGCGCCGCGCCTGCCACACCCAGCAGGCGCACCGTTGCCGACCATTTACCGGCATCCGTCCCGGAAGCGATCTTCGTGAACGTCAGTGCCACATTGGAGGGTGTGCCGTGCGTGCCGTTATCCATGTCGAGCGTGGCGGCGGCTCCCGAAAGGTAACCTTCGACGCCTTCTATCCGGTCGGCTGTGCCGCCTGTCGGTTCGACGACAAGCGTAAGCTGCCTCACCTGTTGCTGCATGGCGGCGGTCAGTTCGTACTCGGTGTCTTTCTCGATGGCCGCATCCATCGCGCAGGTGAACAACCAGCCGGGCAATGCGGACACGAACGCACCCGCGCCGTCCCAATTACCGGAAGCCGAGGCAACGGCAGCGGTTGTACCGCTTACCGAAACCTGCTCCGGCGTGTTATAGATATAGAAACGGTATGCGCCCGGTTCGAACAGGTGGTCTATCCGACTTGTCGCGTCGCTGAACGTGGTCGAATAGTCGCCCGCCTGCACCGTGTAGGAGGCCGGGATGTCGATGCCCGTGCCCCGCTGCGACCAGTCGGCAGTAAGGGTTACCGTGCCGTTGTCGGGATACGGTGTGTTGTGGATCGGATCTTTCACGTCGCAGGACGTAAAAAGAAGTCCCGCGCACCCCAGTAAGGTAATGATGCTTGTTGTTTTCATATTTTGCATTTTTTATCGGGTCTGTTTATTCCCGCCGATTGTCCAGATCAGGTTGATTCCCGCCTGCGTGGGGCCGAAGAAGTTTTTGGTCTTGCTGCGCTCTTTGATTACACGGACACATTCGATCGCCGGAAAGTCGTCGCCGGGAATGCGGATTTCAGTCATAACGGGCGCGAAGCTGTCGTACTCCGAGCGGGTATAGCCCAGCCCGAGGTTGAAATCGACGGAGAAACGACGCGAGAGGTAGAGTTGGTAGCCCACCGTGAGGCCCGCGCTCCACAGCGAACCCTGATAGCCGGTATCTTTCGAGAAAAGGCCGCCGAGGGGATATTTATAGATATTGTACTCGCCGTAGCCGCCCGACACGCCCACATAGAAGCGTTTATTGCGGAGCAGGTACCGGCGCACCTCGGGGTTCAGAAGCCACACTTTCTGCACCTTGCCTTCGCCGCCGCTCCAGTGGGCGAAGCTGCCGTCGAGTTTGACGCCCCAATCGCTGCTCACGCGCCACTCCACACCCAGCGTGGGCAGCAGCATCGCATCGTAAAGCACATTCGTCCGCACGGCGAAGCAATAGGGTTTCGCCGCCGGGGCGGGCTGTGAAGCGGCTTCGGCAACCGGAGCGGGTTCCGGCTCCTTGGCGGCAGGCGCCGTGGGCGTCGCGGGCATCACGGGTTCGGGCGCCGAGGCAGGTTCGTTCACGGCGGGCGTTTCGGGCTGCGCGGCTTTCGGGGCTTTTGGGGCCGGGATGTGCAGCGTCACGGTCACCGCCTCTTTCCCGCCGTCCGAGGCCCCGGTGTGGAGCGTCGTGCGGAAGTCGGCCTCCCGGAGCCCCTTCTGCGTGACAAGTTCCGACTTGACGCGGCTGGCCCGCAGGTAAGCCGTACGGCGGTTCTCTTTCGCCGTCGGCAGCGAGGTGCAATAACCGTCCACATAAACCGGCATCCGCCCGTCGGCGATCTGTTCGCGGTACGTGTCCACCAGCGCATAGAGGCGTGTCAGTTCGGCCTCGTTGCCTTTGAGCAGGAACATGTCCGCTCCCGCCCGGAAGCGGAACGTGACGGTTTCAGCGTCCGACGTCGGTGCGTCGGTTCGGGCGAACCCGGCCGTCACCGTCGCCATAAGAAGAATCAGCAATGCAAGTATCTTTTTCATATTCGGTGATTTTTAACGGAATAATCTGTTTTATCGTCAATTACGCCGGGTCAGCGTTCCGGGCCGGTGTAGACAAAGAGTTTAATCACGGGTCCGACAGGAAAGGAATAGAGTTCCGCACCGTTCTTCCAGACTTTAAAGAAAGGCTCATTACGACTTTCTCCCGCAGCATAGACATCGCCGTCCCAGACGGAAACCAAACCGAAATAACTCTCCGGAGCGGAATAAAGCGCCGTCCCGTTCTTCCACACGATACCGTCCACCGTCACATACACATCGCCGTCCCAAACGCAGACCGACCCGACATAGGTATTCTGCGTTCCGTCGCTCAGGGTGTAAAGCTCCTTGTCGTTCTTCCACACTTTGGCGACCGGCTTGCCATTTTCGCTGGACTCTCTGCCCGCCGTATAGACATCGCCCCCGGAGACGAAAACCGAAGAGGCATCGGCATCTTGCGTTCCGTCGGTCAGGGAATGCAGCACCGTACCGTTTCTCCACACTTTGGCGACCGACTTGCCGTTTTCATTTTCCTCACAACCAGCCGTATAGACAACACCGTCGGAAACGAAAACCGAAGAGGCATAGGCATCCTGCGTTCCGTCGGTCAGGGCATGGAGCACTGTACCGTCCTTCCACACTTTGGCGACACCGCGGAATCCGATGTACTCGACGCCCGCCGTATAGACAACGCCCCCGGAGACGAAAACCGAAGAGGCATAGGCATGCTCCGTTCCGTCGGTCAGGGTATGCAGCACCGTACCGTTTTTCCACACTGTGGCGACATCGTAGTTTCCGTTGTTCTCATAGCCCGTCGTATAGACATCACCGCCGGAAACGAAAAACGACAATCCGGGGGAAACCGACTCTGGCCGCGTATAAAGTACTTCGCCGTTTTTCCGCACGATAAAGTTCAACTCGGAATCGAGGAACTCCATGGCTGCCGTGTAAATATCGGGGTTGACCGTCACGGCGCAGGTGCCCGTCTTGCCGCCCGCGGCGGCTGTGATGGTCGCATGTCCGGCCCGGACGGCCGTGACGACGCCTTCGGCGCTGACCGTGGCGACGGCTTCGTCGCTGCTCGTCCATGTCAGGGCCTTGTCCGCGGCGTTGTCGGGCGTCACCGTGGCCGTCAGCCGTTCGGTGCCGTCCAAAGCGAGTTCCAGCGTCGGTCGGTTCACCTCGACGCCTGCGACGCCAATCGGCGCGGGGTCGTCTTTGTCGGAGCATCCCGCCAGCAGCACGAGCGGCACGGCGGCAAAAAAAATCTGTCGGAATATCGAATTGCAGGTTTTCATAATTATCGGAATTTAAGGTTAAGAATCAGTTGCAGGGGCCGCCCCGGGGGTCAGCGTTCCGGACCGGTGTAGACATAGATTGCAAAGATGCCCGCAACCTTCTGGTCGCACACGCAGATCGCTTGGCCGTTTTTATGGGCGACAGTCCTACGATCGGACTCGAGGTAGCAACTGTACACGTCACCGTTCCAGACGCTGATGCCGTATTCGCAAACGAAGGGGTCGTAAAGCAGCTGATCGTTCTTCCACAGGACATTGCGTTTCGAATTGCCGTCATTGAGCGTACCCAGGGCATAGACGTCGCCCTTCCATGTCGCGATCGAAATTACACGGGAGTCAAGGCTGTAATCGCTCAGAAGATAGAGCAGTTCGCCGTTCTTCCACACAGTGGGCGAGGAACCGGAATCTAATTTCTCACCCACCGAGAACCCCCCGACATACACGTCGCCGTCGGACACGCAGAGCGAGGCCGCCTCGGCACGGTACAGATCGTAAGGCAGGTCATAGAGCACCTCGCCGTTTTTCCACACCCTCGGGGTATCATCGTTTCGCCCCGCGACATAGACGTCCCGGCCTGAAACGGCAATTGAATAGGCAAACCCGTATTTCGCCTCGGACGGCAAGAACTGCACCGTGCCGTTTTTCCACATCACAGGCATATAACGGTTGCCGTCGTAAGCATAACCCGAGGCGTAAACATCGCCATTGAGCACGGCGATCTGGTAGCCCTCAACGAACCAGTTCTCCGGGGTCGTGAGGGTGTAAAGCTCCGTGTCATTCTTCCAGACCACGGTTTCGCGCTCACGGTCGCCTAAGGAGTAAACGTCGCCGTTCCAGACGAAGATCGAATTGACCTGGCCGCCCTGCCCCTCGTCGTAGAGGTTGTAGAGGAACCGGTTATTCTTCACGACACAGGGCACGATGCTGGCGACAACGCCATTACCCCGGCCTGCCGTGTAAATATCGGGGTTGACCGTCACGGTGCAGGTGCCCGTTTTGCCGCCCGCGGCGGCCGTGATGGTCGTATGCCCGGCCCGGACGGCCGTAATGACGCCCTCGGAGCTGACCGTGGCGACGGCTTCGTCGCTGCTCGACCATGTCAGGGTCTTGTCCGCGGCATTGTCGGGCGTCACCGCAGCCGTCAGCCGTTCGGTGCCGTCGAGCGAAAGTTCGAGCGTCGGTCGGCTCACCTCGACGCCCGCGACGCCAATCGGCGCGGGGTCGTCCTTGTCGGAGCATCCCGCCAGCAGCACGAGCGGCGCGGCGGCAAAAAGAATCTGTCGGAGAATGGGGTAGTTGGTTTTCATAATCATAGGTGTTTTTTAAGATTTCTTATTGATATATAAACAGGCGTGAAGCGTGTTCCGGGGATTAGGGGTCGTCCTCTTGCGGAGCGGGTTTTTCAGCCGCCGTCAGCCGGGTCGTCAGCACCCGCTCGAAGGCCTGCTTCTCGATGCGCACATGTTCCAGCTCCCGGGCGAGGAGGTCCTGCTCGTGCAGGACGCGGGCGATGCGGCGGTTCTTCTCCCGCCGGATGCGGCGGCAGCGGAAGTAAATTGCACCGGCTGTTATGAGTGCGGCCAAAGCGACAGCCAGCAACAGGACGATAATCTCTTTGTACATATCCGTTTCCTTTTTTACAAAGGTCCGCAAAGGGGCCCGGAACGGACTTGCATTTTGTCCCGACTTTCTCTCATTTTGTCACTATCCGCCTTTCCCGGCGCTTCCGGGCACAAAAAAAGCACGGATCGCTCCGTGCTTCGGTCTGTTCCGGCAGGTGGTCGTTACGCCCGCTGGGACTCCGCCATTTTGCGGTATTCCGCGGGACTGATGCCCCACTGTCGGCGGAACAGGCGGTAGAAAGTACTCGGGATGCTGAACCCGCAGCTGAAAGCGACCGCCTCGATGGTCAGCTCGGGGTGACTGTCCAGCATCCGGCGGGCCTCGTCGAGCCGCATCCCCCGCAGATACTCCATCGGGGTCTGGCCCGTCACGGCCCGGACGGCGTCGGTCAGCGCATTCTTGTTCGTGCCCAGCGCCGTGGTAATCTCGTCCCGGCCCACATCGGCATTGGAAAGATTGTCGCCCGTAAGCAGGTATTCCCGCAGGCGTCCGACCAGTTCACGTTGCTGGCGGTCGCCCGGGAGCGGCGTTCCGGGGTCCGCTTCGCCCTTGGTCTGCGCCCGCAGGCGCACGAGTTCCTCTTCCAGGTGGTCCTGCTCCTTGATTCGCTGGTACAGCCCGAGGTTTTTGCGCGTGACCACCCGGTTGTAATAAGACATCACGCCCAGCAGTACGCCCAGCAGCAGGCAGCCGCCCAGCGCAAAGAGGAAGTAGTTGCGGTTGCGCTCCTTCTCGGCGATATACTTGTCCACCTCGTACTGCGTCCGGATTTCGTCCAGTTTGGCGTTGTACTCCGTATTGTGGCGCGCCTGCAGCTCCCCGACGACCTTGCTGAACAGCTCCACGGCTTTCCCGGAGTCTTTCAGCTGGGTCAGGGCCATCAGCTTCAGGGCTTTGGGTTCCAGCGTTTTGGGCGAAGCCGCAATCGCGCTGTCGAGCATCTCGACCGCTTCCTGGTAGCGCTTTTTCCCGTAGAGGATATGACCCCGTTCCTTGTACATCCTTACCGACCCTTTGGTAATGGAGTCGATCTTGTCCACATAAATTTGCGCTTTGTCGAATGCGCCGGTCTGACGGTAGATGTCCGCATAAGTCAGATAGAGGTTGTACCACGCGGAAATCTGCGGGGATTTCGTGGCCGCTTCGAAGCGGCGGTTCACATTCTCGGTCTCACGGGCGGCCGCAAGGGCCTCGTCGTAACGCTCCTGCGCAATGAGGTTCTGCACCAAGTGGTTGTAGACCGATGCCAGCGTATTGAGGTAAGCCGTTTCGTCCTGCATCATTTCGATGCTCTCCCGCAGGCTCTTCTCGGCCTCCGGGAAACGCCGCTGGTCGGTGTAGATCCGCGCCACGGCGTGCAGCGCGACGCCCATGCCGGCCCTATCGCCGCGCCCCTTGGCATCGTCGTAAACCCGGTTGGCCTCTTCGAGCGCCCGGTCGAAATCCCGTTTGCGACGGTAGGCGTCGAGCAGCATGGTATAGGTCTGGTAGTAATTCTTCCACAGCCCGTTTTCAGACTGGAAGGCGAGGATAGCGGGAGCCTGCCGGATGATTTCGTCGAAAAGCCAGTTGTCGTACAGCGCGATCAGCCGGTTGTAACCGGCCGCAGACTGCTCCGCGACATCGCCCGTCCGCCGCGCTTCGGCCGCCAAAGCGTCGTAGATTGTCAGCAGCGTATCGAGCACACCCTCCTTGCGCGACTCCATCCGGTAGAGGCGGGCCAGCTCCTTGTAGGCCCCGATTTTATCGGGCCCGTCGGTGCGGGAAACGACCTGCCGCAAAGAGTCTTTCTGCGAGCGGGAAGAATCAGACGCACGAACCACAGCGGGGAATCCGGCACAGAGGGTCAGGAAGCCCAGAATAAGAGTCAGACGCAACGTAAATTTCATGCTTTTCGAACCTTTAGAAGAAACAAGGTAGGAAAAAAAGACGACATACTCAAATGACCCATCGGATACGACAACACCGTCCCAAGAGCTAAAAAAAATGATAAAATATGATTTATTTTCGGGGACTTGCGGTCGCGGTGCGGTCGTGACGGAAAAAGAAAAAGTGCTAAAACATTATTTATTAATGCTTTAGCACTTCTGAAAAGTACCCGGAGCCGGGGTCGAACCGGCACGACATTGCTGTCATTGGTGTTTGAGACCAACGCGTCTACCGATTCCGCCATCCGGGCAAGCCTCTTCCGTAGAATCGGGAGGGCAAAGATAGTCGATTCTTCGCAATTTTCAAAAAATCCGGTTATTTTTCAAAGAAAGCCTTGATTTTTTTCGCCTTGGCGGGGCCGACCAGCGCCGTCAATTCCTCGAACGGTGCCGCCTTGACCTTGGCCACGGTGCGGAAATGTTGCAGCAGCGTACGGACGGTCTTGTCCCCGACGCCTTCGATCCGTTCCAGTTCGCTATGGATAAAGGCCTTGCTGCGTTTCTGACGGTGGAATGAGACGGCGAAACGGTGCACCTCTTCCTGGATGTGCGCCAGAAAGTGGAAAAGGGGCGAAGTGGGACGGATGCCGACCAGGACAGGCGGGAATCCGCAGAGCAACTCGGAGGTGCGATGGCGGTCATTCTTGGCCAGCCCGGCGACAGGTATGTCCAGCCCGAGATACTCCAGCACCTCGTGAATGACGCCCATCTGCCCCTTCCCGCCGTCGGCAATGATGAGATCGGGCAGCTCGGCCCCCTCCTCCTGCAGGCGGCTGTAACGCCGGAAGACGACCTCGCGCATCGAAGCGTAATCGTCGGGGCCCTCCACGGTCTTGATGTTGAAATGACGATACTCCTTGCGTGCGGGTTTTCCGTCGCGGAACACCACGCACGAGGCTACCGGATGGGCCCCCTGCAGATTGGAGTTGTCGAAGCATTCGATGTGCCGCGGCTGGCGGTCGAGGCGCAGTTCCTTCTGCAGGGCATTCATCAACCGCTCGGTATATCGTTCGGGATTCTTGATTTCCAGGTTCTTGAGCTGCTCGGCGCGGTAGATACGGGCGCTCTTCTGCGAGAATTCGAGCAGTTCGAGTTTTTCGCCGCGCTTGGGCACCGTGAAGGTCACACCGTCGAACAGCAGCGTCGTCGAGGGCAGGAACGGCACAACGACCTCCCGGGCCAGCGTCCCGGCAATATGCTCGACGACATGCTGGATGGCCAGCGTCAGCATGTCGCGTTCGTCGCCCCCGACACCCGTCTTGAGCTTCACGGTATAAACACCCACGACCGACCCGTGGCGGATACGCACGAAATTGCAATAGGCCACATCGTCGTCCGGAAGCAGCGAAAAAACATCCACGTCGACGATCTTCGCACTGACGATCACCGACTTGCCCGCATAGTTGTCCAGCGCATCGAGGCGCTGCTTGTAGCGTTGCGCCAATTCGAATTTCAATCCCCCGGCAGCACGTTGCATCTCCTGTTCGAGGTAGTTACGCACGGGGCGCAGGTCGCCCTTGAGCACCGCGACGACCATGTCGACGAGCCGGCCGTATTCCTCTTCGCCCTGCGCCCCGATGCAGGGGCCTTTGCAGTTGCCCAGGTGATATTGCAGGCAGACCGTATATTTTCCCTTGGCGATCTGCTCGGGAGCGAGATTGAGTTTGCAGGTACGCAAGGGAACCACCTCGCGGATGAAATCCAGCACGCTGTGCTGCATCATCACCGATCCGTAGGGGCCGAAGTACTGCGACCCGTCGCGGTTCAGTTGCCGCGTCGACTGCACGCGCGGAAAATGCTCGCGGCGCACCACGATCCACGGATAGGTCTTATCGTCTTTGAGCAGGATATTGTACCGCGGCTGGAGGGTCTTGATGAGCGAGTTTTCCAGCAACAGGGCGTCGGTTTCGCTGTCCACGACGATATGGCGGATCTCGGCGATCTGCTTCACCAGCACGCGCACCTTGGGGCTGTGCTCCTTGCTCTGCACGAAATAGGACGAAACCCGCTTGCGCAGGCTCTTGGCCTTACCTACGTAGATGATCGTCCCCGAGCGGTCTACGAACTGGTAGACGCCCGGTGACAGCGGCAGCATCGCCACCTGCTCCCTGAGGTTGTTTTTTTCGGTCCCCGCCATAGCGTTAATCGCAATGCAAATGTAGCAATTATTTCACAAAACGCGCCATCCCCTGCGGCATGCCTCCGGCGCACGCTGGGATGGCCGCATTTGACATACGCATAAACTAAAACGTCCGATTTTTTGTTTTATTCGTCGGAACGGCATATATTTGCGACGCATTGAAAACAAACCCAAACCCTATGAGAAAATTTTTACCTTTTCTCTTCGCCGCAGCACTCGCATCGTCCTGTATCGACAACGCTTACGACCTGTCGAACGTGAACACGGACGAGATCACCATCGGCGACGAGGACTCGGAATACCGGTTGCCGCTGGCCACGGTATACGTAAGCATGAGTGAACTGAAGGAAGGAGGCGCGGACATCAAAACGCTCTTCGACGAAGCGGACATCTGGCTTCCCTCGCCCCTGCCCGGAAACGCCGCATACGTCGACCTCCGGGAACTCCAAAACAACCCGGACACAATCACACCGCTGCTCCAAGCACTGATCGACCAGATGATGGACGACGATGCCAAGATCGCCGCCGTCGCCGACCTGCTGGCGGAAAAATACCTCTCGACCTTCCTGCCCCTGCTTCCCCCGGACACGGATCCGGCAAATTTCAAACCGGTCTTCATCGAGGCGTTCCGCAATATGCCGATGCTGCACGACCGGCTTTCGAACGAAATCAAATCCCTGGCCGGCAACTACCTGACAGACCTCAAAGTCCAGGATGTAACCTACGACATCGGTAAGATCGACATCGGCAGCGACGTGGTGGACATGCTTTGCGAGAACCTCGACAGCGAAGGCACCCCCAACCCCAGGAACACGCTGCACCTCTACGGCAGCATCACGAGCGCCCTGCCCGTGAGCCTGCGGATAGTGCCCTATTTCTCGCCTACGAACGTCCGGTTCGACGTAACGGTCGAACCCGGCAGGACGAACGAGATCAGGGAAACGCAACTTTTCGAAAGCGACCTGCGGCAGATCATCGAGGGTGCCGAGATCATCCTCCCCGTCTCGCTGGAGAAATACTATCCGGGCTATGATTTCTCGTCCGGCCAGCAAATCGTCATCACCCTGCGCCTGATCAAGCGCGGCGGCCTGAAGCTCAACCTCTAATCCGGCACAGAACATGAAAAAAATATACGCATTCCTCTTCACGCTGCTGCTGGCATCAGGCGCCGCGGCACAGAACCCGACGGCATATTTCATGGAGGGGTCGACCCTCCGCAGCCAGCTCAACCCGGCCTTCGCCCCCTTACGCGGCTATGTCAACATCCCCGGGCTGGGCGGACTGGACATCAACGTGAGCGGCAACCTCTCGATCGACAAAATACTCTATCCGCGCAACGGAAAACTCGTCACGCTGCTCGACAGCTCCGTATCGACGGCCGACGCCCTTTCGGGACTCAAAGCCGACAACCTCCTGGGTTTCGACACGCGCGTGAACCTCATCGGGTTCGGCGCCTTCACCCGCAACCACAAAAATTTCTGGTCGTTCGACCTCAACGCCCGCGTCACGACCGACGCCACCCTGCCCTACTCGCTCTTCGACTTCCTGAAGCGCGGCAACAGCGGTGACATCAGCGACATCGGCATCACGGCCGACAGCTATCTCGAAGCAGGGTTCAACTACTCTTTCCCGCTGCTCGACGACAAATTATACATCGGTGTGCGGGCAAAATTCCTGATGGGCGTGGCACGTGCACGGATGTACTTCTCGCAATTCAACGTGTCGCACAACGAAGAACGCTGGCTGATCAACGCAGCCGGCGGGCTGGACATCACGGCCGCAGGACTCGACGTGACGACCGAACTCAACGAGCACGGCGAAGAGGTCTACAAGATGGACGACATCAACCTCAAGCCCACCTCTCCCGCCGGTTACGGCTTCGCGGTCGACCTCGGGGCTACGTACGACATCCTGCCCAACCTGCAGGCATCGCTGGCGGTGAACGACCTGGGCTTCATCAGCTGGAGCAAGAACAAGAACGTAACGGGTTATTCGGCGAAGGAGCTCTCCTTCACGGGCGTGACGGTCACCGAGGACGGCACCGAGTCGCCCGACTTCGACATCGACGTACTGGAGTTCCACAAGGGCGCGGCCAAGAGCGTATCGCGTATGCTGCGCGCCTCGATCAACGCAGGCCTCGAATACGAAGTATGGCGCCATAAGATCGGCATCGGCCTGTTGTATACGGCCCGCGTGTGGGAGTACAAGACCCTGCACAACATCACCGGGTCGGTCAATTTCCACCCGATCCGCTGGTTCACCGTCACGGGCAGCTATTCGGTGATCGACAACCGCGGCGGCGCCGTGGGGCTGGCGCTGAACCTGAACCCCAGCTGGATCAATTTCTACCTTGCCACGGACATCGTCACGGCCAAGCATACGCCCCAGTTCATCCCCATCAAGCAGAGCATCATGAACGTCACACTGGGCATCGGCGTACCGATCGGCAGGCGCAGCCACCGTATCGCGGCCTATGTGTACGACAAGGATCGGCGGTAAACGAACGAACGGAAAAACCCGGCCTTTTCAGGCCGGGTTTTTCTTGTCAGGATGCCCGAAAATTCTGCCGAACCGGGCATAAAGACACTTGCAGTACGCAAAAAAGACAGCCCTCGACTACAAACGCATCCGCCCTTTCTATATTTTGGGCGCACCCATACCATAATCGGGCAACAGCGTTGGTTTATCGGAAACTTTATTTATCTTTGCAATGTAGAGAATAAAAAACATTCACAGGGGACGAAATCATTTCCCGCCCCGGATGTTTTTGCGTTTAAATATTGCGACGGCCCCTCAAATCTGTGTGAAGTTGCGTCACTACTTTTGAATTCTTCAAAAATCACGGGCCGTCGCAATCTTTTTATCTTATCACCAGACAAAAACCATACCACAACCCATCCGATTTTCGCCGGATAAGGTCTATCCCGCTTCGACGAGACTTTGCTCCAGTGCGGCACGCGTCGCCAAACGCCCGGCCTCGACAATTTCCCGGGCACGGTAGAATTCAAAAATCCCGAAACGGTCGGCAGGCATTTCTATCAGCAGGTCAGGCTTGTAAATCTTACACATCAGGCGCGCGATATGCTGTTGCATGATCTCCGACGAGGCGGTAATCACCTTATAATAATTCAGCGAAGCCTTGCTGCGGACGGCCATCTCCTCCGAGAACGGCGCGCTCACATCCACGGCGACCAGGACGTCGCCCGGTTCACGGCGCACCCGGTTCAGCGGCAGCGGATTGACCGTACCGCCGTCGACCAGCACCTGGTTTCCCCGGCGTACGGGACGGAACACCGACGGGATGGAAATAGATGCCCGGATGGCATCGTACAAGCCTCCCCTGTCGAGCACGACTTCGCGCCCCGTCAGCAGGTCGGCGGCAACCGCGGCGAACGGCAGCGGCATCTTCTCGATCTTCACGTCGGGCACCAGCTCCTTCATGGCCCGCATCACGCGGTCGCCCTTGACGAGCCCCTCGGTGCTCAGCGCAAAATCGACCAGCCCGAAAACCTTATACTTGTCGAGCGTATACATCCACTCCTTGAACGCTTCGAGATGCCCGGAAGCATACATGCCCCCGACCAACGCCCCCATCGAAGTGCCGGCCACGGCATGCACCTCGAATCCCTGACTCTCCAACTCCTCGATCGCCCCGATATGGGCAACCCCACGCGCGCCGCCGCCCGCAAGCACCAGCGCAGCCCTTCTTTTTTTCATAAATTCACGTTGTTAATCCGCTCGCGGACTTTATCCCACGCATGGGTTCCGAACAGGCAGCTTGCACGCATCGTGCCGCACATCCCGGCAAAACGCGACATCGGGATGACGAAACACAATTCGTCCGCACCGACCCATGGGCGCACCGAAGGGTCGAACAGCCCCAGGAAACATCTGTGGCCGCCGTTGCGGTTTTCCCGCACGGCCTGCGACACCACGGTACTGCATCCCGAGCCGAACGGCGCCGCAACGGTATCCGGGGCATCGTTGTCGAACCCGGCCCATGTCACGAGCCCCGCCAACACGTCGGGCGTAGCGAAGAATAGCACGCCTTCCGCCCCTTCGAACGTCCCCGCCGCATCCACACGTACGAACTCGATCCACGCCTTCGGCGCCGGCCGCAGGTCGAGCGCAGCGATGAATTCCAGCACCATTTCGGGCGTCTGCTTATAGCGCTCCCTGAGCGAGACGAACTGCGGGACGAATTCCGGCATGGGGCTGAAACCCGTATAGAACTTGCCGCCTCCGCAACCGATATTCGAGGCGTTGAGCCCCACGGGCTGCCCGTCCCGCGCCTGGGCCAACACCTTGAAAAAACACCCGCCGACCTTTTCGACGGGGCGCAGCGGTTCGTCCGTATAGCGGAACAGCAAGGGCAGCTCCGGCACCGGGCCGAAAGCCTCGCGGAAAGCGGCGATAAATTCTCCTGTCTGCATGGCATTCATCCGTCTGTAATTACATAATCCATAAATACGTCGTGCGGCTCGACGGGCAGTTCCCCGACCAGCTGGTGGGCATAGCAAACCCCGACTTTCACGCCCCGGAACCCGGGCTGCGAGAGGTATTTGTCGTAATACCCGCGGCCGCGGCCCATGCGGGCGCCGGCTTGCGTAAAAGCCGTCCCCGGGACGACGATCAAATCTATTTCGGACGGTTCGCACGGCTCAGCGTCCACGTCCGGTTCGGCGATCCCGAATGCCCCCGCACGGAGTGCCCCGGGTGCGTAATCGAAGAACCGCATCGCGTCGCCCCCGACCCGGGGGACGACGATCCGCTTGGCCGAACCCCACCGGACGAGCGCCTCCTCCGTCGCGGGTTCATCGGGCAGGGCGCAGAAAAACGCCACGCACCGCGCCGTCCCGAAAGGCCCCGATTCCGCCACCCGGCGGAAGATCCGCCCGGAAGCCGCCGCACGTTCTTCGGGGGAGAGGGACAGGTTCTGTTTTTTCATCGCTGCACGCAGCTCTTTTTTAGTCATAAAACCCTCCTTTTCGGCATAAAATTCCCGCCCGTTTGCATTGTTATTCCGCAAACAATAGCTATCTTTGCGTCCGGAACACAAATTCTTAACAAATATAAACAAATTTAAATCATTATGAGCTGTTTTTTATCTAATTCCTCGCTCGGCAAGAAGTTGGTGATGAGCGTGACGGGGTGCTTCCTCGTGCTCTTTCTCCTCTTCCACATGTCCATGAACATCGTGGCGATCATCTCGCCCGAGGCTTACAACATGATCTGCGCGCTGCTGGGTGCCAACTGGTATGCATTGGCAGGCACCCTCGTACTGGCGGCAGGCGTGGTCATCCACTTCATCTACGCCGTCATCCTGACGCTCGAAAACCGCAAGGCCCGCGGCTCGCAGCGTTACGCCGTAACGGTCGTGGAGCCGGGTGTGAAATGGGCTTCGAAAAACATGCTCGTGCTGGGCTTCATCATCCTGGGCGGCCTGGCCCTCCACCTGTTCAACTTCTGGGCTAAAATGCAGCTCGTCGAAATCATGGGCGGCCACGAGAACTCGCTGGGCTTCGGCGCTGCCGACGGCGCTTCGCTGATCGCCTACACCTTCTCGCAGTGGTATTACGTGGTGATCTACCTCGTGTGGTTCTTCGCCCTCTGGTTCCACCTCACGCACGGCGTATGGTCGATGTTCCAGACCGTGGGCTGGGCCAACGACACGTGGTATCCCCGCCTGAAATGCATCGCCAATATCGTAGCGACAATCATCTTCCTCGGCTTTGCCGCCGTCGTGGTGGTTTACTTCATCAAGAGCATCTGCCCCTGCTGCGCAGGCGCCTGCTAACCGATTATCCAGAACAATAAACACACAACAGATATGGCTTTAAAATTAGATGCTAAAATCCCTGCCGGCGCCCTCGAAGAAAAATGGAGCAACCACAAGGCAGCTATCAAGGTCGTAAGCCCCGCAAACAAGCGCAAGCTCGACATCATCATCGTCGGAACCGGTCTGGGCGGTGCTTCCGCCGCCGCTTCGCTCGGTGAACTCGGATATAACGTAAAGGTATTCTGCATCCAGGATTCGCCCCGCCGCGCGCACTCGATCGCCGCACAGGGCGGTATCAACGCTGCGAAGAACTACCAGAACGACAACGACTCGGTATACCGCCTGTTCTACGATACGATCAAGGGCGGCGACTACCGTGCACGCGAAGCCAACGTATACCGCCTGGCCGAGGTTTCCAACCTCATCATCGACCAGTGCGTGGCCCAGGGCGTACCTTTCGCACGCGAATACGGCGGCCTGCTGGCCAACCGCTCGTTCGGCGGCGCACAGGTATCGCGCACGTTCTATGCCCGCGGCCAGACGGGCCAGCAGCTCCTGCTGGGCGCTTATTCGGTACTCAACAAGGAGATCGCAGCCGGCACGGTGAAAAGCTATCCGCGCCATGAAATGCTCGACATCGTCATCGAGGACGGCGAGGCAAAGGGTATCATCGCCCGCAACCTCGTCACCGGTGAGATCGAGCGCCACGGTGCACACGCCGTGGTGATCGCCACGGGCGGATACGGCAACGTATTCTTCCTTTCGACCAACGCCATGGCATCGAACGGTTCGGCCGCATTCCAGTGCTACCGCAAGGGCGCCGGCTTCGCCAACCCCTGCTTCACGCAAATCCACCCGACCTGCATCCCCGTACACGGCGATCAGCAGTCGAAGCTGACGCTCATGTCGGAGTCGCTGCGTAACGACGGCCGTATCTGGGTTCCCAAGAAACTCGAAGACGTGAAGGCCATCCGCTCGGGTGCCAAGAAACCGTCGGACATCGCCGAAGAAGACCGCGACTACTACCTGGAGCGCCGTTACCCGGCCTTCGGTAACCTCGTGCCGCGCGACGTGGCTTCGCGTGCCGCCAAGGAGCGCTGCGACGCAGGCTTCGGCGTGAACGAAACGGGGCTGGCCGTATTCCTCGACTTCAAGACCGCCATCGAGCGTCTGGGCAAGGACATCATCAAGCAACGCTACGGCAACCTGTTCGACATGTACGAGGAGATCACCGACGTGAGCCCCTACGAGCAGCCGATGCAGATCTTCCCGGCCGTGCACTATACCATGGGCGGCATCTGGGTCGACTACAACCTGATGACCACCATCCCCGGCCTGTATGCCATCGGCGAGGCCAACTTCTCCGACCACGGTGCCAACCGCCTCGGCGCCTCGGCGCTGATGCAGGGTCTGGCCGACGGTTATTTCGTACTGCCCTACACCATCGGCGACTACCTCTCGCACAAGATCCAGGCTCCGAAGGTGAAGACCGACACCAAGGCCTTCGACCAGGCTGAGAAGGAAGTCAAGGAGAAGATCGCCAAACTGCTCTCGATAGGCGGCAAGCAATCGGTGGACGATATTCACAAGAAACTCGGCCACATCATGTGGGAGAACGTCGGCATGGCCCGCACCAAGGAGTCGCTCGAAAAGGCGATCACCGAGATCCAGGCACTGCGCAAGGAGTTCTGGAAGGACGTGAAGGTCGTAGGCAAGGAAAACGACTTCAACGTCGAGTTGGAAAAGGCGCTCCGCCTGGCCGATTTCCTGGAACTGGGCGAGCTGATGGCCCGCGACGCACTCAACCGCGAGGAGTCGTGCGGCGGTCACTTCCGCACGGAGCACCAGACCGAGGAAGGCGAGGCCAAGCGCGACGACGAGCACTTCGTATATGCCGCCGTATGGGAGTACAAGGGCGAGGACGCAGCCCCCGAGCTGACGAAAGAACCGCTGAACTTCGAGTTCGTACACCCCGCACAGCGCAACTACAAAGACTAACCGTTTGACGTTGTAACACTTTAATAACAAATTGAAATTATGAATTTTACATTAAAGATATGGCGTCAAAAGGACGCTAAAGCAAAGGGTGGTTTCGAAACTTACAAAGTCGAAAACATCTCGGCCGACACCTCGTTCCTCGAGATGCTCGACATCCTGAATAACAACCTGATCCACGAGGGCAAGGAGCCCGTGGCATTCGACCACGACTGCCGCGAAGGGATCTGCGGCATGTGCTCGCTGCACATCGACGGCCATGCCCACGGCCCGAGCCAGGCGGTCACGACCTGCCAGATCTACATGCGCAAGTTCAAGGACGGTGCGACCATCACCATCGAGCCCTGGCGCTCGGCGGCGTTCCCCGTCATCAAAGACCTCGTGGTGAACCGTTCGTCGTACGACCAGATTCTGCAGGCGGGAGGTTTCATTTCGGTACGCACCAACTCGGTGCCCGACGGCAACGCCATTCCGATTCCGAAGCCCGATGCCGACGAATCGATGGACGCCGCAGCATGCGTAGGCTGCGGAGCCTGTGCCGCGACCTGCAAGAACGGTTCGGCCATGCTCTTCGTCGCTGCCCGCGTATCGTCGCTCGCCAAGCTGCCGCAGGGCCGCGTGGAGGGTGCACGCCGCGCCAAGGCGATGGTCGCCAAGATGGACGAACTGGGCTTCGGCAACTGCACCAACACGGGTGCCTGCCAGGCCGAGTGCCCCAAGTCGATCTCCATCGCGCACATCGCACGTCTGAACCGCGAATTCCTCTCGGCAAAATTCGAGGACTAAGCGATCATATGCACCCGGCTTTCCCCGCTATGCGGAAATGCCGGGCAGACAAAGGGGAGGGACTGCATTGTCCCTCCCCTTTTTATTGTATCGTTATGCAAACTCCGCTTCCGGTTCTCAATATGCGCCCCGGCCATCCCCGGCCGTCGTCTGGCACCAATGCAGGGCGCGGGGAAACAGGCGGTATCATTTTTGCGGCGACGGATGAAAAACAAAACCGCAATGCCATGGAAAGAATTGTAGAATTTCCGACCGACCGCACCGTCATCTCCACCGAAAACAACGGGTTCGCAGGCGACGAACGCGACGAAACCCTGATCGACGAAAACCTCGTGGAAACCGAGATCCCGCTGGCGGACAGGATCCCGGGTGCCGTCCGGGAGACCGAAGAGGGCGACAGACCGATCTATGACGAAGAAGGGTACCGGAACGATCCGGGCGGGGAATAAAGCGGAGCCTGAGAACCGTCAGCCCTTATTGCGGGCGGATCGACGAAAGCCGCGCTATCTGCTTGAGGTCGAACACGCCATAGATGTTCACCACGACGGTTTCCTTCGCACCATAGGTAATCATCACCAGCTCAGACTTGACCGCCAAGGCAGTTTCCCGGATATAGAACTTCGTGATCTGCCCGTCCTCCGTAGTGGAGGCTGCTTCCCGGAATTTCCGCTCCGAAGCGACTGCGGCTTCGGCATCGCGCACCAGCTGTTCGCCGTCCCCGCCCGCGAGGGCGACGATACGGATATACTGGATGTCCTCCAGCAATACGGCAAGCCCCTTATCCCCGTGCTCTGCGGCCTGGCGGCTCATCGTCTGCATCATCTTCGCCCCCAGCGACACGCTGCTAAACCCTTCGGCAGTCTCATAGCGTTTGAAAAAATCGTTCATAAAGCTGCTTTGTGCCGACACGAGGTTCGGCAGGAACAGACTGAGGGTCATTATCAGCAATATTCGTTTCATGACTATTCGGTTTTCTGGTTACACTCTTATAATAAACATACGATTCCAAACGAAACAGCATGGCAATCGGGGCCAGCACCGCTCTTAAACAGCGGCGTGATGCCGTAACGCGTATAAAAACCCAATCCATAGTAAGAAACCGAAACGCCGACGCCGAACTGGTACGTACGGAATCCGGACAGGCTGTGCTTCTCCTTAGGCTTCTTATAGATGGCATCCGCCCCCAACATGAAATCGGAATAGGCGACAGCCGAAATACGGAAGTGCCTTACAGGCTCGTATATCAGCCGCACGGGAATACCGAGCGACGAAGTGACGACCTTCGACTTGTCGGCAGGTTCATCCAGCACCACCGGCATAAGGCGCCTGCCAACATTGTCGAGCGTGATGCCCGAATCGGCAAAGCGGATGTTGTCGAGCGTATATTGCAGTCCGAGGCCGAGGCTGAGCGTACGGCTACGGTTCAGCAGCAAACGCATCTGCACGACCGAGAAGCTGAAATGGAACGACGATCCGAGTTTCTGGTCGAGGAACCCCTCTTCCTGAGGGGTATAACCGGCATAATCGACTCCGGTCAACTGCGTGAAACCCAATTCCATGTCGGTGATCGCCTTGAATTGGAACGGAGCTAATTTCGTTTCCATTTTCTGCATCGGGGTCTGCCCCAGCCTGAGCCCGAATCCGGCCACTTCAAGCATCATACTACCGTCACGACCGCCGCTGCGCAGGGTCAGCAGGCCGTTGTCGACCGCGTCGATACGCCGCAGCGTGTCGATGCCCAGCGAGTCGCGCGTAATTGTTTCGATAGCCACGCTCTCCCCGGACGAAGCGCGACGGCTATCAGTCCCGGATTTTTGCGCCGACACGGAGGAAACAGTCAGGAGCAGGACTCCTAAAATAGCATAGAGTTTGTTCATAATTAGATAAAAAGGGTTAAAGTTACTGCAAAATACGCTTCTGAAATGGGACAAAGCTACTCTTTTTCATCCTTTTCATCGCAATCGCCCTCACAAAAAAATATATAAGATTGTCAATTCATTATATAAATTTGTCTATACGCCCCCCGCAGACTGCACGGCCGCCCGGGAAAGCCATGCCAATCCGGCCCCCCCCTTCGTCCACAACCGCTCCAGCAGGTCGTGCGTCACCTCCTCGGCCTCGTCGGCGCAAAGCAGCAGGCTTTGTGCATAGCGGAACATACGGTTGCGGAGCGGCACAACGTAACCGATGAATTCGAATTCCTTCATTGTATTTGTAAGACGAAGCAGGCGGGCAAAACGCAACACCGGATCGGCAATGATCGTAATTTTTCCCGCAAAGGCGGCCTTTCCGGCACCGTTCCGGAGTTCTTATAATATAGGTATGGCAAAAAAATGCATATTTTTTGAAAAAATTTAGTACTTTGTATTGCATAATACTAAAATACGTATTATATTTGCAATACCAAAGTAGTAGTAAACCGGAAATATTAACCCTAAAATACCTCTACGACTATGAAAGAGACAGTAAACGTAAATATCGGCTCGCAGGCTTTCACCCTCGACGAAGATGCTTACCGTGTACTCAGGAGTTATCTTGACGACATACGCAGCCGCCTGCCCGAATACGACACCGAAACCATGGGCGACATCGAGGTACGCATCGCCGAGATATTCCGCGAGATCGTCTCCTCTCCCATGCGCGTCATCACCCTCGACACGGTGCGCGCGGCGATGCACCAAATGGGGGCACCCTCGGACTTCGGCGAGCGCCGCGGCAACGCCGCCCCGCAGGAGGAAGAGGAGGCCGAGCCGGAAACCCGCAAGCTCTACCGCTCGCGCACCGACCGCTCGATCGCCGGTATCTGCGGAGGGCTGGCAGACTTTTTTCACATCGACGCGACGGTCATGCGGCTCATCATGCTGTTTCTGATAATCTTCGGCGGGCTTTCGATCTGGGCCTACATCATCCTCTGGATCATCATCCCCGAAGAACCCGCCCGAAAATTCAATATTAACCGTAAAAACCGATAAAACCATGGCAACGGACAAAACAAAAAAACTGTACCGGGTACGCGACGGCATCATCGCAGGCGTCTGCGGCGGACTGGCTGATTTCTTCGGGCTCGACCCGTCGCTCATACGTATCGCAACTCTAATCCTCATACTCTTCGGCGGGCTTTCGCTCTGGGTATATATCATCCTCTGGCTGATCGTACCGAAGGCTCCGAAGCGATTAACCGAATAAAGCATTATGGCTGAAGACAACGTAAAAGCGCAGATGCGCAAGGGAATCCTGGAGTATTGCATCCTCGCCATCCTTTCCCGCGAAGATTCGTATGCTCCGAAGATCATCGCCGAACTCAAAGAGGCCGAGATGATCGTGGTCGAGGGTACGCTGTACCCGATCCTCACGCGGCAGAAAAATTCGGGGCTCCTGACCTACCGGTGGGAAGAATCCCCGCAGGGGCCGCCCCGCAAATACTACACGCTGACCGACAAGGGGCGTGATTATCTCAAAACGCTCGACGAGGCATGGGACGAACTCGTAGGGCAGATACAGGTCATTCGCCACGGAAAATAAAAAATCAACCCTTAAATAATTGCAACCATGAAAAGAATACTTTTGATCGCAGTCCTGCTGGGCACCATGATCACCGCAACCACATATTTCGTCTGCATCGCAGCCCCGTCGGTACTCTTCGGCAAGGGCATCAAAGGCAGCGGCAACATCGTCACGCGCACCATCGACGCCCCGGATTTCGACCGTGTGGATGCGGCACGCGCCGTGAAGGTCGTCATCACCGGAAAGGCGACCGATAAAATCACGATCCAAGCCGACGACAACATTATGGAATACGTAGTGGTGGAGGCCAAGGGCGGACGCCTGACGGCGACCATCGACAAGTCGGTCAACAACGTATCGAACGCCGACGTGACCGTGACCGTCCCGGCCAACGGGCGCATCCGCGCACTCGACGCATCGAGCGCCGCACGGATCACGAGCGACGTCACGCTGACGGCCGACAAATTCTCGATCGACGCATCGAGTGCCGCCAGGATCGACGCGGCCGTGAAATCGACCACCTGCGCAGTGGCCGCATCGAGTGCCTCGGACATCGACGCCGCCATCGAAACCGGCACCTGCACGGTAGAGGCATCGAGCGCATCGAAGATCACCCTGAAGGGCTCCGCCGCCGAATGCAGCATCGACATGAGCTCGGCCTCGAAACTCTCGGCCGCCGAATTCGCGGTCACCGATTGCAGCGTCGACACGTCGAGCGCCGCCAAGGCTACGGTCAACTGCACGGGCACACTCCGCGCCGCCGCTTCGAGCGGCAGTTCGATCCGTTACACGGGCGACTGCAAGACCAGCATCAGCAAATCGAGCGGAGGCAGCGTAAGCAGGAAATAATTCCCCAACGGCACAACTATGAAAGAGGTTAAAAAATGCAGCATATCGGGCGTAGCGTTCACCATGGACGCCGATGCCTACCAGGAGCTGGAGAAATATCTCGACAGCCTGAAAAAGACCTACAAGGATACGCCCGACGGGGCCGAGATCGTCGCTGACATCGAAGCCCGCATCGCCGAACTGATCCTCACCACGCAGGACAACACCCGCGTGGTCGAGAAACCCCTGATCCTGAATATCATCCACCAGATGGGCTCGGTCGAGGACATCTCCGAGGAGAGTTCGGACAAAAAAGCCCCCGAAGAGCCGCGCATCCCGCGCCGCCTGTACCGCGACACGGAGAATGCCAAGCTGGGCGGCGTATGCGCCGGCATCGGCAAGTACTTCGACGTCGATCCCGTATGGATCCGGCTGGGCATGTTCCTGCCGATCCTGCTGAGCTTCCTGCACTGGATTCCGTTCATGGACTGGACGGGGTCGATGATGGGCAACCTGTTCGGTATCTTCGTCATCTGCTACGTCATCATGTGGTTCGCCGTACCGGCGGCACGCACGGCACGCCAGAAGCTCGAAATGAACGGCGAAAAAATCACCGCACAGTCGATCCGCGAGACCACCGAAGCCACCGCGGGCTGCGATCCCGACGTCAGAGCCAAGCCAATCGTGGCGGAGGCCGTCTCGGTCTTCGGCAAGGTGGTGCTGATCCTGCTCAAGCTCTTCGCGGGGCTGCTCGTATTCGGGCTTATCATGGGAGCCTGCGCCCTGATTATCGGGCTGTTCGCCCTGGTCGTGGGCGGCGGAGGCATCCTCTCGCCTTTCTTCCCGCTGGGCATGACGCTGTGGGTACCTATTCTCGGCATATTTATTGTACTGATTCCCGTCATACTGCTCATTTATGTACTGATGTGCCTCATCGCTTCGCGCAAGCCCGGAGGCACGGCCGTACTGATCATCTTCCTGCTGTGGCTCGCGAGCTTCATCGCATGCGCCTGCATCGCCATCCGCGAGGATGTGGGCGACCGGTTCCGCGCCAAGCGTAACGTGATCGAACAGGTGCTCAACACCGAAGTGGTGATCGACAACGACACGACGACGGTACAAAAGCTGCTCAAGGAGTACGAAAGCCAGAACGTCATCGAAGACGGCCAGAAGACACTGCACATCAGTATCCCGAACAAATCGATCGACATTACGATCGACAAAGACAAGGCCGGGCTGGAAGTGAAGGCCGACGGCAATCGGGTGAAGGTGGGGAAAAGCCGCAAGGCTTCCTCAGAAAAGGCCGGCCAGAGCACGCAGGCAGCCGCAGAGGCGGACGCAGACACTGCTGCGCAGGGGCAGCAGACCGAATAAGGCCACAGGCGTTAGGTAAAATAAAAAGTTTTTTCGGAACGCAGGGCGCACCCACGGGTAGCGCCCTCGTTTTTTTGAAAAATTTAAAATAATTACTACCTTTGAGGGATTTTGTGTTTAAACGAAAAACTATGGCTGGCAGCAAATGCATCGGCATTCTCACATCGGGAGGCGACGCCCCCGGCATGAATGCGGCAATACGTGCGGTAACCCGCAGCGCAATCTATAACGGCTTTACGGTAAAGGGAATCATGCGCGGATACAAAGGTCTCGTATACAACGAGATCGTAGAGTTCAAATCCCAGAGCGTAAGCAATATCATCCAACTGGGCGGCACGATTCTCAAAACGGCGCGCAGCCAGGAATTCACCACGGCCGAAGGACGTAAGGCGGCTTACGACAACATGGTCGCAGCCGGCATCAACGCGCTGGTGGTCATCGGCGGCGACGGCTCGCTGACAGGCGCAGGGATTTTCGCGCAGGAGTACAACGTGCCCATCGTAGGGCTTCCCGGGACGATCGACAACGACCTCGGGGGTACGGACTCGACGATCGGCTACGACACGGCGCTGAACACGATCGTGGAGGCGGTCGACAAACTGCGCGATACGGCATCGAGCCACGAGCGCCTCTTCTTCGTCGAGGTGATGGGACATACGGCGGGTTACCTGGCGCTGAACAGCGCCATCGCCACGGGTTCCGAAGCGGCTATCATCCCCGAAATGGACACCGAGGTCGACCAGCTGGCCGAACTCATCAACCACGGCTTCCGCAAGAGCAAGAACTCGGCGATCGTCATCGTGGCCGAAAACCCCAAGACGGGCGGCGCCACGGCATTGGCCGAACGTGTCAAGAAGGAGTTCCCGCAGTACGACGCCCGCGTCACGATCCTGGGGCATATCCAGCGCGGCGGGTCGCCGACGGCCGTAGACCGCATCCTCGCCTCGCGGATGGGCGAAGCCGCCATCGAGGCGTTCCTCGACGAACAGCGCAACGTGATGATCGGCATTCAGAACGGCAAGATCGTCTACGTCCCCTTCGCCAAGGCGACCATGCACAACAAGGGCATCGACCGCAATTCGCTCGACCTGGTAAAGATACTCTCCATATAATTTCACAACAGACAACCCCGAACTTACCGAATGAAACGTGTTATCGGCATCGGCAATGCCCTGACGGACATGCTGGTCAACCTGGAATCAGACTCCGTGCTGGGTCGCTTCAAACTCGCCAAAGGCTCGATGAGCCTCGTGGATACCAAACTGCAGACCGAAATCTCGAAATCCGTGGCAGGACTGCCCTACTCGCTCTCGCTCGGCGGTTCGGCAGGCAACACCATCCGCGCCATGGCCAAACTGGGCTGCCAGGTCGGGTTCATCGGCAAGGTCGGACAGGATACGACGGGCGACTTCTTCGTACAGGCACTCGAAAACCTGGGCGTGGAGCCCGTAATCTTCCGTGGTTCGAAACGTTCGGGCAAGTGCGTATCGCTCATCTCGCCCGACGGCGAGCGGACGATGGTCACCTACCTCGGCGCGGCGCTCGAACTGACCGCCGCGGAGATCGACCCGGCGATCTTCGACGGGTACGACTGCCTCTATATCGAAGGTTACATCGTCCAAGACCACGACCTGATCCGCATGGCTGCCCGCACGGCCAAGGAGTGCGGGCTGAAGGTCGCCATCGACCTGGCCAGCTTCAACATCGTGGCCGAAAACCTCGAATTCCTGCGTAACCTTGTCAGGGACTATGTCGACATCGTTTTCGCCAACGAGGACGAAGCCAAGACTTTCGCCTGCGAGGCGGAGCCGCTGAACGCCCTGCAATGCATCTCGGAAATGTGCGAACTGGCCGTGGTGAAAATCGGCATCAAGGGCGCCATGATCAAGCACGGCGACGAGGTGGTGCATGTCGGCATCCTGGCTGCGGCAAAACGCGTCGACACGACGGGCGCCGGGGATTTCTACGCCGCGGGGTTCCTCGCAGGGCTTTGCGAGAACCTCTCGCTGCGCCAGTGCGGCACGATCGGCGCTATCACGGCGGGCAAAGTCATCGAAGTCGTCGGGACTACCTTCGGCGAAGAGGCATGGGAGGACATCTCGCGCCTGGTGAACAAGGTCAGGAACGAGAAATACCTGTTCTGATCCGTAAAACCGGAATGAAGAAAGCGGCCTTACGGGCCGCTTTCTTCATTCCAAAGGCAGGAACCGAACCTGCAACGCCCATAAAATCGGAATTTATTGTTATTTTTACGACACAAAACACCGGCGGCATGGACAAAATATGGACTTCGGCCAAAGTCAAAATCAGGAACCGGCTGGACTTTATCCGTTACGGCCAGCGAATCGGCTACATCAATATCGTCGCGATCGTCATAGACCTCGCCATTCTGCTCTATTCGGCCATCGACTACCAAACGCTGATGCAAACCGGCAACCTGTTCCTTTTCCTGTTTCTGGTCTTTACGACCCTTATCTGGCAGACGGTCTGTTTCGTAAAGGATTTCTACGCCTACACGCATAAGACGGCGTACTACAACCTCCAAGACATCTACCGGCACAAGACTCCGGAGGCAGCCGACGAGTTGGACGAGATTTATACCGCCGCCCCGATCGCCTTTCCGGGCACCGTATTGCGGCACGGCGACAACATAGACCGCTTATTGCAGGGAGACCGTCCCATCCATGCGATACTATGCACCGACAAGGAAAAGCGGGTGTTGAAATACATAAAGAATTACCGGGACATCCTGCTGCCGTTCCTCAATGGCAAATGGCACGAAATGAAAAACAGGAATGGCAGTTTTTACAACGAGCACAAACTGTGCATGGCATCCGAATTCGGGGAAAGCGGCGGCCAATGGTACGTCCGGGTATGCAAAGGCTGTTACTACAACTCCTACCTGACGAACGTAATCTATGCGAAAAAACTCTCCCACCAAAGCGGTTGGGGCATGACCCCTCCCGCAAACATTGCCAACTACCCGGTACGCCGGCTCGAAAAATCGGTCATGAGCGACCACATCGGCATTTCGACACTGGCCGTCACAACCGACGGATATGTCATTATCCTCCACCAGAACGACAAGGCCCTCACTTCGACAGACCGCCTGACACCTTCGGGATCGGGATCGGTCGACTTCAGCGATTTGCGTCCGGACTCCGATTTCAGGGAGACGTTGAAAGCCGCAGCCGAGAGGGAGCTGCGCGAAGAAACCAACCTCCCGGCAGGCCAGATCGGACACACGGAGGTCATCGGCTTTTACCGCGACCTGGGGCGCGGCGGGAAACCCGAATTCTGCTGCCTGACCCGGCTAAATGCCAGCTCGTTCGAAATAGCCGAGCTGGAACCCAGCTGCGAGGAACAGCGGGACGATTTCGAAACCTACCAGATACTGGGGGAAACGGGAGAATTGGACGGAAAAGATTTCGGGCGGTTTTCGGACATGGCGCTCAACCTCTCGCCCGGATGCGAAGAAGAGCACCCCTCATTGGCGCTCTACATGTGCTACATCATGCTTTGCCGCTATTTCGGCAAGGAAATCCCCGTACGCAATTAAAGCACAGCTCAATGGCCGGCACGGGAGAAAAGCCCCCGGCTGATCTCGTAACGCATACGAATCAGCCACAATGATTTACGGGGGGACATCGTCAGCGAAAGCAACAGCGTAGCCGCCCATTTCATACATTCCAGCACAACGGCTTTCGGATAACGGCGGTAGATGCCCGCCCGCAGGCGCTGGCTCACGCCGACGTTGTAGCAAAGGCGGCGGAAATAGTCCTCGGTGAGTTTCCCGGGCGGGATAATATGCCACATGACGGCATTGGGGACATACCAGCATGTCTCGCCGCCGCGCATCATGCGTTCGAAGAAATCGTTTTCCTCGCCACCGATCAGCATCCGTCCCACACGCCCCAGCGAGGGGTCGAACCCGCCGTATCGGACGGTTGCGGAACGGCGGAAAGCCATGTTGCCTCCCCCGGGAACACGTCCGGCAGGAAAAGGCCGTACGGCATGGCCGAAATCCATCGGGTTGGCGACAGGCAGTTCGGTATATTTCGACATCCACGCCGGACGTCCCGAGACATACTCGGCAATGATGCGCCCCCCGGCCACGACGGCATCGGGATGTGCATCGAAGAATTCGACATACGCCCGGATAAACCCCGCATTGATACGTTCGTCGTCGTCGATGAAGGCCATGTAGGGCGCCGAAGTTTCCGCGATCCCCCGGTTGCGGGCATAGGAAACCCCCGGGCCGGTCTCGGTCACCATGCGCAGGTTGAGCGCCGGATACCGTGCCGCGAAGGCCGCGAACCGGGCGGGCGTATCGTCCGTCGAATTGTTGTTCACCACCACGCACTCCCACTCCCCGGCGGGCATGTCCTGCCGCACGACGGATTCGAGCGCCGCGAGAAGCTGCCCGGCACGATTATGCGTCGGGATTATGAGCGAGAGGCGGATCATCGTGCGAATGTAGCAATTTATCCGTAAAAAACCGTTATATTTGCACAAATTATAAGCGATACGACTATGCACAATCTGTTTCGTACCCTTTTACTGCCCATAGCGGCCATGTTTGCCGTGACGGCGGTCTCGGCGCAAAACGTAAGCTGGAAAAGCACCGTGGAGCACCTCGACGGCGACATGTACCGGATCGTACTCGAAGCCTCGATCCCCGCGCCTTACCATATGTATGACATGGGGCCCTATGAAGGCGGGCCCAATGCCACGACGATCACCTTCACCGCGGGTGCCGGGGCTACGCTCGAGGGCGGCGTAGAGCAACTCTCCACTCCCGAGCGCCACTACGACAAGACCTTCGAGATGGAGATCGGCACCTTTGCCGGCAAGGCGCTCTTCGCCCAGCGGGTGAAGCTCGCGGCCGAAAAGGCCGCCGTCACGGCTCAACTGGAGTGGATGATCTGCGACGACACGAGCTGCATGCCGCCCGAGGATACGGAAATGACGATCGACCTGACGGCACAGGCCGGCGCAGCGACGGCATCGGCCGCCACGCCGCAGGATACGGCCCCAGCCGGGACTGCGGACAAGGCCGCCGTTGCGGAAGCCCCGGACAATGCCGGCGGAGGCTCGGCACAGGCCGCAGCGGAACCTGCGCAGAAAGACGCCGCAGGCGGAGGCTCGCTGTGGGCGTTGATCATCGAGGCGATCCTGTGGGGTTTCGCAGCCTTGCTGACCCCCTGCGTATTCCCCATGGTGCCGATGACCGTATCGTTCTTCATGAAAAGCTCCGGCAGCCCCGCGATGGGACGTTTCCGCGCCGGCATGTACGGGTTCTTCATCGTCGCGCTCTACACGCTGCCGATAGCCGCGATCATCGTCATCACACGCATCGTCGGGGGCGATGCCGTGACGGCCGATATCTTCAACTGGCTGGCGACGCACTGGCTGCCCAATATCCTTTTCTTCCTCGTATTCATGGTATTCGCCGCATCGTTCTTCGGGGCGTTCGAAATTACCATGCCCTCCTGGATGGTCAACAAAACCGACAGCAAAGCCGACTCGAAAGGTCTGGCCGGCATCTTCTTCATGGCCCTGACCCTCGTGCTGGTATCCTTCTCCTGCACGGGCCCGATCGTAGGTTCGGTGCTTATCAAATCGACGTCGGGCGAATTCTGGAGCCCGATCGTCACCATGCTGGCGTTTTCCGTCGCCTTCGCGCTTCCCTTCACCGTCTTCGCCTTCTTCCCGTCGATGCTCAAGAAGCTGCCCAAAAGCGGCGGATGGCTCAACTCGGTGAAGGTCGTGCTGGGATTCATCGAGGTGGCGCTCGGCATGAAGTTCCTCTCGGTCGCCGACCAGACCTACCACTGGGGGCTGCTCGACCGCGAGATATACCTCGCCGTATGGATCGTGACCTTCTCGCTCCTGGGACTTTATCTGCTGGGAAAAATCAAATTCGCGCATGACAGCGATACGCCCTATCTGGGCGTAGGCCGCCTGGCACTGGCCATCGTCACCTTCTCGTTCGTCGTATACCTGATCCCCGGCATGTGGGGCGCCCCGCTCAAAGGCCTCTCGGGCTACCTGCCGCCGCTGCATACGCAGGATTTCGTGATCGGGAAGGAAGCGCAGGCCCCTTCGGGCACAGAAGCGCGCATGCTGCTGACCGTCGAGGGACAGAAACCCAAGCACAGCGATTTCCTGCACCTGCCCCACGGCCTCGAAGGATTCTTCGACCTGAAAGAAGCCGAGGCCTATGCCGCTAAGATCGGCAAACCGCTCTTCATCGACTTCACGGGTCACGGATGCGTCAACTGCCGCGAAATGGAAGCCCGCGTATGGGCAGACCCGCAAGTGCTCGACATCCTGCGCAACGACTACGTGATCGTGGCGCTCTACTCCGACGACAAAAAGGTGCTTCCCGAGAGCGACTGGGTAACGACCGACGCGGGAAAGGTGCTTAAAAGCCTCGGCAAGATAAACTCGTATTACGCCCTGAAAACCTACGGGGTAAATGCCCAGCCTTACTACGTGCTCCAGGGACGGAACGGGAAACAACTCGTGCCGCCCCGCGGATACGACCTCAACGTCGACAATTTCGTGGGATTCCTCAAGAGCGGCGTCGAAGCCTACAACGCCCAAAAATAAGGGCTGCGACGGCAAAAAATCAAGCACTGCGACAGCAAAAAAGCCTGCGACTTTCCGGTCGCAGGCTTTTTCACATCCATCGTCCGCACATCAGTCCGCGAACTCGTCGAACATCGTCGTACTCAGGTATTTCTCGGCACGGTCGGGGAAAACCACCACGATATTGCCCCGTTCGATGCGCTGCGCGGTGCGTACGGCCGCCAGCATCGCGGCGCCGCTGCTCATGCCGGCGAAGATCGCCTCCCTGGCGATGATCTCCCGCGCCATGGCGATCGCCTCTTCGCTCTCGACCATCTCCTGCATGTCGATCTGCGAAGGATCGTAGATGTCCGGGACGATAGCCTCCTCCATATTCTTCAATCCCTGGATATAGTGGCCCCGGATCGGTTGCGCGCAGACGACCCTGATGTCGGGCTTCATCACCTTCAGGAACCGCGAAAGCCCCATCAGCGTCCCCGACGTACCGATCGCACAGACCAGGTAGTCGATCCTGCCGCCTGTCTGCTGCCATATTTCCAGTGCCGTAGACTGGTAATGCGCCAGGTAATTGCCCGCATTGGCAAACTGGTCGGGCATGAAATATTTGTCGGGGTCGCCGGCCACCTTGCTGCGGGCCAGGCGGATCGCCCCGTCGGTTCCCTCCTCGGCGGGCGTAAGGATCACCTTCGCACCATAGGAACGAATTATTTTACGCCGCTCGACCGACACGGCGCTGCTCATCACGATCTCCACGGGATATCCCTTGACGATGCCAACGATGGCCAGGCCGATGCCCGTATTGCCCGACGTCGGTTCGATGATCGTCTTGCCGGGCGTGAGGCGCCCGTCCTGTTCGGCCTCCTCGATCATCCGGAGCGCAATGCGGTCTTTGATGCTGCCCGTGGGGTTGAAACCTTCGAGTTTCGCATAGATATTGACGTTCGGGTTGGGGCAAAGCCGGTTGATCCGCACCATCGGGGTTCCCCCGATAGTACCCAAAATATTCTTTTTTACCATAAATCGACCTAATTAACCGCGTAAAGATAATCATTTCCCCGAAATAGCGGCAATCCGCCCGTCCGATTCCGCCCGAAAGCCGGCCGCCATCAAACGCAGGGGTGCCCGCACAACGAATGTGCAGGCACCCCAGTCCTCATCCGGAACGGTTATTTTTCCGGCTTCCCGTGTTCGTCGAAAGCGGCCTTGACCTCGGCCTCCTTCTTTGCGCGCTGCTCGGCATCGGGGGCTTCGCCCTCCTTGACCAGCTCATTCACTTTACGTTCGAAATTCTGCTCGCAGGGCGTGCAGGTCGTTTCTTTGTTTTCCATAGGTACGAATTTTGGCATATTACGTACGTTTCCCTGCAAAATGCACACCGGAATTGCCTCGGTTCGGATCTGCCGATTATATTTGTATACCTGAAACAAAATAATCATGAAAACCTGCAAACTACTCCTGCTCGCACTTTGCTGCGGATGCATCTCCGCAGCCGCAGCCGGCAAGGCCGGCTCTGAGGCACCCCGCATCGTCAACATCGTCAACTTCATCCGCAATATCGAACCGCGCAGCGAAGAGATCACCGAAACGGTACTCTACGAAACCGTCGCACGGCAGGCGGCACAGCTCGCCGAATACGGGCTCCCGGCCACGTTCCTGCTGCAATACGACGCGCTGATCAATCCCCGCTACCGGCAACTGCTGACACAGGACGTCTATCCCGGCACCGAGGTGGGCGGCTGGTGGGAGATCACGCAGCCCCACGTGGAAGCCGCAGGGCTCAAGTGGCGCGGCCGCTACCCGTGGGACTGGCATGCCGACGTAGGCTTCGCAACAGGGTACACACCCGAAGAACGCCGCAAACTGGTGGACGTCTACATGGAAAAATTCAAAGAGGTATTCGGCAAATACCCGACGGCCATCGGGTCATGGTTCATAGACGCCTATACGCTCGGGTACATGTACGACAAATACGGCATCGTCGCTTCGTGCAACTGCAAAGACCAGATAGGTACCGACGGCTACACGCTGTGGGGCGGCTACTGGAACCAGGCTTATTATCCCAGCCGGGTCAACGCCTACATGCCTGCCCAGACCCGCGAGGGACAGATCCCCGTCCCCGTATTCCGCATGCTGGGCAGCGACCCGATCTACCAGTACGACAACTGCGTGGGCGGAGCCTTGCAGGGGGTGATTTCGCTGGAACCCGTCTACGGCGACAGCGGCGGCAGCCGCCAGTGGGTCGAGTGGTTCTTCCGGTCGATGTTCGAAGAACCCTGCCTCGCATTCGCCTACACGCAGGCCGGGCAGGAAAACTCCTTCACCTGGGGCAGCATGGAGAAGGGGCTCAACATCCAGATCCCGCTGCTGGCAAACCGTTTCCGCAAGGGCGAAATCCGCGTAGAGACGCTCACCCGGTCGGGCGAATGGTTCCGGAAGAATTTCCCGGTAACGCCCCCGACGGCCGTCACGGCACTGACCGACTACCGTGAAAAGGATCGTAAAACCGTATGGTACAACAGCCGTTACTACCGCACCAACCTGCTATGGGAGGGCGGTGCATTGTGCATCCGCGACATCCACATGTTCGATCAGCGGATGGAGTCGGACTACTACCGCAAAGCCGGCACCACCAACCAGTGCGTCTATACGACGCTGCCCGTCGTGGATGGCTGCATGTGGAGCACCCGGGAGAAGCTGGCCGGGCTGCGGGTCATGCGGCGCAATGCCGACGGAAGCCTGGCCCAAGCGCAGGGCGGCACCCCCGCCGTAACGGAAAAGGGCAAGGGCAAATTACTCGTGGAGTGGCCGATGGACGACGGACGGCAGCTCACGATACTGCTTTCGGAAGAAGGGATGGAGATCGCCGTCTCCGGCAAAGGCCCCGACTGGATGCTGGAGCTGACCGCAGCACCCGGTGCAGCGTTGCCGTTCACGGCGTTCGGGACGAAGCGGGTCACCGCGGCGCAAAAAGGGTTCGCCTACGCATTCGATTGTACGAAGGGCACCATTGCGACCGACGGCACCTCCGCGGAAAGCATATTCGTCCTGCATCCTTCAAACGGAAAGATCTCGCTGAAATTCAAATAACGACGCAACGGTTTCACCAGCCGGCGGCCTGCCTCGGGATCGGGGCGGGCCGCCGGTGTTTAAAACCGTTCCGGGAATGCGGTATTCCCGCAAATTTTCGTTAGCTTTACGACATGGGAGCCGTCGCTAACCGACGTCGTCCGCACAATCATGAAAGTATACAAATCGCCTCTCCCTGAAAATTCGCGGATCATCCGCTACCCCGACGCCAATTATCGCGACTGCTTCCGCTGCCGCCTGCAAAATCCGGGAAAAGTATCCCCGAACCAGGTGATGGCGGCATTCTGGACGACCAGCCCGGCATGGCTGAAGTTTCTCTTCCGGCTGCGCGACCTGCTGGTCAGGCCCTTCGGGCTGAAAACCGGGGAGGGGGCCAGCCGGGAAAAACTGGAAGAAGCCCTCGATAACGGCGAGAGCTACGGTTTCATGTCCCTCGCCGAAAGGACGGCCGACGAAACGATCGTCGCCCTGGACGACAAGCACCTGGTGGCTTACATGTCCATCTACATCGAAGGCGGCGAAGTCTTCGCGAGCACGGTCGTGAGATACCACAACAAATTGGGAGTGGTCTATTTCAACCTCATCCGTCCGTTCCACGTCCTCGTCGTGAAAAACCTCTTCAAACAGATGATGCGCGAACGCGGATTCTGACACGGGGTTATTCCCGCGTCGCCCGAAAACACCGCTTGCCATGAAACCGAAAACCATATTACTCTGGATAGTGCTCTTCCTGTCGCCGGCCGCCCTCGGAAATAACGCAGGCGACGATACGGATGCGCTGCTGATCGCCGCCACATATATCGGCGACGGGAACGGGACGATCTACCGCGGATACGGCACCAACCCGCTGGATGCAATATATACGTTCAAAAACGGCAGAATCTACAAAGGCGACGGCAGGTTCACCCTGTCGCTCGACGCCCTGTATACGATAAGGGACGGGAGGATTTTCGAGGGCAACAACATCTGGCCCTACGATGCCGCATACTCCATCGTCGGCGAGCGGATATACCGGGGCAACGCCACGTTCGCCTCGTGGTTCGACGTATTGTTTACGGTAAGGGACGGACAGTTTTACAAAGGGGACAGTTCGTTCATCCTCGACATAGCCTACACCGTCAGGGACGGCCGGGTTTACGAAGGTCGCGGGGAGTTCGCAAATACGCTATTCGATGTGCTGTATACGATCGAATACGGGGGTTATTAAGCATCGGAGGAAATCCCGAAGCAAGTAATTTACAGACCGGGGTCTTAGAATATACCTTTCGTCTGCGGAATACAGTCCACCTCCTTTTTAAGGGCCGCAACCGTTTTAAAACCCACAAATCCCCATGCCCTTGCATCTTCAAGCGTATTCATAAACAAAAGATTTTAGTACAGGCCCATAGTAAATCCGAACAGCCATTGGTTATCAATCAACTACATCCAATCCCAAACATAAAAACAGGGGTCGGATTTTTCAATCCGACCCCTTTGGTAGCGGGAGGAGGACTCGAACCTCCGACCTTCGGGTTATGAGCCCGACGAGCTGCCAACTGCTCCATCCCGCGATATATCTTCAGTGTTGTACTATCGCTTTTGCGTGTGCAAAGATAAGACAAATATTCGGACTTTACAAATAATTCTGCGCATGTTCCCTCCGCACACCGCTTATCGTACTATCTATCAGCCGCAAAAAATATTTTATTATTTTTCGCAGGTTAGCCCCACGCTGATTTTTCCACAGATTTCCTGCCACCCGGAACAGGGCCGGATGAAAACGCACACACCATCTGCAGACCCCATCCGCAACACACACCGTCATTCCCAATCAGCGGATATTGGCTGCGACAATCTCCGCCAGGTCGCGGACTTCCCCTTTCGTACCGCGCCCGATGGCTTTTTTGCAAAGCGGGCAGGCCGTGACGATCACCTCGGCTCCGGTAGCTTCCAACTGCCCGGCCACGGATTTTGCGATCTGCACCTGCTGACCGTCTGAGATCGCCGTATTGGCGACCGAAGAGCCGCAGCAGGGGGCGTTTTCGCGGGTTTCAGCGGGTTCGAGCAATTCCCCGACAGCCCCGATCACGGCACGCGGATCGTCGTAAATCCCGCTGCCGCGTCCCAATTCGCAGGGGTCGTGGTAGGTATAACGTGTCGAGCCGTGCCCGACCTTGAGACGGCCCGCCTTCATCAGACGCAGGATATATTCCGAATGGTGCAGCACCTCGACCCCTTCGAGCGCATAATCCTCACGGAAAACCTTGAGGCAGATCGGACACGAGGTCACGAGCGTCGTGATGCCGTGCTTGCGGAACAACTCCGTATTGTAGCGCATCATCTTGCGCGCCGAATCCGTCTCACCGGCCAGTTTCAACGGGCGTCCGCAGCAGACGCCCCCTTCGCGGTCGGCCCACCAGACCTCTTCGCCGGCGGCCTGGAATACTTTTTCCATCGCCGACATCGTACGGGGCGTCAGGAGGGTCATGCACCCGGCGAAATAGCCCACCTTCCCCTCGCCGGACGAGCGGTCTAACCCTTTGAAATAACCGTAGCGCTTTTCGTCGGGGACATTGCGCATCGTATCGCGGGAATTGAGGCGCAGCGTATTGAGGTCGATGTCCACCGGGCATTTCTCTGCGCAGCGTCCGCACATCAGGCAATTGTCGGCCACCTGCAGGCGCAGCATCTTATATCGCCGGTCGCGCAGAAAATAGACCGACTGCACGTTGTCGATGCCCAGCACGCTCTGCAACTGGCAGGGGTCGATACAAATGCCGCAGCGCGAGCAGGCCTCGACCTGGAAGTTGTCGAACGACCCCTCCTTTTCGGTCGAGCGGAGCTTGTAGTGGCGCAGGAAGATCAAGGGTATCTCCGTGAAGATGTGCATGTAACGGGAGAACGGCAGCGCCACGAAGAAAACACCGAGACACGAGGAGTAGAACCACCACGCCACGCTTTCGAGGTTTATCAGCACGAAGGTGCTCATGTGCGCAGCCATCCATCCGCCCAGCGAACCGGTGAGGAATCCCCCGCCGCCATAAAGGGCGCAGGTCGTGCTTTCGGCGATCAGGCGCGCCGGGAATACGAACCACAGGGCCGAAAGCGCAATGCGGTCGCCCGGCACATGCTTGGTCGTGCGGCGCATGCCCATCCTCTTCGAGAAAAAGCGCTTGCCCCAGGCCAGCGCTACGCCCGACAGGACGAACAGCAGCAACAGATCCATCAGGAAATCGAAGACCGGCTTATGCTGGAGCCCCGTCGAAAAGTACTTGAAGAAGACATGCCCCTGCAACGGCACATAGCGGAACCCGAGGTAGGCGACGGTCTCGATCCACCCCACGGCGATCAGCAGGAACCAGCCGAAGGCCAGGCTCATGTGCATGTAGCCTAACAGCGGGTTGACCCTGAAGATCCTGCGGTGGAGCAGCGATTCGCCGACGACCTCCCCTATCGCCGAGAAGGTACGGCGGGTCGGCAGCCCGAACAGGATCCGTTTCTTGTCGGCGAGCGGCAGGCGGTAGAGCCACAGGCCCCACTTCCACAGCAACACGATGAACATCACCGCGGCGCCGACCATGAAAGGTATGCAGAATGGTGCGAAAAAAGTCATCGTCAGAAGTCCCCCAGTTTACGTTTGATAAGCATCACCACGCCGCGCGTATTGATCCCGCGCGGACATACCAGACGGCATTTGCCGCACAGCATGCACTTGTTCATCTCCTCGTAAGCCCCCTGGTATTCGCCGCGCCGCACCAGCGTATGTACCTTGCGGAAGTTGAATTCCGTGAGATTGCCCGCCGTACAGACCGCCGTGCAGGCGCCGCAACCGATACAGGCCTGCAACTCGGGCATCTCGCGCAATATCTCGTCGCTCTTGCGCAGATTGTTGCGGTCGATGTCGATCGCCCGCGGCTTGGAAATGGTATATCCGAAATTGATCGCTGCCATATGCTAAACCCCTACATACCGGGCCGCAGCATCGGCGGCGGCCGTCCCTTCGTTCAGACTCTCTCCGATATTCTTCGGCGCCGTGACCGTCCCGGCATAAAAAATACCCTCGACATTGCTCTTCACGTTGCCGAGGAACATGTCGCGCGGCGCCATGAAGCCGCTCGGCGCACGGTTGAGCCCGGCACCCTGGGCGAAAGCGGCGTTGTCGTCGTTGGCACGCATACCCACGATCAGGATCAGCATGTCGACGCTCATGCGCAGCGGACGTCCCGTGAGGGTATCCTCGGCCTTGATCTGTACGCGTCCGTCGATCATCGGGCTCGCCTCCGAAATACGCCCGCGGATGAAATGAATGTTGTATTTCTGCTGTGCCTCGCGGTACATCTCCTCGTAACCGGGGCCGAACATGCGGATATCCATGTAAAAATTGAACACGTCGGCCTCGGGAAACATCTGCCGCATCTCCATGGCCTGCTTCACCCCCGTGATGCAGCATACCTTCGAGCAATGCTGCTGGCAAACCTTCTCGTCGCGCGAGCCCACGCAGTGCAGGAAGGCGATGCGCTTGGGGCGCGAACCGTCGGCTTTCGCCACGCGGCCCTCGTTGAGCATCCGCTCGATGTCGACCGTCGTAAAGACGTTGTCGTAGATGCCGTAGCCGTATTCCTCCTTAATCGAGGCATCGAAAAGCGTGAAGCCCGAGCAGACCACGACCGAATCGCATGCCAGCATACGCCCGTCCGGGAGCTGAACCCCTTCGCGGCTGAACCCCCTGGCTTCGGTACGGGTCATCACCTCGATCCCGCGCTCGGCAATGCGGCGGCGCAGTTCGGTGAGTATCTCCGACGCCGGGGTGAACGACGGAAACAGCACATGCCATCCCCGGAGCTTGCCGCCCAATTCGGCCTCCTTTTCGATGATTACGGGCTCGACGCCCTGTTCTGCGAGGCGCAAGGCCGTTTGCATGCCCGCTACGCCGCCGCCTATGACTGCAACTCGCTTCATTATTCTCTGATGTCGTATATTGTGTCCGTCGGGCAGCAATTGACCACAGCCGACGCGGGTTTACCGATATATTTTCCGTTGCGGCCGAGGTATTTGGCCGCGGGGTCGTATTCGACGCCCATCTTGTCGAGCAGGGGTTCGACGTCGACCTGGTGCATCTGCATTCCGAGCACCCACGGGTCGTAGCCCAGCACCAGTCCGGCCATCTCCTCGTAGGTCAGCACCGGAATGCCGTGGCCGTTCTCGCCGTAGGTCGTACCCTCCATCTCAGCGATCGCATACTGCCACTTGTCGAGGAACATCGCGCACCCCGGGCAGTTGGCCACGATGAAATCGGGTTTGTAGGGCGCCATGCTTTCGAGTTTCTTGTGCGAATTGGCGATCGAATAGCCGCGGTTGGCCTGCACCAGGTAGTTGCGGAACCCGAACCCGCAGCAATGCCGCCGCTCGGGGTAGTCCACGCATTCGCCGCCCCACGACTCGACCATGCCGGCCAGCACATAGGGGAATTCCGAACCGCCGATACCCGACTTGGGGAATATCTTGGCGTAGTGGCAACCGATATGCTCCACCACGCGCAGCGGCTCCCCGGTCTGGGCGTTTACCAGCTTATGCTTTGCGCGTGCGGCGATCTGCTCGCGGAAATGGAAAACGATGTCCGAGGTATGCGCCAGGCTCGCAGGCTTGCGGAACTCGCGCCCGGTGGCTTTGTAAAGGTTCTCGCGCGCCTTCTCCTCGGTTTCGGGAAACTCGTGCCACGTGGCCAGTATCTCCGAATAGACACCGAACGAAGTGATGCACGACGACACGAGGTTCTCATACCCGGCTTCGGTCATCAGCGCGAACTGGCGTGCCACGACCGTCATGATGGTTTCGAGCGGCACGATATCCGAATGGTAACCGATTCCCGTGCACGACGAGTGGAGCGGGTCATCCGTAAGATCCCGCCCCAAGTCGTTGCGCAGCATGTCTATGAACAGTTTCTCGCTGCCCGGAAAAAAATTCTGCCGGATACAGCTGCGGGCATAGTAATAGTGGTCGTCGGCAATCTCCTTCTGGTAATCCTGCCAACTCTTTCGCTTTATCATCTGTCAATAATGTTCGTTGTTATTATGGAGGAAGACATCCATCATGTATTGCTGGTCGGCACCCTCCCCGTAGCCCAGTTCCCGGGCCTTGCGGTCGGAATGCTCCTCGATGGAGTCGAACATCTCCTTGCCGCCGCTGACTTCGAAGATCTTGTTGATCTCCTCGAGCGACTGTTCGTCCAGACGGCGCAGGGCACCCGCGCCGTGGCGCATGTATACGGGCGTGAACTGTCCGTAGACCTCCTTGTCGTTATCGTAGATCCACTGCCACACGGTTCCCTGCTCGGGGTGCAGCTCGGGCTTCACCAACCGCGGTACGATGCAGTAGCCCGTGCGGAGGATATTTTCGCCGATGATGCGCTTGAGGGCCAGCTGCTGGCGCCCCTTCTCGCTCTCGACGAAGAAACCCAGCTTCTGCGACAATGTGCGCAGCGCCTGAATCACATACCCCGGCGTATTGCCGCGCGGACAGCGCGGGCGGCACGACATGCACTCGCCGCAATACCAGATCGTATCGCTTTTCAGCAACTCCTCGATGGCATCGTCGTCGCGCGTCTGCACGATATTGACGATCTGACGGGGATCGTAGTTGTAGAACTCGGCCGCGGGGCATACGCCCGTGCAGACACCGCAGTTCATGCACGAGTGAAGGCCCTCCTTCATCCGTACGTCCTCCATCAGCATATCGAAATATTTTCCCATAATCTCACCTTTCACCGGGCACGAAACCGTCCCGGATGCAACAAAAAACCTTTGCAGTGCAAAGGTAGGGAATACGGGCGAGCCGTGCAGTGGTATAAATACCTAATTTCGCCGGCGCTCGTAGGTCTCGAACGCGAAAGGATAAGGGTAGTTCGCACCCGATGCGAAGGATTCGGACGACAGGAGCCGCCACTGCGCTTCGTCCCACTCGGGGAAATGCGTATCGCCCTCGTAAGCGCGGAACACGCGCGTCAGGTAGAAGCGGTCAGCCAGGGGCAGGGCCTGCGCATAAATCTGCGCGCCGCCGATGACGAAGACCTCGTCGTCCCCGGGGAACAGCGCGAGGGCCTCGCCGAGCGAATGCGCCACCGTGCAACCGGCAATCTCCGCCTGCTGCCGCGTAATGACCACATTGGTACGGTTCGGGAGCGGGCGCCCGAGCGATTCGTAGGTTTTGCGGCCCATGATCACGGGATGCCCCGTCGTGACGGCCTTGAAATGTTTCAGGTCTTCGGAAATATGCCAGAGCAACGTATTCTTATCCCCGATCACGCCGTTTTCGGCCACGGCAACGATGATGCTTACCATATATAACTTATTAACACGATCCGGCGCAGCGTCTGACTGAGGTGTCCGGCCGCCCTGCAAAGATAGTAATAAATCGGTTCGGTGCAATGGACTCGCCTGCGAACCGCCCTGTCCTGCAACCGACAGCTCCGCAACCGCTCCCGGCAATCGCAATCGTTCCCGAAATCGTTCCCGAAGATTTTATTTACCGATTGTGCGGAATATCTTCCGGCATATTCTATTTTTGTTCGTAAACTACAACCCGAGCTATGGAAATTCTGGACTACATAACCATTGCCGTTTTTGCGGCGGGCATCATGTTCGTCGGTTCGCTGTTCTCCTCGACCGGCAAAAACATGAAGAGTTTTTTCGCCGGAGGAGGCAATGTCCCTTGGTGGATCAGCGGACTGTCGCTGTTCATGGGCTTCTTTTCGGCCGGGACATTCGTGGTATGGGGGTCGATCGCCTACTCAATGGGCTTTGTCGCCGTCACCATACAACTCACGATGGCCGTGGCCGGATTCGCCGTCGGCCTGCTTATCGCCCCTCGTTGGAACAAAACGGGTTGCCTTACCGCCGCCGAATACATCACACGCCGCTACGGAACCGCTACGCAAAAGCTTTACACCTACATTTTCCTTTTCATCTCGATCTTCACCACCAGCTCCTTTCTTTATCCGATCGCCAAAATCATCGAAGTGGCCGCCGGGATTCCGCTCTCGTCCAGCATCCTGATACTCGGACTGTTCTGTATGATATACGTCTCACTCGGCGGCCTTCGCGCCGTGGTCGTAACCGATGTGCTGCAATTCATCATCCTCTTCGCCGCGGTCATTATCGTCATTCCGCTCGCGTTCGGCGAAGTGGGCGGCGTTACCGAATTCCTCGCACGGGTTCCGGAGGGATTCTTCACCGTCTTTGCAGGAGAATACAACTGGGTGTTCATTGTCGCATTCATGCTCTACAACCTCTTCTTTCTGGGCGGGAACTGGGCTTACGTCCAGCGATATACGAGCGTGCGCACACCCAAGGATGCGAAGAAGGTAGGCATGCTGTTCGGCGTGCTGTATACCTTCAGCCCGATCCTGTGGATGCTTCCGCCGATGATCTACCGCGTCTTCGAACCCGGACTCTCGGGACTCGAAAACGAAAACGCCTACCTGCTGATGTGCAAACAGACGATGCCCGCCGGCATGCTCGGACTCATGCTCGGCGGCATGATATTCGCAACCGCAAGCTCGCTGAATGCCACGCTGAATATCTCGGCAGGCGTCTTCACCAACGACATATTCAAACGGCTACGTCCCTCCGCCGGGGAGACGACGCTGATGAAAGTCGCCCGCATCTCCACACTCGGCTTCGGAGTGCTGGCCATCGCCGTGGCACTGCTTATCCCCAAGATGGGCGGCATCGTCAATGTCGTAATCAGCGTGGCGGCCCTTACCGGAGTTCCCCTCTATCTGCCGCTGATCTGGAGCCTTTTCTCCAAAAATCTGAACGGCAGGGCGATCCTCAGCACGACCGTCACCAGTCTGACCGTCAATGCGTTACTCAAATTCATCGCACCCACCACCGTCGGCTTCTCGCTCAGCCGGGCAGAAGAGATGCTGGTCGGGGTGCTCTTCCCTGCGCTGCTGTTGGCCGGCTATGAAATTTATCATAAACTGTCCGGCTCGCGCATCTGCGTCCCGATGCCTGCGGCAGAGAGTACTGCGGCACCCGCCGTCGAGGACGCCGGGACGGATAACAACAACAGCATCCGCATCATCGGCATCGGAGCGGCGATTTCGGGCTGTTTCATCTCCCTTATCGCGCTCGTATCCGGCGGTGAGACCCTCGTTCCTCTCACGACGGGTATCGTTCTGACGGTATTGGGCGGCCTGATTTTCCTCACGACAAAAAACAAATAAACATATGTTTATCGGAGAATTCGAAAAAAAACGCAAATCGGCAAAAGTATGCAGCCGTCATAGTCTGGTGATCGTCGGCGGAGGCCTTACCGGCGTATGCTGCGCCATTACCGCAGCCCGTGCGGGCACCGACGTCGCACTGATTCAGGATCGTCCCGTGTTGGGCGGCAACGCTTCGAGCGAAGTCCGCCTGTGGGCACTGGGGGCCACCTCGCACATGGGCAATAACAATCGCTGGTCACGCGAAGGGGGCGTCATCGACGAAATACTGGTCGAGAACACGTTCCGCAACCGGGAAGGCAATCCCGTCCTGTTCGACATGGTGCTCATCGACAAGGTGCTCTCCGAGCCGAACATCACGCTTTACCTCAACACATGCGTATACGACGCCGAGATATCCGACCACACCGTCAGATCGGTCACGGCGTTCAACCCGCAAACCGGAACGTACCACACGATCGAAGGCGATCTTTTCGCCGACTGTTCGGGTGACGGCGCGCTCGCCTACATGGCAGGAGCCGAATATCGCATGGGAGCCGAAGACCGCGAAGAATACGGGGAGAAGTTCGCACCCGACAAAAACGAATACGGCGAACTGCTGGGACACAGCATCCTGTTCTACATCAAGGACACGGGCTGCCCCGTACGCTTCGAAGCTCCCGAATTCGCTCTGAAGGAGGTTGAGGAGCTGATCCCTCGGCTCCGGAATCCGGAATATTTCAACACCTCGCAGCACGGTTGCAAATACTGGTGGCTGGAGTACGGCGGACGGCTGGACACGATCCGGGATACCGAAAAAATCAAATTCGAACTCTGGAAAATCGTCTACGGCGTTTGGAATCACATCAAAAATTCGGGCAAATTCCCGGAAATGGAGAATTACACGCTCGAATGGGTCGGGCTTTTCCCCGGCAAACGCGAAAGCCGGCGGTTCAAAGGCTATTACATGCTAACCCAGCAGGACATAATCGAACAGCATGAACAATACGACGCCGTTTCGTTCGGCGGCTGGTCGATCGACCTTCACCCCGCCGACGGCGTTTACGGCACAGGACGGGCCTGCAACCAGTGGCACAGCAAGGGCATCTACCAAATTCCTTACCGCTGTCTGGTGACGCCCGACGTAGACAACCTCTTCATCGGAGGCCGCATCATCAGCGTCAGCCATGTAGCCAACGGCTCCACGCGCGTCATGTGCACTGCCGCGCACGGAGGTCAGGCGATCGGTATGGCGGCCGCAATCGCCCTGCGCGACAAACTCAAACCGTCCGACCTTATCGACAAGGAACGCATCGGCGAACTGCAGTCCGCACTGCTCCGAACCGGGCATTTTCTGCCGGGAGAGCGGTTCGGCCGCGGCATGCTGCCCCCGACAGCCCGGATTACCGCATCCAGCGAGTTTGCGCTCAGAGAATTGCACCCCGACGGCACCTGTTTCCGACTGGACTGCTCCGCCGCCGAGCTTATCCCGGTCAGCGCCCCGGTTCCGGTCATCAGTCTTACCGTAAAAGCGGACAAGGCGACCCGGCTGACGGTCGAACTGCGCAGTTCGTCGCGCAGGGGCAACTACACCCCGGACACGACCGACAAGCGGCTCGATTTCGACCTCCGGGAAGGAGAAAACAGGCTGACCGTCAATTTCGGAATGCGCTACGACGCACCGCAATACGTCTTCATCTGCTTCATGGCCAATCCCGACGTTAGCATTCCGATGAGTTCGGAGATCGTCTCCGGCCTGACTTCGGTATTCAATACCGTCAATCCCGCGGTCTCCAATTTCGGCAGGCAGGTTCCGCCAGAGGACATCGGAGTCGATACGTTCGAATTTTGGTGTCCCAAGCGCCGTCCCGAAGGAAAAAACATCGCACTCGAATTCTCCGCGCCGCTGACCTGCTTCGGGGCGGAGAACCTCCTCAATGGCTATTTCCGTCCCTACATACAGCCCAACGGCTGGATCCCGGCTCCCGACGACGAAACGCCGTCGATCCGCATCGATTTCGGCGAAGAGCGGGAGATCAAACAAATCCGGCTGTTCTTCGACACCGATTTCGACCACGCGCTGGAAAACGTGCAAATGGAGCATTTTGATTCGGTGATGCCCCAATGTATCCGCAAATACCGCATTACCGACAGCAACGGAAACCTCCTGTCCCACACGGAAGGAAACCACCAGAGCTGCAATACGATCGCATTGGACACTCCGCACAGGCTGCGTTCAATCCGCTTCTGGCCGGAAGATTCCGAACCCGGAAAACACAAGGCCCTGATGGGTATCCTTGTCGAATAAATTGTACAACTTCGAATCAGAAACCGAGGCCATGAAACCGCACTTCAAAATATTCTCCGCATTCGTCCTGTTGCTGTCGACCGCCTGCACATCCTCTAACGAATTAACCGTCAGGAACAAAGAACTGGAAATTCGCTGGGAGCAGACTACGGAAGGATGGAAAATTTCACGGATTACCGACCGCCAAGGCCGTTGCTGGGGACTGCCCGACGGGGCGTATACGATACTCTTCAGCAACGAAAAGCCCTCGACGGAGCCGGAAACGATTACCAACCGCAGCGGCGACACCATGGACTTCGACATTGCACGGTTCCATTACATTGCCAAGGATTTCAACAAGGCGACCTCCTCCGTGCCGATGAACCGTGCGGGCGAAGCACTGCGCTTTTACCCCGAAAAAGGCTGGAAGAAGGGACGCACCGTCTGCTTCGAAGCCCGAAACGAACTGGGACACCTGCGCACGACATGGAGTCCCGACCCGGATTATCCGGCGGACATACGCGTCGAAAGCGTATTCTATCCAACGCGCAAGGGATACTATTCGGTGAGCACGCCCACACTGGCCATACTTCCCGAAGAGCGGCTCGGCTGGAGCGTTGTTCCGGGTTTCTTCCAAGGCGACTACATCCAGCCCGTATTCCACCTCGCCTACATGTACGGACAAGGGCTGCCCCACCTTCCGGTGGTATGCAACGACAATACGGTCACCACGATGATTACGTCCATGACCGAAAAAGGGGGAAATACACTGGCGCTAATTCCCGACAGTGGCTACTCCCGTTCCGAATATACGGGCGACAAGCGCATGCACGGCATCTCATGGCGGTGCGGCCTTTCGCACATGAACCGGCAGGGAGAACTCTCCCCGACGCTCTACTATCCGGTGCTCGGACAGGACGGATCAGAAAGGCAGGCAGGCGACTCCGTCCGATTTGGATTCCGCGTCAGCATGACGGACAAGGGATGGTATGAACTGCACAAACACGCCGTTTATGACATTTACGGTCTGGGAAACTCGCTCGCGCTCAAACATACGGCCATTCCTCTCTACAAGCGCATGAAAGCGATCTGGGACTACATTCTCGACGATTCGCTCTCTTTCTGGCGAACCGCCGATTACAAGGGGCTGACCATCGGAGCGCAGGACTATCTGGGGGGAGTCGTCGAATCCGACCGCGACGCCATGAAGAATTCCGACATCGGCGCATCGTGGATGCTCGCCTCGATGACTGGCGATCCACGGCTGACCGAAGAGCGGCTCCCCTTCATGCGCAATTTCAAACTGATGCAGCAGGCCCCGGCGGACGATCCCAACTACGGCGCGGCCATGGGACAGTATTACCTGTGGAAAAAGAAAAAGTTCGTCGAAGAATGGGGTGACCATATCGAACCTATCGGTATCACGTACTATACGCTCATGGACTTGGGAAACATCCTGCTTTTCGAGCGGGACGACTCGCTGCTGCGCAACAGCTTCCAAGCCGGAGCCGAACGGCTGCTGTCGTTGCAGCAGGCCGACGGCGGTTTTGCCGTGGCATACGGCAAACACGACGGGAAACCGCTGTTCACCGACCTGCAAGACCTTCGCCCCACGTTCTACGGCTTCGTCGTCGCCTACGAACTGCTCGGAGAACGGAAATACCTCGATGCCGCGGTACGGGGCGCCGACTGGTTCGTCCGCAACGCCGTGGACAAGGGAGCCTTCACCGGCGTCTGCGGCGACGCGCGTTTCATCAATGATTTCGCCACGGGACAGGCCGTGCAAGCCCTGCTCGACGTGCACGACCTGACCGGAGAGGCCAAATACCGGGAGGCCGCACTCCGCACGGCCCGGATGTACACCACGTCAATCTATACACACCCGACACCGAGCGACCGTGAAATCGAATACAAAGGGCGGAAGATGCAGGAATGGCAGATCAGTCAGGTCGGGCTCTGCTTCGAGCACGGTGGCTGTGCAGGATCGGCGGTCAAGAGCGGCCCGATCCTGCTCACCAGCCATTGCGGCATGTTCGTAAGGCTGTACGAAGAGACCGGTGACCGGCTTTTCCTCGACCTCGCGCGAGCTGCAGCCACAGCCCGCGAAGCGCACCTCGCACCAGACACGCATATGGCAACCTATTACTGGAGCCAGTTCGACCGAGGGCCCGGCCCCTTCCCGCACCATGCATGGTGGCAACTGGGATGGATCGCCGATTACGTCTTCGCCGAAGCAGAAATGCGGAGCGGCCGCCAAATTTCGTTTCCCCGCGGTTTCATGACCCCGAAAGTCGGGCCGCAGCGGATCTTCGGATTCAAACCGGGAACCGTATACGGAGAGCAGGCGAATCCGGCCATGGTCAAAGGACTGTTCGACGCAGACAATACCGACATCGAAGTTCTGTCGGCCATAACGACGGATCGGAACAGACTCTGTCTGATCCTGATGAACAGCACGCCCCGGAAACAGCATACGACGCTGACGGTGCACCCCGCGGCCATTCCCGGCAGGCGCATCGACACCGCTTCGGCCGCTGATCCCGCAACCGGCCGTAAAATCATGCCGGGCAACGACGGAACGTTCGGCATCGCCCTTCCGGGCTACGGAATACAAACCCTGAAATTCGACCTCGAACCATGACAAGAGCCGGCTGCATACTGCTGATCATACTGGCCGCGGCGGGAGCATACCGCCCGGCACAGGCACAGGAATTCAGGGTGAAACCCGATCATACGGTCGTGTTTGGCGGGCAGCACCTCCTGCCCGACTACCTGCCGGAATTCACCGTCCTCTTTTCGGCTACGGATCCGCAGCTGAAAATGCGTCCGGCGGGCATCCCCGACGTACAGTACAATGTGGCTACATGGCTCAGCGACTGCCCGGATCTGAACCGCACGGATCGCAGGGCCGATCAGTCGGGCGACGGCTTCGACGATGAGATACTCGAGGGTTCCGTCGAATCGCGGACGGCCGACATTTTCAATTCAGGACGCATCATCGTCATCCGTCCCTCCTCCCACCGTGCGGAAGGAGGGCACAAAGTCACTTTCTGCTACCCCGAAAACGCCCTTTTCCGCATCACAGCGGAGCTGACGGCCGACACCACGACGGGACATCCCCTTCTCACCTACCGTCTCACGGCGAAAACCGGAGGCTGGTATTCGGTCGGATTCACCGGTTTCGCGGGAACAGAGCCGGAGCGAACCGACGAAATCTGGCAGCCGCTGATCTGGCAGGAGAAACGGTTTCCCGACAAAAGTTACCTCACGCTCGCATTCCGATGTCCCGTCCCTTCGGCGTTCATCACCTCCCGCAATACGACATACGGCATTTTGGCCCACCCTGCCGAATTTCCGTTCGATCCGCTGCCGACAGCCGCCAACAGCCGTTTCGGCGTCGCCGTGCGCGACCGCAAAGGCTTGGCATCACCGATGCTGTTCGCCCCGGTTCCGGGCGGCATCGGCTCCGAAACTGCCCCAGGCGGGGAACTCACTTTTTCCGCACTGCTCTGCGGACAGCGGGGCGACACCACGGATGCGCTCCGGAATGTCGCAGAGAACCTGTTTGGCTTTACAACCAACCGAAACAATGCGCTCGGTTCGCTCAACGAGACGATCGAAAACATGATCTCCTACGTACTCGGCCCTTACAGCCGTTTTTTGGACAACGAAAAGGGCTGCACCTATTCGACGGATGTTCCGGGCGCAGTGAAAAACGTTTCAAGTCTCAATCCGCTGGAAATCGCCGCCCTGAACGACAACCGGAAAATGCTTCTCGAAAGGGCGCTGCCGGTATACGAATACGTGCTGTCGCGCGAAAAGCTGCTCTTCTGTGCCGATTCGACACAGAACATCCAGTACCCTTCCCGGCGTATGAACGGCCCTTGCTGTCCGGTTTCGGAACTGACGGCGCTCAGCAGCATTCTGAAAGGCAGCGCCCCTTACCTGCTCTCCTTCGCTAAAAAGGAGTACGGCTCCACGCGCATTCGCAATCTGGATGTCGTCGAAGAAGGCTGCACATGGAAAAATGCCATGCACCTTTACCGGGCCACCGGAGAGACCGAATACCTGAAAAAAGCCGTTGCGGGAGCCGACCGATACATCCGCCGACGCATCGACACGCCGGCCACCGATTTCCGCGATCCTGAAGCCGGAGGATTTTTCTTCTGGACGGGATTTGCCCCGAAATGGATCGACCTGCTCGAAATGTACGAACTGACGGGTAACAAAGCCTATCTCCGGGCCGCACACCGCGGGGCCAAACTCTACACGCAGTACATCTGGTATTCCCCAGCCGTCCCGGATCGGAACATTCTGGTCAATCCCGACGGGAAGGCCCCGCACTACCAATACCTGAAATCGAAAGGGCATGCGCAGATGGACGCTCCCGCCGAACGGGTTCCGGCATGGCGGCTTTCGGAAATCGGACTCACCCCGGAATCCTCGGGCACGAGTACCGGGCATCGGGGTATCTTCATGGCCAACTATGCCGCATGGATGCTGCGGCTGGCGCATTACACGGGCGACGAATTCCTGGCCCGCACGGCGGATCACGCCGTCATAGGGCGCTACCGCAACTTCCCGGGCTACCACATCAACACGGCCCGCACGACCGTATACGAAAAGGCGGATTACCCGCTTCGGGAACACATGGAACTGGGCGCCAACTCCTTCCACTACAACCACATCATGCCGCACATATCGCTGCTTTACGACTTCCTCGTCACGCAGGCCCTGTACCGAAGCGACGGACAGGTGAATTTCCCGGGTGAATTCATCGAAGGATACGCTTATCTGCAAAGCAAATTCTACGGTCACCTCCCCGGCACGGTCTACGGCCACGAAGCCCGGTTGTGGATGCCGACGGGGCTGGCGGCACCGGCCGACCGGCAACTCAACTACATTTCGGCCGTCGACGACGACGCATTGTACATCGTTTTCATGAACCAGTCTCCGGAAACGGTCGAAACGGAGGTCGCGCTGGATTACGCCCTGAGCAGACATTCGAAAGGCCGGCATTACAGGACACAGGTCATAGGTGGCAGGGGCGTATCGGGGCCACTCGTCGACGGACGTTTTCCGATCCGCGTCACCGGAAACGGGATCGCCGCAGTCAGGATCGAAACCCCAACCCCGATTCGGCCGCAGCTCGCCGCACTCTTCACGGCTGGCAAACAGTGGCAAACCTCTTACGCCGCGACGCAGGATGACGCCGTACGCTGCATGCGGATCAGCTTCGGCCGGGCTGCAAACAACGTATTCGTCTATCTAACCAAAGACGACACGCAGTTGCAGAAAGTCTGGTTCACCATCGACGGACGGCAGACCGAAGACACCCACTATCCGTTCGAACATACGGCGGCCATCGACGGAGAGCGGACGGAGATAGCGGTAAAAGCCCTTACCCGGCAGGGCGAAATTATCGAATGGGAAACTCTGGAACTTAAAAAATAACGCAACGTGAGAAAAACAGCATTTTTCGCCTTCATGGCCCTTCTGTCCGCAAGTTGCGGCAGTAGCGCACAAAAAAGTCCTTCGGGTAATATCCGGGCAGAGGTATTCGCCGACAAGGAAGGTCTCAGCTACAGCGTAACTCATGACGGCCGCACGATCATCGATACATCGGCCATGGGTGTAACCATCGACGGGACGGAGTTGTTCCGCGATGCGGTTCTGCGCCCGGCAGGCACACGAAAAATCAACGAAACCTATTCCGTCACGGGACGCAAAGCCGTGTCGGAGAATCGGTGCAATGAATACCTTTTCGACGTAACGCATCGCCCTTCGGGCTATACATATCAGCTCCAGACACGTCTCTACGACGACGGCTTCGCCTACCGGTTCATTCTGCCGGGAGACGGCAAACGGATCGTCAACGGGGAAGCGGCCCAATGGCGGCCACCCCACCGGAGCAGGGTATGGTTCGCCGAGCGGAACTCGGGATGGAAACTGCTCACCTATGCCGGCGAATGGATATCCACGACGGCCGACAGCCTGCACATCGTCTCCCGACAGGGGCCCGTGCAGACCATGCCGTTGCTCTACCAAACCCCTGACGAATACGTGATGATCACAGAAGCCGCGCTGTACGGCTACAGCGGCATGCGTTTGCGGGCAGAAGCCGGAGCCAGCCTGCGTGCCGACTTCACCGAGCAGGAGGGATTCGAGCTGTCGGGCGACATCGTCACCCCATGGCGCGTCACGATCATCGCCCGCGACCTCGATGCACTGGTAAACACCGACATCATCACGAGTCTCAATCCGGCTCCCGATCCGGAACTTTTCGCCGACACGTCGTGGATCATGCCCGGACGTTCGTTATGGAGCTGGTGGAGCGGCATCGACGGCCGCTTCATGACCCTCGAAGGCGAAAAGCGGGTGATCGACACCGCATCGTCACTGGGCATCGAATACAGCACCATCGACGACGGTTGGGAAGAACGTCCCGACAAATGGAAATTCCTGCAGGAGTTGACCGGATACGCCGAATCCCGCGGCGTGGGGCTATTCGTATGGCGCCACTGGGAGAAACTCAACGACCCGGCGGACGACTACCGCCAGATGCGCGGCTTTCTGGACTCGGTCGCAGCGGTCGGCATAAAGGGTGTCAAGGTGGATTTCATGAACGGCGAGGGCATACGCCAGATCGACTTCAATACCCACCTGCTGAAAAATGCGGCACGACGCAGACTGTTGGTCAACCTCCACGGCTGCCAGAAGCCGACAGGCGAAATCCGCACCTACCCCAATGAAATCACCCGCGAAGGCGTGCGGGGCATTGAACTCAACCGCATCACGGCCAACTACGAAAAACGGATGAGAGACGAAGGTCACGCCCTCAATCCGAACCGCTATGTGCCCGGCGACGAAAACCAGAACATTCCGGCCAGCCACAATGCTGCCCTGCCTTTCACACGCGGCATACTGGGCGCCGCGGACTACACTCCGGTCGCATTCACCATGCCCGGCGGCACGACGGCCGCCCATCAGCTGGCGTTCGCTCTGCTGCTCGACTCGCCGCTGTTGACGATCGCTGAAAATCCGTTCGTCCTCTCCGGCGACAAGCGTTACCGCCCTGCCCTCGACATCATCCGCCGTCTGCCGACGGTATGGGACGAAACAGTCGTATTACCGCAAAGCGAGATCGGACGGCTGGCCGTCATCGCCCGCCGCAAGGCCGGCACATGGTACATCGCCGGTGTGAACACCGCTCCCGCCGCGGTGACGATTCCCGCCGGATTCATCCCCGCGACGGCCCGAAAGGCGCAGATCGTCCGCGACGCGGCGGACGGTTCGCTGCAAACGGCCGAAGTCTCACTGCCGGCGCCGGAACCACTCGTCATGCAGTTGCCGGAGAATGCGGGATTTATCGTCGTGCTCGAATAATCTTCCGGGAACCGGGAATCTTTATTTTTTGTAAACTGTAAAAAAAATACTATTTTGCGTGAAAAAGCTGGAAATGATAAAACATGCCACGATAAAGGATCTCGCCCAAGCTCTGGGCATATCCAAATCCACAGTTTCACGCGCTTTGGCCGATCATTCCGACGTCAAGCCCGAGACCAAACGGCTGGTGCTCGAAATGGCCGAAAAAATGAACTACCGGCCGAACCCATACGCTCAGAACCTGATACGGAGACGCTCGAAGGTCATCGGCGTCGTCGTACCCGAATTCGTCAATTCGTTTTTCCCGCGCATCATCATCCAGATACAGAAAGTCTTCGAGAAAGAGGGTTTCAATGTCCTGATCACCCAGTCAGGCGAATCCGCCGAGATCGAACTCAAGAACCTGCATCTGCTGGAAAACAGCATGGTGGAGGGCATCATCCTTTCCGTCACCGAAAAGGATCGCAACGACGAATATTACCGAAGGCTAATCAACAACGGAATCCCGATCGTTTTCTTCAACCGTCCGAGCAACGAAGTCGAAGCCAGCAAAGTGGTCATCGACGATTTCCGGATGGCATTTTTCGCCGTAGAGCACATTCTCTACGCCAACAGAACCAAACGCACCCGACCGCTGCACCTGATGGGACCGAAAGGGATTTTCAACTCAGCCACACGCTACCAGGGTTACAAGGACGCCCTCTGTAAACACGGCATCGCCCCCGCACCCGATACGTTCATCCAATGCAAGGGCATCACCCGCGAATGCGGTTTCGAGACCATGAATATGATACTCGACGGCGATCGTATTCCCGACGCGGTGTTCTGTTTCAACGACCAACTCGCTATCGGAGCGCTCAAGGCCATCAAAAAGAGGGGTTACCGCATTCCGGAGCAAATCGCCGTGATGGGCTTCTCGGAATCGCAGTCGGCCCTACTGACCGAACCGCAGCTGAGTTCCGTGGCCCAGCCCCTCGACCTGATCGGCGAAACGGCGGCAAACTTGCTGTTGGAAAAAATCAAGAATCCCGATGCCCCGAACCGCACGGTGGTACTCGACGCGCGAATCAACATCCGCGAATCCACCGACATAAGGCCGCAGCAATAGCGCGGCACGCACATTCGGCGAAGCGGGAGGAGCATCCCGAAAATAATACAATCAGTCCCGATTCCGTCCTGAAAAAGTTTTTTCAGGGCGGTTTTCTCACTTTTGAAGACATTTCCGGGAACGCTCCCGGCTAATCAAACCGTTCCCGAAACCGTTCCCGTTAATTTATTTCACGACACGAGATTCAAAAAATATTCATTCTGATAATTTTGCTTATAAGATTAGGCGATTTATCCGCTGTATGCAACCAACAAACAAACCCTAAAATATGAAAAAACTTCTTTACGCTTTTCTAATCACCGCTATCGCTGCTGTCCATTCCGGCTGCAAAGATGACGAGGGGCAATTCATCCATGTCGAAAAAGTAAGTATCGACGTTCGGGAACTCCACCTCAATCCCGGTAAGACATATCAGCTTTCGGTTACGATCACGCCGGAAAATGCCACCAACCAGAGAATCGCATGGTACAGCTCCAATACGAACGTGGCCACCGTGGATAAGAACGGCCTGGTCACAGCGCTGGCTTTCGGCGAGGTGACGCTCACAGCCGAAGCCAACGACATGCACGTCAACGACGCGATCCACCTCACGATCGACGACGTGGACAACAGCATTCCCATTGAAAGCCTGACGCTCGACGCTACGTCCAAGACATTCGACTTCGCAACTGATCCGGGAGTCGGATACTTCCAGTTCACCCCGACAATCCTGCCGGAGAGCGCCACAAACAAAAAGCTCAAGTGGATCTCCGACGATCCGCTCGTCGCCGAAATCGACGAAAACGGCCTACTGGTTCCCGTATCGCACGGCAAAACGACCATCCACGTCTCGACCACCGACGGCGGAAAGAAAACCGCCCAATGCGAAGTGACCGTGATCGGAGTAAAGGATCGCAACTATGATTCGGATGACGACTATTACAAGATCATCTATTTCCCTGTAAACATCACCGTCAAAGACGAGAACGGCCAGGCGACGGAACAAACATGGCTCGACCGCAACCTCGGTGCCAAAAGCATCGCCGCCGCATCCAATGACTATGCGGCCTTCGGATCGCTCTTCCAGTGGTCGCGCAAAGCCGACGGACACGAAAAGACCAAATGGACTTCTGCCACGGCTGGTTCATTCGTCAATGCCCTCGCACCGCTGAACACTCCCACCGCCGACCGCCGGGAGTCGGGTCGGGAAGGTTTCATGCCAACTAACAAGGAGCCCCACGACTGGGCGCGCGACGACACGTCGAACCGGGACGGACTCTGGGGCGGCCGCTTCGAGGACAAGACGTATGCGGCGCCGCTCGATGCCGCCACGCAGGACAACAATCCCTGCCCTCCGGGCTACCGCGTACCGACGGTGAACGAATTCATTGAGATGGCCAAAGCCGTCACCGGACTCGAAACGATGGTTTACGGCGACACCTCCTACAAGGTGACCGATCTTGCTGCCGTATTCGCCCGAAGCCCGCTCAAAATGCCGTGGGCAGGACAGGCGGTCGTCGGGGGAACCGTATCGGGAGGCCGCGGCGTCTACTGGACGAACATGCCCATCATCGCCGGCGCAGGCAACATCTTCACCAATGCGGCGCGTTTCATCATGCTCAACGGCACCAGCATATACCTGAACAACTACCAGCGAACCAACGCCTACTCCGTGCGGTGCATCCGCCATACACCGCTCGACAAAGAGTCCGCCGAAATGAGATAATTCCGTATCCGACATCTCCGGAGCCGTCCCGGACACGGGCGGCTCCGGGGGCATCGGATCCACGACATACCATCCAGTAAAAACCAACCTGAATATAACCATGAAGAAAAGTGTACTACTTTTACTATTATCGGCCCTGTTTACGTACGGCAGCGTCTATGCCCAGCTCCGAGTAACGGGCACCGTGCTGGACGCCGCGACCAGCGAACCGATGGCCGGCGCGAGCGTGATCGAGCAGGGAACCACCAACGGAACCACGACCGACACCAAAGGCCGTTTCGCCATAAGCGTCAAAAACCACCAATCCGTCCTGACCTTCTCGTTTATTGGCATGGTACCGCAGAACATCATGGTCGGCAGCAGCACCGATCTGCGAGTCGAGTTACAGCAGGATGTGACCCAGATCGAAAACGTCGTTGTGCAAATCGGTTACGGCGACGCCCAGAAAAAAAATGTCGCCGGCTCGCTGGGCGTGCTGAGCACGTCAGAGATCACCAAATCCAAAGGCACGAGCTTTATGGATGCGCTCCAGGGCCGCATGGCCGGCGTGCAGGTCAGCTCCAGTTCGGGCGAACCCGGTGCGGGCATCGACATTACGATCCGCGGAGGCAATTCGATCAATGCTGGAACACAGCCGCTGTATATCATCGACGATGTACAGATTGACGTTAATGCCGACGAAGTCGCCACGAGCAGCTACACGTCGGCCAACGTGCGCTACAATCCGCTGGCGGGCATCAACCCATCGGACATCGAGTCGATCACCGTCCTCAAGGATGCGTCGGCAACGGCCATTTACGGGTCGCGCGGAGCCAACGGTGTCGTGATCATCACCACCAAAAGCGGGCGCGGCGAAAAAGCCTCAGTCGATTTCGACATGAGCGTCGGCCTGGCCCGGATGTCGAATACGATCGATGTGCTTCAGGGACAGGAATTCGCGGACTACCGTTTCGCAAAGTTCCCGACCAGTGATGCGTGGGGTATCGACACCAACGGCGACGGCCTGCCCGATCAGGTGAGGGACTTCTCCGACTACCGCAGCCGCAACTGGCAGGAGGAGGTCATGCGCACGGGTATCATCCAGAGCTACAACATCGGCGTCGCTTCGGGCGGCAGCGCGAAGACCAAAGTGGCCGCTTCGGCAGGCTACCTCAATCAGGAAGGCATCGTCAAGAAGAATCAGATGGAACGTTTCACGGGCCGCATCCGTTTCGACAGCGACCTCAGCAAGCAGTTCACTATCGGCGGTACGATCAACTTCTCCCACATCGTGACCAAGGGAGCCGTCACCAATGCAGGTGCCAATTCGTACAACGGACTGGTGCAGAGTTTCGTTCTCTACAAGCCAATTTTCGTGAGCGACGACGATGACGAAGCATCCAACCCCGAGAACTACAACCTGACGAACCCCATCACCTTCATCAACGACTCCTACAAGGCATCCACCCAGAACCGTACGATCGGAGATCTCTACCTCAAATACAAGATCCTCAACAACCTGACGCTGCGTATCAGCGGCGGCGGTACGATTCTGAATTCGAAGACCGAAGAGTGGTATCCTTCGACGACCTCGTGGGGTTACTCCAAAAACGGCATGGCCGTCGTCGCGGAGAGTGGCGCCGAATCGTGGCAAACCTCCAACACGCTGACCTATGCCATCTCGCGCGGCAAACACTATTTCAACGCCGTACTCGGATTCGAACTACGCGGCTACACCGCAACACGTCTCAGCACCCGCGCCGAAGGATTCGAAAACCAGAGCTTCAACGGAGCGTTCGACATCGGGCAGGGCTCCGTATTCCCCGAGAACGTACAAACCAACCGCGAACGCAACACCTCCGAATCGGAATTCCTGCGCCTGAATTACACCCTCGCCGAAAAGTATATCTTCACGGCTTCGATTCGACGCGACGGTTCGTCCAAGTTCGGCAAGAACAACAAGTACGGCTACTTCCCCTCAGCCGCTTTCGCATGGAGCATCGGCAAGGAGGAGTTCATGAAGCAGCAAAAGATTTTCAGCGACATGAAACTGCGGCTCAGCTACGGCGTGACGGGTAACGACCGCATTCCGGCCTACCAGTCGCTGAGCCGTACCGACAAGACCTACTATTCGGGGGACAACAACTCCGTACAGCTGGGTCTGTCGCCTTCGGAGATATCGAACCCCGACCTCAAGTGGGAGACGACCTATCAGCTCAACGGAGGTCTGGATATCAGCATGTTCCGCAATCGACTGAGCATCGAAGCCGACGTTTACTACAAAAAGACCAAGGATATGCTCCTGCATGCCGACGTTCCCAGCCAGATCGGTTCCTACCGTCAGTGGCAGAACATCGGGCAGGTGGACAACAAAGGTTTCGAGCTTACGATCAACACGGTCAATATTCAGAAACGCAACTTCACATGGTCGACAAGCCTGAATTTCAACCTCAACCGCAACAAAGTCGTATCGCTGGGCGACGTCAGCTCGATCCCGGTCAAGGTCGCCGGCGGACACATCACCGAAGTAGGCCGCGTCATGGTAGGACACCCGATCGGTTCGGGCTGGGGATACGTCTTCGACGGCATTTACCAGAAATCCGACTTCGACGAACAGGGGAACCTGAAAAAGGGCGTGCCGTCATTCGCAGGAATCACCGTGAAGCCGGGCGACATGAAGTTCAAGGACATAGCGGGCAACGACAACGTCATCGACCCGAACAACGACAAAACGGTCATTGCGAACAGCGACCCGAAGCACTTCGGCGGCATGACCAACAACTTTACGTTCAAGAATTTTGACCTCAGTTTCATGTTCCAGTGGTCTTACGGCAACGACATCATCAACATCGGCCGCTACCGTTACGAGGGTTTCGTGGGCTACAACAACGTCTCGACGGACTACTGGCGCAACCGCTGGACGGAGGAGCGTCCTAGCAATAGGTATCCGTCGCTTAACGGCGAGGGCAAGACCGAAATGTCGAGCTACTACGTCGAGGACGGTTCTTACCTCCGCCTGAAAAACCTGACAGTAGGCTATACGCTGCCCACACACATCTCGCGGAAAATCGGACTCTCCCACCTGCGGGTCTACGTCACGGCCGAAAACCTCTTCACATGCACAGGCTATTCGGGCTATGATCCGGAAGTATCGTTCTGGAATCGTCTGATTCCCGGACTGGACTACACTAACTATCCGCGTGCACGATCCGTATTTTTCGGAGTTTCAATCAAATACTAAAACAGCGATATGAAAACGTTCTATTCGAAAGCACTAAAATACACGACTGCGTTCCTGCTTTGCACGGCGATGGCGGGCTGCACCAGTTTTCTCGACGAAAAAACCTATTCGTTCGTTTCGGGCGACGACCTCTATACCACTGCCGCGAATGCGGAGCTGGCCCTCACGGGCGTATACGACATACTCAACGCAGGATCAATTCAGGGAACCGGCAACCAGCCCCTCTGGGGACGCGGCATGCACTACCTGATGATGCTCGGCGACGAGATCGCCCCCAACGGCATCAGTGACCCGCACCATCAGATCATCGCCAGCTGCGGTTACAATGAAGAGGCTGACTTTGTCTCGATGGCATGGTTCGGACTCTTCGTCGGCATCGACCGTGCCAACCACATCATTCAGAAAGTTCCGGCTATCGACATGGATCCCAAACGCCGTGACGAAATCGTCAACGAAGCTAAGTTGCTACGCGGCCTTTACCGGCTCTATCAGGCGTGGCTCTGGGGCGAAGTCCCCCTGCCGAACACGCCCAACTCGTCGGCCGAAGCTCCGCGCGAACCGCTCGACAAGGTCTACGCCTGCATTGAGGAAGATCTCGACAAAGCCTATAAGGAACTTCCCGACCGCAATTCAAATGTAAGCGGCCGCGTAAACAAATGGACCGCGGGCAGCTATCTGCTCAAGATGTATACCTATCTGGCATCCTGCAAGGAGAACCGCGTAGGACAAGAACTCGGCTCACCGATCAACAGTTTCGACTGGGTAGATGCCGAAGCGTGCTGGAAAAAAGCCGCGGCCATCGCCGAAGATATTTATGCCCACAGCGGCTATAAGCTCATCAGGCCCTACCATTACAATTTTCTGGCCGACACCAAAAGCAGTCAGAAGGAGGAATGCATGATGGTCATGCAAACCGGAGCAGGCGGCTCGAACGAATATTTCCTCTTCGCCTACTGGGCCGGGCCGCAAGGTAACGTCGGCACGAACGGAGGCGGTTACGGCTGGATACGCCCGACTGGCGAGTTGTCGGACAAATACGTGACCGAGGACAGCCGCATGGCCTGGAACCTCTGCGGCAGTCTGGGTAACAACGTCACCGATTATACGACGGTCAACGGAGCGAAATATTTCAGTCCCGTGGCGCTTTACGCATCGGGCGCCAACCTCTGCCACGGTAAGTTCCGCCAGTCAGATCCCGCAGTCAGAACGTCGCAGGGCATTCCGACGTGGGCAAGCAATATCGACTTCCCGATGCTTCGCTTTGCCGACATCGTACTACTGTACGCCGAAGCGCTTTACAAAACAGGCAACGAATCCCTTGCGCGCGAACTGGTCGAGGAGGTGCGCAAACGCGCCTGCACCGACACGGAGGGGAAACTCGACGAATCGGCGCTCAACGCCATGAATTCGGCCTACTATAAGACCGATTTCATGGAAGAGCTGCTAGACGAACGTTCGCGCGAACTCTGCGTCGAGGGCTGGAGACGCATCGACCTGATCCGCACGGGCAAAATGACGGAGGTGATCGGCGGAATAAAAACCGTCAATGACACCGGCAACAAATATTACTACTTCGCCCCGCAGATGGAGCCGATCAAGAACAATTACAAACCGTACAAGATATGGATGCCGGTACCCAAGCGCGAACGCGAAGTGAACAAAAACCTGAGCCAAAATCCGGGGTACTCGCAGACGATCTGACGATTCCTGCGGGTAAACTCCGACAACAAACCCTATTCAGATGAACAAACTGACTGTTTTCTGTGCTGTCGCATGCCTCACGACATCTGCGGCAGCACAGAATTACCCGGATCTATACGAGATCCTCGACCGACAGAAAGGCCAGAGCCTCATCGAAATACCCAAAGGCACCTATACGCTCGACGTGCGTAACAATGGGCCGTACAAGTTCCACAACCTGACCGATGTCCACATTAACGGCAACGGATCGACGGTCATCTGCAACAATCAGGAGCAGGCGTTCAGCTTTTACAACTGCGTGCGGGTGGAGCTGCGCGACCTGACCATCGACTACGATCCGCTCTGCTTTACGCAGGGCGAGATTACGGCCGTGGCCGAAGACGGAAGCTGGTTCGACGTCCGGATCGACAAGGGGTATCCCGTAACCGGTCTGGCCGCCAACCGCGTGCAGTTCTACGATCCGCAGACACGCCTGCTCAAGCGCAACAGCATCACCACCTACACGAGCAATTACTCCGAGCTGAAACAGCTCGGTCACAACCTCTTCCGGGCCGTCAAGAACGGAACGTGGAGCGCAGGCGAGCAGGTCGGGGATCTGGTAGTCATGGACGTCAAAACGGACAAACCAAATGCCGGCGTCCATACCATCATGCTCAACAAGTGCTACAACACCAAACTCGAAAACGTTACGGTATACGGATCCAATACCTTTTCTTTCTTCGAGAAAGAAGGTTACGCCAACGAATACAAGAACTGCGTTGTCGATCGCGGCCCCATGCCACAGGGCATCGCACCCCGCCTGCGTTCAGGCAACGCAGACGGCATCCACAGCAGTCAGGCCCGAAAAGGCCCGACCGTCACGGGGTGCAAGGTGGGCCATAACGGCGACGACTGTATCATCGTCTGCGGACGCTCATTCCCGGTCGGATCGGCGGATGCCGCAAAGAGGACGATCGACCTGGTGACGCGCGAAACTCACCCCGTATTCCGGCGCGGCGACAGATTGGTTGTGGTCGGTTACGATGGAAAACGCAAAGGCGAGCTCCGGCTGGTTTCGATCAACCGCTTCGACCCGACCGAAGAGCAGCGCAACGCCGTGACGAAGGGCTATCCCTCGCTGCTGTCGAAACCCTCCTACAAACTCGGGTTCCGGCTCAAGGTGAAGCAGATGCCGTTCGAAATCGGCCCCGGCGACGTGGTTTTCAATGCCGATGCGGTCGGCAGCGGATTCCTCGTCAAAGACAACGAAGTGGGGCACGTACGTTCGCGCGGAATCCTGATCAAGGGTATCGACGGAGTAGTGTCTTCGAACAAGATAACCGGATGCGCCATGCAGGGAATACTCATGTCGCCCGAAATCGAATGGATGGGAGGAGGCTTCTCCTCGAACGTACAGATCGTCGGCAATACGATCGAGGAATGCATGTTCGAGCGCGGCAATCCGCGCTTGCCTCCCGGAGCGCTGTCGCTCTTCTACATCACCGGCGACGCGAAAGTCGCGGATCCGGGCGCATTCATGAACATCACCGTTCAAAAGAACAAGGTAACCGACTGTCCCTACCCGGCAATCGTCGTCACGTCGGTCGACGGGCTGAAGATGTCGGACAACGAGGTCGAAAACTCAAAAGAGGTGACGCGTAACCACGGAAAGCGGTACGGCGCCGACACGGGTGCGCCAATCTGGGAAAAGAACAACGTAAAGAAATAGCCATGCGTATAAAGCCACCCATGGGAATCGTCATACTCTTCATGAGTATGGTCTGCGGTACGGCATATGCCCAAAGCAAAATAATCGACATCGCAGACTATAAAGGCCGGTACGACACGCAGGACATGACCCCGTTCATCTACACCCTGCTCGAAAACATCCCGGCGGACAACCCGGTAAAACTGGTATTCCCCGAAGGCACCTACCATTTCTGGCCGGAATTCGCCGCCGGGAAATACCACTGTATCACCAACCACGACAATGGATACCGGCATTTCGCATTCCCGCTGACAGGACGGCGGAACATCGAGATCGACGGCGGCGGCTCGGAATTCATCTTCCACGGCCGGATCATCCCGTTTCTGATCGAGGATTCGCACGGCGTGACGCTGCGCAATTTCACCGTCGATTGGGAAATTCCGTTCACGCTGGAAGGAAAGGTGACGGCTGCGGATCCGGAACGGCAACGTATCGAAATCGAGATTCCGGACGAATTCGGCCATGCGTTCGAAAACGGCAAGCTCATCATGCGGGCAGAAGGCTGGGAAGAACGTATTCTGGGCGAAAATATCGTTTTCGACCCCCGCACCATGGCCACCGCCTACCGCAGCGACGACTACTATATTCCCAAGCCGGACAATTTCGACATACGGGTTACGCCGAAGGCCCCCGGCCGGTATGAACTCCAAACCCGGTTCGTACGCGCCTTACCGCCCGTCGGAACGATCCTGACATTCAAAGGCGTCTTCACCCAGAACCGGCATTCGCCTGCGATCCACGCGACCGCCTCGTCCGGTGTACTGGTCGAAGACGTAACCATCCACCACTGCGGCGGCATGGGACTGATCGCCGAAAAGACCGACAACGTAACAGTCCGCAGGCTGCAGGTGGTTCTGCGGAAAGGAAGCCCCCGGATGATAACGACCACGGCGGACGCCACGCACTTCTGCAACTGCCGGGGAACCGTACTGATCGAAGAGTGCATTTTCGAGAACATGCTCGACGACGCGACCAACGTACACGGCTCCTACGTCCGCGTGACCGGAATCACGGCGCCCAATCAGGTCATCGCCCGCATTAACCACCCCCAGCAGGCCGGGTATGAATTCGCCGGGAAAGGCGACGAAATCGACGTCGTGGACGGGCAGACCCTGCTTGCGAAACACACCCTGCGGGTGAAAAAATCGGAACGCATCAATGCCCATTACATCCGGCTGACGTTCACCTCACCTGTCGAAGGCAGACTCACGGTCGGCGACGGGCTGGAAAACATGTCGTGGTACCCCGAACTGATCTTCCGGAACAACGTCGTGCGCAACAACCGGGCGAGAAGTATTCTGGTCAGCACGCCCCGGAAGGTCATCATCGAAGGCAATACATTCTCATCCATGATGTCCGCCATTCTGTTCGAAGGAGACATGGATCACTGGTACGAGTCGGGAGCCGTGCGCGACGTAACGATCCGCAACAACAAGTTCCTCGACGGCACATACGGCGGCGCCGATTTCCCGACGATATTCATCAACCCGCACCAGAAAAAAGAGGTTCCGGGCCATCCCTACGAACGCAACATCACGATCGAAGGCAATCTTTTCCGAACATTCAACGAACAACTGCTTCGGGCGAAATCCGTCGGAGGACTGATTTTCAGAGACAATACCATCGAATTATCGGAGAAATACAAACCTTACAACGACCTTCCGACGATCGACATTCGGAACTCGCAGCAGGTCGTCATCGAAAACAACCGATACAAGAAACCGGGAAAAATCAAGATCGTCGAGAAATAACTGTCTGTGGAAACAGGCGTCCCTGCTTCAGAGACGCCTGTTGTTTCATCAGTTCAAGCGGATCAGTGCGCAGAGAAATTCGCCACCGTTCCTGACGGGAGTGAAATGGTTCAGAACGACATCGGCGCCTTGATCGCCGGCCAGGGATCGTAGCCTTCGAGCGTGAAATCCCCGTAGCGGAAATCGAAGAGCGATTTCACATCGGAGTTCAGCCGCATCACGGGCAGCGGCCGCGGTTCGCGCGACAACTGCTCGTCGGCCTGTTCCATGTGGTTCAGGTAAAGGTGCGTGTCGCCGAGTGTATGGACGAACTCGCCGGGTTCGAGGCCGCAGACCTGCGCCGTCATCAGCGTCAGCAGTGCGTACGAAGCGATATTGAACGGCACGCCGAGGAACGTATCGGCACTGCGCTGGTAGAGCTGGCACGAGAGCCTCCCTCCGGCCACATAGAACTGGAACAACACGTGGCACGGCGGCAATGCCATGTCCCCGATCTCGGCGACATTCCAGGCCGAGACGATGATGCGCCGCGACTCGGGATTGTGCCGTATCAGTTCGACGGCCTGCGCGATCTGGTCGATGAAGCGCCCGTCGGGCTTGGGCCAACTGCGCCACTGATAGCCGTACACATGGTTCAGGTCGCCGAACCGATACCCTTCGACAGGCGATTCGACACCGTCCTGTGCCGCACGCAGGAACGTATCCCGGTCGACGGGCAGCACGCCATGGCGCACGCAGAGTTCGTTGTAATAGCGGAAAGCGTCGTTGTCCCAGATATGGACGCCGTTGTCCACGAGGTACTTGATATTGGTATCGCCCGCCAGAAACCACAGCAATTCGTGGATCACGCCTTTCAGGAATACTTTTTTGGTCGTCAGCAGCGGGAAGCCTTCGGAGAGGTCGAAACGCATCTGGTGTCCGAAGACACCTTTGGTGCCGGTGCCGGTACGATCGCCGCGGACGACGCCCTCGGCTTTGATCCGCCGCAGCAGGTCGAGGTATTGTTTCATCTCTCCAGCATTTTTAAAGTCATTCCGCCCGATGCGTCCAGCACGGCGCACGAAGGGTATTTCTCCCAACACCCCAGATTTATCACATGCAGGCCCTGCCCGCGGTAGTCGCGCGGGAAATGCATGTGCCCGAAGACGAAGTGGTCGACGTCGTGCTCGGCGGCATACCGGCGGGCATATTCGATCAGCGGCTCGGTAAGCGAAACGTCGAGTTCCTCGGCACCGTGCGATTTGCGCGACTTACCGCTCCACCAGTGCCCGAAGCGCATCGCCAGGTCGGGATGCAGCAGCCACGAAAAGAGCCAGCGCAACGTCCGCGAGCGGAATACCGTATTGAGGAATTTGAGCACCGGCTGTCCGTCGATGTTCATGTTGTCGCCGTGGGCGATGTAGACGTTTTTACCATTCAGGCGAAATTGCTGCGGCGAGGTATGGATCTCGACGCCGCACTCGCGGGCGAGGTAATCGCCGACCCACATGTCGTGGTTTCCCGTAAAGAATACCACCCGGATACCGCGGTCGGTCAGTTCGGCCAGTTTGCCGAGCGTCCGCACAAAGCCCTTGGGCACCACGCCCCGGTATTCGAACCAGAAGTCGAAGACGTCGCCCACCAGGAAAATCGCCTCCGCATCCTGCGCCGCATCGTCGAGCCAGCGCACGAAGAGCCGTTCGGTCTGCTGCGCAAACGCCTCGCCGCCTGCGCCCAGGTGGATATCCGATGCGAAATAGTACATCAACGGGTCAGTTCATCGAGTTTTTGTTCGAGGCTCTTGCCGTAAATATCCTTCCCGACGATATTCCCCTCCTTGTCGATCAGGAAATTGGCCGGGAGTTTCTGCACGTTGTAGAGTCCCAGCGACGACGATGCGCGCCCGCGCAGGTCGCTCACCGAAACCCAGGGAAGCTGCTGCTCCTGCACGGCCGAAATCCACAGGGGCTTCGACGTGTCGATGGCAACCTGGTAGACCTCGAATGCGACGGGGGCGTCGGCATATTTCTTATAGACCTCCTTCAGTTCGGCATTGAGCGTATTGCTGTTGCCCAGCTCGGCCGACCAGAAATCGAGCAGCACGACTTTCCCCGCGAGCGACGAGAGGCGTACCTTCTTGCCGTAGATGTCCGACAGCTCGAGGTCGGGATACCCCGCCTCGGTAATCTGGGACGACAGACTGATGCGGGCGTCCATGCGGGCGATCTCCCCCATGAGCGATTGCAGGTAGGGCGATTCGGGATAAGTCTGTTCGATGGCCTCGGCCACCGTGCGGTAATAAACCACGTCGCTGTCGCCGTTGAACAGGTAAGTGTCCCCGGGCAACCGCTGGTACAGGGCATAGACCGCCGCCAGCGACGCTTTATTCTCGATGATGAACCGCAGCTGTTCGCGGCGGATACGGTAGTATTCGGCCGTGTACTCCTTTACCAGCGCCTGGCGGTCTTCCTCGGACAGCGTTGCCTTGGCAAACTGCGACGCGATGTTATCCAGCCGCTGCGCGCCCGAAACGAAAGCCTGGTAGAACTGCCGCAGCAGTTCCGACTCCTTCGAACCTTCGACCGTATAGTTGCGTACGACGCTCCCCACGGAATTCAGGGACAGTTTCTCGCCGGCGGCGAGGAACAGCGGAATGCGTTCGCCGTTATATATTACATTATAAAGCGACGGGGTCTTCGTCACGCCCTTCAACTCGAAACGGTAGTTTCCGTCCTTGTCGAGCACCGCGGAGTCGATCACCGACTGCGTCAGGGGCAATACCTGTTCCAAATAAACATCCTTGGCATCGTTACCTACGAAGCGACCCGAAATCTTCACCTTCGACGACTGGCATGCGCACAGCATGACGGCCGTGGTCAGGGACACGAAAAGCGTTTGTTTATTCATTTATCCTTGTTATCGCAGTTAAATGCTTACAAATATAGCAAAATTCCGGATATGCGCACTTTTTATTTCGACGAATTGCGGTGTGCGCCGTTGTTTTTCGAGAAATTGCGCCCGTGCTGCTGGTTGCGGTTTTTCTGCGGGCGCTGCTGCTGACGCTGCTGCGGCCCCTTCTGGGGACGTGCCGTAAAGTGCTGTTTATAGTCACTTCGGAGATTATTTAATGCCACTTCATCGATTTCGATCGCTCCGCCGGACATACGTTTGATGTCTTTTACGATCACTTCGTTGTTGGGATGCTCCTGGTTGTACTCGTAGCTCTTCGTGCGCATGTACCGGGCCAGGTTATCCACCGTGCGCGCCATGGTACGCCGGTCTTTTTCCCCGGAAAGCCCGGCGATCATCTGCTCGACATACTTGCCGTAATGCTTATAGGAGATACGCCCCTGCGTGTAGGCCATGCGGCGCGGCGTAATGGTCAGCTCCTGGCGCGAAGGCTGCGGGTAGGGGGAATCCACATCGAGTTGGAAATCAGACATTATGAAAAGGTGATCCCACAGTTTGTGGGTGAAGTCGGCCGTATCGCGCAGCAAGGGGTTCAGGTTGCCCATCACGGCGATCACGGCACGCGCCTGGCGGTTGCGCTCGCGGCGGTCTTCGATCAATTGCAACGAGTCGATCATCTCCTGGATATGACGCCCATACTCGGGCAGGTACAACTTGCGTCGTGTGTAGTTATAATTCTTTTTCATATTGTATTTGTGGTCTTCCGCACTGTTTCAATCCGTCCGCCGGAGCGTCCGGCAAGCCCGTTGCGGTAAACCGATTCAAGACGTTTTTTCCGACTTTCCACCCCATCCGGCAAGACCCTACAAGATTGGTTTTACACCGCAGAAAGTCATAACTTTGGGACAAAAGTAGGTAAAATTTCAGGAAAAACAAGCTATGGCAAAGGTTTTAATTTTAGACCAATCAAAAAGTATGCGAAACACGCTGCGCGAGCGGCTCGAATACGAAGGTTTCTCGACGGAGGCCGCCGAAGACGAAGAGGCGGCCTCCGTCATGTGCGAGAAAATCCCGTTCGACGTCATCCTGTCGGACACCGGGTGCAAAATCCCCGACAAGGGCGTCCCGTTCATCGTGCTGTCATCCGAGGCGTCGATCGATTCGGCCGTGGAAGCCGTACGCAACGGCGCCCAGGACTATCTGACCAAACCCATCGACATGAACCGCCTGCTGCAGTCCATCCACCGCACGATCGACGACCCGGCCCCGGTGCAGGCCCCCGCGGCGGCCCCGG
>OKWJ01000130.1_pt1 | contig 113999 bp, 93 predicted proteins | sample 1607121 | NCBI WGS metagenome assembly OKWJ01 (sample SAMN04414080, study PRJEB24778) | human gut metagenome | material: faecal | host: Homo sapiens | reverse complement strand
CAGAGCACGTGATTTGTAATCTCGGGGTCGTTGGTTCGAATCCGACAAGAGGCTCTCCTCAAAATTCAAATGCCGCTATATGCGGCATTTTTTATATCCTTTTCATTCGATGTTCACGAAACACAACCATGCTTACCCCCTCAACAGGCTCAAAGCAAACACAACTGCCAAATCCTTTCTTTTCAACCGAAAGTCACAGCCGGAAAATAATCCGAATATGATTAACACTACCGAAGCTATCCCCCAACGATAAGAAAGTACTTCGAAAGCTGAAAAACCGATCAGCAATAAAGTGATGAAAAAAACGGAGCCAGTCCAAAAGTGGAAGAGTGAAACTGCCGCATAAAGTATGCCTTTGATACGATTCATGAATATATTCAACTAAAATCCGATATTTATGACTGCAAAGATATAAATATAAATCCAAGAAGATACCAAACAGGAAGAATAATAGATTTGCAAATAAAAAACCTTCCATTTATTATTTGTTTTTAAATAAAAGAATGTATTTTTGAAACCATATATATAGCTAATATTATCATATATATTATTAATATACTATATATCAATATTTTAATATTATATTTATATATAAACAAATATCTTATAAAACAAACACTATTTTCAAGAAGCAATAAATAACCAATTAAAAAACAAAGATTATGGCATTATTTGTAAATCCCGGCAAAGATTGGGAAAAGAACATGAGTGAAGAAGACATCGCACAAATGGAATCACAAGGTTATGATGTAACAGAACTACGCGCCAAACGCGCGAAATCTACAGAGGAAGAAGAAAAAGAGCGCCTCCGCGAAAAAGAAGAGCGGGAAAACTTCAAGAATCCGACTAACCTGAACAAACTCGCCCCTTACCTGCAGACACCACGTGACATGAGCACTTCTTTTTTCAAAGCTACGGCAGGCAGCGCCCCCTGGCTATTCAAAGATCGTTGGAAAAGAAAATACACCGAGGCTCCCATTGTTTATGCCGCGGTAGTGCAAGCTAATACCGCCCTATGGATGCCCGGTAATAACGACTATTATCCTGCCGTATTTGTTTTTGCACTTGATCAAAAACACATTCACGACACCGAATGGCTAAAACAAATAGCAGAAGAAATAAATGTATTGCAAGATGCCGACCAAATCCCCGGTGATTGCCGCAAACTAATACAGACGTTACGTGATGATACCAGCGAATTCTGTTTTCGTATCGGCAAAAGTGTATGTGGTGACGCCAACGCATGGTGTGCCACCTATAAATTCGACAAACAGACAGCACTGCCACGCAAGGCTTTACCATCCGATGGCATCGTCCCTTTTCTATTAAAGTCCGCCCCGGTAGAAAATCAATTTGTTGATTTCAAACTAATCCCGACTGAATTTTATATCGGCTAAAAATAGATAAGCAGAAATAGGCAAACCGAAAGTAAACAATATTTTTTTCATCATTTATAATTATATCTCACATAAGGAATATGCATGCATACATTATCCAACAACTAATAAGAATTATATTGTTTATCATTATCGGTTTGCCTATAGGACTAAAAAGTTTTGCCCAAGAAACAAAACGTTTCTATATGGAACTGGACACTCCCCGCAATGGAGCCAAAGCAGGACAAGAGCTTGAATTAAAATACATCAGCACAGCCGATTTCGATTCTGTATCTCCACCCGACTTCGGAACGCTTATAGAAACAGTTGAAGGAGCAACACCACACAAAGCTGGTCATACAGTAAAAAACGGCATATTGACAGATATCTACGAGCAGGGATTCAGCTACCGCATACGTTTCAAGAAGCCAGGAAACACCAAACTACCTCTGGCATCCATCAAGGCAAACGGAAAGGAATACGAAACACCTCTGACCAGTGTATGGGTACATCCGGTCGATACCAATATCGACAGTGTAAAATGCAGCATTCAGCTGGAGGATTCTTATCGCAAAGGAGTTTTCACTGCCATCGGGATCTGTCTCTTAATCGCCTGGTTATTGATCCGCTTATCGTTTCAGAAACAAAAAAAATAAAGAGACAGGATAAATAAAACAGAGAATAACCCTATCTCATTAATCCATCATTATCTGCATCTGCTTATTTATTTTTTAAGTATTCTCTTTAAATGTTCGACATCTAAAAGTAAGTTCACTGTTTCAAAATTTCCTTTATAAAAAACGCCCCAGTTATTGAAAACACAAGGCAGGTCTTTCGCTTTTTGGAGTGTATCCACTTGAATTAAAGATACAGGAACGCTATTTGTTTCACAATACTGTTTTATCATTTCAATCTTTTGATAGACATAAGGGCATTGCATATCATAATAAATAGTCAGATCTTCGCTTTCAATTTTCATTTTCTTTGCATTTTGCGCAAATTTCGGCGTTGTCCCGTCAAAAGAAAGTGCAAGCAGTTCATATCCATTATCAGTCGCATCAACAACTTCAAAACCGAATTTCTTCGCAAACGATTGGTCAGAAAGCCAGTTCTTCTGCTTCTTTGAGCCAAGCATACAAACACCGGATTTGCCTTTTTCTTTGGCGTCTGTCAGGCAATATTCCATCAAAGCCCTTCCATACCCATTTCCCTTAGGACTTCCTAAGACCCATAAGCAATACAGATAATAATAGTTATCACCAATGATGGGAACCCAAGCTGTCTCAAGAGGTGCATACTCAATAAAAACCGTAGCTTTTGCATTTAGCTTTCTAAAAACATGACCTTCATTTAGTCTGTCGGAAAGCCATTGCCGCTTCGCGTCAATACCTACATGAGGCTTTTTACTGCGAATAATGCAGCATAGATGCTCATCACTGAGGTTTTCCTTTGTTAAGTTTACAAAATCTGTATTCATATACGCACTCGTTTTAAATTAGATATCATCAATCAACCGATCTTAACGGTGCACTCCGTCATTTTGGCTGAATATAATAGTTATAGTTTCATAAGAGATAGTGATTTAGTATTAAAATCCTCTTTAAATCTTTCTCTCTGCCAAAAAGAGATAAGATTCTTTTTTGCTCTTCTATAGTTGGTATCTTGATAATTAAATTCTCAATGAATATTTCCTCATATTCTTTTACACAAACAGACTGCCAAATATCGTTTTTCTTAATTTGAAGATCCCCCATGACCTCAATATCCATTAAAGGAAGTTTGAATCTGGCAAAATTAGAACGAAACAAATCATCCTCTTTTGTTTCCGGAGATATTTCCATATATGTTTTTAGCAAGTGTTGCAATTTGCATGAATTCATTTCGGTAGTCAAAATATCGATATCAGCAGTTTCTCCGACCTCTATACCTGATAAAATCATAGCAGATGCACCTATAATATAAAAATCAGGACTTATTTCCTGTAATTCAACAGTTATACTTGCAAGGCTCTGAGTTATCTTATCTTTAATTTTCATATCTCCAATAATATATAACAAAAATACAAAATATATTTCAGAAAGGTAAAAGAACAGGCTTTAATAATACCATTAATGAATGTAATGAGAGCAACTATCGACAAAATTCCTCTTTTTCTATGTAGCTCTAACCTCCTGCAAATTTCATCAATCGCCTTATTATAACAACTACAAGGTTCAGTACTACGATATTCCAATGTCAGGGTTTGATAAAAAATATTAAGAGATTGGTCGCTTCCTATCCTTGGTTGCATAATCTTTACGCATTTTAATTCTAAATATTGCCTCCATATTAGCAAATCCTTATTATTCCCTAGCAAACTTTTGACACTTCAACAGCATAAACAGTATTTATGGGATAATTTTAGAAAAGCTGAAACGAGTAAGCAAAGAACGAATTTTAGGCAGAATATACGGAAATGATGCCAGCATTCATCAAAGCAATACTTTCTATCATTCTTGCAGTCCGTTTGTTCCCGTTTGAAAATCTCATCAAACGACAACTGAAAGACCATGACATACATCAAACATCATCCCGGCCAGATTGCACTCATTTTGCTAAATGCAGGAAGCGATCTATAGCTTATTGTCGAAGATATGTTACAAGAGAATGTATATATCCTGTGATTTGGTGAAGCGGAAGCCCAGGAACCGGGTTATAGTAGACGGAGTGGAACTAAAGCTATGTACACACTGCGAGAAAACTCTTCCGTTACACCGGTTTTACGCTGGCAGGATATATATGATCAATTTTAAACATTATAGTAATGCCATAAGAAATAGATATGGATACAATAAGAGCAATTGAAGGAGAGTTACCGATACAAAACTTCAAGAAGATATTAAACATATATAAATAAGACAGGATTATTTTTTTACGTCATTTTTTTTATCTATATTAAAGGTCAGAGAATAAACCAACAATTTTAAATACTTTAAAGAGATCCAAGCAAATAACAAAAACATATTTTACACAACGCCTTAAAGTCTGAAAAATAGTAACATTACTTAAAATCCAGTAGTTATGAAAACAATTAATTATTTTTCCGGCTCATTGTTTGCATTATTATTTTATGCACTATTTGCTGCATGTAATAATGATTTGCAAACTATTGCTGTCACTGAAATAAAAGGAATAGAACAAACTCTCTTAAACAAAAGCAATGCTTTAATAAGTTCAGATGTAGCAACAGATAGTACTATGCTTGGTAAAGGTTACACAATATCCAACTCAACGTCTGCTACTAATGCATTCTTCACTAAACAAGAATATGAAGAGGGGATGGATTGGTGGAAAGATAGAGAAGGTGCGCTACCTGCTCTATACGAATATCAGGTATCCTGTCGTGATTTTCCTTCTGGACATGGTCCTGATACTTGCATATATTATATGACCATTATTTGGACTTGTTATCCTCCTATTACAGAAGCTAATTGGATGGATTATCAATATATGCAAGTACAACATAGGCTAATAAGTGGTACTACTGCATTTCCTTGGCGTTATTTAGGTGAAGGTGGCCCGGGGAATTATAATTATGGAATAGTGAAAGTCAATGGATTTCAAGATCCTATGGATTTAAATGCTACACATTTGCCTACTAGAGTTCAGCTTAGATATAGATTGTTGCATAAAGATTTCCCAGGGAAAGCAGATAAAAGTATTGATGATAAAGAAAAATGGTACAATAAAAACCTTGCAACTGGATGGTATTATAAAGACTACAATCAGCCAACTTATGATAACCCTTATGGTTATAATTCACAGGATTTCAGCAATATGGAATCACTAAAATTCATAATTAATGATCCTAAGTGTGGCTCATCTTTTTCTGTAAGAGTGCTTGTTGATGGATATTTAGTTTTTCCCCAATTAGTAGGCGGAAGATATGAAGTTACTGTTCCAAAATTTAGGAAGACTGGAGAATATCTCATAACAGCTGAATACGTAGGCAATGTTTCGGAAGGATTTAAAACTGCAGTGCGACACGGTATCTATCAAGAATATACAAGCAAAGAAATTTATATCATGTTTAGTTGCAATGAGTTTAGCTATGATTAACAACCTTACATATCACAATAATGAAACGAATACTTTTAATTCTATTTTGCAGTCTACATAGCATTTTGTTTCTCCGTTCACAAAACGCTAGCAGCGACATCATCTTCAAACAGTTCTTCGATAATGCCGTTGCTTTTGCTGACGCATACCCACGTGAGAAGGTATACTTGCATTTTGATAATAGTAGTTATTATGTAGGAGATACTATATGGTTTAAAGCCTACACGGTATATGCTGAGAACAATATGCCAAGCACCATCAGCAAACCCCTTTATGTAGAAATGCTCGACCAGACAGGGCATATTACCCAACGCCAAATTATTGAATTGAATAGCGGTGAAGGACATGGACAGATAATCCTGAATGAAAGTACCATGTCCGGCTATTATGAAATCAGAGCTTACACCCGTTGGATGCTCGCATTCAGCGAACCTTCTTACTTCTCACGTACATTCCCGATCTATCAGTCTGCACAAGGAGAAAGACCTGAACGGAGGATTTCGACCTATAATCTGAACCCTTCCATGAAACAGCGACCGAAAAATGTGACAGATAAACTTGCTATCCAATTCTTTCCCGAAGGAGGAACACTCGTGAAAGGCATCTCTTCTCGTGTAGCATTTAAAGCTGAAAGTAGAGAAGATGGTAATGTTATCCTTGAAGGTGCCATTTATACGAAAGACGGGGAAAAGCTAACAGAAATAAAAACCCTACATGACGGAATGGGAATATTCACTTATACACCCGAAGAAAAACCGGCAGTAGCTAAAGTAACTTATAAAGAAAAAGAATATAAATTCAATCTACCGGACGCCCTTTCCGCCGGATATGTATTGAACGTGAATAATTCAAGCGGAGCTATTGTAGGTAACGTATTGAGCAATGAGAATACCCCGGATGCAGACATTGTAGCATTCATAAGTCATGAAGGTCGCCCCTATTCGTATTGGGTACTACGAATGAGATCAGGTGGAAATCAAACTTTCTTACTTAAAACGCGCGATCTTCCCGGAGGCATATACCAAGTCAGTCTACTAGACAAAACCGGGAATATGCTATGCGAACGATTTACATTTGTGCAACCCAATAAATTGAATTCAATACAATTGGATGGAATTAAAGACATTTACCGACCTTTCGAACCAATTCGCTGCGAAATTCAAGTAACAGATCAAAAAGGAAATCCTTTACAAGGTTCTTTATCCATATCAGTAAGAGATGCTATACGTTCGGATTATGCAGAATATGATAATAATATATTTACAGATATGTTATTAACATCCGGTTTAAAAGGATATATTGATCAACCGGGGTATTATTTTGCAGATATTACGCTTCGCAAATTGCAAGAACTTGATGTTTTGCTCATGGTTCACGGTTGGCGTCAATATGACTTATCACAACTTACTTCCGGTAAAAATGAAAAGCTACTTCAACAGTCAGCTGAAAAAGAGTTGTTACTACAAGGGCAGATTCGTTCTTCTCTATTAAAAAAAGAAATGAAAGATATGGAGGTAAGCGTCATGGCTAAAGTGGACAATACATTTGTAGCAGGAAATACGTTTACAGATGAAAACGGCAAATTTCAACTTCCGGTTACTAATTTTGAAGGAGAAGTAGAAGCGGTATTCCAGATACGCCGTAGGGGATCCAAACATAAGAAAGATGCTTCTGTTATGCTCGACCGTAACTTCGCCCCTACCCCACGTGCCTTCAGCTATGAAGAAGAACATCCACAGTGGATGGACAAAAACTCATGGATCACCCTTTCCAACCGTATAGACTCGCTATATGCGGATTCTATTAGCAAAACTAACAACACCTATTTATTGAGCGAAGTGGAAATAGCAAAAAAAAGAAAAAATAAGAACATCACTACTCAAGTATTCGAGAAAAGCGTAGACGCATACTATGATGTAGCGCGATTGGTTGATGAATTACGCGATCAGGGAATAGTAATTAATACTATACCTGACTTGCTTAGTAAAGTGAATCCTAACTTTTCATACGATGTGCAAGACGGAAGTTCACGATATAAAGAGAAAACAATCTGTCTCATTGTTGGTAAACAAGTACTTGATACTTTAACTGCTTGGACATTGTGGAATGAGATAGATGGTATAAAACAGATTATGATATGCGAAGGAAGCAATTCGTATACTGATGAAGTGCTTAATTCAATACACGGTTCAAATATGACAAAAGGACAAAATGTAAAAGACATGATGACAGCAATGAATCCCCCACGTACCTTTGATGACAGTTTCTATCTTTATGGAGATGCTGCAAAGAAAAAAATATCGTTAGACGATACTGAAAAGGCCAAATCAGAACCCCTTTTTAGAAAGAAATCATCAGGAATCAACAATAATGTAAACGTCAATATCGATTTTTCAAGATTCGGACAATATGCTTTATTCTACATAACTCCGCATTTTAACTCCAATTATAGCAGATTAACGCAAAAATCAATGAAGGCTGCCCATGGAACACGTCGTACAATAATCCAAGGATATTCTCGCCCATTAGCTTTCTATTCTCCTGTCTACAAAGACAAAATACCGACTGCAAATGTCAACCATCGTCGCCGTACACTCTATTGGAATCCTACTATACCAACCGACAAAAATGGTAAAATTAGCATAGAATGTCAGAACGGTATGTATGCCAATCCGGTCATTATCCACGCAGAAATGCTGAAAGGTGGAATCCCATGCAGTATTACGATTATTGGAGAGAAGAAAAAAAAATAAACCAGTAAATATCTCCAAAGTCCCTTTTAGGATTTCAATTTAGATGAAATACCGCCATTTCCGACAAATTCCCCTAATGATGTCAAGGGTCGGTCAAGGGTAAAAACAATAGTGAGACAATCGGAATACATGAAACAGATATTTAATGAAGAACAAATAAATAAAGCTGCATTCATCATCGAAAGCCCTTTATCAAAGCTTTCGGGGCTTTATCATAGCGAAGTTGAGAATCTTGCTATTTTAATGTCTTGAACTACAAGAAAGGATTAATATCTTTTTGCGAAACTGGAGAATATTCTCTTTATACTGATTACTTCTTATTAAATAAACAAATCGAAAGAATAAAAGAAATAGAAGAAAAAAAGTCTTCCTCTCAAAACACCACCCTTATATCATAGTATTAACCAAAAGCTGGGAACAAAGTGAGAACATTTTGGATTAAGAGAAAAGAAAAAACCCTCTCAGAGACCATCTGAAAGGGTTTTATGAGGTTCCTGGCGAACCTCTTTTTCTTTATTTCCCTTATTTATTAGATAAAACATTACTTTCATAAACAACTGAAAAACAACAAATTATTTATCACATAAAGAAAATAGAATAAAATAAGATAAAAGTTTGTAGTACCAATGTAGTACCAAATCAAAAAGAATCTCTATCTTTGTAGTACCAACTTATAAAAGTAAAAATATGGGTGCAACATTCATTTTAAGAACTGACAAAAGCGAAGGATATGCAACCTTATACGCCCGCATACAGAACAGGGTTCCAAAGATTAATATTCGAGTATCTACCGGATTAGAGGTTGATATAAAAGAGTGGAACAAGTCTTTAACAGGAGCCAAAGCCCTAACAACTTTCAGGACAGGCAAAGGAAAAGAACTTTACCTTAAACTAGATGCTATTTCATCAACAATTGACGCACTAATAAAAAATGGTGTAGCCATAACTTCCGACATGGCTAAAGAGCGCATACATGAAATAGTATATGCTGAACAAATAGCAGCCGAGAAAGAACGTGCCGAGGCCGAAGCTAAAGCCCTAGAAGAAGAACAGGCTACCAACTTCAACGACTTCATAGCACAATTCATTCACGAATGCGAAACAGGAAAACGGAAAAAAAAGGGAGGCACCACTAATATATCACCTGGAACTATCAAAAGCTATAAAGGCTTTCAATCCCAATTCAAAGAGTATCAAAAAGTCCGGTTACGAGTGATAGACTTCTCTGATTTGACACTAGACTTTTACAATGACTTCCGGTTATTCCTCACAGATAAGGAATATTCTCCTAATACTATTGCCCGGATGATAAAGATATGCAAAACCATTTGTTACGCTGCCGAACAATTGAAGTTAATGGATGCTGGAAATGTACGATCTGGATTCGATGTAATCTACAAGGACGTTGATAATGTCTACCTGACAGAAGAACGCATACAGGAACTTTATGAGTACAACCTATCTAATCGTCCGGCATGGGAGAAAGTAAAAGATGTATTTGTTGTTGGCTGCCTGACCGGGCAACGTGTCAGTGATTATAAGCGTATCAATGCGAAAATGATAGTTACCCTTACCGATGGAAATAAGTACGTCAAACTAAAACAAGAAAAGACCGGAAATATAGTTTATATACCTCTTGATTATCGTGTTGCGGCTATCCTTGACAAATATAACGGTACGCTACCCAAAGTTTATGACCAAAAGATAAACGACCATATCAAAGAGATTGGCGAGGCTTTAGGATGGACGGAAATAGTAGAGTTGGACGAACAACGGGGAGCAATGGAGTACACAGCAAAGAAACGTTTCTGCGACCTTCTTAAAACTCATACTTGCCGGAGAAGCTTAGCAACCAATATGTATAAAGCCGGTGCTTCATTAAGTTCTATAATGGCTATCACTGGACACAGTAGCGAACAACAGCTAAAAACATATCTCAAACTGGATGAATCAGAAAAGAGTATGATAGCAGCTAAAGAGAATTATTTCACGAAATTACGAATTGCTAAATAATATTGTATCATGAAACAGAAAAAAATAAGTTTTTTATTAAGAGTACGAATATTTTTAAAGAACAATATAATAGATAAAAAGAAATACACCATAGAAGAACTCCAAAGAGAAGCTAAAATATATGACACTGTTAAATGGAGTATGTTTTTTATCAGTGTTTGTTACCTCCTTATACTTATAAAGTTGGAGATAGACATTAATCGAATTATTTCTACAATGGCTATAATTCTTCTTCTCATACCATTTCTTGGGCATGAACAAAGAAGACTGAAAAATATGATTGTAATAAGAAACTTAAAGAAGGATTTTGAACAACATAAAGCATTAGACAAAGATAGTATTAGAAATAATATCATAATGAACTGGGAAGGGCAAAATAATGTACTAACAGACATGTTTAGACAAGCCAAGAATAGAGGTTACTTAACAAACTCTATACCCGAAATAGCAAGTTTTCTAAAAGACAATTTTAGCTGTTTTGAAAAAACCAAATTATCCACGATTGAAACTCAATTAAAAAATAACAACTCAAGTGCTAATGCAATTCCTAAAGATGAAAAACGCATAAAATTAGAAGAATAATTTTATATACCATTTTATATACGGTATAGATTAGACACATAAAAACGACAAACTTTGCTCCGTAATCCTAAAAACAAAAAGATTATGGAGCATTTTTTTTCTACCCAAAACGTAACGCTTATACAAGGAACAACACTTGAAAACCTTGAAAGCATGGTAAGCCGCTTACTTGATGAAAAGTTGGCTAATATTACAAATCCTACTCCTGCAATAGATAAGGGACCTAGGGGAGATGGTCTATACAAACGCAAAGAAACAGCGGAAAAGCTCGGAATTTCCCTTGTTACTTTAGACAAATGGACTAAAACAGGCATAATTACAGGTCGAAAAATCGGCACACGTGTTTATTATACTATTGGTGACATTAATAATGCCTTGAAAAAATCCTTTAAAGAATAATCTATGGAAAAGTCAGACATCAACATTGCCCAGACGCAACAGATCGTTATGGGCTTCATCTCCCCTATTATTGACGAAATAGTAGACAGAGTATCAGAGAGAGTATTAGCCGCATCAAAGAAAGAACCAAAGTTCTACACTCGAAAAGAAGCCGCTGAAATCCTTCATGTTACCTTACCAACATTGGCGAGAATTACAAAAGACGGACTTCTTATCTCTAAGCGTGTAGGTAGTAGAATCCTGTATGAAGCAGATGCTATCGATGAGGCAGTAAAAAAACAAGTCGTATTCAAATATCGGAGGGCATGACTATGAAAGAAAAGAAAAAGGCAGCCTCCACGACTGCCAATCTCCTCCACGACAGGAGCAAAGATAGCAAATCATCCCGAATAATCCAACAGGTACGATCTATTTTCTTATCTGGCCGAAAAGTAACGGCAAAAGAAATCAACGCTGAAACAAATTCAAATGATGCCAGACGTGTAATCTCCACTCTCCGTAATGATGAAGGCTGGGATATTAAAGACGTTCGTCTGGACGATAGAAGAAAACTATATTGGTTAGAGCCGGACAAACGGCAAATGTCTATTGATTGGAAAGGAGGAAGCAATGAGTAGAAAATCATTTGTACTTTATACAGAATGGGAAAATACATTTAATAGACTATCAAATGAACTTGCAGGCGAACTCATTAAAGTAATATTTGATTATGTCCGTACTGGAGAAATACCACAAATTGATAATGCCGTAGTAGATGGCGTCTTTTCAGCTTTTCAACCGTCTATAGACCGTAATATAAGCAAATATGATGCAGCCATTGAACAACGCAAAGAAGCAGGAAAGAGAAGTGCCGAAAAACGCAAACGAGATGCAACGACCGTTGACGAGAGCAAACGAGATGCAACGACCGTTGAAAGTCGTTTACGGACGTCAACTGTAAGTGATAGTGTAAGTGATAGTGTAAGTGATACTCTCTCTCTTAATGGAGAGAGTGTGAGAGAGGGAGCGAATAAAGTTTTCGATCTTCAATCAATCAAAGAGCAACTACTATCAGATGAAATCTGGAAAGAATCCGTTTGTATGCAATCTACTTTAGGCGTGTCTTTCATTTCTATGCTTCCCGACCAGTTAGATAAGTTTATAGCTTATATCGTTTCAATCGGAGAGGAACGGAGTATATCGAATATATCGGATGCAAAGAGAAGGTTTACTTATTGGTGGCAGAATCACAGAAGAAAGGAGGTACAGGATGAAAACAAACAAGTCTACACCGTCCCCAATTAAGGGAATGCCGAACGCACCCGAAGCAGAGCAGGCTGTTATCGGTTCACTTCTTAGCTTTGGCGGTGACAAGGTATTCGATGCCATATCTCCCGAATTAAACAAAGATATGTTTTATGATAACCGGTATGCCATATTGTATGATGCTATCCAGTCGCTTTATGCAAACAATAAACCGTGTGACATAGTATCGGTATCAAATGAAATCCGTTCAATGGGTAAGATTGACGAAGTGCCACTCCATTTCATCGCAGAAACTTCCAATTATGGGTATGATTCATTTCATGTTGTAGAGCATGCCCTGATGGTAAAGCAGAAATATCTACAACGGAAAGCCATTGAATTATCCCATATACTCCAACGCCAAGCCTATGATGATACAGAAGATATCGGCGACGTCCTTTTCAATGCGGGGAAAGCCTTAGAGCAAATGCAGCAGGATTTAATCGGGCAAAGTGAATCCCAGTCATTTAAAGACATTGCACAATCCGCATTAAAAAACATAGAGAGGAAGATGGGGATGTATAGCAGCGGGCAGCAGACAGGGATAACAACCGGATTACAGGACCTTAACGATATGAATTCCGGTTGGCATGGTGGCGAGTTGATAGTATTGGCTGCACGTCCGGCCATGGGGAAAACTGCTGTATCTCTACATTTTGGAATGTCAGCAGCTAGACAAGGTATTCCGGTAGTCATTTTCTCTTTAGAAATGGATTCTGTCAGCCTGTATGAACGTTTCATTGCTTCAGAATCCAATGTACACCCCAGCAAATTAAGGTCCGGAAATATAAGCCAAGATGAGCTACTGCAAATAGATAAGGCAATAGGAGGAACTTTATACAGCTTACCGATAACAATAAACGATAATGCAGCTATAGGTATGAGTTACATCCGTGCGATGTGTCGTTCATATCATCAGCAAAATAACTGTGGGATGGTGATAATAGACTATCTACAGCTGATAACCGAAAGCTCAAATGGGACAAGAAACAGAGAACAGGAAATAGCCCGGATGTCCCGGGAAGCAAAGATTATCGCTAAAGAATTGAATGTACCTGTTATCCTTCTGTCACAGCTCAACCGGGAAGTAGACAAGCGGACAGATAAGAAACCTATTCTTGCTGATCTTCGGGAATCGGGAGCCATTGAGCAGGATGCAGACATGGTTATATTCGTTCATCGTCCGGAATATTACGGAATCAGTGTCAAGGATTCATCCGGACATGAGATTTACAACTATGGTGAATTGATTATAGCCAAGCATCGAAACGGTTCTGTCGGAACTGTCAAATTCAAACACAACGGTTCCCTTACAAAGATATTCGACTACGATACGAAAGGTTATACAGAAAACAATCCTTTCTAATGAACATTGATTTTATTGTCTAAGTATTTAGTAGATTGAGAAAGATGAAAACAATAATAGATCATAATCCGCACATTGCACTATCAGACCTAAAAGAGCTGTTCAGGCTTTCTGAAGGATCGGCAAGTTTTACTGCCAATGGAGTACAATACACTATCGTTTTTTCGCTAGAGGAACAAATATGCGTCTTTCTATGGGAGTATAATGGGAAGAAAAAACAGGAGAAGATAGAGTTAAGAAAAGAGCCCAGTAATTTAGGACAGGGCTATGTGTGGTATTTTGTTTGTCCATGCACAAGGCGCAAATGTCGAAAACTATTTTTAGACGGGAATATTATAGCAAGCCGGTACGCATTTAATCACGTCTATAGCATCCAAATGGAAAATAAGCAAAATATATTCTTCCGCAAGTTAGGCAAGTTGGATGATCCTCGCAAGAAGTACGGGAAACCATTATACCGGGGGAAAATAACACTCTACGGTAAAAAAATACAGAAGTACAGGAAAAGACAGCAAATCATCAATGAAAACATAGGGAAATATATTCCTTCATTCATGTTCAATAAAACAAAGAAAAATCTATGAAACTAAGAGAATATCAAAACAACATAGCTATCCAGGCAGCCAATAAGCTAACAGCTTTCGGATGCTGCTACCTATCGATGGAATGCCGGACAGGGAAAACGCTCACGGCTTTATATGCCGCTGATAAATTCAACGCAAAAAGTGTTTTATTCATCACCAAGCTAAAAGCCATCCCCAGCGTAAAAAACGACTATATCGCATTACAACCATCTTTTAAGCTGGAAGTTGTCAATTTTGAAAGCAGCCACAAGGTGACAGGAAAGTACGACCTTGTGATAATTGATGAGGCCCATTCACTGGGAGCATATCCCAAGCCAAGCAAGCGTACACAGGAGATAAGGACCATTTGCGAAGGTTTGCCCGTGCTTTATTTGTCCGGCACACCTTCACCCGAAAGCTATTCACAACTGTATCACCAATTCTGGGTATGCAGCAAATCACCGTGGAAAAGCTATAAAAGTTTCTATAAATGGGCGAAAGAGTACGTATACACACGGCAGAAGAGAGTAAACGGGTATCTCATAAACGACTACTCATGCGCCAACAAACCAAAGATAGACAATGATACTAGAAACCTGTTTATCTCTTACTCCCAGGAACAGGCGGGATTTGAGGTGAATATCAACGAGCACATATTGCAGGTACAGATGGAAGACAGGACCAGAGAATATATCAGGAGATTACAAAACGATTTGGTTGTAGACATCAACGGCTATACTGTTCTAGGAGATTCACCGGCAAAGCTTTTGACTAAATTACATCAACTATCTTCCGGAAGTGTAATTTCCGAAAATGGCGAGCATTTGATATTTGACAGCAGTAAGGCGGATTTTGTGAAGAGCTATTTTAAAGACCGGAAGATTGCATTATTCTACGTGTACCAATCCGAAGCGGAGTTATTGCAGTCTGTCTTCCCGAACTGGACGGACAGCCCGGAAGAGTTTCAAGTCTTATCAAACAAAGTCTTCATATCGCAAGTTCGCCGGGCACGTGAAGGTGTAAGACTTGATACAGCAGATGCTTTGATTTTCTTTAATCTCGAATTCAGTTATCTATCATACGAGCAAGGCAAGAACCGTCTAGTTTCAAAAGAACGTACCAGCCCGGCAGACGTTTACTTTCTTTGCTCTGACTGCGGGATTGAAAGCAAGATACTGGAAGCGGTACATGGAAAAGAATCATTCACTGCCTCGTATTACTTCAAACGTCAAAACAAAAGTAGATGATATGGCAGAGCTGGAAAGTAAGATACAAAGCCGGATCATCAAACGGTTAGAGGCAGAAGGTTATTATGTGGTTAAATTGATTCTCACGAATAAACCGGGTATTCCTGACCTGTTATGCCTAAAGAACGGGAAAGCGTCGTTTATCGAAGTGAAAAGACCGGAAGAAAAGCCCAGGCTTTTGCAAGAATACCGGATGAATGAATTAAGAGACCTAGGTTTTGAATGTGAAGTAAGAAGAGAATGAACTACCGAAATCTGACAGGCAAAATATATTCAGCCAAAATAAGACGAGCGAAAACCACTTTCGCCTGCTAGATGAGTAAGAGTACCCAAAAGAATAGATTATCATTTTCGTTCACCTTAAAATGAGCGAGAGCAACATGTAAAAGTTATGGAAGCAATTAAAGAATTAAAGAAAGAGTTCATTAAGAACAAAGAGCGATTTATCCAAATCGGATATAATCCCCAAACTGAAGTTTACTTATACAAGCGTATATTTCCAGGAGGAGCAATCGTTTATGAAGTGTTCAAACGCAAGATAAATAAACGGTTTAACTGTGTTAGCTATCCCAATAACAATGCCTTTGGTTTTTGGGCTTTGACATTCCCAAAAGATGAGCAAGCGAGATATTATTTAGATAATGGGTTTATAAAACCCTCGTAGGCTTATTTTAAAAAGAACCATTTAAGCAAACGCCCATCAAGCAAGGGAAAGTATTGCCGGATAGGTGTTTGTCTAATCGTTGCAAAAAGAATTAGATAACAAATATTTTATTAACCAATTTAATTTTTAAGTTATGAAACAGAAAGAATTTTATGGAAAAGGAGAAAAGCATGTTTATGTAAGAAAAGGTGATAACGGTGAAATCCTTGTGACCAAAACAAAGAACGGGGAACTCATAACGGAAGAAAATACCGTACACCTAAATGCGGAAGAAGCCCGTAAACTGGGGATTCAGTTGCTAAAGTTAGGAAGTGAAGAACTGCCAAAATCCGGGATAGACCTTAAGGCGGAATCTTTCGTAGACAAAATCACGGTATATCGAGGAATAAACCCGGACGAAACACCGGCCAATCTCGCAATTATCACCATTGATGAAAGCGACGAGGGCAGACAAGTAAGGGAAGATAGCGGAGAGGAACCCGGCTTTTCCATTGAAGGGGAAGAACTGGAAAAACTCATTTCCGCACTGGCAAAGATTGCATAATTACTAACAAATTCAAAACCAGGCAATGAGCATTAAAAATTATACAATAGAAGATGTCGGCATTGGATTAGGGCTTTGTACCGACAAAGATTTTATTCCTGTTTCATACGCTGAAGGCAAAGAACTGGCTAAACACCTACGTCGCACTATCCCGCTAAAGACTAAGACAATTATGTATGAACACCCGGATGCAGGATTGATTGAGATTCTCCGGGAAGATGCTATAAAAATGCTGAAAACATTAGATAGCATCTCTTGATTCAGAAACAAAAAGATGTTTAATATTTTTATTTTAGAATTATGAAAAATAAAATTTATTCGATCGAGAACCGGGACGGTTTAAAATTCAGTGTACAAAAGACATCACCGTGCGCCATTACGCACAAGGGAAAGGAAAAGTTACCTGAAGAAATTACTTTTCTTTTTGAAGGAATTGATCCTGAATCAGATTTGACAGGAGATAATCATTTGGTATGTAGTATCACTAAAGAGGAGGCCATTAAATTGGCAATCCGTTTACTAAAACTTAGCGTAGAGAGAGTACCGGAACATGGGCTATTATTAGACAACTTCTCAAAACATGATTTTTCCGTTCATCATGCCAAAGAAGATGGAGTACATATTGATGAACCGATTTTTGAGATCGAAGATGTGAAAACGGACGATATTGCAGAGGATGGAACAATTTCTGTATGTCTGACTAACGAATCAGCAAAAGAGTTAATTAAAGCGTTGGCAAAGATTGTATAACCCAATACCGGGCAGGGATACTTTATTGATTCTCTGCCCGGAATAAACCTATAGGATTTATGAATAAAATAAAAGAAGATGAATGCTACGAATATTATGAAGCATTGTTTGAAGGCTACAAAGTTAGCTTTAAAGTGGAGAAAAACATCAAAGAATCCGTTATAAATCTTTTAATGATTGGGGATATAAGCGATGTCGATAATTTTCTCCTTGAGTGTATCAGAAGTTTCAGGCTAGATATAGCCATGTTAGAGTCGTTCTTTAAAACAGATGAAGGACTGGAGTTTATCACTAAATGGAAAAAGGAACACCCCGGCGAATCATTTTTCTATGATGAAACGATAAAAACACTCAAAGAAAACATCAGATCAACCTTAGTTACTCTAATTGAATCTCAAAAAGAAGGGCTAAAGCAGATAAATAAGAACTTGTCTAAGGAAATCTTCAAAGGCAAAAACTTTTTGTAATAATGTTATAATAAAGCAAATCACTTCTCTTTTTATAACCTGCCCGGTGAAGGAGCCGGGCACTAAATTAAATTAATATGAACGAATTTAAAATTACTGATATAGTCGATCAAAAAGCGTTTGCGCAATTAGAAAAACTAAAATCCGAACTTAACAGTACTTTTGCGGCTTATAAAAAGGCAGGGGATGCTATGGCGGAAGGATTAAAGATAAAACCGGGTCCGTACAGCGAACTGATAAGCAAAGCCAAGGATTATTATGCCGCAGTAGAAAAAGTGTATGCTCTGGAGGGTAAGATAAAGAGAATACAAGAGGAGCATGAAGCAGTTCTTAAAAGATTAATAGAACAAGGTGCACAGAATGTTTCTATTATACTTAAAGAAGCTAAAGCTAATCAACTAAATGCTGATGCGGAATTGAAAGCTCAAAAGGCTGAAACTGAAAGGTTGAAGCAGCAAAGGATGCTCAATCAAGAAAGCAGAAAGAGAAAATACACCATAGAGGAAGGTGTTGCTGCATTAAATATGGAAGTAAAAACCATGAAAGATGCAGAGGAACAAAATAAAGTTCTTCGTTCTGCTAAAAAACAGCTTGATTTGACAACTGAGGAAGGGCGAAAAACGGTGGAACGGTTTAATAGTGTTATTGATCGCAATAATACGTTTTTAAAGAAGAATTCCGACCAATTAGTTCAGGCAAAGATGAATGTCGGACGTTATAAGCAAGATTTTGAATCTGTAGTTTCTTCAATTCTGAAAGGAAATGTTTCTCTAAAAAACATGGGTAACCTAGCCAAAAGCACTGGAGACCTATTGAAATCCAGTATGGGGGCTGGTCTTGCTGAAGTACGAATCGGTGTCGGCTCAATGATAAAAGGGATGGTGGGCGCACAAGCCATAATATCGGGCTTTCAAAAATTAATAGGACTATTTAAATCTGGAATCCAATCCATTGTTGATTTTGAAGCAGCTAATAGCAAATTAGCCGCTATTTTAGGCACTACATCGGATAGGATCAAGGATTTAACCTTGGATGCTCAACGATTAGGGGCGACAACTAAATATACCGCATCAGAAGCGACTAATCTACAGATAGAATTAGCTAAATTAGGTTTTACTAGAAAGGAGATTCTCCAATCAACAGAAGGAATCTTAAAATTTGCTCAGGCTACTGGAGCTGATTTGCCAGAAGCGGCAGCTTTAGCTGGTGCGGCATTGAGAATGTTTGATGCGGAAACTAGAGAGACGGAACGTTATGTATCTGCAATGGCAGTTGCGACAACGAAAAGTGCATTATCTTTCTCTTATCTGCAAACGGCAATGCCTATTGTCGGTCCGGTTGCCAAGGCTTTTAATTTTCAAATAGAAGATACTTTAGCTTTGCTTGGTAAACTTGCGGATGCAGGATTTGACGCTTCTATGTCTGCTACTGCGACTAGAAATATTTTGTTAAACCTGGCAGATGGAAGCGGTAAATTAGCTAAAGCTCTTGGAGGGCCAGTAAGAACATTGCCTGATTTGGTAGCCGGTTTAAAGAAATTGAAAGAACAAGGCGTTGATTTGAATACCACGCTGGAGTTAACAGATAAACGTAGTGTTGCTGCATTCAATGCTTTTTTGACGGCTGCTGATAAAATAGTCCCTTTAAGAGAGCAAATAACTGGTGTTACTGGAGAGTTAAATGACATGGCTAATACTATGGGCAACAATGTTCAGGGTGCAGTTGCTGGATTATCATCTGCATGGGAGGCTCTTATGCTATCATTTAGTAGTGGAACTGGTCCTGCCAAAGGTTTTATAGATTGGGTAGCGGCTAGAATAAGACAAATAGCAGACTTATTAAAAGAACCAGAACAGCGGACAGGGGAAACGGAGGCGAGACTTGAATTAGATGCGCAAAAAGAAGTGCAAACTAAAATGGAAATTCAGGAACTGGAGTTCCAGAAAAAAGTGGAAGAGTTAAGGAAAGAGTACAGGCAGAAATATTTAAATCAAGGTGTGAAAGAAGAGATTGCAAATGCTAATGCAATAAAGGAGGCACAAATACAAGCTGCAAAAGAAACCTTAGATTCTTTGGAAGAAATCAGAAAAAATCAAAAAGAAATATCTGCTGTAGACGAAAGAAATCTAAAACATGCAAGAAATGCATATACTCAATCGTTAAAAAATTGGGAAAGTACTACATTTCTAGGAATAAACTTTAAAAACATGACAGCAAAGGCAATTCGCTATGAGACAGATGAAATAAAGCAAGTTAATAAAGCGTTTGAATCTTTTGCTAATATAAAATTCGACATAACGAAAACCCAGGCTTATAATGATTCTCTTGATGAAATGATAGAGAAAATGAAGCTTATAATTACTCCCCCTAAAGAAGGAGGTGGAGGTACTACTTTAACAGATAAAGAGTTGAGGGAACTTGAAAAGCAACGCAAGGAACGTCTCCGTATCCAAAAAGAATACCAGCAATCAGAAATGGACTTGATGGATGAAGGTTTGGGTAAGGAATTGGCAAAAATCCGTTTAAACTATACACAACGCATTGCAGCCGTTAAGGGTAGTACTCAGGAAGAGATAAAAACCAGGGAAAATCTTGCTATCGCTATGGAGGATGAATTATATAAGAAGATTTATACCTATAACAGAAATAAAGAAAAGATTAATCTCCAAAACAGATTGGATGCTCTTTCTACTAATTCACAAGATGAGCTTGATCAGCGCTTGAGTCTCCAGCTTCAGATAAACGAGATATTAAGAGAATCAGAAGTTGAGGCCGCAAAGAAAACAGGAGAAGATATAAATGCTATCAACGAGAAGTATAATAAAAAAGCTAGTGATATCGCAGTGAAAGGTGCTCTTGAAAAGGCTGGTTTGATTGAGAAAAATACAGCAAGAGAAACGAATGCGGTCAAAAATGGTGCAGAAGATCAGCTTCGTGCGTTAGAGTTGAGTTACCGTAAAGGGGAAATTAGTGAAAGGGAATATCGTCAGCAGACATATGAGATAACTAAAAAATCTGTTGAAGCGCAATTGGAACTGCTGATAGCACAACTAGAAGCGGAATTGAAGGTTCTTGATCCGGCCAGCGAGAAATCCGAAGAAATAAGAAAGAAAATCGAGTCCTTAAGAGCCGATATACGTAAACTGAAAGGGGAAATAGAAGATTTAACATACGACAAAGAGGTAGAAGATCGAGGAAAGTGGGCAGACGGTTTTACTGACGCACTTTCGAATATGAAGAGTGCCGCTGAGGAATCCTTGGGCGAAACAGTTGGGATATTCGGGTCTTTTTATAGTGTAGTTGGAAAATTGACCAAACAATTTACGGAAACAGGCAGCTTTTCATTGTCTAAATGGTGGCATGATATGGAACCGGGAGAAAGGGCTGCTGTGATACTAGAGGCATATGCGGAAATGTTTAATGGAATAACTTCTATGGTGACTTCTGCCTTTGATGCTCGTATCGAACAAATAGAGAAAGAACAGGAAAAGAATGAAGAAGCCGCAGAGGAAGAAAAGGAGCGTATTGAGGATATGGTAAATAGTGGAGTTATCACCAAAGAAGAAGGTGAGGCTAGAAAGCGTGCCGCAGAAGATACAACAGCCCGGAAAAACAAAGAATTGGACAAGCAAAAAGCGGAACTGGAACAGAAACAAGCTAGGTGGCAAAAGGCTAATTCGATAACTCAAGCGACAATTTCCACTGCTCTAGCAATAATGCAGGCATATGCACAAGCAGGACCTTTTACCGGTCCTGTATTTGCGGCTATTATAGCTGCTATTGGAGCTGCTCAAATAGCTATGATCGCAGCCCAGCCAATCCCCAAGTATGCAAAAGGAACTGATAGTCATCCCGGAGGATTGGCTATTGTTGGTGATGGAGGTAGACAGGAAGTGATTGAAACAGATAATGGCGCTTACATTACTCCGTCCATTCCCACATTAGTAGATCTCCCCAAGAGAGCAAAGGTTATTCCGGATCTTATAGATTACCGAAAAATGGTTCTTCATTCCGATGCATTAATGCTAGATCGACAAATGAGAAATGGGAATAGTGGCGAACCGGTTATTGTCAATGTAAACAATGACTATAAAAATCTAGAACGAAAAATGGACGTGAGTAATCAAGGGATATCGAATCTGAATAAGACATTACGGAAAATGGCCCGTTCTGCAGAGTATCGTTATCTTGATAGTAAATTATAATAAATCAACACCATGTTATACAACGATTTAGATAAAATTCCTTTAGATATATTCATAGATGTATTTACAGGAGACAACAGCAAACTTATTATAGAGGGAAAACATTCAAACGAAGAGCTTTCTGAGCAAGCAGAAAGTCTGATCATTGAATATACAGAGATAATTGGAGGAGTATCTTTATTATCTGAAATGTCCCGAAAGAATAGCCTCATTAATCTTCATATTAAAATAGAATATATGAAGGTTCTGGAAATAATGATTGCTAATGATGATTGGGAGTATGCGGTCAAAGCTCTTTCTCAATTAGGATTTTCCTATTCATCTTCTGAACATGATAAGATACGCAAGAGAATATCTTCTATTCTTTCTATGAGCCAGTATATGCTGGAACGGGAGAATGCCAAAGAAAAGCCGGAAAGGGCTTCTAAAATGGATAAAAACTATTTTGCCAGAGAGAGAGTTATGGTCATGGCTCACTTTGGCATGCAAATCCGCAAGAATGAAATCAGTGCTAAAGAGTATGCGTATATGGTAAAAAGAATGTGTGAGGATATGAAATCAGCAAGACGGTTATTCAAAAATAAGTAGTGATCTTTCTATGAATCCGCATAAAAGTTGTATATTTGTGAAGTAGTGTCAAGTGGCACTATACTTCGTTTTGACGAAAAGAAATTTGCCGTAGTAAAATTCCCTGTTGTCTCTCTTGATAGCAGGGGATTTTTGTTATAGTATTGCCTACTATTGACAATTAATAATAGTGTGTTTATATTATGTGAAAACGTACAAAAGCAAAAACAAGATATAAGCCTTACAGATATTTTCTGATTAAAAGGTGATTGAGAATTACCTTATATATGAAGCGGAAGCCATAGATGAGGCTGTAAAAATGGTAATACGGACGTTTTAAAATAAATCATTTGCTATTGTCGGGTATAACATCTAATTTTGAACGGTTCTAAATAAAGAGCGTATGAAGCTATACGCAACCGTTGCCATTCGTTCGGGGTATTCTAATTTGGAATACCCCTTTTTCATGCCTTCTATTAGCTTTTTCTGTTAAAATCAAATCAAGAATAAGCTCAAAAACAAGGATAAGATTAGGATAAGGGTAAAACAAAAAGTAGTAAGGTTTTGATAAGGGTAATTAAGCAAATCACGGCAAGATTACGGCAAGGGTAGTTTGATAAATAAACTAAAGGTTACTCAAAGGAAAATCTAAATCCGTAAATTCTACATATGTAAATTCCGGAAACTATGGTTTATGATGTCAATAATTCAATTAATGATAGCAATAACAGACCGTAATGATTAGCGGGCGCAAAATTACGCTCGTTGAATATGTCTTCTCGCTCCTCATTTTCGGGAAATGACTAAGACGGAAAAGTATTCCGTTCAGCGAGTTTTAATACCGCCAAAAATGGCATTATCACCTTTGCCATTTCGGGCAAGCGAGTTACAGTAAGTTTATATTCATTTGCTGGTCTGCCGTTTTTAGGGTTTTCGCCAAAATTGTTGGAAACTTGATTACCAGCGATGAGCAAAGATGCGCAGCAAGTTTTAAGGAAAAATCCTCAAAACCGGTCCGTATGTGGACCAGTTAAAGTACTGAAGGAGATGACCTATCCGATTTCTGTCCTCTTCTGCTGGTAGTGCTATGGAACGCTCACAGAGAATCTTGATTGGCTTGTGACTGTCGCTATTCTAATGAAGGTTATATCTCTGTGTATATAATATAACTATGTTTGCCTTGACTAAGCTAGCCAAGGCTTTTTGGTTCTTTTCTTGTAAATACTGTATCTTATTTGTATGTTTGCGAAAAATAAGAATATGGCAAAATTTTATGATATAACAGAATGGAACGAAAAACCTTTTTTTAATACTAAAGGTACACGTAATAAATGTGTGGTTAGTAATCCTGAAGATGACAGTGTGTATTTCTTTAAAACCTCCATGCTAAAAGAGGGAAAAGATTATAAACCAGAGTTCTGGTCTGAAATTATATCTTCAGAAATAGGTTGTTCTTTGGGATTTGATGTGTTAGAGTATAATATAGCGAGACATGGAAGTGAAATAGGATGCATTTCTAAATCTATGAATACCGAAGAAGAGTGTTTGACTGAGGGAGTAAGTATATTGACTGGTTATGATAATACTTATGAGCCTGAAAATAAAGAATCATATTCTGCTTATACCTTTCATTTTATAAAGTCGGCTATCGAAAGTTTCAACTTAGGTGAACATATAGCGGATATCATAAAAACCATTATTTTTGACAGTATTATTGGGAATAGTGATAGGCATCAAGAGAATTGGGGATTTATTACGCCATATAAAGAAACCGAATTGACCAATGAAGAAGCAAATCATGTCTTTTCCAAATTGAAGGATCGTTTTAAACAAATAAAGGATTTCCTTACAAAAAATGAAGGATTTAATAACCCGGACGGGCATGTAAGGATGAAAATTCTCAAAATGGAAGGTAGATATTCTCCAATATATGATAGTGGTTGTTGTTTAGCCCGAGAAAAAAGTGAAGACGCAGTAAAGCAGATGCTGAATGACGAGATAATGTTCGATAGTTTTATCAATCGAGGAAAATCTGAGATAAGATGGGGTGATGATGGAGTTAAATTGAATCATTTTGAACTTATAAAAAATATAAGGGGGGAATTTCAAGAAATAGTAGATGGCATAATAAATAATGTTATATCTTTGTATGACGAAAACAAAATACGTAGTATAATTTTTAATATAGATAAAGAACTTCCAGATGATTTGAGAGAAGAATACAGCTTATCCTCTTATCGTAAGGAATTGATATTTAAACTGATAAAAGAACGCATATTGAGACTAAAAAACATTATATTATGAAGAGGTATATAAAACACATCTATCTTATCTGGAGACGTGGAAGGAATGATAGTCGAATAAAGATAGGTAGAATAACTCGGAATCAGACTGAAGGAGTTAGGTTTGAGTATATATCTGATGGGGTAAGAGAGGCTTTAGAGAAGGGGTTTAATATGTATCCTGACTTTCCTAACCCAGGAGTTATATATAAAAATAATGTTTTAGAGATATTTGCTCAACGTTTGACCAATACGGAACGTTCCGATATACAGAAATATTATAATTACTGGGAGATTAACCCTAAATTGAAAGACAATAAATACTATGTATTGGCTCAGACACAAGGGTTGTTATCAACGGATAATTTTGAATTTCTAGCAGAATATTATCCTGTTCGTGATTTAAAATTTACTAGTGAGGTTTGTGGATTGACAAGAAGGCAGTTACCTAGTGGAACATTAAAAGAAGGAGATATACTTGAATGGAGGTTGGATAAGAGAAATTTATATGATAAATATGCAGTGCAACTCTTTAAGGATGGTATAGATATAGGATATGTTAAAACAGTGCATAGCAAAGTTTTTCATGATTCTAAATATAAACTTTTTAAAGTTCAAGTAAAGAGTGTAGAGCAAAATGGACATCTTAACAGAGCGTTCATTTCAATTACAACAATCGATAGTAAGTATTCTAGGCCTTATTGAATATAACGTGCCCGGTATACAACATGCCGGGCTTTTTTGTATCTATATCATTCTCTATTAATGAATTGATTATTTATTTGTTAGAATATTTCTTTTACCATTATTGTCTATATAAAACAGATTTCATATAGTATTGTAACTTATTGAATATCAGATATTACATTTTTATAAAGTCTGAAAATCAGCAAGCTAGTTCGGAAAGAACAAGCATAAAATGTTTTGCGGTTGATAACTAGACAGGCAAGTCGGTAAATTAGCAATCCTTACAGATAGAACGAGGGTATAATTTTAACTGTACCCTTCTGTACATGAGATCAATTCAAAATTGAATTGACGTGCTTAACTACCCGCCTATCTGTTGAGCATAAATTTCGGCTGAAACAAACAGTTTCGCTCTGACAGGCTTTTGCACGTCGAATAATCAAATCTCATTCAATGAAAGATCGTTGAAATTTGGGCAAATATGAAGGCAAAACAGTACTATCGGTGATATTGGAAGGCTTAAACAAAGGTGCTAAAATCGCACTTTAAAGGTAATTGTGAGTTACGGTTTAAATACGGGGTCAAACCGTATTTAAAACTAATCCCAAAGTTTTTGCAAGAGTAGCCGGATTTTCGGGCCGCTTCCTTAAGTGACACAGAAAAGAGAGCAACACATCAAGCATTGCTCCCTTACCTCATCACATCATCAAAAAAAATTGGTTATTCAGGCTCATAACCTTCGTAATAGTAAGATTGTGTAATGCCTTTAAATATCACCTCTCTATCATCTACTTGGTTGGTTAGTCCCTGATGTAGCAAAGTTCGCAGTTCTAGATCATTGATTGGACTTCTTTCCATTGCTTGTAAATAGAGAACCTTATCCACATTCTGCCAATCAATCACCATGCCAAGACGTTTCTTTAGAATCATATCAAGCCAAATACGCATAGTACGACCGTTTCCTTCCATGAATGGATGAGCAATGTTCATCTCGACGTATTTGGCTATGATCTCATCGAATGTTGTTTCCGGCATCTTCTCTATTACCGGGAGCATCACGTCCAGATACATACAGTTGGCGAATCGGAAGTTTCCTTTTGATATATTGAGGGTGCGGACCTTTCCAGCAAAGTCATACAATCCCTCAAACAGATAGTGGTGTATGTCGCACAATCCTTTTACGGTTCCTACCTCGATACGGTCTATATCGCCAGTTTCAAACAAGGCATGAGCTTTTACAAGGCTCAATTTATCTATTTCATTTGTATTCATATTCAATCTACTTTGATATTGATACTTTTACCGCAATGGGGACAGGATATAGAAACACTATCCTTCTTTGGTTGTTCAAACAGTTCTGTAATATCAACCTCTAAAGCATTGGCAATCCTTTCTAGTGTTTCGAGAGAAGGTGCAGATTTACCATTAACAATATTACTCATATTGGGCTGGGTTATCCCTATCATTCCTGCAAGTGATACAACGGTCACTTTTTTTTCCTTTAATACATCTTTAATTCTTAGTTCCATATTATATCGTTTTAGATTATAGTACAAACATACTACATTATATCGAACAAAAGTATAAACAAAGGTTAAATATACTCTTATACATGATATTTTCGTGCTATTTATTTTGGTTTTATATTTTAATACGATATATTTGTACCGTGATAATAATACAAAACGATATAAAGATATGGCACGTTACGATTTAAGCAAGATAATGAGAAGAGCACACCAGTTATTTACTAACGCTCATGCAAAGTACCCGACATTCGCCGATGCACTCCGTAAATCTTGGAGCATGGCAAAATTTGAGGTTAGAGTAGCCGAAGAACGCCAAGCAATCGAAGAGGAAGAAAAAGCACGTGAAGCAAAGGTACGTGAAGAGAACGAGCAAGCCGCCATTAGTTCGGTTCTTCTTCGTGCACAAATCGAAGCCGATCGGATCAGAAGAGAAGCGGAAGCCAAAGCGGAACGCATGAAAGGCGAGATAGCAGCACGCAAAGAGGGTATCTCTTACAATGAGTATCAAAACCGTATTAGTCGTGCAATGGGCTACGGGTGTGGTTCGTATTGTGGTGACTAGTTTTTTTATCCATAATATTTGATTTGTTTTCATGGAAGTACTGGTTTGTGAAAATAGGTGCTTCCCTTTCACTGAATTATTAACCGGATGGGATCGTAAATCGCTACCCCATCATAAAATATAGACTATGACAGAAATAAAGGTTTACAAGCTCCATGACAGTATTCATGTTGAGGTTTTTACAACGTCTTTAGGGATAGAAGGAATAAAGCATAATGTATTCGAATACGAAGAGTACACGGCAATAGAAGTGACCGGCACACCATTAGAAATAATAAGAGCCTCATCAATATATCAACAGGTTACAACCATTAAACTATAATGATATGGAGACAATGAAAAAAGGAGTAATACGAAAAGCATCACTCCCTACTAGAATCAATCCGGTAGTAGGCTTTTATTCTACCTTGATATTGATGTTCTTTCCACAGTTGGGGCAGGTGATAATTATACCCTTACTTTTAAACAGCTCTGACATATCAACGTTTAAAGCCTTTGATATTTTGTTCAATGTTTCATAAGTTGGGTTTCCGTTCTCACCTAAAGCACGGCTAAGGCTTGTTTGGGTTGTACCGATTTTATCGGCTAAATCACTAATAGTAATACCCTTTTCTTTTAATAGTTCTTTGATTCTTGATTCCATATACATATAGCTTTTAAGTTATAATGCAAAGATAAAGATTTATTTCGCAAACAATAGCATACAAGATATAAAACAACGTTAAATATATCATTAATGATACATTTTTATAGTGATATATTTGCAGACTTATATCTTAAAGGCTATATTTGCGCCAAGAAAAGAACATATAAGATATAATAAATACAATAACATGGAGATAATAATACTATTTGGGTGCCTGTATTTAGGCTACCGGCTTTTCAAGAAGCCCGGCGAACACTTCTTTGATATTTAATCAATCATGAACGCTACACTAATTATTTGTATCATCCTTCTTGCTTTCTGCGTATGGGATGAAATGTTTAACGATAACAATGGGAAACCAACAATATAATCAATATAAAATAATAACGCTATGGAATTTTCAGAAATTAGAGAAAAGTTTGAAGGTCTGACAGCAGACCAAGTTTGCGAACTGGCAAAGTTCGGTAAAGAGATTTTAAACCATGCCGGCATGTTCGGCTTATCATCAGGGTTGCTGAACTTGATTAAGGATATTATCAACGCAGATAATTATGTGCTTGATGACAATAAGTGTACAATCGAGACACTTATACATATTATCAGCCTAGTTAATGACTTGACCGAAAAATGTTTACACGAGCGTAAAACTCCTTTTGGGCTTACAGGGCTAAAAGATGATAATGAATACTTGGGATTAAAAGATGCAACCAGAATAGAAGCATTATAATAGATAAGTCAGGGGACATCGGTCCGACACTGAAGTTGACGCCATCAACAAAGACGCCCCGGTAACAATACGGTTGCCGGGATTACATTTCTTGCAAGTTCTTGAAGAATTATCAAGGATTCATTAAACATTCGAATTATGAATATACACCAAACATCACCCAGGCCGGATTGCACCCACTTTGCCAAATGCGGCGAACGGTCTATAGCTTATTGCCGGAGATATGGTGCACGTGAATGTATTTCGTGCCGGCTGGTTAAACGGAAGCCAAAGAACCGGGTAATAGTGGACGGAATAGAGCGGAAGATATGCACACATTGCGGCAAGGTTCTTCCCCTTCATCGCTTCTATGATCGCACAGTGTTCCGGAACGGCAAAAGCTATCATTTAAAAACGTCGTGGTGCCGGCTGTGTATGTCCGGTGCTCAATGCGAAAGGAATAAGAGAAAGTTAACCGGGGAAAATATTCCTTGGTTGAATACAAAACAATAACTTTTAAATATAATCGATTATGAAAACAAGAATCATTAAAAGCACTGAGCTAAAAAATGAGCCGAGTGCACACAAAAGAACTATGTCCTCCGTGGAGATTGCAGAAATGACCGGAAAACTACACCATCATATATTGCGGTCTATCCGAGCAATGGAACCGGCATGGGTGAAAATAGGTGGAACCAATTTTGGTTTTACCTCTTACACTGACCAATGGAATAGGCAAAAACCTATGTATCTACTAGATTACCGGGAATGCATGTACATCGCTACCAAGTTCAACGACGAAGCCCGTGCAAAGTTAATCCTCCGTTGGGATGAACTAGAGAGAGAAGATAGGGCAAAGGAATGTAATGCCCTACCTGGACCTAGTCCGACAGATTACGGAGCAGGTCATACGGTACATGAGCTTATCGAGTGGGTAAGCGCTTTGCAAAGGCTAGGCGGAGCTGATAAAGCTTCAACGCTGGAATTAATGAAGAAGATAGCGGAAGAAAAAGATTTGCCAATGATTGATATACCCGTTTCTACAGAGAACACACCGGCAGAAAAATGCCCAGGTATAGAAAAGCTTACTCCATCCCCTGTAAAAGAGAAAGATAAATGTAAGATACTAATACTACTGTGATATCTCTTGAGATTACTTTTTATAGTGGAGACAAACATATGGCTCAGTTACTTTTAGACAATCAAACAGGAGAGATTGTTGAATAAAGCTACAGGGGAGTTAGTCAATCCGCAATCCTAAGCATTTTCCGCCCGTCTAAAGATGGGCGTTTTTTGTTTGCAATATAATCTTAAATAAATTCGCACATTTAGCGAATTATAAAATTAAAATGCTATCTTTGTGGCATTAATAAATAACTATGAATGTAGAATTTGAAAAGGATTATCTAGCGGACCTATACGAAAAGGGGAAAACGACCGATAAAAAACATCGGTTTCAGCCCAACATAGTAAAGGGGTATTTAAAGTGCGTGAAAGTCTTAATGAATATTTCTAAAATGGAGGATCTATTTACTTTCCAATCTTTAAATTACGAGAAATTGAAAGGTGATAAAAAGGGGCTTTCTTCTTTGCGTATTAACGACCAATATCGTTTGGAGTTTAGAGAAATCCCTAGTCAAGGCGATCAATCAATAATAGAAATTTGTTCAATAGTAGATATAACGAATCATTATAAATAAGGATATGGGAAAATTAGCTAACAATTTACAGTCGTTCACCCCGTACCATCCCGGAGAGTTGGTAAAAGATGAGCTAGAATACCGAGCTATAAAGCAGAAAGATTTTGCTGAAAAGTTTAGTATATCGTATAGTGTGCTTAATGAGGTGTTGAATGGGAAAAGAACTATAACTTCCGAATTCGCATTAATTTTGGAAGCTGCTTTGGGCATAAAAGCAGATGTTTTGGTTAGGATGCAAACTGATTATAACTTGGATATTGCCAGGAATAGCGATAAGATAAAGGAAAAGCTTAATAATATAAGAAAAATAGCAGCTGCATTATAGTGCCAATCAAGATTTTAATTATGGCAGATCCTAGTCAAGATGCTCCTGCGATTAAAGGAGAAGATGCCAAAAGATTCAGAAAAGGTCTTTTGGAATCTCTGACAAAGAAACTTACGCCTGAAGAAAAGGACGCTAAGAAGAAAGAAGTTAAGGAGATGGAAAAGAATTACAATTTATTGGTTTCGATTTCGGGTAAGGTGTTTTATTGATTGTAGTAATTAATGAAATGATCGAATTTGACGAATTAATGATATAATTCTTTGTTAACCTATATGTACACCGTCGTGATGACAGGAGTACTCACAAGGTTGGGCCCTACTTCTTCTATAGGGCTAACTGAAAACATTTTTATTTAGCATTATCGGGATATTGCATCGTGATGATGAGATATCCCTTTTTATAAATGCCACCATTTCCGGCAAAATACCCTAAGGCAAAACTAAAGAATCACGGTAAGATTACGGTAAGGATAAAACCTAAAAAATGGCAAAGTTTTGGCAAGGGTAAAATGCATGTTTTGACAATCCTCATGATCCATAATTCCAAATAGCCGTTATTTGGAACTGTAATACACTACAAAGATTTCTCCGTAGTCATTACGCACGTATGAAATAAATCCTCAAAATTCGGATTTTTCGGAGGCTATAAAAAAGGGGGAATAAAATAAGCATGAAGATTTTTTGTCGGTCATTACGTACGTGCGTGAGAAACTTGTTGATACCTTACCTTTATCATTCAAAAGTTTTTAGTAACTTCGTATCTAGGAAATCAAAATAGCATTAGAGTACATGAAGCATATATTCAATGAGGAACAGCAGGATAAAGTAGCATTTATTTGTTCAAATCCTATAGCACACCTATCCGAACTTTACTCAAGCGAAGTAAAGAACCTAGCAATAGTATGGAGTTTCTATTCCGGAAAGATAGAAGGCAATAGCTACACTTATGTTGAAACAGAAACACTCTTAAAAGACGGAATCACTTCCCCAAAGAAGTATGAAGATGCTGAAATATTAATCAACCTACACAATACATTCACCTCAGAACTGCAATACATCAAAGGGGGAAATAGTAGAGTAATAGATGAAAGCACTTTATTCAGAGTGCATCAATCCATCTCTGCCGGTTTAGTTCCTGATGAAAAATCAGGGTATTTAAGAAATAGACCTGTTAGTGACATAGAGTACACACCGGCAAAGAAGCTACACAAGATCCGGGAAAAACTGGACGAAATACTCTATCAACAGGAACAGTATGCCAATCCATTGGAACGAGCCGTTTATCTTCATTGCAATATCGCCCAGTTGCAGCCTTTCACTAGTGAGAATAAACACACTCCCCGAATGATAGAAAGTATTGTATTGATGAACGCTGATATCACTCCCGTTTATTCTTTAAGGGAGACTGATATATTGAACTACAAGAAAGGGCTAATATCTTTTTGCGAAACTGGAGAATATTCTCTTTATACTGATTACTTCTTGAATAAACAAATCGAAAGAATAAAAGAAATCGAGGAATAAAAAACAGTCTTTCCTCAAAAACACCATCCTGATATCATGTTTTTGTAGTACCAATGTAGTACCATTTTCAATTAAGAGAAAAGAAAAACCCTCCCAGAGATCATCTGAAAGGGCTTTATGAGGTTCCTGGCGGATTCGAACCGCCGTACACGGTTTTGCAGACCGCTGACTAAGCCACTCATCCAAGGAACCATTTTTTCTCGTTTGCGGTTGCAAAGGTAGTACAAATTTTGAAACTACCAACTATCCGCAGCAATTTTTCTTTGTACTTTTTTTCTTTACACCGCACTCTTGACGTTTCTTCTCCATCATATCCTTTAAATCACAGCCACTTACACAGCTATCACAAGGATTCTCACTTTCTCGCGTACGACGAAAAAAAAGATAAATTCCATATATTACACGGGCGATACAGAGTACAATCAGTACTCCGACTACCCATTCCTGCCAATTATTCATACAAACAATCCTCCAATCTGATAAACCGAAAATGCCACCAGCCAGGCCAGCCCTGTGGTATAGCAAGCTGCAAAGAGCGCCCACTTCCAACTGCCGGACTCTTGCTTAATAGCCGCCAATGCCGCAATACAAGGGAAGTAAATCAGCACAAACAGCATATAACAGAACGCCACTAAAGGAGTTATCGGAATCCGTTCCGCCAGGCTAGCCTCATCGGCCTCCGGATCATCCACATACAAAACACCCAGTGTACTAACGACCAGCTCTTTTGCCCCTACTCCGGAAATCAAACCGATACCCAGCTTCCAGTCAAAGCCCATCGGCTTTATCACCGGCTCTATAGCCCGTCCTAACTGACCGATATAAGAATTTTCCTGTTGTTCGGCTACTGTCTCATACGCCTCATGGTTCGGATAATATCCGAGGAACCAGATGATAATAGAAGCAATCATAATAATCCCTCCCATTTTTTTCAGATACTGCGCTCCCTTCTCCCATGTATGACGGAATATGGATTTTGCCGTCGGCATTCGATAAGGAGGAAGCTCCATCACAAAAGGAGTATCGTCACCCTTTACCAAAAACTTGCTGAACAGACGCGCCAACAGCACAGCCAGAAAAATTCCGATCGCATAAATACTTAACAACACCAAACTCGCATTGTTCGGAAAGAAAGCCCCTACCAACAAAAGATAGATGGGCAGACGCGCGCTACAAGACATCAACGGGTTAATCAACATCGTAATCAGACGGCTTTTCCGGTTCTCAATAGTACGGGAAGCCATGATAGCAGGCACATTACAACCGAATCCCATAATCAACGGAATAAACGATTTTCCGTGTAAGCCCATCTTATGCATAATTTTATCCATTATAAACGCTGCACGGGCCATATAACCGGAGTCTTCCATCAGCGAAATACAGAAATACAGAATCAGAATATTGGGCAGAAAGACGATAACACCACCTACACCGCCTACGATACCGTCAACCAGCATATCCTTCAACGGCCCCTCCGACATGTTATTGCGAATCAGGTCACCGATTTGCCCCACCAGCCATTCAATTCCCATCATCGGATATTCTCCGAGAACAAACGTCCCCTCAAACATCAGGTACATGAAAAGGAAAAAGATAGGATACCCCCAGATACGATGAGTAACGATAGCATCCAGTACCTTCGTCGTCTGCGCCTGCTCCAGATGATTGTCAGTAAATGTCTCTTTCAGCGCACCACTGATAAAACCGTATTTGGCATCCGTTATGGCAGATTCGCAATCCTCGTTCATCGTATCCTGAACGCGCTTGGCCATCTTGTCGCGGATACGGAAAATCTCTCCCGCATTGGGCAGTGTCCGCACAAAGCTCTCTATATCGGGATCGTTTTCCAGCAACTTGATAGACAGAAAGCGGGTAGAATATTTATGGCGGATAAATTCATTCTTGGATACTTCCTCTTTTACAGCGTCAATCGCTTTTTCCAGATCGGGACCATGATTGATATGGATATGACGGAATACACGCCCTTTCCTTTTATGTTCGCGCACGTAATCCTCCAGATGTTCTTCCTCATGGTTCTTCCGGTCTTCCAGAGAATCATGCCATTCGGTCAAGTCTTTCAGAACTTCCGGATTCATATTTCCCTGCTTGTCAAAGAAATCGACCCCTTCATAAAGGTTGATTACTACATGAAACAAGGTATCCAGTCCACGATTCTTCTTGCTGACAGTAGGCACCATCGGCACCCCGAACAATTTACTCAACAAATGATAATCCAATGTATTACCGCTGGATTCCAGCTCATCGTAAATATTCAAAGCCACTACCATGCGGACATTCATGTCAATCAGTTGGGTAGTCAGATACAGATTTCGTTCCAGATTTGAAGAATCGACTACATTGATGATTACGTCCGGTGTTTCATCAACAATGTGACGGCGGACATAAATTTCTTCCGGTGTATAAGCTGACAGTGAATACGTTCCCGGCAAATCGACAATACGGAAATGATAACCTTCGAAATCGAAATACCCTTCTTTGGCATCTACGGTCACACCGCTATAGTTTCCTACATGCTCATGAGCACCGGAAGCCAGATTGAAAAGAGAAGTCTTGCCTGAGTTCGGATTCCCGACCAGAGCAACGTTGATAGTACGGCGCTTACCTAACGCCAACCGTTTCATATCTTCTTCTTTTACAGAAACATCTTCGGGCAAACCTTCGTGATATACAGCTTTTTCGGCTTGTTTTTTTGCTTCTTCCTCGCTGACTACTTCAATCATTTCCGCTTCCTGGCGACGAAGAGATATTTCATAACCTAAGACTTTATATTTAATCGGGTCTTTCAGTGGAGCATTCAACAACACTTCAACAGTTTTACCTTTGATAAAACCCATCTCCACAATACGTTTACGAAAGCCTCCGTGTCCCAAGACCTTAACGATGACACCTTTTTCACCTGTTCCTAATTCGGATAAACGCATAACTATCTAAATTTTCGGCAAAGATAATTCATAACTTCCAAGCACGCAAATTATTTAGAATGTTTTTAAATAGCAGGATCTTCGTATACTGACGGTATCTAAATAAACCCATCAAAAGTCCAAGTCACAACAGGTAACTAATTCCCTGCCTACATCTATTGAATTTACATGCAACAATTAGTTCGTGCCACTATAGTGATAGTGGTACGCAAGAAGTACTATAGTTCCCCTTACGTCCTACTATAGTGGCACGAAAGAGGAACTATAATAGGACGAATTAGAAATCGCTAAAGAAAAAAATAATTTATGGGAGTTTTTTCCTTAGTCAGTCCGATAAAAACAATTAGCATTCACTTGAGATACCTCAATAAACTATTATCTTTGCAGATATGATACAACAACGGGTTATACGATATATAGAGAAAGAGCATTTATTCTCGCCGAACGATAAACTTCTGATTGCCCTGAGTGGCGGAGCCGACTCGGTGGCCTTGCTACGTGTACTCCACACAGCAGGTTATCAATGCGAAGCTGCCCACTGCAATTTCCATTTACGCGGTGAAGAATCAAACCGTGACGAACGGTTTGTCCGGCAACTTTGCCAAAAATACGGCATCCGCCTGCATACCATCGACTTCAACACGACTCAGTACGCAACAGAAAAACGGATCTCGATAGAAATGGCAGCCAGGGAACTCCGCTATAACTGGTTCGAAAAGATAAAAGAAGAGTGCGGAGCCCATGTAATCGCCGTAGCTCACCACCAGGACGACAGTGTAGAAACGATGCTGCTCAACCTCATTCGGGGTACAGGCATTACCGGTTTATTAGGAATCCGCCCCCGAAACGGAGCAATCGTACGTCCGTTGCTCTGCATCAACCGGGAAGAAATCATCCGCTACCTGCAACAGATCGGACAAGACTTCGTAACAGACAGCACCAATCTGGAAGACGAATATACCCGCAATAAAATCCGCCTCAACCTGCTCCCACTGATGCAGGAAATAAATCCGTCGGTCAAAAACAGTCTGATAGAAACAAGCAATCACCTGAATGATGTAGCTACTATATATAATAAGGTAATAGACGAAGCCAAAACACGGATTATCACTCCGGAAGGTATCCGAATCGATGCTCTACTGGACGAACCCGCTCCCGATGCTTTCTTGTTTGAAACATTGCATCCACTGGGATTCAATTCGGCACAAATCAAAGATATAGCCAATTCGCTTCACGGACAATCAGGGAAACAATTCGTCAGCAAAGAATGGCGAGTCATTAAAGACCGGAATTTGCTGCTACTGGAAACCATCCGGCCGGAAGACGAATCTACCCTTCCCTATCAATTAATAAAAGAGGAAAGAGAATTCACACCCGATTTCCGGATTCCACGGGAAAAAGAAACCGCCTGTTTCGATGCAGACAAATTAAATGAGGAAATTCACTGCCGCAAATGGCAAGCGGGAGATACATTCATCCCCTTTGGCATGACGGGCAAGAAAAAAATAAGCGATTATCTGACCGACCGCAAATTCTCCATCAGCCAAAAAGAACGCCAATGGGTTCTCTGCTGCGGTGAACGCATTGCATGGCTGATAGGCGAACGGACAGATAACCGCTTCCGGATAGACGAAACGACTAAACGAGTGATTATCTACAAGATAGTCTGAGGCAATTTCTGTTTCTTGAAACACTCGGACAGCAAAGAAGCGAAAGGAGTATCATATTTCCTTGCCTTGTTTGCACATGCTTTCACACAGGCGCAGCATTTGATGCATTTTTCAGCATTCGTGTTCAGTTCGTCCCCTTTGGTAATCGCTCCTGCCGGACAACGAGCCGCACAGATGCCACAATGAGTACACAAGCTCTCATCTTCTATCCAAGGGGTACGGGGAAGCGGAGTTCCGCTTTTACGCAGTTTGACCACCTTCCTCAAAAAGCGGAACAAGGGGAAGAACGGCTGACTGGGACGTTTGATGGCACGCACATCCACCTGATAAAGGGTATCGGATCCGGCAGCTGCCTGAATTTTCTCCATTATTTTTTTTCCGAAATCTTCTGCATAATCCAAATCCGATTCATTCGGGCGACCGTCCGCAATGGGACATTTGTCAGTGCTATATGAATGTTCACCTATGAAGGTTGCTCCGGCAATCACCTTCAATCCGTGAGGGATGGCAAAAGCGTCCAGTTCCATCAACGCCTTCTCGTAGGCACGGTTTCCGTAAACCACGACCAATACGGCAGGAGTATCCAGACCACGAATACTTTCCAGACGTTCCATAGCCAAAGGAGCCACATGACCTCCATATACAGGCACTACGATAACAGCTAATGCAGACGTAGGAATAACAGTTTCCTCGACAGTCTGCAATGTGAGATTCATCGAAACGACATTTTTTATACCGGTTCCGTGAACAATTGCTTCGGCTACTTGTTTTGATGTGTGTGTAGGCGAAAAATAAATTAAACGAGCTTCATTTACTGTCATACTATTTTCTTTTATACAGCAAAGATACGTTTTTACGCTGAAAAAAGTGTTTGATTGTTCATGAAACCAAAAATATTTATTATCTTTGCCCCGTTGAAACATTCTACGATTCAACACATACATCCCTAATTCATAATTAAAAACAAAACATATGCTCGCATATCTGCGGTTATTACGCTGTAGTAATGCTGTCCATATTTCATCAAGACAGAAATTTTAATAACTTACCATACTATATGTATAACATTATCCAATTGAACGACAAAAATCTGTCGGAACTTCAAGTTATTGCCAAAGAGCTAGGCATCAAAAAAGCAGACTCATTTAAGAAAGAAGAACTTGTATACAAGATTCTTGATGAGCAAGCCATAGCCGGAGCCACTAAGAAAGTTGCCGCAGAGAAATTAAAAGAAGAACGCAAAGGAGATAAAAACAAGCGTTCGCGCACAGCCGCACCTAAAAAAGAAGAGAAAGTAGCACCTGCAGCCAAAAATGCGGAAGTTACTAAAAATAAAGAAAATGCTCCTGCAGCCAAACCTCAGCAACAGCCTAAAGAAGAGGCTGCCAACAAAGCCAAAGAAGCTCCCGTTGCTGAACCGAAGGCAGAGAAAGCTGCTCCTAAGCGCAAAGTAGGCCGTCCCCGCAAAGACGCCAATATCGCTGAAAAAGCAGAAAACAAGGAGGTGGAAAACGCAAAACCGATAGTGAAACCAACAGAAGAAAAAGCTGTTGCGGAAAAAACGGTAGTTGCACCGGCGGCTGAAAAAGCAACTCCGACACAGGAGACAGAAAAGAAAGTAAAAGAAAACAAACCTGCCGTTGCAGAAAAACCGGTAATAGCCAAACCGCAAAAGAAATCGGCACCGGTGATCGACGAAGAAAGCACCATCTTATCCAGCGAAGACGATGATGACTTTATCCCAATCGAAGACCTGCCTTCTGAAAAAATAGAGCTTCCGACCGAACTCTTCGGCAAATTCGAAGCGACCAAGGCAGAAACAGCACAAGCCGCCCCCGAGCAAGCTCCACAACCACAGCAACAACAGCATTCACAACCGCAACAACGCCAGCGCATTGTCCGCCCGCGCGACAACAACAATAACAACGCCGGCAATAACAATGCAAATGCTAACAACAATAATAATTTCCAGCGTAATAATAACAACAACCAGCGTCCTCTGATGCAACAACGTCCTGCACAACAGCAGAACAACGCTGCCGAGAACCTTCCGCCTGTACAACAACAGCCGGAACGCAAAGTGATCGAGCGTGAAAAGCCTTATGAATTCGATGATATCCTCAGCGGAGTAGGCGTACTGGAAATCATGCAGGACGGATACGGATTCCTCCGTTCTTCCGATTACAATTATCTTTCTTCTCCGGACGATATTTATGTATCACAGTCACAAATTAAGTTATTTGGTCTTAAGACCGGTGACGTGGTAGAAGGCATCATCCGTCCGCCAAAGGAAGGAGAAAAATATTTCCCGTTAGTAAAGGTGTCAAAGATCAACGGACGTGACGCAGCTTTCGTTCGCGACCGTGTTCCTTTCGAACACTTGACTCCGCTCTTCCCGGACGAGAAATTCAGACTCTGCAAAGGCGGTTATTCAGACTCCATGTCTGCCCGGGTTGTAGACCTTTTCGCTCCTATCGGTAAGGGACAGCGTGCACTGATCGTAGCACAGCCGAAGACAGGTAAGACCATCTTGATGAAAGATATCGCCAACGCCATCGCAGCCAATCATCCGGAAGTATATATGATTATGCTGCTGATCGACGAACGTCCGGAGGAAGTAACCGACATGGCACGCAGCGTCAACGCAGAAGTAATCGCTTCTACTTTTGACGAACCGGCAGAACGCCACGTAAAAATCGCAGGTATCGTACTCGAGAAAGCAAAAAGACTGGTAGAATGCGGACACGACGTAGTGATCTTCCTTGACTCTATCACTCGTCTGGCACGTGCTTACAATACTGTATCTCCCGCATCCGGTAAAGTACTTTCCGGTGGTGTGGACGCCAATGCACTTCACAAGCCCAAACGCTTCTTCGGTGCTGCCCGTAACATCGAAAACGGCGGTTCGCTGACTATCATCGCTACCGCACTGATCGACACCGGTTCCAAAATGGACGAAGTTATCTTCGAAGAATTCAAAGGTACAGGTAACATGGAGTTGCAGCTTGACCGCAACCTGTCCAACAAGCGTATCTTCCCTGCTGTCAACATCACCGCATCCAGTACTCGTCGCGACGATCTGCTGCTTGACAAGACAACACTCGACCGCATGTGGATATTACGCAAATACCTTGCAGATATGAATCCTATCGAAGCAATGGATTTCGTAAAAGACCGTCTGGAAAAAACAAGAGACAACGACGAATTCCTGATGAGCATGAATAGCTGATCAAGAATAAACGATCATAAATAAGGAACGGTGAATATACTGGACGATGAATAATCGTAGTTTATTCACCGTTCTTTTTATGATTTCCATTAATTCTTTTCATTTATTATTCATCGCGGTCTTCGCTGTTCCTCATGAATCGTTCATCGCATATTTCATTTTTGTACAAATTACTTTCATTTACGTCCAAAACCACTCCCCCGCCCTTTTTTGCTTTTTGTTTTTTCCTACTTTTGCTACCCAATCAATTACTTAATTCTAGCCAAGAATGAAAACAATTTATCCATTCATGGGATTAGCCCTTTGTGGCGCAGCAGCCCAGGCACAAGAAAAGCCGAACTTCCTGATTATCCAGTGCGACCATCTCACACAACGTGTCGTAGGCGCTTACGGACATACACAAGGCTGCACACTTCCCATTGACGAAGTAGCATCAAGAGGAGTAATCTTCTCTAACGCTTATGTAGGCTGCCCCCTCAGCCAACCTTCACGCGCAGCATTATGGAGCGGCATGATGCCTCACCAGACCAATGTACGTTCAAATTCCAGCGAACCCGTCAACACCCGCCTGCCGGAAAACGTACCTACACTGGGTAGTCTCTTCTCCGAAAACGGTTATGAGGCCGTACACTTCGGCAAGACTCACGACATGGGCTCACTGAGAGGCTTCAAACATAAAGAACCGGTAGCCAAGCCATTCACCGATCCCGAATTTCCGGTCAACAATGACAGTTTCCTGGATGTAGGAACCTGCGAGGATGCCGTTGCCTACCTCAGCAATCCTCCGAAAGAACCTTTTATCTGCATTGCAGATTTTCAGAACCCGCATAATATCTGCGGATTCATCGGCGAAAACGCAGGAGTACACACCGACCGGCCGATCAGCGGACCGCTGCCCGAATTGCCGGACAACTTTGATGTGGAAGACTGGAGCAATATTCCGACTCCCGTACAATATATCTGTTGCAGTCACCGCCGCATGACACAGGCTGCCCATTGGAACGAAGAAAACTATCGTCACTACATCGCCGCCTTCCAGCATTACACCAAGATGGTGTCCAAGCAAGTAGACAGCGTACTGAAAGCCCTCTACTCCACCCCTGCCGGAAGAAACACGATTGTCGTAATTATGGCGGACCACGGCGACGGCATGGCATCCCACCGCATGGTGACCAAGCATATCAGCTTCTATGATGAAATGACCAACGTTCCGTTTATCTTTGCCGGTCCCGGCATCAAGCAGCAGAAGAAACCTATAGACCATCTGCTGACACAGCCGACGTTAGATCTCCTGCCCACCCTTTGCGACCTGGCAGGCATCGCCGTTCCGGCAGAAAAAGCCGGCATCAGCCTTGCACCGACTCTAAGGGGAGAGAAACAAAAGAAAAGCCACCCTTATGTTGTCTCCGAATGGCACAGCGAATATGAGTACGTTACCACTCCCGGACGCATGGTGCGCGGACCGAGATATAAATACACCCATTATCTGGAAGGCAACGGAGAAGAACTGTACGATATGAAAAAAGATCCGGGTGAAAGAAAAAATCTTGCCAAAGACCCTAAATACTCCAAAATACTCGCCGAGCATCGTGCTTTGCTGGACGATTACATCACACGTTCCAAAGATGATTACCGCAGTTTGAAGGTAGATGCCGATCCCCGGTGCAGAAATCATACTCCCGGCTACCCCAGCCACGAAGGTCCTGGGGCACGGGAGATCCTCAAAAGAAAATAATTCTATAAAAAAGAGTGAAGATTGCTTGCCAGTCTTCGCTCTTTTTATTTCTTTTGCACATCACCATACGAGCAAACAAAATAGTGAATAGTAATTTACAGCATATAATAGCACTCATTGCAGCCATATTCATATCGGCGGCTCTCCATGCAACAAACCTGAACAAAGAACGACTTACCTTACTCCAGCCACTTGTCGAGCATGATCTTTCTTTCAATACAAATATCGATATTACAACGGACAGCATCATCTTATGGGAAAAACTCTTAAGCCCCGAACTTGAAAAGCAGCAAGAATATCATATTCTGTTTCCATTGAAAATGATGGCAGTTCAGGCATTAATTACGGAAGGAAATATCAGTCTGGCAGTCAACAACGCCAACTCAATGTATCAGCAAGCCAAAGCTATAGATTATCCTTTCGGAACGGCACTGGCATTGCGTGCCCTTGCAGACACCTACCAAAGTTCGGGAAATCCCCAGTCTGCTATAGAGTCTTATGAGGAATCCTTGAAAATAATGCAAAAAATTCCGGCAAGTATTCCATATCTTAAGACAAGCATGTTTCATTTGATCCTGAGCAAACTCAAATACAGGCAAATGACAGATATCGAAAAAGATTTTGCCTATCTGGAGTCTCTTTACCATAAAGAATCAGGTTTGCCCGATGACTTCTATCTGCCTTGCAGCTATGCCTATTATTATATACAGACAAACAACCTTCCAAAAGCACTGGAGTATCTGAAACAGCTGGACTCCATCTACGAAAAATATCCGTATCCCTACTATTCTTCAATCAGCAACTATATGTATGCCGGCTATCATATTGAGTCAAAAGAATATGATAAAGCGCTGAAAGAATATGAAGAATTACTCACCATAACAAAGAAAACGGCTTTATTCAGACATGTTCAGTTATTACAGGAACGCGCCAAAGTCCTGGTACTTATGAATCAGAAACAAGAGGCGTGCAAGATTTATGAGGAGATTAATCATCTCAAAGATTCATTGGACGCCCAAAGTTATCTCAGCCAGATAAACGAACTGCATACCCTGTATCAGATAGATAAAAGCGAACTTAATTATATCAACATACAAAAAAATCTCTATTATTGGAGTCTGTCTGTGATCTTAGTGATCGTAGTACTGATCATCATTGCCATTTTCCGCATCAAGCGCACCAACAATCGTCTTCTGCAATCACAACAGGAACAGGAAAAAGCCAAGAAACAAGCAGAAAAGTCTATCCACACCAAAAGCCTTTTTCTCTCCAATATGAGCCATGAGATTCGTACTCCGCTCAATGCTTTATCCGGTTTTTCAGCTATTCTGACAGAAGAATCCATCGACAACGAAACGAAACAACAGTGCAACGATATCATCCAGCAGAACTCAGAACTGCTGCTCAAACTGATTAATGATGTAATTGACTTATCCAGCCTTGAAATTGGAAAAATGCAATTCAAATTCAACGAGTGTGATATTGTAGCGCTATGCAGAAATGTCATCGACATGGTAGAGAAAATAAAGCAGACTCAAGCGGAAGTACGGTTTTCCACCTCTCTCAGTTCACTGAAGCTGACCACGGACAGTGCCCGCCTGCAACAAGTACTGATCAATCTGCTTATCAACGCCACAAAGTTTACTGCACAAGGCACTATCACCCTGGAACTGGTGAAACAAACGGAAGATACGGCCCTTTTCTCCGTTAGTGATACCGGTTGCGGAATCTCCAAGGAGAACCAGAACAAGATATTCAACCGCTTCGAAAAGCTCGATGAAAACGCACAAGGCACAGGACTCGGATTATCTATCTGCCAGCTTATCATCGAGCAACTGGGAGGCAAAATATGGATCGACCCGGACTATGACAAAGGAGCACGTTTTCTGTTCACACACCCGATTTGCCATGCGCAGATAAAGAAGGAGGAAACACGATGAAACGACTGATATTACTGATCATCACCTGCTATGGCCTACTGTCGGGCTATGCAAACACCGATACAGCCTCAGACAGTCTGCTGCAAGTGTTGCAAACGCTGCCGCATGACACCACACGCCTCTCTACCCTGAACGACATTATCAAGATAGAGCAGAACAACTACAAATGTATCCAGTATTCGGATTCGCTGATGCAGGAAGCGTTAAAACTGAAAAATGACAAGTATGCCAGTTTAGCCGCTTATTATCATTTGTTGTATTATTACAACCGTTGCGAACAGGATAGTGTAGCCAAATGGATAGTCAAGATGGAACCGTTGGTACAAAAATCCGGTTTATGGGATTATTTCTTCGACGCCCGACGCTTTCAGATTGACCTATACACCTTTACCGAACAATATGAGCTTGCCATCAGCGAAGCAAACAAGATGAAACAGAAAGCCCTTGATATTGACAATAACCGTGGAACGGTAGCTGCTTATCAGTGCCTGTCCAACGCATATATCGGCAGCCAGCGCTGGGACGAGGGGCTCAAAGCATTGGAAGAAGCCTACAGGCTACTTCCAAAGAATGGCAATGCGGTAGTCCATATCTCCGTCCTGTCACAGCTCATATCCGTAACCAAAGAAATGAAGGACAATTACAGGCAACTAAAATACCTGCAAGAGTTGGAAAATGTACTCCGTAAATTCATCATTGACAATCCATCTCTAAAAGACGGATTTGCAGACGTATTCATTTTCAATGAGATTTTCTATGCGCATTATTACCTGAATACCAATCAGCCCCAAATTGCTTATTCACATATAGAAAAGTCTAAAAAGTATCTGACTGAAAATACCTATTTCATGTATAAGGTGCTCTACTACGACATCTATGCGAAATACTATCAGAGTATCAAACAATATCAGCAGGCATCAGCCTACATCGACACGACATTAACTATGCTCAAGAAAGATTTCACCAGCGACTATGCCGAACAACTGCTGAAACAGGCTAAAATATGGGTGGAAGCCGGAGATAATAACAGAGCGACAACTCTCTACCAACAGGCACTGGCCATCAAGGACTCGGCTGCCATGGCACTCTCCAACACCCAAATGGAGCAAATCAAAAAAAGCTATAATCTGGACAAGATAGAACTGGAACAACAAAAGCAGACCAACCAAATACGTCTGATCAGCCTGATCGTAATCAGTGCCATTCTGATCGTATTATTTATTTCCCTATTCCGGCTCTCCAAAATCCGCAAAGCCCTGAAATATTCCGAGAGCGAAATACGCAAAGCAGCGGAAACGGTACGGGTAACCAACGAAATAAAAAATCGCTTCCTGTCAAACATGAGTTATAACATCCGGACCCCGCTCAACAACGTGGTAGGTTTCTCGCAACTCATAGCCAGCGAACCGAATATAGATGAAAAAACAAGAGAAGAATACTCGGCGATCATCCACCAAAGCTCAGAAAGATTAATGAGACTGGTCAATGATGTACTCGACCTGTCTCGTCTGGAAGCCAAAATGATGAAGTTCCAGATACAAGACTATGATGCCGTCGCACTTTGTAACGAAGTATGCTACATGGCACGCATGAATAATGAAAAGACAGGCATTCAAGTCCGCTTCACTCCGGAAGTCGAGTCACTGTCCCTTCGCACAGATACCACCCGATTGGGATACGCTCTGCTCAGTACCCTGACCTATCCGCATGAACATGAAACAGAGGGACAACAGGAGGAACGGATTATCCGCTTTACATTAAGCCGGAAAGGCGAAATGCTTTATTTCCGCATTCTCAACTCTCCATTGGCGGACGAGGCTTTCACCTCACAGGAGACCGGCATCAGGCATGAGATCAACCAGTTATTGCTGGCTTACTTCGGAGGAAGCTATCAGGTAAACGCCCGGGGAACAGAAGGCCCGGAAATTGTTTTCACCTATCCCATTGCTTCAGAATCGGAATAAAGCGCTATCTTTGCAAACTGTAAACTTAAACGCTTAATTATGTATACCAACAAACAGATTTGGAGTGTCAGTTACCCGATACTACTCAGCTTGCTGGCGCAAAATGTCATCAATGTCACCGATACCGCATTCTTAGGGCACGTTAGTGAAGTGGCCCTGGGAGCTTCGGCTATGGGTGGACTATTTTATATATGTATATTCACCATCGCTTTCGGATTCAGCACAGGATCACAAATTGTCATTGCACGACGCAATGGAGAAGGACGCTACAGTGATGTAGGTCCCGTAATGATTCAGGGGATTATGTTCCTCCTGTTGATAGCTATATTGATGTTCGGCTTCACCAAAGCGTTCGGAGGAAATATCATGCGGTTGCTGGTTTCTTCCGAATCCATCTACGAAGGCACTATGGAGTTTCTGGACTGGCGTATTTACGGGTTCTTCTTCTCGTTTGTCAATGTCATGTTCCGTGCCCTGTACATCGGCATCACACGTACCAAGGTCTTGACCATCAATGCTGTTGTCATGGCATTAACCAACGTCATATTGGACTATGCACTGATTTTCGGTAAATTCGGTCTGCCGGAAATGGGAATCAAGGGAGCTGCTATCGCTTCTGTACTGGCGGAAGCCTCTTCCATTCTCTTCTTCCTGATCTATACATATATCAGTGTTGATTTGAAAAAGTATGGTCTGAATCGTCTGCGCTCGTTCGATCCGGCATTGCTGATGCGTATTCTCAGCATTTCTTGCTTCACGATGCTTCAATATTTCTTATCGATGGCGACCTGGTTCGTGTTCTTTGTTGCCGTAGAACGGTTGGGACAACGGGAACTGGCCATTGCCAATATTGTCCGTAGTATCTACGTCGTACTGCTGATTCCGGTGAATGCACTGGCAACAACGACCAACAGCCTTGTCAGCAATGCCATCGGCGCAGGAGGTATCCAATACGTCATGCCGCTTATCAATAAAATAGCCCGATTCTCGTTCTTCATCATGCTGGGACTGGTGGGATTGTCGGTTTTGTTTCCTCAGTTCCTCCTCTCCGTATATACCAGCGAAGCAGCGTTAATCACCGAGTCCGTGCCTTCGGTATACGTTATCTGCTGCGCCATGCTCATTGCATCAGTAGCCAATGTCGTATTCAACGGCATCTCCGGAACAGGAAATACGCAGGCAGCCCTGTTGCTCGAAACCATCACGATTGCCATTTACGGTTCCTACATCGTTTTCGTCGGAATGTGGCTAAAAGCACCGATTGAAATCTGCTTTACGATTGAGATTCTGTACTATACCTTGCTGTTGATAACAAGCTATATTTACCTCAAAAAAGCAAAATGGCAGAATAAAAAGATATAAATACAAGAGATTTTTGTACATTTGCAGGCTCAAATAATTAATTCGTAATTAAACAACTATGTTCGATAATTTAAGTGAAAGACTAGAACGGTCATTCAAGATTCTGAAAGGTGAAGGCAAAATCACCGAAATTAACGTGGCGGAGACGCTGAAAGATGTACGTAAGGCATTGCTTGATGCCGACGTTAACTACAAGGTTGCAAAAACTTTCACTGACACGGTGAAGGAAAAAGCCATCGGTCAGAATGTACTTACGGCTGTGAAGCCAAGCCAGTTGATGGTGAAGATTGTGCACGACGAACTAACCCAGTTGATGGGTGGCGAGACGGTAGAAATCAACCTCGAATCCCGTCCGGCAGTAATCCTGATGTCAGGTCTGCAAGGTTCGGGTAAGACTACTTTCTCCGGTAAGTTGGCACGCATGCTGAAAACAAAGAAGAATCGCAAACCATTACTGGTAGCTTGTGACGTTTACCGTCCGGCAGCTATCGAACAGTTGCGTGTACTGGCAGAACAAATTGAAGTGCCGATGTACTCAGAACTGGACAGCAAAAATCCGGTAGAGATTGCACAACACGCCATTCAGGAAGCCAAAGCCAAAGGATATGACCTCGTAATCGTCGATACAGCCGGACGTCTGGCCGTAGACGAACAGATGATGAACGAGATCACCGCTATCAAAGAAGCGATCAATCCGGACGAAATTCTGTTCGTGGTAGACTCCATGACAGGACAGGATGCCGTCAATACAGCCAAAGAATTTAACGAACGTCTGGACTTCAACGGTGTGGTACTGACCAAATTGGATGGTGACACCCGTGGTGGTGCGGCTCTTTCTATCCGTTCGGTAGTCAACAAACCGATTAAGTTTGTGGGTACAGGTGAAAAGCTGGATGCTATCGACCAGTTCCACCCGGCACGTATGGCAGACCGTATCCTCGGTATGGGTGACATCGTTTCGCTGGTAGAACGTGCTCAGGAACAGTATGACGAAGAAGAGGCCAAACGTCTGCAAAAGAAGATTGCCAAGAATCAGTTCGACTTCAACGACTTCCTCAGCCAGATTGCCCAGATCAAGAAGATGGGTAATCTGAAAGAACTTGCATCCATGATCCCGGGCGTAGGCAAAGCTATCAAAGATATCGATATCGACGACAATGCTTTCAAAAGTATCGAAGCGATCATCTATTCCATGACTCCGGCAGAACGTTCTAATCCGGAAATATTGAACGGCTCACGCCGTACACGTATCGCTAAAGGTAGCGGAACAACGATTCAGGAAGTAAACCGTTTGCTGAAACAGTTCGACCAGACTCGCAAAATGATGAAGATGGTAACCAGCAGCAAAATGGGAAAGATGATGCCGAAAATGAAAAAATAAAAAGAATTTTATTCTGTTTCAGATAGAAGGAGGAGGCTTAGGCTTCCTCTTTTATTTTTGGTATTACAGATTTCACTTTCCTATACCAATCAGCCTTTTACCTGGCAACTTCAACTTTTCAAGTTTTCACTTTCCACAGACTCTTGTAGTGATTACTCCCGCCATGATAAACCCAATATAAAACACTGCGTTTTACAAGGTATAAAGCTATGCTTTAGGGAGTGAAAAGCGCAGCTTTATACCTTGTAAAGCGCAGCTTTAGCTTCCATATCCCCGCTCCTTTCGCCAACAACTACACTGAAAGATTATCCTAAAACCATATTAATATCACTATTTACTTGTAATGATTACAATTTTACAAAGGTTTTATATGAATATTCATTTTTATTTCTTTACTTTGCAAAAGATAACAAAACAGAAGCACGAATATGTACTATGTATATGTAGCAGGTTACATTTTATTAGCAGCAGCCATGCAGCTGTTCACAGGAAACTTTCCTGTTTCTTTTCTCGCCTTTCCGCTGAATATCATCTTTGCGGCGATCTGGCTTTTCCTGTTATGGATACTATATAAAGAATATAATAATCTAAGAATCACCCGTTTTCTCGGTTCATCCAAAGCCAGCGTTTTATCTATCAGCCTGTTTATCGGTGGTTGCCTGATCATAGGACTTTTCCCCCAACTATCTGAACCGGAAGCAGAAATGCGCAATGGAATATCAGCCTCATTGGGATGTTACAATTTCATGACTTCATGGATATTCATTTCTATACTCTTATTATTATTAAGCAATCTGGCGATGATCACCATCCACGCCTGTCGGCATCGCAAACAAGCACGCCGGCGCTTTATTCTGAACCATACAGGTTTATGGCTGGCTCTGTTTGCTGGATTTCTGGGTAGCAGTGACACGCAGACATTACGCATACCTTTATATAAAGGTGAACCGACACACGAGGCATTCGACATGAATGGCACATCTTACTATTTAGATTATGATATGGAACTCAATTCGTTCGCTGTAGAATATTACCCGAACGGACGTCCTTCCCGCTTTTCCGCCAATGTACGTTTGGGGAATGAGAACGTTCTGCTGGAAGTAAACCATCCCTATTCCTACCGACTGGGGGAAGACGTCTACCTCACCGGATACGACGTAACAAAAGGCAACGAAAGCAATTACTGCATTCTACAGGTCGTAAAACAGCCCTGGAAATATGTGATGGTAGCGGGTATTCTGATGATGCTTGCAGGAGCAGTTCTTTTATTTATAAACGGAGCTAAAGCGTATGATAAACTGGGATAACTTCTATGTATTTGCAGCAGTATCCATCTGCTTATGGTTGGCAGGAGCTGTATTTGCCCTTCGTTCATCATCGAAGAGTAAGGTGGCAATCGTTTTTACTTCCGGCGGCATTATTATATTGGGAATATTTATTGCCGGATTATGGATATTCCTCCAGCGCCCTCCATTACGCACTATGGGAGAAACCCGATTGTGGTATTCATTCTTTATGGGAATAGCAGGATTGCTAACCTATATCAGATGGAAGTATCGCTGGATTCTCTCTTTCTCGACGTTACTTTCTACAGTTTTTGTGATCATTAATTTGATGAAGCCCGAGATACACGATCAGTCATTGATGCCGGCGCTGCAAAGTGTATGGTTCATCCCGCATGTAACCGTATATATGTTCTCTTATTCCGTTCTGGGATGTGCTTTCATCATCGCCCTGACCGGACTGTTCCGTCATAAAGAAGAATACCTGCATACAGCAGACAATCTGGTCTACGCAGGCGTCGCTTTTCTTTCCATCGGTATGCTGCTAGGTTCTCTCTGGGCAAAGGAGGCTTGGGGAAACTACTGGAGCTGGGACCCCAAAGAAACTTGGGCAGCCATCACCTGGATGGGATATTTGCTCTACATCCACCTCCGCCTGTTCAGAAGAACCGGACGGAAAACACTCTATGCCCTGCTCATAGTCTCCTTCCTTGCTTTACAAATGTGCTGGTATGGAGTCAATTACCTGCCGGCGGCCCAACAAAGCGTACATTTATATAATCGTAATAACTAACCTCAAAAAACAAATGTGAAATGAAGAGAAGTACAAAACTAATCGTAGCATTATTGGTAGTCGTGGCGGCATTGGTAGTCATTTACCGACTGATGCATCGGGTGCCTTCTGCCGATTTGGAAGCAAACGTGCAGATGCAACAGATTATTACGGATGCAGGATGCCTGAGATGCCATACCTCGACGCCGGAACTACCGTTCTATGCAAATATGCCTGTAGCCGGAAAAATTGTAATGGAAGACGTGAGCAAAGCCTATCGCGCTTTCGACATGACTCAGATGGAGAAAGACATGAAGGAAGGACGCCCTCTCAATCCGGTTGATCTGGCTAAAGTAGAAAAAGTAATCCTCGACGGAAAGATGCCGCAGGCAAAGTATTACCTTGTACATTGGGGAGCTTCTTTCAATGATGCAAAGAAAGAGGTAGCACTGAGCTGGGTAAAACATCACCGCATGGGACTGTATACCGATGTGGCAGTAGCACCTGATTTCATTAACGAACCGATTCGTCCTATTGCCGACTCGATCTCAGTCGATGTACGCAAAGTGGTCTTAGGAAATCTGTTGTATCACGACACCCGCTTATCGGCAGACAACACCGTTTCATGTGCCAGCTGTCATGGTCTGGATACCGGTGGCGTTGACAACAAGCAGTATTCTGAAGGAGTAGGCGGTCAGTTGGGCGGCGTCAATGCCCCGACCGTATACAATGCTGCCTATAACTTTGTTCAATTCTGGGACGGACGTGCCGGAACTCTGGCAGAACAAGCTGCCGGCCCTCCATTGAATCCGGTAGAAATGGCTTGCGAGTCATTCGATCAGATCATCAGCAAACTGGCAGAAGACAAGAATTTCGTAGTGGCATTCAACGAAGTATATCCCGACGGATTGAACGAAAAGAATATCACAAATGCTATTCAGGAGTTCGAAAAGACATTGCTGACTCCTAATTCACGTTTCGACCGTTATCTGAAAGGACAGAAAGATGCCATCACCGCAGATGAAATCGCCGGATACGACCTTTTCAAGAAATATGACTGTGCGACTTGTCATGTGGGAGAAATCCTCGGAGGACAATCTTATGAACTGATCGGTGTACAGCATGATTATTTCGCAGACCGTCAGGCAGAAATGACTGAAGAAGACAACGGACGATTCAAGCAGACAAAAGCAGAGCGTGACCGTCACCGCTTCAAAGTGCCGGGATTGAGAAATATCGAACTGACCGCTCCTTATTTCCACGACGGCAGCATGGCTACTATGGATGATGCGGTTCGCGCCATGGCCAAATATCAGTTAGGCATCGACCTGTCACAACCAGAAGTAGATAAGATTGTCGCCTTCCTCCGTACACTGACCGGAGAGTATAAAGGCAAATTACTGACGAATAAGAACATGATTTGACAAGACCAAACAGAGGCTCTGTTTTTCTTGCCTGAAAATCAGAGCTTTCCATTGTTCTTTTTACCTTCTTTCCTACTCGTATTTCAATATGTTCCGCTGTCCCCTCTCCACAAAAAGTCCATTCCTTTTGGAGAGTTCAGTTATTTATTTTACTTTTGTCCATCACCAATAAATACTCTGAAAATATGACTCTGATAGACGGAAAAGCCATTTCCGAACAAGTGAAACAAGAGATTGCAGCCGAAGTAGCCGAAATTGTTGCTCGTGGCGGTAAACGCCCGCATCTGGCAGCAATTCTTGTAGGACATGATGGTGGCAGCGAAACGTATGTAGCCGCCAAAGTAAAAGCCTGCGAAGTATGTGGATTCAAATCCTCCCTCATCCGTTACGAAAGTGACGTGACCGAAGAAGAACTACTCGCCAAAGTACGCGAACTGAACAATGACGACGACGTAGACGGATTTATCGTACAGCTCCCGTTACCCAAACATATCTCCGAACAGAAAGTTATCGAAACGATCGACTATCGTAAAGATGTAGACGGATTCCACCCTATCAACGTGGGACGCATGTCTATCGGACTTCCCTGCTATGTATCCGCCACCCCGAACGGTATTCTTGAACTGCTGAAACGCTATGAGATAGAGACGTCGGGAAAGAAATGCGTAGTACTCGGTCGCAGCAATATTGTCGGCAAACCGATGGCTTCACTGATGATGCAGAAAGCGTACCCGGGAGATGCAACTGTTACTGTATGCCACAGCCGCAGCAAAGACCTGGTAAAAGAATGTCAGGAAGCAGATATTATTATCGCTGCTTTGGGCCAACCCAACTTCGTGAAAGAAGAAATGGTAAAAGAAGGTGCAGTGGTAATCGACGTAGGTACTACCCGTGTTCCGGATGCCAGCAAAAAATCCGGTTTCAAACTGACAGGCGATGTGAAGTTTGATGAGGTAGCGCCGAAGTGCTCATTCATCACTCCCGTACCGGGCGGCGTGGGACCAATGACGATTGTATCGCTGATGAAAAATACACTTTTAGCTGGTAAAAAAGCTATTTATAAGTAGAACATTGAAGGACAGTGAAATGCATTTCACTGTCCTTTTCCTTCCCTTAATCTGACAGTTATGAAAACAATTACGATTCTCCCTCTCTTATTATGTCCGTTTCCTGCCTAAGTAACAATCATTCTCGAAAAGACATTATAATCCTCTTGAACGTATGAAAGAACTATTAGTATCCCTTCTCTTGGTTACACAATTCTCTTGTATCAGCAAAGCGCAAGAAAATGATACTACCACACAGATACTGACAACTGACAGCCTGCAAACAGACACCCTTTCGCTTCTTTTTGCAGGTGACCTCATGCAGCATCAAGGACAAATTAACGCTGCACGTACTGCGACAGGAGGCTACGATTATTCCAGCTATTTTGAATATGTCAAAGACGAAATCCAAAGTGCTGACTTTGCCATAGCTAATCTGGAAGTTACTCTCGGAGGAAAACCCTACAAAGGCTACCCTGCTTTCAGCGCTCCCGATGAATATCTGACCGCTATTCATAATGCCGGATTCAATGTACTGATAACCGCCAATAACCATAGTCTCGACCGTGGCAGAAAAGGCTTGGAACGCACCATACAATTAATAGACTCCTTAAAAATTCCACACGCCGGAACGTACCTCAACGCTGAAGAGCGTGAAAATAAATACCCTCTTTTATTAGAAAAAAAAGGCTTCCGCATTGCCATACTCAACTATACATACGGAACAAACGGAATCCCTGTCACTCCGCCCAACATCGTCAATTATATTGATACGACCATTATATCCAAAGATATCGAAGCAAGTAAAACACTGAATCCCGATGCGATTATTGCTTGTATGCATTGGGGGATCGAATACCAGTCACTCCCCGACAAAGAACAGAAGTTTCTGACCGATTGGCTGCTTCAAAAAGGAGTAAATCACATAATCGGTTGTCATCCGCATGTTGTGCAACCTATCGAAGTTCGCGAAGACAGTCTGACAAACGGGAAGCATCTGGTAGTCTATTCACTAGGGAATTATATTTCCAATATGTCCGCCCGTCGCACGGATGGTGGCCTGATGGTTAAAATGGAATTAGTAAAAGATAGTACCACCCGACTCAATCATTGCGAATATAGCTTGGTATGGACAGCCCGTCCCGCTCAATCAGGAAAAAAGAATCATCAATTACTACCAATTAATTTCCCCACTGACTCCATTTCCGTAAATGCACGTAACTCTCTGAGAATCTTTGCAAATGATGCGCGATCCCTCTTCAGCAAGCATAATCGGGGAATAAAAGAATATCTTTTTTATAAAAAAAAGTAGCAGAATCTTTTGGAGATTTAAAGATAATATCTATCTTTGCACCGCGTTAGAGAAACGCAGACATGGTGGATGTAGTTCAGTTGGTTAGAGCGTCAGATTGTGGTTCTGAATGTCGCCGGTTCGAGTCCGGTCTTCCACCCCAACAAAAACCCTTGTAAGTTAAGTACTTATGAGGGTTTTCTTTTTGTGGGTAGTGGTTATTTGGAGACTGAAATCATGCTAAATATTGCTTAATCTTCCTTGTTGTTGACCTATTGTTGACCCCAAATTAATAGATTAAGATGCTGACAATCAAAGCAGAAGTCCAACGGGACAAACAAAGGAGTGACGGTACTTACAACGTCAAGGTGAGATTTACACAGGACAGAAAGGTTAAAAGGCTATCGAGCAGTCTGTTTGTAAGTTCTAAGGATTTAACCAAGTCCTTCAATTTCAAGGAAGGTACTACCGTAAAGAGAGAAGTGGATAAGCTAATTCAGACTTACCAAGAGAAGTGCGCCAAACTTCAATTAGAGGTAAATCACTACACCTTGGATGATATTTTTTCCTTCCTCAAATCGGAACGGGAACAGACGCAGTCCATAGACTTCATTCAATATTGTAAGGAGTGGTTGGAAACGACAGACATCAAAGGAAAGAAGAATTATCAGTCTGCCCTCAATTCCTTCATAAGCTATTTAGGCAAGGAGCATTTAAAGACGGATGAAGTGACCTCTCAACTTCTAAATGGCTTCAAAGCTCACCTCAACCTCAAAAGAGAAAAACAGGTGCTTCAATTACAGAAGCAGGGTAAACGAATACCTTCCAACAGGACAGTTTCACTCTATTTGGGAAGTATAAGGCATCTCTTCAATGAAGCTAAGAAGAAGTACAACGATTATGATAAGAATATCATTCTGATACCCCACTCTCCATTTGAGCATGTCGAAGTTCCCAAACAGGAAGCCACACGTAAACGGGCATTATCGGCAGAAACAATTAATCAGATATTGAAGCTGCCCTATATCCGTAACGCCAATGGCAAGGAAAGAATCTGCCCGTTCAATTTAGCCAAGGACTGTTTTATTCTGTCCTTCTGTCTTATGGGAATGAACTCCGTTGATTTACACAGTTGTGATGAGATTGAAGACAATGCTATCACCTATTACAGAAGCAAGACGACGGGTAGAAGGCTTGACAAAGCGAAGATGAAGGTCGTCATTCCCCCTGTTCTGTCTTCCCTTATGGAGAAGTACAAGGATCATACAAGCAAGCGAGTATTCAGATTCTATCAGATGTACAATACCGCCAACAACTTCAACAGAGCCATTAACCTTGGATTGAAGCAGATTGGCAAGATACTGAAAGTAGATGATTTGGAGTTCTATGCAGCACGTCACTCATGGGCTACCATAGCACTCAATAAGGTAGGAATTGACAAATATACAGTCCATGCAGCGTTAAATCATGTTGATGAAACAATGAGGGTAACGGACATCTATATTGAGCGGGATTTCGTCAATGAGAACAAGGCTAATGCTAAGGTCGTGAAGTACGTATTTGGGGATAGACCGTAAATATTGTATGGAATTTGTTTGGAATTTACGATTAAGTTGTTACCTTTGCAGCGAAACTCAAACGAATTGAGTTTGGTGTAGGTGGAATCGCTTTCCACAATTAATTAAGAGCCTGTGAACATATATGTTCCATATTATATAAAGGCTCATACCGAGGTATAACCTCTATAAGAAGCTAGTCAGCAATTAGAGTAAAATCTATCTACAATACGTAGCGGCTTCTGCAACTAAGTTGTCCGGTTCATTCCGGAAGTCTTAACTTAGAATGACATATCACTTAAGTTTAATCATGGGTGAAGTGTATTCTATTGTAAGCAATGAACTTAGCTGTGGAAGCCGTTTCTTATGCCCGCACCTATTTAATTAACTTTTAAATAATTTCGTAATATGAACGAAAGAAAATTTAGACTTATCGAAGAGAATGAAACTCTTCGTGTGAGTACGGCAACGCAACACTGTGCTGTCAACCAAGCTGTAATTAAATGGGCAGTAAATGCAGTATTGAATTTCGCTGAACTCACTGTAGTTCCTTATGTAACGCAAGGTATGCCCTACTATTACTTTGTGGCAAAATTTCCGAACGGTTGTACGGAAGAGGACGGTACGTATGTCGATGAAGATACGGTAGAGGTGATCTTCAACCTTCTTCAAGGGAAATGGGAGACTACGGACTACCTTGCGACCGAACATCCCGTAGTCAAGGATGAAGCCTTTGTGCAGAAATTACTTGAACGCATGATGAACGAGAGGAAGTGTTTCTACAAGAAGCCAGCCGTAACAAAGGACGGAGTGACCTACTTCCGAGGATATTACAAATTCTTCCGGGGAGTAGTGAAGTTCAACATTCCACGAAACGAGAGTATTGATAAGTTCTTAACCGAGAAGGGATTCATAAACAGGAAGGAATTTATTTAGAAGTCTCAAATGATTAGGGAGAGGTATTGCGCCTCTTCCTTTTCTCCAACTAAGCACTTGAAGTAGTATTGTAGTCGGATAATTCCGGTTGGTATAAAACTCTTCAAGTGTCTATATAAGTAACATTTGAAGACTTTCACACCTTTAAAATTAAATGATTATGGAATTATCATTTGATATAATTGGACTTGAGCGTGAAGAACTGACAATCAGTAAAGGAGAAACACTCCTAGACCTTTATAAACGGGAAGGCTATCCCGATAACGGCACTCCGACAAATCGTATTATTGAGAAAGTCGAACCGGGTATCGGTGCTACCTATGCCGAATTGGAATGTAGACGCAATTCTGTTATTACCGAACCTGCTGTGCCTGTAATTATAGGTAAGACGGAAGGCACTGACTACCTGGGAATATATGAGAAGACTACCAAGAAGATGATAGAAAGCTACCTGCTGAACGATAAATATGCGCCCAAGAAGTTGGTCACTACCCCCGAAGGGTATAAGGCGAAGTTAATACCTACATTTGAGAAGTTGAAAATCGACTGGCATAAGGATTACTTCTGCCTGTATGATGAATGTGAGAAATTGGTACAAGACACAGGGTATAGACCGGGAATCCGCATTGATGATTTTTTTGATTACGAACGCAAGGCATACGTGTCGGCTACACCATTAGGAACACGTAATCGGAAGTTCCTAGAGGGCGGCTTTAAGTGGTTGAGAATTGTGCCGGACTACGATTACAAGAAGGAAGCAACTTTGATTGTCACCCGCTCATTCAACAGAACCCTGTTTGAAGAATTGAGAAGATTGCTGCCTACGTCCAAATGTATCTGCATCTTCTATAAGAGTACTGACGGTATCGCTGCCATTATACAGAAACTATTGGCGGAAGGACTGATTAAGGACGAAGATTACAAAATATTCTGTTCGGATAAGAGCGTGAAGAAGTTGAAGGGAATGGAGCTGCATTATACACATGACCGTTTGGAATTACCACTGGCTAAGATTAACTTATTCACCGCACGCTTCTTCTCGGCTGTGGATATTAAGATTAACAAGTTGGTGGACATACTTGTACTCAGCAACTACAAGCAAGCCATGCACACGATGATTGACCCGTTTACCGAAGCTGTTCAGATACAAGGACGCTTCCGCAACAAGCTGGACGGAGACAGAAGATACAACTCTCTGACATTTATCACCAACACTGACGACAAACTGGAAGTCAAGAGTGACAAGGAAGTCGAAACGGAGATTACAACCAAACTCGAAAGCTATGCCACCATTAAGGAGAAATACGACAATTCGGTTGATGAGATTACAAGGAAGGTTCTTCAGAAGGAGTTGACGAAGCTTAGCTTTAATGAGTTTCTGAATGATGAAGGTGAACTCACAGAGGAATCAATCGACCATGCGTTCAATGAGGAACGGGTCAAAGGATATTATCAATCTCCACAGACACTAGTCAATGCTTACAATGAAACCGGGCATTTCAGATTACGAGTAATAGACAACAGTCAGGGAGTTGGAGAGGATGACTACCTGCCGTTGAAGAAGCTTTCAACTAAAGATGTATGGAAGTATCTTGTCAGTCAGTTGGAGCGACTGGAGCGCAATAAACAGCGGATTCCCAATTTCGATTTCGATGCGGAAGTCCGGCAGTTGGAAACCATGCACAGTGAACATTACTTTATCATTGAAGCTTACTTGAAGATTGGTAAAGCTCCGATTGAAGCAGCCAACTACTCAAAGAGTAAGATTGAGAAGGAATTGAAAGCCTACAACCTTCAACAAGGTGAGAAGTTGCGTTTCAGCCCGAAGATACTGGCAGAGATAGAAGATGATTTCCGGGAAGAAGTCGGAAGTCAATCTTATGTAGCCAAATCTGACTTCGTGGAAAGACTTGGACGAATATTTGAAGCTAACGGCATTACCTTCAAGGTTCGTGGAGACGGAAAAAAAGAGAGCGATACAATGTGTAAGATTACCGAAGCCACAATTGGCGATTATTTTGATTTCACTTTACACAACAGCCATAATCCGCCTTCATACAAACTTCTACGCTTTAAATCGGAGTTGGTACGAAACTCTTAAGGGGACATATATAACCTCTTCCAAGAAGTTTTATACCAATACAAATTCTGATCTCAAATTGCTTCACAAGTTAAATAAATGACTCCTACCCTATCGGGTGTGGAGTTATTTTTCATTTATGAGCATTTCCGGTATCACTCTCATGTAACAGCCATCTCCCCCCCCCGAACTCAAAAATATGGGTACTTAAAAATCATACCCCCGCCCTTTAGATTTAGGCAGTGTTTCTATTTAGACTTTATGCAGCTATAAAATGAAATATTTGATTTGTCAGTGAGTGTATCAGATGTATATCGTGCGCTAAGCTTCTGTGAAACTACTAACACCCCCATACCAATCATTAGGAAAAAGAAAGGATAACATGAATCGCTATTCAGTCAACAAACGCTTTGAACTTCTGAAATATGCGGACTTATCAACGATTTGTATATGTCTACATATAAAGATGCACAAAGATAAGTGAATGAATAGAACTTCATGTTAAGCCCTCATTTTGTCCTTAAATGCAGTATTTACTAATCTATTATTATGCGTATGGAGAATTTAAAGATTTTATTGACGTTTGGAATAATTCTAATTGTGCCAGTAGTCTTAATGCCACAGTTCTTTATTGGATTATTAATACTGATTGTGGCTTGCTTAGCTTTCAGACAGAGGAATTTCTAATATTAACTTAATAAATTACAGATTATGGAATCAACATTACAGATTATGCCAGTACAGAGAACTAGTAGAAACTTTGGTGAATATGCAGAAGATGCAACTATAGTAGTAGAAGAGCCTGTTGTTAAATCAAGTGTATCTTTCTTAGATGCTAACACAAATCCCGTTACATTGGAAGAATTGACAACTCAATGCGTTGTACCTACATGGGCAAACCAAGAGTTGACAATCGCACATCAGGATTTTATATCATGTGTGCATGATGCAGCCAGTTCTTTTTATGCAGGGGAGACAGTAAATGCACCTGATATTCGTTGCAGCCATATTGTACGTGGCAGAATACCCCAAGCTCTTGGAAAGAAAGCTTCTGAACTGTTGGAATGTGAAAAAACACAATTCTATCAAAGACTTGCTTTTGCATTTACAATTCCAACTATTTATGAGACTATAAATGGGCAGAAACTTGAATTGTGCGTGGGTGGAGTAAGGAATTATTCAGACTTAAACCTCTATCGTTCAACAAAAGGTTTGGAGAAATTTTCAGTCTTTATTGGGTGGCGTGTTCGCATTTGTAGCAATCAGGTACTCACAGGAGAAGGAGTTAAGTTCTCTATGGAAGTTTCAAATATTGGTGAACTCTACAGAAATGTGCTTGACTTGTTTAACAATTTCAATCCTGCCAAAGAAATCCATTTGATGCAAACTTTATCCAACACTTCACTTAGTGAATCACAGTTTGCACAAATCATTGGGCGTTGTCGTTGCTATCAAGCATTGCCAATTGGTTATCAGAAATCAATACCTAAACTATTGATAACTGACAGCCAGATAAACAGTGTTTGCCGTGACTTCTATCACAACGAAGCGTTTGGAATGAAAGATAATGCTATTTCTCTTTTCGATTTTCACAATTTGCTTACCCAATCCAACAAAAATAGTTACGTGGACACTTATTTGCAACGGGCAGTTAATGCAACGGAAATCAGTGTTGGAATTAACAACGTTTTACGTGGAATAGATGACAAATATCAGTGGTTTCTTAGTTAGTGGTATTTGAGAATACATAGGATTGTCAAATACTCAATATCTGAAACTATGAGGAGTTTGTTTTATCTACTTGCTGTGATTGCTACGTTCTTTGTCAGTGTGCTATTATATCCAGTTATGATAATTGGATATATTCTATTGATTGGCTATTGTCTTACTAAGAGATGATAGTACTACTGAAAGGGTATCTATATACTATATATAGGTACTCTTTCTATTTATAAACCTCTTAAATATTTGGAATATGGTAATAGAAGGCAGTCGCGAATACAAGGCAGCGCAAGAACTTGAAAGAGCCTTGAACGATTATAGTTGGAATCCTAAAAGGTTTGCTGAAAGTACAAGGTGTTACCACCGTACACTACAGCAGGAATTAATGAAAACCATAGTGGAGATTATTCGCATGGTTGGTAATAAAAACTATGGCACAGACCTTAGAAATCAGGCATCGCACGAACTTTGCAAACGGATAGTTGACAGTGGCGTGTTGGATGAAGCTCACCTACCTTTTATATAGGCTGAATGAAGTAAGGACATTATTTACTTAGTGTCCTTGCTTTATAAAAATGTTCACTTTGTTAATTAGTGAATGTTTAGCTAGTAATCAGCAAGTTAGATATTCCAACTCAAAATTTATATTCACTTTTATTAGTTTCACTATAAAACAGAACATTATGTCACTTAAATATTCAAGTACAATAGCAGATTATTTGCAATGGAGCGAAGCGATGAACTTAATAAGAAAGTTGGCAAGGGATAGTAATTATAAGATGTCACTTCTTATCGCTTTGGGTTGCTTCACAGGTCTAAGAATTTCTGATATTCTTGCTTTAAGGTGGAATCAGATATTAGATGCAGAAGAATTTACCATTACAGAGATTAAGACAGGGAAGCAAAGGACAATTAGGATTAATATGCAGCTACAGCAACATATCAGAGATTGTTATGAGCATATAAATCCAGTTGGTATAAATGCTCCTGTATTGATAAGTCAGAAGGGGACAGTGTACACAGTTCAGAGAATCAATGTCATGTTGAAGGAGATTAAGAAAAAATACAGGCTACAAATAGGTAATTTCAGTTGTCATTCTCTTAGAAAGACCTTTGGCAGACAGGTTTATAATATGAACAGTGATAATTCGGAGCTTGCACTTGTTAAGCTCATGGAGCTATTCAATCATTCCAGTGTATCAATCACTAAAAGATACTTGGGATTAAGGCAAGAGGAACTACTTAATACCTATGATTGTCTTAGCTTCTGATAATTGGGTTGGTATGAAAGTTCAGAATTTCTACTTATATGGGGATTTGGCAAGTTTCATACCAACCTTGAATTATTGAGTAGAGACAGCTCTCAACTTTTAATAAACAATAGTTCTTGCAAATATAAACATCTTTCGTAACTTTGTGGCAGTTTCAGCCTTTAGCGTTAAGGTTGGCTTGTATTTATTACGAAAGGTGTTATTGATATTATCTTCTATTGACAAATTCTCGCAAAATTTGAAAGTAGTATGAAGATGATAGCAATAGCACCCATATCTGTTTGATTATGTTTCCCTCTATGGGACTTCATAGTTTTAAATAGGTGTGGGGTTGCTGTTGCTTTATCCATACTACAGGCAATGCGAGAAGCCAGTCAATAGGATGAAGTTAATAGTTCCCTGCACCTTCTTTATTTAATAATGCCTACCGTAGGGGAACAGGTTGGCAGAATTAAATTTATATCAATTATGAAAACTTTGAGATTAATTGGAACGACCTTGTTAATGGTTGTATTGTGTTTGAACTTTACCGCTTGTGGTGATGATGACGATGATGATACTCCTACTTCCGAGAAACTTGTAGGTCAGTGGATATTGGTTTATGAAGAAGGATATGAGAAGAATCCTGCATATCCCGAATATGATGAAGAATGGTCGAGAGTCCCCGAAGGAGAATGTTATGATTATGGACATTTGACATTTAGAGCAGACGGAACATTTACTGAATATGAATTAGACAACTCTGTCATTGGTAATGGTAAATGGACGTTAAGTAATGGTCTTTTATCTTTACGCTATGGTTCAGATACAGATGTGTATGATTTGAAAGTTACAGAATTGACTTCTACAAAGTTGGTACTTGAATGTTATGAAGAGAAGACAGATGGTGATAAGGAATATTCTAAAATGACATATCAAAAGAAATAACTACTATGAGAATCAGACTATTCACTATATTATTAACCTTCGCTCTCTGTATTAGTAATGTGTACGGTGTTAATCCCGAAAGGCAGAAAGGTATGAGGTACGCAGTAGAAGGACATTTCGCGGTCGGTGCATCAAGTGTAGAGAATGCCATGAACTTTGGTTTCACAGCTTCCATAGGCTATCAACTTAATTCAAACATCTTTCTTGGTATAGGTGGAGGGTATATCAATTATCCGCAATACGCAGACGGCTATGTAGATAACGCTTTCCCTATCTATGCAGATGCTAAGTACAACTTCAATGACAAGAAGGTTTCACCGTTTATACAGTTGAAAGCAGGATATGATGTTTCATGTAATAATGGCTTCTACACCAATCCAACCGTGGGAACAAGCTTTGCACTAGGACGTAATATGTTCCTTAATGTAGGACTTGGGTATATCATAGACATAAACGAGGGTTATACAGGCTCAACCAAAGAGAACAAGGCATGTGGTTCTGTCAATCTCAAGGTTGGGTTTGAGTTTTAACGACAAAGAGAGGTCGTAGGTTTATTAACTTACTACCTCTCTTTCCTTTCTAATTGCTGCCTTTTAGTTCATTTCCTTCTCTTCTTGACTAGTTTATGCTTATCCTTCTTAGCTGAATTTGAAAATAGTTGTTCTAACATTTCCCTTGTTACAGGTCTGTATATAATATCTGTATATGTAGTTTCTCTAATCTCTTGTGGTAAATAAGAAATCACGGTGCTCTTTTTTGGTGTTACTTGCATATTTGTGTAGCAATAAATAGGTTGGTAATTGATTTATCTACAGTAAAGATACTAAGAAGCAGGGGAAGAACATAATACATGGAGCGAAGTTTTAAATATTGCAGGGCAGGCACACATATATAAAAAATTCTACCCCTTGGGATAATAAGAAACAGTGATTTAGTTCTTGATATGAGGAATTATTGTTAACTTTGCAGAGTAAGTTCAATGTTGACCTATTGTTGACCTCAGAACTTACATAGAGATATTTAACGTGGTGGAAACAAGGAAGTTCAGTTGGTTAGAGCGTCAGATTGTGGTTCTGAATGTCGCCGGTTCGAGTCCGGTCTTCCACCCCAAAGAAATTTTAAAAGACAAGTCCTGTAAAGCGAAAGATTTACAGGACTTATTTTTTATTAATACAATCGCTTTATGGAAAACAACAAAAAACTAACTCGTTCCAGAAAGGAACGAATGATAGCCGGAGTATGCGGAGGTTTAGCCGAATACTTCGGATGGGACCCTACTTTAGTAAGAATAGTCTATGCACTAGCCACCATCTTCACTGCTTTTGCAGGAATTATTATTTATCTTATTCTATGGATCATTATGCCGGAAGAAAGGTATAGCGACGGATACGGTGACAGAATGAATCAACGTTTGCATTAGTATTGCTTTCATAGCCATCCGGAGCATTTACTTTAAAGATCCGGATGGAAATCTTATAGAAATCAGTACATTAATATAATTCGAGTCCGAACTCATCTTTCAGTTGCATCAGCGCCTGATTCTTCTGTGCCATCATCTGGAACTTCTCGACACGACCAACCGCCCGAACAGTTTCTGCAGGTTCACTTACCCGCACTGTCATCGCCACTTTGCTGTTCTTCAATCTTCCACGAAGATAAGTCTGTAATTCCGGAATCAAAGCTGTAAAATCTTTAGCAGCAATCTCATTATCGACCACTACTTCAAAAGTAGTCGAATTATTCAACAATACCGGACGTATCACTTGCATACGCTTTGCAATGGCCACCTGTTCTTTGGGTAACTGTCCCGCATATTCCTGCCAGTAATAATTCAAATCTCTGTCATTGAAAATAAAGTCTTCTTCCGGCTGTGTTTGCACCTGAGCAACATTGGTTTTGGCTGTATTCTGAGCAGCCTGATCACGTTGCGGATTTTTGATAGATACTCCCAAACTAGACATCTTCATTACAGGAATCTTCCGTTCCTCTTTGGAAATCGAAGAGATTCCAACACTCTGTGACGGCGCGGAAGCAGTATTTGCCGGAGCAGCAGCCCCCGAAGCAACAGATACCTGCGGTTGACGCACAGCAGTATTAGCGGCAGACGGCGCAATAGCCGGAGACGGAGCAGTATGAACAGTAGTCTGTTGAGCAGACGGTGCAGAAGCGACCTGCGGCTGCTGAGCTGCGGCAGGTTGGGTGAATACGGGTTTTATGGTCTGCTTAGGGCCACGCCCACCACTTACGTCATCCCCCTCGATGGTAAGCTGGGCAACCTGTATCAAGGTCAGTTCCACCAGTAAGCGCTTGTTCTTGCTGGCACGGTAATTCAAATCACAATCATTGCAAAGCTTCATCGCACGGTAAAGGAACTGCAACGGGCATTTCTGCGCCTGTTCCTGATAACGCTGACGTATGCTCGCCCCTACTTCCAGTAATGGCAAGGTAGCTGCATCCTTACTGACCAGCAAATCCCGGCAATGAGAAGATAATCCGGTGATGAAGTGACTACCGTCAAATCCTTTATTCAGCACATCATTGAAAAGCAACAAGGCATCACTTACCCTGTTTTCTAGAAAACAATCCGTCAGACGGAAATAATATTCGTAATCGAGAACGTTCAAGTTCTCAATAACACTCTTATAAGTAATATTCCCTCCCGTAAAACTCACTACCTGATCGAAGATAGACAATGCGTCACGCATACCTCCATCCGCTTTCATTGCAATGACATTCAGCGCTTCGGGTTCTGCCGTAATATTTTCTTTTGCAGCAACGTACGACAAATGATTCACCGTATCTTCGACACTGATCCGGTTAAAATCATAAATCTGGCAACGGGAAAGGATAGTCGGAAGAATCTTATGCTTCTCCGTCGTAGCCAGAATAAAGATAGCGTGGCGGGGAGGTTCTTCCAATGTTTTCAGGAATGCGTTGAAAGCGGAAGCCGAGAGCATGTGCACCTCATCGATAATATATACCTTATATTTACCGATCTGTGGCGGGATGCGCACCTGTTCCACCAATTGACGGATATCATCCACCGAATTGTTGGAAGCGGCATCAAGTTCATGGATATTATACGACCGCTGTTCGTTGAAAGCCACACACGATTCGCATTCGTTACAGGCTTCACCATCGGCAGTAGGCGTCATACAGTTGATGGTTTTGGCGAAGATACGTGCACAAGTAGTCTTTCCCACCCCGCGCGGTCCGCAAAACAAATAAGCATGAGCCAATTTCTGGGTAGCGATTGCATTCTTTAATGTAGTAGTCAGCGCTCGTTGTCCCACCACCGATTCGAATGTGGACGGACGGTACTTACGAGCTGATACAATATAGTTCTCCATATCCGGGATTCTCTCTGTTTTTTTTGATTTTTCGCTTTCAGTGCAAATGTACACAAAAAAGTGATAAGTAATAAAGGATAGAGAAAGAAGTTTTGAACCTAAAGCGGTAAGTTTTTAAGTTATTAGTTTTATCTTTGCGGATATAAAAAAGAGAAGTTATGGATAAACTGATCACTATCTGGAGTTTCATATGCCGACGTAAGTATCTTATCACCGTCGTTGCATTTGCTGTTATCATTGGTTTTCTGGACGAGAACAGCCTGTTCCGCCGTCTGGGATACGAACGCGAAATCAGCCAGCTGAAAGAAGAGATAGAAAAATACCGAGCGGACTACGAAGAGAACACCAAACGTCTCAACGAGTTGAACAGCAATCCGGATGCTATCGAACAGGTGGCACGTGAAAAGTATCTGATGAAGAAGCCCAACGAAGATATTTACGTTTTTGAAGATAATAAATGAAACAATTAGTACCCGCACTTTTCGCCGTAGGCGCAATCATGGCTCTCACAGGGGCTGCTGTATATATCACCGGATGGAACTATGCTCCTTATATTTATACCATCGGAGCCGGATTCATTGCTCTGGCACAAGTAAACACACCGGTTAAAGGAAAAAGCAAAATATTAAAGCGTCTGCGCATCCAGCAGATATTCGGAGCACTTGCGCTGATACTGACGGGAGCTTTCATGTTTACCACCCATGGAAATGAATGGATTGCCTGTCTGACTATCGCTGCCGTACTTGAACTTTACACCGCTTTCCGCATTCCACAGGAAGAAGCAAAAGAAGAGAAATAAAAAAACCTGTTCAAAGCTTCTCAGTCTTGAACAGGCATCAATTTATTAAAATCATGAATGCCCTTAGGAAACCCAAGGGCCTAAAAAAGACGTTTTTTATTTCTTAGCAGATGAATATCTGGCATTCAATCCATCTACAATTTCTTTTGTGATATTATATGCACTATCAGCATAAAGCAGATTATCGAAACCTGTGTTGCTGAAGATCAGGCTATATCCACGAGTCTTATTATATTCTTTCAGGAAAGCGTTGATAGAATCACGGAAAAGCAAACTGTTAGCATTATTGTCTTCCATCAGACCATTTTGAAGTTTGTTGCTCAATTCCTGCAAATCCTGTTCCATTTTAGCCAAACGATTGTATTCCTGCTGAGCTCTTTCCGGTGACAGGAAAGCATTGCTTTCATATTTCTTTTGGAATTCCTGTTTTTCTTTGTTCAAAGCTGTCATCTTCTGGTTCAGCGTCATGCGAACATTTTCGCTCTTCTTTACCATAGCCTCATTCAAGTCAATACAGAAATTGTATTTAGCCAACAAGGTATCTATTTCAACATAAGCTATTTTCATTCCAGACAATTCTGCATTAGCCGAAGCCGGAGTAGTTGCAACTTGATTATCAGCTTTGCCGGCGCATTGTGAGAATAAAACGATAAACGCAAGTGCAGCTAAACCGTTCATGAGGTAGTTTATTCTATTCATAACTCTAAAATATTGTTTTTAATTAATTAGTTCATACTATCGTTCAAGGCTTTTTCCAACTCATCAATAGAAAAACGTGATTTCTTTTGTGCTTCACGATCCTGCGACTGCGCACAACCGATTCCTTTCTTACGCAACTCTTTATTACCGCTCACATGACCATTCGGGAACTTTCCCCCCTTCGTAAAGAATACTTTCACCCCCAATAATAGCAGGGAAATAGCAACTATTAACAAAGTTATCAGTATAGTCTCAACCATTTCTATTAATTTTGTGAGTGCAAAGATAGGCTTTAATGAGAAATGAGTTCAGATAAGTCAAGCAAATTAACCATATTTAGCAATAAGAGGAACCAAAATGAACCTCCTATTCCTATTATAAAAGAAAAAAGCATGGAAAAAAAAGACCTTAAGCCGGCTGGCGTATTCAAGTATTTTGAGGAAATCTGCCAAGTGCCGCGTCCTTCCAAGAAGGAAGAGAAAATAATTGCCTACCTAAAGGCATTCGGAGTAAAACATAACCTGGAGACCAATGTAGATGAAGCAGGAAACGTACTGATCAAAAAGCCCGCCACTCCGGGCAAAGAAAACTTTCAGACTGTCATATTGCAATCGCACATCGACATGGTGTGTGAAAAGAACAATGATGTACAGCACGACTTCCTCACCGATCCCATCGAAACAGAAATAGACGGAGAATGGCTGAAAGCCAAAGGAACTACCCTCGGAGCTGATAACGGTATCGGTGTAGCTACCGAACTGGCTATCCTGGCGGATGACAGCATCGAGCACGGTCCGCTGGAATGCCTGTTCACCGTAGATGAAGAAACCGGTCTGACCGGAGCTTTCGAGCTGAAAGAAGGTTTCATGAGCGGTGATATTCTGCTGAACCTCGACTCCGAAGATGAAGGAGAAATCTTTATCGGATGCGCCGGAGGTATCGACTCCGTTGCAGAGTTTAGTTATAAAGAAGTAGAAGTCCCCGCAGGATATTTCTTCTTCAAAGTAGAAGTAAAAGGACTGAAAGGCGGACACTCCGGTGGTGATATTCACTTGGGACGGGGCAATGCAAACAAGATACTGAACCGATTCCTGTCCCGAATGGCTAACCGTCAGGATCTGTATCTCTGCGAAATAAACGGAGGTAACCTGCGCAATGCCATCCCCCGCGAAGCATACGCTATCTGTGCAGTTCCCGAAGATGCCAAACATGACGTCCGCACGGAACTGAATATCTTCACAAGTGAAGTAGAAAACGAACTGGCCGTTACCGAACCGGACCTGAAACTGGTTCTTGAATCGGAAACTCCCCGTAAGATGGCTATCGATCAGGATACTACTACCCGCTTGCTGAAAGCATTGTATGCTGCTCCTCACGGTGTATATGCCATGAGTCAGGATATCCCCGGACTGGTAGAGACTTCAACCAACCTTGCTTCTGTCAAAATGAAACCGAACCATATTATCCGCATCGAAACCAGCCAACGCAGCTCTATCTTATCTGCACGCAATGACATGGCGAATACGGTTCGTGCCGTCTTCCAGCTGGCAGGCGCCGATGTGACCTTCGGTGAAGGTTATCCGGGATGGAAGCCGAATCCTCATTCGGCTATCCTCGAAGTGGCAGCAGAATCTTACAAACGACTTTTCGGTGTAGAGGCGAAAGTGAAAGCAATTCACGCAGGACTGGAATGCGGTCTGTTCCTCGACAAGTATCCGACATTAGACATGATTTCTTTCGGACCTACCCTCACCGGAGTACACTCTCCCGACGAACGGATGCACATCCCTTCCGTTGAGAAGTTCTGGAAGCACCTGTTGGATATTCTGGCACATGTTCCTGCCAAGAAATAACAGTCAGGTAAGACATCATAGAAAAGATGATGGTGATAGCAGAAAAAGATTTGCTATGACCGTCATCTTTTTTATAATGCTCTTTTTTGTGCCCTCTTATATCATAGGACAAACTTCCCTTACCGGAAAAGAATCGTTCAGCAATAAACAATCTGTTTCCCCAAAGAAGTCTTCCGCTGAAGAGCGAATCCCCTTTCGTATCATGAGCTGGAATGTTGAAAACCTCTTTGATACTCACCACGACACACTAAAGAACGATAACGAATTTCTCCCCGACGCCATCCGTCACTGGAACTACACCAAATACAAGAAGAAACTGGCTGACATAGCCCGTGTCATCACTGCTGTCGGCGAATGGAATCCACCCGCTCTTGTAGGTCTTTGTGAAGTAGAAAACGACAGTGTACTACGTGATCTCACGCGACGCTCTCCTTTAAAGGAACTGAGTTACCGGTATGTTATGACAAATTCTCCCGATCTGAGAGGGATTGACGTCGCTTTATTATATCAACGTGACCTATTCAAATTATTATCTTTCCGGTCTATCCCTATTCCCTCTCTCAAGCAGCATCGCCCTACAAGAGATTTGCTGCACGTCAGCGGACTATTACTAACCGGAGATACACTCGATGTAATCGTCTGCCATCTCCCCTCCCGGTCCGGTGGAGCCAAGGAATCAGAACCATACCGACTACACGCCGCCCGAATACTACGCACAGAAGCCGACAGTCTGCTGAACATCCGCCTTCATCCGCAACTGGTCATCATGGGAGATTTCAATGACTACCCAACCAATAAATCCATCAAAGAGATATTAGAAGCTACTGATCCCCAACACTCAGTCACCTTCCCCAATCCCCGAAAACTCTATCATCTGCTTGCCCGAAAAGCAACATCCCGCCATTTTGGCTCCTATAAATATCACGGAGAATGGGGATTGCTTGACCATTTGATCGTATCCGGCAATTTACTCGATACTTCCTCTAAATTCTTCACCGGTGAAGACAAGGCAAATGTTGCCCGCCTCCCCTTTCTATTAACTGAAGACAAGAAATACGGTGACGACGAACCTTTCCGTACCTATAAAGGAATGAAATATCAGGGAGGAATCAGTGATCATCTTCCTATTTACGCAGATTTTGAACTCATTTTATACTAGCCGAAATACAAGGAGTCTATAAACCCACTGCCAACCACTCCGTCAAAACATAGCCGGGAAGAAAAAAAGAGTTTTTTATGTTAATAAACGGGGTTCGATACAAAATTTACTTATTTTTGCAGGGTTTACAGCATTTACAAAAAAATACCCCCAATGGAAACCTTTGACGAAAAACAACTTCTGAAGGCTATTAGCGAAGGAGATGAGAAAGCCTTTAAAACTTTCTTCCTATACTACTATCCCCGCATCAAAGGGTTTATCAACGGACTACTGCAATCGCAGGAAGAGGCCGAAGATTTATCGCAGGACATCTTTCTTACGTTATGGAACAACCGCTCATCTCTCCATACTATCAATAACCTTAAACCTTATCTTTTCCGCATTTCCAAAAATGCGGTATACCGGCACATCGAACGCACACTACTGTTCAGGAACTATCAGCAGAAAGAAACTGAAAAGTATAGCCCGCCACAGGAAAGCAACGAAACAGATGACACCATCCATCTCAAAGAACTCGAACTATTGGTGACAATGGTTGTAGAAAAAATGCCTCCACAACGACAGAAAATATATAAGATGAGCCGGGAATCAGGTATTAACAACGAAGAAATAGCCCGCGAACTAGGCATCAACAAACGAACAGTAGAGAACCACCTTTCACAAGCACTTACCGACATCCGAAAAGCATTATTCATAACCTTTATTTTATTTTTCTAAAAAAAAGTAGCATAGAGGCTGTGCGTTATTAATCAGTTACGTATCTTATATATGTAACCACACCTAAAATGCGCTAATATGTCGAACGCTCATAAAATAATTAAAAACTTTACTTCCGATAAGTTCAGTCCTGAACTTAAAGAGAAGTTATGGAAATGGCTTGTCGACTCCAGTGAACAGGCAGAGAAAGAAGAAGCATTGATGGAATTATGGGAAGACCAGAATTTCAAGGCCGATGCAGGTACCGAACGTTCCTATCAGAACTTCCGCAGGAAAATGGCCCCCCGACAGCGGAAGGCAACTGCAAGGTATACCTTGCGCAAATGGCTGCAGGTGGCGGCTGTATTACTGGTTCCCCTGCTCTCTATGGTGGCATCCTACCTATATATACAATCGAATGAAGAGCATACAGAACTTGTCGAATACTATGTGCCCAAAGGCGAACAAAAACAAATTACCTTGCCCGACGGCACCACAGCATACCTCAACTCAGGAACTTTACTGGTCTATCCGCAAAAGTTCACCGGGGATATCCGTTCGGTATACCTGATAGGAGAAGCTAATTTTGACGTAAAGAAAGACAAGCAACATCCATTTATCGTCAAGACCAACCATCTGAAAGTAAAAGTATTGGGAACTAAATTCAACGTACACGCTTATGCAGAAGACGAGAAGACAACCACTACTTTGGAATCGGGTTCCGTAGTCGTTCAGAAAGCAAACAATGAGGATATCATCACCCTCACACCGAACGAGCAACTGGAATATGATAACCCGTCCGGAGAATTTAATAAAAAGATTATCGACGCCTCTGTCTACTCCGGCTGGACCAGAGGCGAGCTGAACTTTGCGGCAATGACTCTCAGCGATATTTTCATTACGATAGAGAGAATATACGACATACACATCATCGTCCCTCCGCATCTGGCTACCACCGATGTATATACCATCAAGTTCAAACAAAAAGCTCCTATCAAGGAGATCATGAATATCGTGACCAAAACCATAGGAAACATAGACTATAAAGTCGAAGACGAGAACATTCTCTTAATTTATTCACCCCTAAATAAGAAAGGAGGCCGATAGACAGAAAAAAGGGAGTCGATATTTCGCGGATACCAACTCCCCCAAATCAAAATTACTTCATTTAAATTAGTTGTGTACACTTAAATTAGTATTAATGATTAACTCACAAAAGTATGAAATTTTATAAATTGTCGGGCATAGGTTATCCCGTAAAAATTCATAAATTTTATATATTGTTATTCGCTTTATGTTTTTATAACATAGCCTATGGGCAAAATCAGCCAATAACAGTATCTATGAAAAACCAACCTCTATTAAAAGTATTCGAAATCATTGAAGATCAGACCGATTTTAGTATCGCTTATAATCAGACGAAACTGGACGTGAAACAAAAGGTCAGCGCCAATTTTGTCAGGGAAGCAGTCTCTTCCGTTCTGAACTCCGTACTCAAAGGAACAGGATTCACTTACAGGCAAGAAGGTAAGCATATTATTATCATTCCTGTCCCGGCAAAGGCAGAAGCAGCCCCAAACAACACTACTTCTACCCAGCAGTCCATAAAAATACGGGGAACCGTAACAGATGCGCAAGGTGAACCTCTGATTGGAGCAAACGTTCTGGTCGACGGCAGCAAACAGGCGACCATTACCGACATGAACGGGGAATTCTCACTGGAAGTGCCTGCCAACAGCAAGTTACGGGTTACTTATATCGGTTACGTCACACAAGAAGTAACAGTCAAAAACAAGACACTTTTCAACATACAGCTACAGGAAGATACCCAGACTATGGATGAAGTGGTAGTCATCGGATTCGGTACACAGAAAAAAGTGAATATGACCGGCGCTGTAGCCTCTGTAAATATCAAAGAGTCGTTGGGTGACCGCCCGATTACCAACGTTTCGGCTGCCCTGCAAGGAGTCGTGCCGGGACTAAAAATTGAATCGACAACGGGAACTCCGGGAGACGACATGACGTACAATATCCGTGGAACAACTTCCATCAATGGCGGTGAGCCTCTCGTATTGGTCAACAACGTACCGATGGATATCAACATGATTGATCCGCAGGATATTGAATCTGTCTCTATTTTGAAGGATGCCGCTTCCGCAGCTATCTACGGTGCCCGCGCGGCTTTCGGTGTGATTCTGATTACTACGAAGCAGGGTAAAAAGGACATGGCTCCCAGATTCAATTACAACAATAACTTCTCTTTCTCGAAAGCATCGGAGCTTCCGCGGAAAGCAAGTCCGCTGGAATCGGTACTGGCGTACAAGGAAATGGGATGGGCAAACGATACCTATGTAGACGGAAAAAACATCACCCAATGGGAAGGCTACATACGAGACTATCAGGCGAATCCTTCCAACTATCCGAACGGATATATTTTCGACGATCAGGGCAACCTGTTCCTTATGCGGGAGAATGATATGTTTGCCGATATGATGGATAACTTCGGATTCATGCAGAACCACAGTTTCTCCGTATCGGGAGGCAGCCAGCGTACCAGCTACCGACTAAGCCTGGGATATACCGGTGAGGACGGCATTCTGGTAACGGACAAAGACAAATTTGACCGTATCAATATGTCCAGCTTCCTGAGTGTCGACGTAAACAAGTGGCTAACTACCCAACTGGATATCAGATATGCAAACTCTACCCAGAACAAGGTGGAGCAAGGCGGACGAAACGGTGTCTGGGGAAGTGCCATGCACCTGCCGTCCTACCACAACATCCTGCCGTACGAACAAGACGGCATCGAATATCCTGCCGAAACGTCCGCTACTTTCGTACGCTACGGAGAACCGAGGGTGATCAAGAAGACCAACCTGCGTACTTTGGGACGTGTCATCATCTCTCCGCTGAAAGGACTGAAAATAACAGGTGAATATACCTACAACCGGATCACCGAGTACAACCGGATGTACGTCAACAAATACAAGTATATAGGATTCAACTTTACAGGGCTGCTGAACAATGTAGAGAACTCACGTTATGCCCTGACGCAAGGTTTCACCAATTACAACGCTATTAACGCATTCGCCAATTACGACTTTTCAATAGGTAAACATGATATCTCTATTATGGGTGGTTACAATCAGGAAGAGAGTCATAAGGAATCGCAATGGTCGCAGCGCACGGACGTATTACTGGAAAATCTGCCGTCGCTCTCCGGTTCTACCGGAACGGCATCCGTCACCGACAGTTTCGATGAATATGCTATCAGAGGTTTGTTCTACCGTGTCAATTACACTTACGACGGTAAATACATGTTCGAAGCCAACGGACGTTACGACGGTACATCCCGTTTCCCGAAAGACAGCTGTTTCGGTTTCTTCCCTTCTTTCTCCGCCGGATGGCGCATTTCGGAAGAAGCATTCATGAAGAATACCAAAAGCTTCCTGTCAAACTTGAAACTACGTGCCTCATGGGGCTCTATCGGCAACCAGATCATACTGAAGCCGGACAACACTCCGGACAACTACCCCTACATCCCTTCTATGTCACCTTACCTGACGGAATGGCTGGTGGACGGACAAAAGACGACTACACTGAATGCACCGGCAATGGTCAGCAGCAGTTTCTCGTGGGAAAAGGTATATACACTGGACTTCGGAGTCGATTTCGGATTCTTCGACAACCGCTTTAACGGTACTTTCGACTGGTATCGCCGCGACACCAAAGGGATGCTGGCACCCGGTATGGACCTACCGTGGGTAGTGGGAGCCACCGCCGCCAAACAGAACGCCGCTGACCTGAAGACGTACGGCTGGGAACTGGAACTGAACTGGAGAGACCGCATCAACAAGGACTGGAGCTACCGGATCGGATTCAACCTGTACGACTCACAAAGTGAAATCACGAAATACAATAATGAGACCAACCTGCTAGGCGACAAGATTTACCGCAAAGGCATGAAAATGGGAGAAATCTGGGGATATGTCACCGACCGCTTCTACACGGAAGACGACTTCAACGCAGATGGTACACTAAAACCGGGAATCCCCATTCCGAAAGGAGCAGGAAAAGTTTTTCCGGGAGACGTGCTGTATAAGAACTTCGATGACGATACCGAAACCATCTGGAGCGGCGAAGGAACCGCCGACAATCCCGGCGACCAGCGTATCATCGGTAACTCGACTCCGCGTTTCCACTACGGCATCACCGCAGGAATCAGCTGGAAAGGACTCGACCTCTCTATCTTCCTCCGAGGCGTAGGCAAACGGGATTATTGGCGCACCGACCAGATCGCATGGCCTACCGGAGGCTGGGGAAGCCTGTTCAAAGAAACTCTCGACTTCTGGACTCCGACTAACACCAATGCTTATTATCCGCGCGTGTATTCCAACGACGGGGTAAACACAAGCTACAACCACTGGAAACAGTCGAAGTATCTCGCCAACGCCTCTTACCTGAAACTGCAAAACATCACGCTTTCCTATACCTTGCCCAAAGTATGGTCCCAGCGTCTCTACTTCGACGATGTGAAAGTATTCTTCAGCGGAGAGAACCTCTACACGTGGGATCACCTGCCGGAAGGACTGGAAACCGATATGCTGTCAAAAGGTGCCTGGGAATATCCGTTCATGAGAAAATTCTCTTTCGGTATCAATGTTACATTCTAATAACCAATGTATTATGAGAAAATATTTAATCTTTATATGTACAGTTTTGTTAGCAAGCTGTCTCAATAACGATTTCCTGGAAAGGTATCCTTTGGGAGACCCGACTGCCGAAACGGCTTTTGAAACATACGACAATTTCAAGGCATACGCCTGGGGATTGTATGAAACCCTGCCTTCATTGGGCTATGGCTCGGAAAATTCTACGGACGACATCTCGTACAACCAGACAAGAGGAACCAGCGAAAGCAACTGGATCAGAAAACTGGTGACCATCCCCGACAAGAAAGACAATACTTCCTGGAACTATTACAGCTATATCCGGAGGGTCAACCTGATGCTCGACCGCATTGACGGTTCGAAAATGACGGATGTAGAAAAGGCGAACTGGCGTTCCGTCGGTTACTTTTTCCGTAGTTACCGCTACCTGTCTCTCCTGTCGGCTTACGGTGGCGTACCCTGGATTGATCATGTGCTGAGCGACGACGAAACAGAACTGATCAAAGGCCCTCGTGCCTCCAGAGATGAAATAGCCGGTCACATTCTGGAAGACCTGCAATTTGCCGAAAAGAATATCAACGTGAACGGAGAAGGCAGAAACACCATCAACAAGGCTTGTGTACAAGCTTTACTCTCCCGCTTCTGCCTTTTCGAAGGTACCTGGCGCAAATATCACGGACTCAACAACGCCGAAACTTATCTGCGGGAATGCAAACGGGTATCCGCCGAACTGATGCAGACTTATCCGAACGTGGCGGACTGCTACGACGATCTGTTCTGTTCACTGGAACTGAAAGATGTTACCGGTGTCATTCTGTACAGAGAATATTCGGATGCTGTCGGTGTAGTGCACGCTGTCAGCATCGGGGGAACGACCGCCACCTCCTTTTACAATCCGACCCGCGACTTAGTGGACAGTTACCTGTGCACGGACGGAAAGCCACGCTGGACGAGTGACGCCTATCTGGGTGACAAGGATATATACGACGAGTTCAGCAACCGTGACCATCGTTTGTGGCTGCACGTCACTCCTCCTTACCGGGTAGACCGTTCGGCTTCCAGCACAGCCTGGGACAATAAATGGAAATTTACGGATAACTCCAAAGACCGCAGTTTTATCGACAGCCTCACCGTCCGCATGGGAATCGGGTACGGCACCAGCAAGGAACGACAGAAGTTATTGCCATTCCGTCAAGGATATGACGGTGGTATTTTGGGTGCATCGCCTCACTTTGACTTCTATCTGGAGAACCAGCCGTGGTACAAGTCTGCCTTCGGATATAACAACTGGAAATACTATTGCTGCTACCTGAGCATGGGCAGCCAACGAAATGAAGAGACAGATATGCCTATCTTCCGCATCGAAGAAGTCATGCTGAACTACGCGGAAGCCATGTGCGAACTCGGCGAGTTTGACCAGACAGTTGCCGACGTCACAATCAACAAACTGCGCCCGCGTGCCAATGTAAAACTCATGAAAGTCTCGGAAATAAACTCAGCCTTCGACCCGAAACGTGATCTCGGAAATCCGGATTATCCCAACGACTACGAAGTGAGTCCGCTATTATGGGAAATACGACGGGAACGACGCATCGAACTGTTCTCCGAAGGATTCCGTTTCGACGACCTGAGAAGATGGAAGAAATGCCACTATGCACTGAAGAAGAAACTCGGACAATACGTACGTGCATCCGACTTCACGGCAGGAACCAATGTGACTATCGACGGCGGCGGCTCCGAAGGATATCTCGAATTCCATCCGAAACAGAATCATCTATGGCCGGATTACTATTACCTCAACCCTATTCCACGCAACGAACGGGTACTGAATCCCCAACTCGAACAGAATCCGGGATGGGAGGAAGGAAATTAACCGGTAATCCATCACCAACCGGATAATCCAGAACTAACCGGAAGAGGCTGTGGCAAATATTGGCTCTTCTTGACAGTCATCTCAATGACAGGACAAGCATTTCGTCATTAGCGTGGCTGAAAGACCTTGATATTTGACACTGCCTCTTCCCTTTTTAACTGTATTGATTTCGTAAGTTTACTCAAAAGAATAATTGAGTATTTGAAATTTATTCGTATTTTTGAGACATCAGACTAATACGGGTAATCCTTTTGCCGACTCTTACAAAATCTAAATAAACACACTGTACCCCATGAAGCACCTAATTTTTACAGCTCTCTTTCTTCTATCGTACACAGTCGCCGTCCGCGCCCAAATCGTATTTCCTACACCCAATCAAGTGGAAATGCAGACAGGCAACCTGATTTTAGGGAAAAAGGTTTCTATGTACGCCGAAGACACTACCGCTTTTTATCTAAACCTTTTTCGAGAAGAAGTACTCTCCCGCACTCCCATCAAATGGCAAAAAAAAGAATCCAAAGCCGATATCTGCTGGATAACCGACTCATCCCTGCCCCCCGAAAGTTACCGGATCAGGATTCATCCGCAACAGATGGTAATCAGCGCCTCCGACAAAGGAGGATTCACCTATGCCGTACAAACGCTACGCCAATGGGTAGCCGGTTCAGCAGGATCTATCACCTTTGCCTGCGCAAGCGTGACGGACTATCCCCGCACACAGTGGCGCTGCTTCTTACTGGACTCCGGACGTCAGTTCCAAAAGGCTGCCACCATCAGAAAGTATATCGACATGGCTTCACTGCTCAAAATGAACTACTTCCACTGGCATCTGACAGAAGGACTGGGATGGCGCATCGAAATCAAGCAATATCCGCACCTCACCCGGACTGGCGGTTCGGTAGGCAAAGGAGAAGAACAGCAGGGATTCTATACACAGGAAGAAATACGGGATATCATCGAATATGCCCGTCAACGGAATATCACCATCGTCCCCGAAATAGATATGCCGGGCCATGCCGAAGCTGCTCTCTCTGCCTATCCGGAGCTCGGTTGTTTCGGATTGCCGGTAGAGATACCGCAAAGCGGATTTACCCAGAACATATTTTGTGCAGGAAAAGACGGAACTCTCCGTTTCCTGAAAAACGTACTGGATGAAGTATGCGCCCTCTTTCCTTCTCCCTACATACATCTGGGCGGAGACGAAGCCCCGAAAGGCAACTGGGATCAATGCCCGGATTGCCGGAAAAGGATTACCACAGAAGGACTCAAAGACAGTCACGACCTCCAGCTATGGTTCTCTGCGCAAATGGCAAACTATCTGAAGTCGAAAGGACGGAAAGCCATCTTCTGGGGCGACGTAGTCTATCATGACGGCTACCCGTTGCCGGACAATACCGTTATCCAGTGGTGGAACTATCGGGGACACAAAGACCTCGCGCTCAGAAACGCCGTCAAACACCATTATCCGGTCATTTGCAGTTCCAACTACTATACGTATCTGAACTTCCCCGTCACCCCGTGGAAAGGATATACGGAAGCACGTACGTTCGACTTGAAAGATGTCTATCTGAACAACCCTTCCGACAAAGCCATCAGCGAGAAAAATCCGCTGATACTTGGCATGAGCTGCGCATTATGGACCGACGATGGAGTCACGGAACGAATGATAGACCGACGACTTTTCCCCCGCATCCTCGCTCTGTCCGAACAGATGTGGCACGAGGGGGAAGCGCTTGACTTCGACCGGTTCTACCGGAACATCCTTCACCGCAAAGCATGGTTCGAAGAAGTTGGATTCGAATTCGGACCGGCTCTGAAAGAAGATGTAACGAAAGATTATAAATGGGATTAAAAAAAGAACATCATGAACAAAAGAAATTTATTGATCGCAATACCCGCCCTGTGCAGCGGTTACCTGCACGGACAAACCCAACCCGCATCTCCCAACGTTATCTATATTTTAATGGACGATCTGGGATATGGAGATATCGGCTGCTTCGGACAAGACAAAATAGAAACACCCCATATCGACCGTTTATGCAGCGAAGGCATCAAACTGACACAACATTATTCCGGTTCCCCCGTATCAGCTCCGGCACGCTGCGTACTGATGACAGGTATGCACTCCGGTCATGCGCAAATCCGCTTCAACAATGAGTTAGCCGAACGCGGAGCAGTAAACAACTACGACTCGGTGTACGTTCATAAAGAGCTGGAAGGGCAATTCCCCCTACAGGCGAACACGATGACTATCGGGCGAATGATGCAACAAGCGGGATATACCACCGGATGTTTCGGCAAGTGGGGACTGGGGTATCCGGGTTCCGAAGGAACTCCCAACAAACAGGGGTTCGACCGGTTCTACGGATACAATTGCCAGCGCCAGTCGCACACATACTATCCTCCTTTTCTGTATAATGACGAAGAACGTGTCTACCTGTCCAACAAAGTGACAGACCCTCACCGAAGCCCTCTGGATAAAGGTGCCGATCCGAACGATCTAGCCAGCTACGCTAAATATACGCAAAAGGAATATGCCAACGATCTGATCTTTGATGAACTGATGGGATTTGTCGATGCCAATAAACGCAAACCGTTTTTCCTGATGTGGACCACTCCCCTGCCGCACGTCTCGCTTCAGGCACCCGAACGCTGGGTACAGCATTATGTAGAGAAATTCGGGGACGAAAAGCCTTACACCGGACAAGCGGGATATCTGCCCTGCCGGTATCCGCATGCTACCTATGCGGCTATGATCAGTTATTTCGACGAGCAGATCGGCCAACTGATCGAAAAACTGAAAGCGGAACATCTGTACGAAAATACCTTGATTGTGTTTACTTCAGATAATGGTCCTACGTTCAACGGAGGCAGCGATTCTCCCTGGTTCAACAGCGGGGGACCTTTCAATTCAGCATACGGATGGGGCAAATGTTTCTTGCATGAAGGAGGTATCCGTGTCCCCGCCATTATCACATGGCCCGGCAAAATAAAACCCGGTACGCAAAGTGACCACATCTGCGCTTTTCAGGACGTAATGCCTACGCTGGCAGAACTGGCAGGCATCACTTGTCCGCCAACGGACGGAATCAGCTTTCTGCCCACATTGCTCGGCAAAAAAGGGAAACAAAAAGAACACACTTATTTATATTGGGAATATCCTGACCCAAGGATTGGCAACAAAGCAATCCGCATGGGAAAATGGAAAGGAATCATCACGGACATCCGGAAAGGCAATACGCAAATGCAGCTTTATAATCTGGAAACGGACATCAGAGAAGAACACGATGTGGCTGCGCAACATCCCGATATCGTAAAACGCTTCGAACGACTGATGAAAGAAGCTAGAAACGGTCCGGACTTTTAACGACCTTCCTTGCTAACTAACGGGACATACCGGAGCATCATCCGTAACATCCCTGCGAAAGACTTGTGCCAACGCTTTGGCACAACTATGCCAACAGCTTGGCACGGCCGTGCCACAGGCGTGGCACAGTTGTGCCAAGCCGTTGGCAAAGATGTCCCCTAGGGAGTTAGTCAGAATACTGGTATACCTTCAAGTCGAACTTCGGCACCATCGCCAGCAAATGGTCGAAGATATCCGACTGAATCCGCTCGTACTCTTTCCACACCTTATTGCGGGAAAAGAAATAAACCTGAATAGGTACTCCGTACATGGTAGCCTCTTTCTGACTGATAATCAAATCCAAATCCTGATTCACCACCGGCAGACTGCAAAGATACCGCTCGATATACACCCGATAAACCTGTGAATTGGTGGGCACCACTCCTTCCTCCGGCTGATAATCCGCCATCAGTGGAATCTCTTTCCGATAACGGTCGAGCATCTCCGGCGTACAAAACTGGAGTGTCGTCAGGTCCAGTGTAATATTCTTCATCACCCGCCGCCCACCGGAATCCTTCATGCCACGCCAGTTCTGAAAAGGACTGCTGACCAGCGTATAAGGCGGAACCGTAGAAATCGTATTATCAAAGTTCTGAATCTTGACCGTGTTAAGCGTAATCTCCTGCACCGTACCATTCGCGGCACCGGAAGGAAGCGTGATCCAGTCTCCCGGACGCACCATATCATTGGCAGAAAGCTGAATACCTGCCACAAATCCCAAAATGGAATCCTTGAATACCAGCATCAGGATGGCTGCCGAAGCACCCAGCCCCGCAAACAGACTGGCAGGCGATTTATTTACAAGGATAGAGATAATCACAATCCCCCCGATAAAAAACAAAAGTACCTGAAGTACTTGAATGAATCCTTTCATCGGTCGGTTCTTCATTGTCTCCTTTCCATCGTAAATATCCATGATCATCAGCAGAATCCCATTGATAGCCAGCAGCAAAGAAAAGATGATATAAATGGCACAAGCCTTCTGCGAAATAACCAGCAGTTCCTTGCCACGCATGAAAGCCATCGGCAACAGGGCATAGACAAGGATGGCGGGAATCGTATGAATCAGATTATGAAACACTTTACGTTTCATCAGCAATGTATTCCAAAGATGCGGTTTCCTGCGGGTATACTGCCTCATTCCTCCCACCAGAATTGCCTGACAAAGATAGTCCACCCCTACAGCAATGGCTATCATCAGTATAGCAATAATTGTTTCATCAAAACGATCGGCAACCTTCGCATCTATCCCCCAATCTATCAGGATTTTGTTCATCCATTTTCCTAAATCGACTACTAACATAAGCTCTTTCTTTATATATCATTTATATAGAAAGATAACAGTGAAAACCCACGTTTGGTTTAAAAAAAAGACTGGCGTCCGATTTACTACAAATCAAGACCGCCAGTCCCACTGCTACTCTCTAAGCATTTCTTTTATAGTGGCAGACCGTAGCGTCCATCTACAATTTTCTCCAACTGTGCTGCCATCTTCTTTACCAGTTCCGGATTCTGACCCGCCACATTATTCTTTTCTTTCGGATCTTTCTTCAGATCGTAAAGCTGCGGTTCCTTACTGTTTCCCAACTCGATATTCACTGCTTTCAGATATGCCGGTCCATTTCCCGGACGAAGATATTTCCATCTTCCGTCTGTCACCGACAGGTTATTCTGTGCATTCTGAAGTACCAGCCATTCGCGTCCCTTCTTTTGCTTGCCTGTCCACGCTTTCAGCATCGGTTCACTATCCGGTGCCGCACCTTCCGGCAAGCGGACATTCAGCATTTCGGCAAAAGTAGCAAACCAGTCTATCTGACAGAGCAATGCATCCGAAACTGTTCCCGGACGGATCACACCCTGCCAGCTCCAGATACAAGGAATACGTGTACCCGCTTCGAACGAACTGTACTTTCCTCCGCGATAAATGCCGCCCGGAGTATGATCGCCTAGCAATTCCACTGCCTGATCCTTATATCCGTCGTCCACTACCGGACCGTTATCACTGGAAAGAATCACCAGTGTATTCTTATCCAATCCCAGTCGTTCGAGTGCATTCAGAATCTCGCCTACCGACCAGTCAAATTCGAGCAGACAATCGCCGCGAGGTCCCATGCCGCTCTTTCCTGCGAACTGTGGAGACGGAACACGGGGAACATGCGCATCCTGCGTGGCAAAATACAGGAAGAAAGGAGCAGACTTGTGTCCTTCAATAAAGGAAACAGCTTTTCCTGTCAGCGTCTCCGCAATCTTCTCATCCTGCCAGAGAGCCGACTTTCCGCCCTTCATATATCCGATACGGGAAATACCGTTCACGATACTCTGGTCGTGTCCGTGAGAAGGATGCATTTTCAGCAACTCCGGATTGTCCTTCCCGGTAGGTTCTCCCGGAAAGTTCGCTTTGTAACTTACCTGAATCGGATCATTCGGATCAAGGTTGATCACCTGATCATTCTCTACAAATACACAAGGAACACGGTCGCCCGTAGCTGCCATGATAAAGGAATATTCGAAGCCGATATCATTCGTTCCCGGCTGCAAAGGCTTGTTCCAGTCTTGTTCTCCGCCCTTGTCGCCCAGTCCCAGATGCCATTTGCCTACGACTCCGGTGTTGTATCCGGCATCCTTGAACAGGTTCGCCATCGTATAGCGTTCCGGACGGATAATAGCCGCAGCGTCTCCGGCAGCAATACCTGTTCCGGCTTTGCGCCATGCATATTCACCGGTCAGCATCGCATAGCGGGAAGGCGTACTGGTAGCAGCTGCACTGTGCGCATTGGTAAAACGTACTCCCATTTTGGCAAGACGTTCCACATTAGGAGTATGGATAGTCTTGGCTCCGTTACAACTCAAATCGCCGTAACCGATATCATCCGCATAGATAAAAACAACATTCGGACGCTGGGTTTGTTTCTCCTGAGCAGTGGCCTGAGAAGCCAGACAGGAAGTTAACGCTAAAGGTAATATACCATAAAATTCTTTTCTCATTTTGTCTTTTGATAATTATTAGGTTAGAATGAATAAGTATCTATTCTCAAAGTGATGTACTTATTAAGTTAAAATTCAATGTTTCTTCAAGGAGCAACGGTCACTCCGATTTCATTCATTTCTACTTGCGCCGTTGTAGCCGTAGGGGTGGTAGCTTCCAGCTTGATAAAGCGTGCCTTTTCCTTCTGATCGAAAGTGACAGTCTGCGGCAACGGATTATGCATGATATTGCTGAACTCACCGTTGGCAGGCACTTCCTTCCAGTTCTTGCCATCTGCGCTCACGTAGAATTTGTAACGGAAAGCCATCGTCGGTTTCGCTTCCGCTTTCAGAGGTGCATAAGTAAATGCGGAGAGTTCGACTTCTTTGCCCAAATCAATGGTCAACGGAGAAGCAGCCACCTGTTTCCATGAAGCACGAGGCAGATTGTTCCAGTTTTCCGTCCGGTTCTCTTCTTCCAAAGGGTCTGCATAGTAGGCTGCCACCTGACTGATGTGAGCCGTCAGACGACATTCGTTGATCTTCACCCGAAGCTGGGTAGCCTTTACTGCCGGAAAACGAACCATACGCTTATAGCCTACAGTCGTTCCTTTCGCCACTTCCTGCCAGCCTTGTTCCGTCAATGCCTCTACGGTAAAAGACTCCACCCGTTGCCCTTTCGTGATATCTTCCTGCAACATCACAACGTTGATTTCCGACTCCGGTTTCAAGGAATAAACAGTTTCACTGCCGGAAACAGCCTCCCAGTCTTTTCTTCCTTTCTCTACCCGGTTGTTCGTAAATATCTTCTCCCGATAAGCAGCAAATTCGTTCAACCGCTGCACATCCGCTTCATTAATCAATCCTCTGCGGTCGGGAGGAATATTCAGCAAGAGCACCGAGTTATAGCCTACCGATTGGAAATAGATATCAGCCAGATGTTTTAAGGATTTCACTTTGCTGTCTTCTTCCGCATGATAAAACCATCCCGGACGGATAGACACGTCTACTTCCGAAGGATACCAGAATAACTCCGTTGCCTTTTCCAGCATCGCACGGCTTCCTAAATCTTCGGCTTTGCTAAAGACGCCCAGTCGTTTGTTGTTTTCTTCGGAACGAGCATAAATGCCCGGAGTCAGCACCGTTGCACTCCATTCCGTTTCGCGTCCCAATCCTTTTTCATTACCTACCCAACGGACATCATCGCCCATAATTGCCATCACCGCTTTCGGCTGCAACTGTTGGATAGTCTTGTAGAACGCATCCCAGTCATAGATTTGTTTCTTTCCGTTCGGTCCTTCTCCGTTTGCGCCGTCAAACCACACTTCGTGCACTTCGCCGTAATTAGTAAGTAATTCCGTTAATTGCCGAATAAAGAATTCGTTGTATTTAGGAGAATCTCCGTAGCATTCCGCATTCCGGTCCCACGGAGAGAGGTAGACTCCGAATTTCATATCATATTTATCACAAGCGTTACGCAGTTCTTTCACTACGTCGCCCTGACCGTTTCTCCAAGGGGAAGAGGCTACCGAATGTTTCGTGGTAGCTGTAGGCCACAGACAAAAACCGTCATGATGCTTTGCCGTGAGAAGTACCATCTTGAATCCGGCGTCTTTTAAGGTGCGCACCCATTGTTCCGCATCCAGCTCTGTAGGGTTAAAGATAGCAGGGTCTTCCTGACCATCACCCCATTCGCGTCCGGTGAATGTGTTGATACCGAAATGCAGGAAAGCAGTCAGCTCCATTTGTTGCCACGCAGCCTGCTGGGGGGTAGGAACCAGCCTTGCTGCCATATCGATTTTTTGTTCGAGGGTTGCATCCTGTGGAAATTCAACATGCTTCACATAGTAGTTTTCTTTCGTCAGTCCACATCCGCCCAACGTTATCACAGAAGATAAAAAGAGAGAAGTAAGTAGTTTGTTCATCATAATAAATATTGATTTAATGCTAATGAGACAAAGATAAATATAAAGGAGCAAATTTCATGGCTTTCCCGAAGCGCTTTTCATTAAACTTCGCTAAATCCATGCCATTCGCTCCCCTATATTCTATCTCAATGCAATATTTCTATCCAAATGCAATCAGTTTCAGGCTATTTTACCGGATAAAGCGTAAATTCAAAACTCTGCTTTTTCACCGGTACCAGATATTGCGGCAATACACCCGGTCCGCAGGTAGCCGTACCTACTCCTGCCTGTTCGGCATCCAGATGTATGGTTATCATTCCGTCACGCTCCAGTTCATTAATGTGGTGCGCCTTCTCTAATAATACATCCGAGAAAGGAATGATACTAAACTGGAAAGGACGATTCGATTCCATAAAGACACCTTCGCCTGCCTGATCCGTCAGTTTCGCCCAACGTACATCTGTCCGGTTAGCTGTAGATTGTGGGGTAGCGTAATAGTGGAACATCCGTTCTACCGTCGTATCATACAGTCCTATCCTACCGGACTGGTTGCGGTCGATATACGTTTCATGATCGCCACGTCCCAGATAAGATACTTGATTATAAGCATTTGCCATGCGGAAGGTCAGCCCCAGACGAGCCATCGACTTCACAATCGCCGTATCCGGCTGGAAGGTGGTGCGAACCTTCAATGCCCCGTTCTTGTCGAGTGCATAAACAAAATCCGCCATTCCTACTTTCTGTCCTTTCCCATTAAGAATCTCAGCACGGACCGTTGCCGATGTCTTTTCTTCTTTCAGTGATACCACTTTCTGTGTCAGGTTATTCAAACCGGCCTTGCGCCACAGACGGGCTCCGTTCCTATCCCGGTTATCATTATCCGTAGCCGGACGGAACAGGCTCAAAGTGATTGGTGCAGCCAGCAATTCCTTTCCATCCAAAGTCAGGGAAGAAAGTGCCCCGGTATTCTTGTCCACAACGAAAGCTGTTTCTCCCGCCTTCTGCGGACGATAAGCCGTCGTATTCTTATTACCGGCAAGTACAAACTGGTCGTATGCCACTTCCCAGTCGGTATCCACTAGCGGAGCGGCCTCTTTGCGGCTCCAGCTTAGATTCAGATAGGCTTCCCGAACAGTATTCGGAAGTTTGACGGCACCCAAAGTGACATCTACCGTAGCGTGCGGCTCGCAGTCTACTTCCTTCGTGCCTTCGGCAAGTACGGTTCCATCCTCCCCTTTCACATTCCAACGCAGGATATATTCATTCAGATTAGAAAAGTCATACCAGTTCTTTATGCAGACTTTCAGATTCTTCCGGTCTGACAAAGTCGCTTTGATGTTCTGATATATTTTCTTCACTTCGAGTAGATGCGGATGCGGTTCACGAACAGCATTCACCAGACCGTTGCCACAGAAATTACCGAAGCTGGGGATTCCTTCCGGTCCGTAATCGCCTCCATAAGTCCAGTACCATTTTCCGTCTTTGTCTATTTCACGGAAGTTCTGATCCACCCAGTCCCAAATGCAGCCACCTTGTGCCATCGGTTCATTTTCAAAGACATCCCAGTATTCTTTCATTCCACCGCAACTATTGCCCATTGCGTGCAGATATTCGCAGAGTATGAAAGGACGATAAATATCCTTCTTACCCACGTATGCCTTAATTTCGTCCACACTGCGGTACATACGGCAGTAGATGTCCGTGTTGTAATTCAGTTCGGCACGTTCATATTGCACGGGACGGCCTTTCTCTACCGATTTCAGCCAGTCGTAAGTACGCTCGAAGTTGATACCGTTGCCGGCTTCATTGCCCAGTGACCAGATCACGATAGCCGGATGATTCTTGGAACGTTCGTACATACGGTGTGTACGGTCCATGTGAGCGGTCAGCCAAGTACTGTCTTTGGCAAGGGAGGCAGGCCCGTATCCCATGCCATGCGATTCGATATTCGCCTCATCAATCATATACAGCCCGTAGCGGTCGCAAAGCTGATACCAATACGGATGAGTCGGATAATGTGAGTTACGCACCATGTTGATATTATGCTGTTTCATCAGGCGGATATCCTGTTCCATCAGTTCTTTGCTTACGGTACGTCCCAGTTGCGAATGTTCGTGACGGTTCGTCCCTTTCACCAGCACCGGAACACCGTTAATACAGAAACGTCCGTCCTTGATTTCCGAAGTACGGAAACCGACTTCACAACCGGTCAGTTCGGTTACTTTTCCTTGCGCATCTTTTAATTCGAGTACCAAGGTATAAAGGTTAGGATGCTCCGCATTCCATGCTTTTACTTCTGCAATCTTCTTCTCATCGAAAGCGATAAAGTTACTCAGTCCACGGGACTTGATGTTAATGGCATCCTGCAATACTGCCTTTCCGGAAGCATCCTTCAGTGTATAAGCGATGGAGCTGGCAGTAGCAGAAGGACCTTCCACCGTCACTTCCAGATTGAAGACACCTTCTTTGTATTTCTCTTTATCAAGGGAAGCACTTACTTTATAGTCAGCAATATACTGTTTGGGAGTGCTATACAGATAAACATCCCGTTCGATGCCACTCAGACGCCACATATCCTGACATTCCAGATAAGCACCCGAACTCCAGCGATATACTTCCAGAGCTACCACATTCTCTCCTTCACTCAGTACATCGGTAATGTCCCATTCGGCAGCCGTCTTCGATCCCTGATTATAGCCAAGCAACTTTCCGTTCACCCATACATAATAGAAAGAGATCACTCCTTCGCAGCAAAGCACTACCCGACGTCCTTTCCAGTCGGCAGGCACCTTAAACGTGCGACGATAGGAACCTACTTCATTTTCAGCAGATGGAACCAATGGCGGATTCTTCTTGAAGTTGAACATCTTGTCGTCAAACTCATAAGTTTCGTTGACATAGATAGCTGTTCCGTAGCCTTGCCGTTCCCAGTTGCCGGGAACATTAATATCCGCCCACCCTCCGGTATAATAAGAGGGCTGGTAAAAGTCCTTCGGACGGTTGTCCGGGTTCTTCACCCAGTTAAATTTCCACTTCCCGTTCAGACTCATATAATAAGGAGACTGTTCATATCCTCCCGGCTTTTCAATATCGGAAGCGTCGGCGTAAGGCCATACATAGGTATGAGGAGCGAGTTTATTCAGTCCTACCGCATACTGGCTCTGCCACTCCGGCAAAGGCTGTTTCTGAGCCGAAGCGAAGGTAGCAGTCAGTGCTGCCATCAAGATTAAAAACGTTCGTTTCTTTAATTTCATCATTATTATATTGTTTTTTGGTGACTGGTTATTCAATGATCAGTTCATCGAAACATACTCTTGATTCTTGTCCGGGACGTACATGATTTGCCGGACATTCTCCCGCTCCTTCCGTTGTCACCCGCACATAACGGGCAACGGTTCCTCTCATATCTATCGACAGGTCTTCGATGAAAGTTCCTTCACGGAATATCTCTTCGGGAGTATATTCCAATTCGTTGATATCCCGATAAGTCGCATTATCGTCCGACACGGCTACCCGGATTGATTTCGGTTTGTGCACTCCCATTCCATAGTTAGTGATACAACCGATTGTCAGCGTATTCATTTTCTCCTTTTGCAACAGATCAACGGTGAAGGAAATACGGTCGCTACTTCCCCAACTACACCATTCAAAGTCCGTTTGCTTCAGACTTCCTCTGACTCCGTTGTTCAGGACGGCTTCATTCACTTTATTACCCAGCAACGGTTTTGCCGTAGCCTTGTTCCAGTGTACCGGAAGCGTCAGTGTTTTCCCCATCTGCTGTCCATCGGCAAACGTTGCGGCATTGACTGTTTGAGCTTCTTTTACCAACAATGGTTGTTCATAGAGCGGTGAAGCGGTGGTCGGCTCGCTTCCATCCATTGTATAACGGATTTCCACATCCGGACGGACACATTCCAGTTTTACTTTCAGTGCTCCGTCTTCCGGTCTCACGGTATGCTGTATATTGTACATCGAACGGGCATACACTATCCCTTTGGCTGAGAGATGTTCATTAAACGAATCCATTCCTTTCAGGAACGAAGTCCAGTCTTTCTTTTCCGGTTGTGTCCATGCCACTTCCGCCAATGCCGCCAGGCGTGGGAATACCAGATAATCCACATCCTCCGGCTTATTACAGAACTCTGTCCACATACAAGCCTGTACGCCCATCAGCAAATCCGCATATTCCGGTTTCCAGTCTTTCCGAACCGGCTCATAGTCATACACATCTTTCAGCGTATTATTGCCGAAATACGTCAGCGGCTCAAACCACTGCGGTCCTTGATAACGAATCAGGTACATGATGCGTGCGGGAGTCATGATGAAGCGATGTCCCTTCTCGGCAGCCTTCAGTGCAGCCTGTCCGTATCCCTGCCAACCCAGAATAATGGCATCGTCCGGCAAAAAGCTACTGTTCGTCAGCTCATCCCAGCCTATTACCTCGCGCCCTTTGCTACGTACATATTCGCTCATCCGATTCATGAAATAACCTTGCAAATCCTCTTCATTGGCAATCTTCTCCTTTTTCATCCGTGCCTGACACAGCGGGCATTTCTCCCAATAAGTTTTACGGGCTTCATCGCCACCGATATGGATATATCGGGAAGGGAACAATTCCAGAATCTCATCCATCACATCCTGAAGAAAGGCATAGACACTGTCATTTCCGGCACAATAGATGATCTCGGAATTTCGTCCTCCCAAACCGGGGAGCACTCCGATATATTCCTTCACTACCGGACAAGCTAAATGAGGATAAGCTGCCAATGCCGAATTACTGTGTGCCGGCATATCGATTTCCGGTACTACTTCAATCTGACGTTCAGCCGCATAAGCCACCATTTCCTTTATTTCTTCCTGTGTGTAGAAACCTCCTACCGGAGTGGGTTCTCCGGGTTCCGGATTCCGCCGGGCAGGAAAAGGCAGGTCCGTACGATCCACTCTCCATGCACCTACTTCCGTTAAACGGGGATATTTCTTGATTTCCACACGCCAGCCGTTATCATCTGTCAGATGAAAGTGAAGCGTGTTTATTTTGAGCATTGCCATACAATCGATAATGCGCAATACATTCTCTTTGGGAATAAAGAAGCGTGACGCATCCAGCAATAACGCACGGTAACCAAAACGCGGTTCGTCCTGAATACTCACTGCCGGAATACTCCATTTTACTTTTTTATCCGACACTTCCTCTTTTTCGATGGATGCCGGAAGCAACTGGCGAATGGTCTGCAAAGCATAAAAGAATCCTTTTGCATCCGATGCTTCGATAATAATTTCTTTCGGAAACACTTGCAGCGTATATGCCTCACTTTTCAAGGTTGCATCCGTCTGGAAACGAACATTTCCCTTTTCCGCATCGCCTACCGTCAACTTCGGAGTAAAGCCTGCCGCACGGGTAAACAAAGCAATAAAGCCCCGTGCCACTTCCGCCTGCTCCTCGTTCTCTACGGCAAATACCGTTTTACCGGAGAAAAGGTAGTTCCCGCTGCCCGGCACTATTTGCGCCGGGCGTGGAACCAAGGGTATGTCATGTGTCAAGTTAGTATCGCTACATCCGGCTACTATCGAAGATAGAAAGCCTATCAGTAATATTAAAATCGTTCTTGTCATTGTATTATTCGGGGGTTATTCCTTGTCCCTTTCCGGAGAAAAGCGGACGGGATCATTATATTGTTCCTGTAGTTTCAGCAATTCGTCTTTCAGTTCCTTTACTACCGGTTCATACTCAGCCTCACCGTAGAGATTGTGCATTTCCGACGGGTCTGCCTGCATATCATACAGTTCCCACCAGTTGATATCATTATAGAAATGAATCAGTTTATAGCGTTCCGTACGTACACCATAGTGACGTTTCACCATGTGTTCGGCAGGATATTCATAGAAGTGGTAATACAGAGACTTTCTCCAGTCCTTCGGATGCTCACCTTTCAACAGAGGCAGCAGTGATACTCCGTGGATATCTGCGGGAATTTCCGCTCCTGCCAGTTCAAGGAAAGTAGGTGCATAGTCGATGTTCTGTACCATTTCGGTGATATCTCCCCTGCGGTCGAAACCTTTCGGCAGACGCATGATAAGTGGTGTGCGCATAGATTCTTCATACATGAAACGCTTGTCGAACCAACCGTGTTCGCCCATGTAGAAACCCTGATCGGAAGTATAAACTACCAGTGTATTGTCCAGCAACCCTTTTTCCTTCAGATAGTCGAGCACACGTCCTACGTTATCATCAAGAGACTTCACGGTTTTCATGTAGTCGCGCATATAACGCTGGAACTTCCAGTTGGCCAGTTCTTTTCCTGTCAGATTCTGTTTGTAGAAATCATCGATAATCGGAGCATAGAACTTGTCCCATGCGGCACGCTGTCCTTCGTCCATGCGTCCGAGGAATCTTTCATAAAGTGATCTCAGGCGTGATTTCTCATTCGGACGAAGCATCTTCAGGTCGTAAATCATATCCATGTCCTTCACGATACTCATTTCCTGAGCAGCCGCAGCAGGGCGACCTTCATAGTCGTCAAAGAAATTATCCGGCAACGGGAATGTCTTGTCCTCGTAGAGAGCAAGGTTACATGTATCCGCCATCCAGTTACGGTGAATCGCCTTGTGATGAATCAGCAGGCAGAACGGTTTCTCCGGATCTCGCTTGTTTTCCATCCAGTCGATAGCATCATCGGTAATCAGATTCGTGATATATCCGTGTTTCTGGATGGTATCATTATCTTGTGTAATAAAGGCAGGATTATAGTAATCCCCCTGTCCGGGTACTATCTGCCAGTAATTAAATCCGGATGGCAAACTTTCCAGATGCCATTTGCCGACCAGCGCAGTCTGATAACCTACCTTTTGCAGCAGCTTCGGGAATGTCTGTTGAGAACTGTCGAATACGCAAGTCGTATTATCGTAGAATTTATTGGCACAGCTATGCTTACCCGTAATCATACAGGCACGGCTGGGACCGCTTAATGAATTGGCAACGAAGCTTTGAGTAAAACGTACACCATCCGCCGCAATGCGGTCAAGATTCGGAGTTTCCATGTAGCGGGTGTCATAGCAGCTCATCATCTGGGCTGTATGGTCGTCTGTCATAATATAGACGATGTTCAGCGGCTTTTGTTCTGTCGTTTTCTGCTTGTTTGTACAAGATGCAAGGGAGGCAACGGCGGCTACTCCTGCCAAAGAATAGAACAAGTTTGATTGCAGGTTTTCCATAATGATTAATTTATTTAGATTACATGGCAAAGATAGGGAAGATATGTAAAAAGTATGTCTACAAATAGCTAATGTATTTACAATATTCTCTATTTCCACCCGAATTAGCAGTAAATGCCGGAAGTAAATCGCTGTTGCACGATGGCCTTCCGGCATTGAACTTATTTCATACTATTGAAAACGGTTCGTCATATTTTAATAGTAGGTATGCGCATTAGGATTGTGCAGATTAATACCGGCAGGCTTACTATAATTATCGTTTGAGTAAAATCTGATCCAATCGATTTCCATACGAGGTGACTCCTGACTCGTTTTACTAGCCTCATAACTGATAGAAGCAAATCCCGAATCCCAACCGACCGGAGGAATATCGTTATACCCCAATCCCCACGCACTTGGAGCACCTAACGTCAGCAAATAATGGAAGCCTAAAGGATTCTTTTCCAGATTGAACGGCCATTCGCCGGAAGCACTACCCAAATCCGCAGATGTGATTACTTTGGTTGTTTTACCGTTAATACCCATTTTGATTGTATGATCATCAACAATTTCCACCCAATAAATATTCCATTGATCCATTTTGCTGATAGCATTCTGAGTCGTCGGATTTTTATAAGTACCGGTTGCCTGATTACCCATATGCACTGTTTGATGAGCATTATTCTGTCCTGTAATATTTCCCACCGGATTTTCCATCACATCAATCTCACCATATCGCGGCCATGCGCTATATGGATCCGACGCCTGACTTTGTGTATTTCCCTGCAGCCAGATAGCGGCATTAAACCCATTCTTATTACCACGGATACGAGCACGAGTCTCGATTCGGGTTCCCACTCCTATCCAGGTATGTTGCGGAGCATATCCTTGATTCATATTAAATTTACCGGAGAAACAAGCAGAGAATCCATAATCTTTTTGTCCGGCCCCTCCTCCTGTAGCATTAATTTTCTCTTTCACTGCCCACATTTTCAAGTAACCTTCATCTGTTACATCTGTATACCGATCATTATTAACGGCCATATATTTCTGTACCATCGCTGTATTCTGAGCCCCAAATCCTAGTACAGGACATACTCCGTTAGCATTTTTAGCCGTACGGCATTGACCATTGATTGCATGGAATTCCATTGAATTCACAAACTTCCACCCTTCAGCGGCCAGCGCTTCATTGGGATGAGGGGTTCCTGCCTTCATAGCCAGGGCCTTTTTATCTCCCCACCATGTTTTAAAGGCTTTTGCATTCTTCTCCGAATAGAATGGTTCATCAGGTGATGTATACACGTAACGTTCATCTTCCAGCTCCGAACCAAGAGGAGTATCAATATCCTGTTTCGTAATCTCCATCTTCTCTGCCAACAAAGGATGATGCTCGGAATCGGTTGCAAATGTTAAAGTCAGTTTGGTATCTCCAAAAGGATAACCATCTGTCAGCATTGTTACCGGATCACTATCTACTGAGAGTTCCCCTGCAGAAATAGTCAGAGTAGACGGAAGGTTTTCATAAAGGTCGGCCTCACCTGCTCCCGGAGTAATAGTAACTACTATATCTTCTTTAGCAGGTACATCTACTTTCATTTGCAGAATAAATGTATCCCCCTCTTTCACCACCAAGTCCGAGTTACCTTTGATAGAAACTGCTGTGCGATAATAATCAGAAACCTTAATAGCCTGTTCAGATCCATCCATCTTATACCCACGGGCAAAAGCTGTGAGCTTCATTAAGACAGATTCCGTAATACCTGAAGATTTTACCGGGACAGAAACTTCCAATGTTTTCTCTCCTTCCGGGAAAGTTACCATTTCCGGAAAGTTATTGAATAAAGTTTTTGATACATCCGTGGAACCATCAGTTGCCGTCAGATAAATATCAAATTCTTCATTGGTAGCTATCCCTGCTCCCTGTTCGTCTTTTACACTGAAAGTCATAGTCAGTGTTTCGCCCATTACCAGTGTGTTACTCTCCAATGCCAGCGTCAATGGCACTGGTTTGGGAAGCGGAGCTACCTGATCGTCGTCTTTACACCCGGTCAGAGCTATAGCCCATATTCCCAAGGGTAAACATGCATATAGTATATTTCTTATCTTCATTGTTTTATACTTTAATATGTCCTACTATTATTACTTCGTTTTTGTCCATCCCGGGTTTTGTTTCAACTGCTTATTCAGTTCCAGTTCATCCGGCGGTATAGGCAATAAATAATCACGGTCCGGCTGGAATTGATATCCTTGTGGCAAATAATCTTTCAACGGATCCATCCAACCACTATCATTGGTAGAAACCAGTCCCAACGATTCTTGTGCTTTGGGTGAGAAACTCTTATAAAGAACTCCATCAGTTCCCAGATAAGCTCCCAAGCCTCGTTGCCCTTTTATCAGCTTATGACCGGCCCAACGCATCAGGTCATCCTGACGAAAGCCCTGGAAAGCCAGTTCGGCACGTCTTTCCCGACGGATTTCCTGCATAACAGGAGTCAGAGAGTAACCAAAGGAAGTAAAGTTAGGATCAATCTGAGTAGGACGTATATAAGTAACACCCGCACGTTCACGCAAAGGTTTTAATGTCTTATTCAAGACATCATCGTTACAAAGATTCAATTCTTCCGCAGCTTCCGCATAAGCTAGTAGCGCCTCCGAATAGCGAAATAATATAATTGCCATATGGCTGCCTCCTTCTACAAACGTAGTGTCAATACCCAAGCGAATATGAAATCCGGTAATATTCTTACCGTTACCGTCTCCATTCAGATTAGGAGAAGAAATATCCTTATTCTTCTCTTTTATTTCCTCGTCTGTTCCTGTATTATCATAGGCTCTCACATTCATCGGTTTAGAGCCTTTCGCTGTAGAACGGAACTTCGCTCCTGTATTCATGACCGACTGAATCAAACGAGGATCACGTTTTTCAAAAGTCGCATTAAAGTCCTTATACTTCTCATCATTCGGATTGATAAACGTACCATCCGCATTCAGATAATTATCAACCAGCGATTTTGATACACCTGCCGGGCCATCGTTATCTACAACTCCGCCACCAAGCAATCCACCTAAACCGTGGAACACACCATCGCCGGCATATTTCTTCCAGAATACAGCTTCCGTAATCTTAGAAAGATCATCCTTATTGAACAAATGAGCAAATGCATCACCTGGATTTACAGCTTCATTATCCGTAGCATCCGTATTCAGGCTCAACCCTGCTTTGAAAAGTTCGTCTCCCCATTTCATTACTTCCTTAAAGAAGTAGTCTGAGTTATCAGTTTCAGAAAATTCCGTCCCTTTATGATACTTTTCCCAGGACCCTTCATACAAAGCTACCCGCATTGCCAATATCATGGCTGCTTCTTTGCTGATACGCAAGCCACTGTATTTACTTCGCGACTGAAGCATTCCTTCTGAAGCTGTCTTCAAATCTTCCAATATAAATTTCGCCACATCCGAACGTGATGCAGGAGGAATCTGCAAACCGGCTACTGTTGCATTCTCATCCCACAACCGGTCCATCAAAGGGATATCCCCAAAACGAGTCAACAAGTAAAAATGCCAGTACGCACGCAGGAAATATGCTTCCCCTTTCAAAGAAAGAACATCTTCTGTTTCCTCATTCTCCGGAACACAATAATAATAAAAGAAGTAATTTACATTACGCAAATTCTGATATCCCTTCTGCCATTCAGACGAACCACTGAAAGCATTGTATTCTCCATTCAGACGCAGGTCATACTTTTCGGCAAGAATATTGTCACTGTTCTTTTCTTCACCTCTCACTCCCATACCATATTGAGAAGGAGCAGGAAGCGCCATATACAAGCCGTTAATGTAATTTTCCACCTGAGCACGGCTACATAAGTATTCTTCATTATTAGGTTCCGTCAATGGTTTTCTGTCCAGGAAGTCCGAACAAGCAGACAACATTACCCCAATGAAGGCTGTTAACAATATATATTTCTTTTTCATGTCTTTTCCTCTCTAATTAAAATGTAAAATCAAGTCCAAATACAAAGTTCCGGTTCATCGGATACACTTTACCGTTACCATTTTCTTTAGCCGGAGAAGTCAGTCCCGGTGCAGATTCATTGCTACCGCCTGCCCAGGTATTCACCTGATTCAAGGTTTCAGGATCAAACTGCTTGGGCAACTTTGTTATCGTAAATAAGTTGTCACACGTGAAATATACTTTTAGATTTTCCAGCCCTATGTTACGAAGCATTCTCTTATTAAAAGTATAAGATACCATCAGATTCTTCATACGCATATAAGCCGCATTCACCAAATATCGGGAAGTATTATAAGCAGAGTTGGCCTGAAAATCCGGTTTATTGAACTCAGTAAGTCTAGGCAGATAACCATTCGGTTGATCAGCACTAAAATAATCAAGATGTTCTTTAAAGAAGTTCTTTCCTCCGAAAAGGTAAGTACTTCCAGCCAGCGGGAAATCTCTTTTGGCAACCCCCTGGAACAAGGTGGACACTTCAAATCCTTTATAACCCACATTCAAATTAATACCGAAAGAATATTTAGGAGTTGCATTACCAATAACCCGCAAGTCACCATGATCGCTTAATGTTCCTTTACCCGGATCTACTTTACCATCGCCATCTACATCAAGATATTTCAAATCACCGCGTTGCCACTGGCTATCCGGTTTGAAGAAGCTAAGATCCACTGTTCTTAGATAATCATCAATTTCGCGGTTGCTCATAAATAAGTCATCAGCACGATATCCCCAGATTTCACCAATATCCATACCTTCATAATATCCTTTGTTTGATGGCAACCCAGTATGGTTATTAAAGATGAGTCCTTCCGGGTTGTTATATTTGGTAACAACAGCTTTGTAATTGAATAGATTAAAACCTACACCATAGCTGAAACCACACTTCAACTGGTCATGCCAATTGACAGAAAGCTCCCAACCACGATTTCGTAAAGTTGCATTGTTTACTTTGGCACGATCAGCATTTGCAATACCCCCGATAGATGGAATAGCCTCTGCCGGTCCGATCATATCACGTGTGGTACGCTGATAGATATCCGCCGTGATAGAAAGACGGTTATCCAGCAACATCAAATCGAAACCTAAGTTGGCATTATCCACCTTTTCCCAAGTAATATAAGGACTGACCATTTTCGGAGTTTTGGCTATCGTACCTTGAGTAGGTGTAGAACTGATACCCGGAAGCAACCATGCATTAGGGTCAGCCGCCACAAGTGGCATCACTCCGATATAGTCATAATATCCGGCTCCGTTCTGATTGCCCAGACGACCATAAGAGACACGTACTTTCAACTGAGAGAATGGTAATTCCAATTTTTGGAAGTAATCGGTACGTGCAATATCATAACCAGCAGAGAAAGAAGGGAAAAATCCCCAACGATGTCCCGGAGCAAAACGAGAAGAACCGTCATAGCGCCCACTAACCTCAAGGAAATACACATTCTGATAATTCCAATTCATACGGGCATAAGCACCCATTGTAGCCCAATGTGTACGATTATCACCGGCATAAAGAGTTCCATTGGCATTGGCAAATGAAAATATATCATCACTTAACATTCCATCTTTATAGGTATATCCATCAGAATTTTCCTGCACTTCCATCTGGAAACCTGCCATTGCCTTGAAAAAATGTTCTCCCCATTGATGCGTATAAGAAGAAGATACGTTCGGGGAAAGATAATAATTGAAGGCATCCCCGCGGGTATATGAACCCCATGTAGAGTTTTTCCAGTGCATTCCCGGATATTGATAGCCCTGCGTATTGCCAGTCACGGTGTACAATTGTTTATTGGGGTTTTCATAAATAGGAGTTCCCCGTTCGAAGCTGTTCTTCTCCACATCCAGACGGACTTTCATTTCACCGACAATATCCCATCCCTCCAATGGAGTAATAACAGCAGAAAAAGACATAGCATCCGAAATACGATTCTGATTGTAACGGGATTGCTTCATACGCAAGAATTCATTCCAATCCGGAAGATTATATTCCGAATCAACAGGAAGAACTGTCGGACGATTAGGAAAAGCATTACCTACTGTACCATAAAAAATAGTCTGATTAGCCAACGGACGCTTGATTATGTTCAGAGTCATATTATTATTGAAATTGAATTTCAACCATTCATTCGCCGTTATCTGAAATTTAGTATTTATATTATATTTACTCAAATTATCCTCTAACTGATCCAGCAAACCTTCCTGATAGGTATATCCCATACCAATGTAATAGTTGAATTTATCAGAACCTCCTGTTATATTCAAGTTATGAGAATGGCGGATAGCAGATTTCTTAAAATAATAATCAAACCAATCAGTATTGGCATATACCGCATCCTGAGAACCGGCCCATCCTGTTCCCTGCTGATTAGGTTCTACACCCGGAAATTCTGCTGAATAAGGATTAGCCATAAAACCTTTCATCTTCTCGATCAGCTGATCAGAAAAAAGACGCTTCACACCCATGTTATCATTACGTTCATTTACATAATGAGCAAACTCCAGGGAGTTCATCATTTCAGGCATATTAATAGGAGAACTGAAGCCGACTGTTCCACGGTAAGTAATACGTGTCTTTTCCTTCTTACCGCTTTTTGTTGTCACCAATACCACACCATAAGCTGCACGAGCACCGTAAACAGCAGACGCAGAAGCATCCTTCAGTACACTGATACTGGCAATATCGGCAGGATTCACATTCTGCATACTCTGTTCTACACCGTCCACCAGTACATAAGGTTCACCACCATTAATAGAACCGATACCACGAATATTAAATTTAATCTCTGCTCCCGTTTCACCACCGACACCACTCGCCGTAGCATCAGAAGCGAAATTCAAACCTGCCACATTACCTTGTAGCGCACTGGTCAAATCGGTTACAGGACGGTTAACAATAGCTTTCTCATTGACAGTAGCTACAGCAGCCGTAATGGTATTACGTTTTTGCTTATCCATACCTACTACAACGACTTCATCAAGTACTTTTGAATCTTCTTTCAGCACAAAACGATTACCTTCCAGTTTTGTCACCTTTACTTCGAGCGGAGAAAAACCGACATAAGAGATAGTCAATGTGTTTCCAACTTTTCCTTTTATAGAGAAATTCCCGTCAATGTCGGTTATAGCACCTTCTTGCGTTCCTTTCAACATGACCGTGGCTCCGATAACTGTGTCGCCTTTATCATCCACCACTTGTCCTTTAATCATTTGTTGCTGCGCAAACGCTCCTGAAGGAAATAAAAGGAGGAGCATCAGAAGAACAACAAAGTAGCTTTGTTTTTTCATAAGCTTCTTTTTTTTCATAATACTACAATTTAATAATTAAAGATACTAATTTATTAGCTAACAAAAATAAATCCCAATACAATTAAGATTCGAAAGTTCTCACCAACTCATTTAAATAGGTAGGACTTTCGGCAACAAAAATAGGCACAAGCCCGAAAAGCGATGTTCTAAATTCACTATTTCGCCTCCAATTTTGTCTAAAATAGTCCATTTCACCGCATTTTTCATGGTGACAGACATTATCAGACAACTTTTGAGACAAAAGAAGAAAGGCGGTAATATTCATTTCCGAATATCTCCGCCTTTCTTCTTTGTAAATTATATACCTAAATATATTGGCTATTGTTTTGAATTAAATTTTCTTTACTTCATCAACTGTCAATCCGGAAGATTTAACGATCACCTCTACAGGGATTCCTGCCTTTTTCAAATTACGGGCAATCTGGATCCGGGCCTCTCTTTCTCCTTCTGCACGACCTTCCGCAATACCCTCAGCACGTCCTTCCGCACGACCTTCGGCACGTTCTGTGAAAATGTTATCTCTCAAAATCACAATATTATCCAAATGCCGGTAATACGCATTCAATTCTTCCTTCGTCATCCGGTCAAGTTTCAGCCTTTGGCGGGCTTCATTCAGTCCAGGAGCTGTAGCAGTATCCGGAATATCTCCTGTATTCAAATAATAAATCCATTCTTCAAGAGGACTTTTGGCTATCTGGTTAAAATCATTCACCTTCAATATATAGTACTCCGGATATAACTGGCTTACGCTATCCACTTTGAAGGTCTGTTTTTGAAAAGGAGTCAGTTCCAGAATATCCCCCTGATGGATGCCACGAAACTCCGTTTTACCATGATAAACAAGATCCTTGCCGCAGCCTAAAGAGAAATATACGATATTGACACTGTATACTTTACGGACTTGGTCATACCCTTCTCCACGATTGATATATTCGGTTACTAACTTAGAAGCTCCGAAAAGCATACGTTGAAAATAGGCGTATTCATTATTATTCTGAACTTCAATCAAAATCAGTTCACCTTTAGAATTCTCAGCAAGCATATCCACACGGTTATACTTATCGAACTCATCCTCCTGATTACTTTCACTTTCCAATAACTTCTGAATCAAGATTGTTTCACCCAGAAGAGTAGTCAAAAGGCCTTCGAGTACGGCGAAATTGGCTTTATTACGCAAAAGGCGTTTCATCGCCCAATCGAAACGAATATAATTACTTGACATAGGTTCGTCTCCTTTCTCTGTTTCTATTTTCATAATAACAAAGGTACACGAAATATGTTAGATTCCAAAGCAATATGTTTATATTCACAAGCGTTTCTTTTCTATCATCCTAATCTTTTCACAAACTCTTCCGCCCGTGCCAACGTCTCCGGCTTGCCGATATCAATCAGTTCCAGCTTTTCCGTAAGATAACCGCAATAATCCGTTTGCCCGCAGGTAGCCAGATAAAAGTCCATAATAGAGAACTTGCCTTCCCAGCACGGCACTTCCATCAACTGGAAGACAGCAGGCGAAAAAACATGGATACCGCTAAAGGCATACTCTCTATACAGCGACTCATCATATAGGAAACCTTCGGGCCTCACCTGTCCCGTATCTTTGTTGATCCATCCGCGCAATCTTCGTTCCACATCAAAAAGCAGATAACGGGAAGTTTTACGGCGACTGGCGAGCAAGGTAGCTACACTTCCGTTCCGCAAATGAAAGTCATACAGTTCTTTCAGATTCATATCCGAAAGAATATCCACATTATGCACAAGGAAGGGTTCATCGGAATTTTCAAAGAATCGACGGGCTTTTCTGATTCCTCCCCCCGTATCGAGCAGCAGGTCCCGTTCGTCGGAAATATGCAACGTCAGTCCGAAATCATTGTTAGCTTTCAGAAAATCAATAATCTGCTCACCGAAATGATGGATATTAATCACTATTTCGGTAAAACCGGAAGCTTTCAGTTTCAAAATCACATGCTCCAGCATCGGACGTCCGGCTACGGGAACAAGGGCTTTGGGCATCGTATCGGTCAGTGGCTTCAGCCGGCTGCCCAACCCGGCTGCAAATATCATTGCTTTCATTACACAGTTGCCTCAAAAGTACGCTCTATATTCTGTTCGCGGTGCACCAGCTCCACTTTCACGCCAAATTTGCGGTTCAGGTGCTCTGCCAGATGCTGCGCCGAATAAACCGAACGATGCTGTCCTCCGGTACAGCCGAAGCAAACGGACAAATTACTGAAGCCACGTTCCATATATCGCTTCACCGAAGCATCTACCAACGCATAGACAGAGTCGAGGAAACGGAGAATTTCACCATCTTCTTCGAGAAAACTGATCACCGGTTCGTCCAGTCCCGTGAAAGGTTTGTAGCGTTCGTACTTACCGGGATTGTTCACGGCACGGCAGTCAAAGACATAACCGCCGCCATTACCGGTAGGATCATCGGGAATCCCTTTCTTATAAGCAAAACTCATCACTTTGACGGTAAGCTGCCGTTTCTTGAGATCGTCGGTGAATTGCTTGAGTTCGGTAAGTTCGCGTAGCACATTGCAAAGATACGGGTATTCAGGGTACGCCTCTTTGAGCAAATCACGCAGGTTCTGGATAGCAAAAGGAACACTCTGGATAAAATGAGGTTTCTTCTCAAAATACCCCCTGAAACCGTAAGCTCCGAGCACTTGCAACGTGCGGAAAAGAACAAAATGACGAAGCTGACTATAGAAATAGGGCTCGTCGATAGGCTGATATTTGCGCAGGGCATCGATATACTCCTTCAGCAATTCCTGACGGAGACTATCGGGATACTTCGCCTTTGCCTGCCACAGGAAAGAAGCGACATCATAATAGAACGGCCCTTTTCGTCCGCCCTGAAAGTCGATAAACCACGGCTCACCGTCTTTGATCATCACATTGCGGCTCTGAAAATCGCGGTACATAAAAGTAGCGGAAGAACTGCGCAGCAGCACATCACTCATCTTCTGAAAGTCGTCCTCCAGTTTATCTTCCTGAAATTCCATGCCGGTAGCCTTAAGGAAACAATATTTGAAGTAATTCAAATCCCAAAGGATAGAACGCTGATTGAACTCCGGCTGCGGATAGCAACGGGAAAAGTCGAAGCCGTCGGCTCCGGCAAACTGTATGGCAGGAAGCAAACGGACCGTCTTGCGGAGCAACTCTTTTTCCTCTTCGGAAAATACGCTGGTAGCACGTCCTTTCTCGATTGCATGAAACAAAAGGGTATCTCCCAAATCTTCCTGAAGATAGTAACTCTTATTTTCGGAAACGATATGAACTTCGGGTACAGGCAGGCCGGACTTGCGGAAATGGGCTGCCATATAAAGGAAAGCATCATTCTCCTCGACAGACGTGCCACATACGCCGATCAGGGTTTTCGCACCTGTCAGCCGGAAGTAACGGCGGTTGGAACCGGAAGATGGTAATTCTGTTATATTCTCTGCGGGAACTCCCGTATATTCCTGATATAGTTTCTGTAGTTCTTCGGTAATCATAGTCGTACATTTTCGAGCAAAGATAAAGATTATAGATAAATTAATATCATCTTTGCTCAAAACTCTATATCATTTTATTCAATATTCATCCGAATGTATTATCTTTGCTTCTGTTTACTCGACCTAATTCAATGAAAGCAAGACTCTATATCGTCCTATGCATCGCATTTATCACACAAATGGCCGGTGTCCTTCCTTTACAGGCGGGGCATTACTATTACAAGCAGATTTCTCTGAAAGAAGGACTACCTTCCACCGTCCGGTGTATCCTTACGGATGAACAGGGATTCGTGTGGATAGGCACCCGCTCCGGTCTGGGACGGTTTGACGGCCACGAACTGAAGAAATACATCCATCATGCAGACGATCCGCATTCGCTGCCTCACGACCTCGTCCTTCAGATTGCAGAAGACGAACAATACAATATCTGGATCTTGACTGATAAAGGGGTGGCACGCTACCAACGGCAAAGTGACGACTTCTACCTGCCAACCGACGAAAAAGGAAAGAACATCACCGCATATTCCACCTGCCCTACCCCAGAGGGGTTATTATTCGGAGCCAAAAACAAAATTTACTTTTACAGCTACCGGGACGGTTCTTTCCGCCTGCTGCAGGAATTCGACCAGACACCGGATTTCAGAAACTTCAATATCACGATACTCAGCCTTTGGGATGAAGAAACTGTACTCTGTTGCAGCCGCTGGCAAGGGCTACTCCTGCTCAACCTGAAAACCGGAGCATACAGCCGCCCGCCTTTCGACTGCGGAAAGGAGATTATGAGCATGATCATCGACTCGAAGAACCGGATATGGATTGCCCCCTACAATAACGGGCTCTACTGTTTCGACCGGAACGGAAAACAACTGGCATCATACACCACCCGCAACTCCTCGCTGAGCAACAATGTCATACTCAGCCTTGCCGAACGGGAGAACAAACTATGGATCGGAACGGACGGAGGCGGTATCAACATCCTCGAACCGGAAACCGGACAGCTTTCCCTGCTGGAACACATCCCCGGCAGAGACAACTATTCGCTCCCCGCCAACTCCATCCTCAGCCTCTACAACGACCGTAACAACAATATATGGGCAGGAAGTATCCGGAACGGACTGATCAGCATCCGCGAAGTGTCAATGGTGACCTACACGGACGTAGTGCCCGGCAACGACCGTGGACTGAGCAACAACACCATCCTCAGCCTCTATCAGCAGTCCGACGATAAAATATGGATCGGAACAGACGGAGGCGGAGTCAACCTTTTCAATCCTCTCACGGAGAAGTTCACCCATTATCTCTCTACGTGGGAAGACAAAGTGGCATCTATCTGTCAGTTCACTCCCGACAAACTACTGATCTCGCTCTTCTCACAGGGAGTGTTCGTCTTCAATCCGTCTACCGGAGAGAAACAACCGTTCACAATCATTGACGACGAAACGACCACCCGCCTCTGCAATCGGGGAAAAGCGGTCAACCTGTATCAAAACAGCCCCGACAACGTGCTGCTGCTCGGCGACCACGTCTATCAATACGACCTGAACAAACGCACTTTCCGGATTGCTACCGAACAGGAGGGACAGGACATTATCGGCGCTCTTCTGCCCATCACCAATCACGAAGACTATACCTATCTCAACGATACGAAACGTATCTACCAACTGGACAAACGGAACAACCGCCTGACGTCTCTGTTCCGTTGCTTCAACGATACGGTCATCAATTCCGTTGCGCGTGACGAATACGGAGACTTCTGGATAGGGAGCAACTACGGACTGATCCACTATAATCCCGCTACCAAAGTACGTACTCCCTTTACCACCACGCTATTCACGGAAGTAACGCTCATCGTGTGCGACCAGCAGGGAAAAGTATGGTTCGGAACGAATGACATGCTTTTCGCATGGCTCATCAAAGAAAAGAAATTCGTACTGTTCGGCGAATCGGATGGTGCCATTCAAAACGAATATCTTTCCAAACCCCGTCTGCTGAGCAGCCACGGAGATGTCTACATGGGCGGCGTCAAAGGACTGCTGCATATCAACAGCAATCTGCCGCCGGCTACTTCCGAGCTGCCCAAACTGCAATTATCGGATGTCATCGTCAACGGAGAATCCGTCAACAATGAACTGTGCGGTGACCCGACCGGAATTTCCGTTCCCTGGAACAGTAATATAAGTATCCGTATCATGTCCAAAGAAGAGGATATCTTCCGGCAGAAAGTGTATCGGTATCAGATAGAAGGGCTGAACGACCAGCAGATCGAATCGTACAACCCGGAACTGGTCATCCGCTCGCTTCCGCCCGGCGATTATCAGATTATGGCTTCCTGCACAGCAAAGGACGGCAGCTGGATTCCCAGTCAGCAGATACTGGAACTGACCGTACTCCCTCCCTGGTACCGCACATGGTGGTCCACGCTGGGCTGTGCCTTGTTAGTAACCGGAATGATTGTCGAAACTTTCCGGAGAACACTGAAACGAAAAGAAGATAAGTTGAAATGGGCCATGAAGGAGCACGAGCAACAGGTGTACGAAGAAAAAGTACGTTTCCTGATCAATATCAGCCACGAACTGCGTACTCCACTGACACTGATCCACGCTCCGCTCAGCCGCATATTGAAGTCCTTATCCCCGGCAGATACCCAATACCTGCCGCTGAAAGCGATTTACCGGCAGTCTCAGCGAATGAAGAATCTGATCAACATGGTGCTCGATGTGCGCAAGATGGAAGTGGGAGAAAGCAAACTGCTCATACAGCCTCACCCGCTCAACGAATGGATCGAACATGTATCGCAAGATTTCGTCAGCGAAGGGGAAGCAAAGAATATACAGATTCATTACCGGCTCGATCCACGCATCAAAATAGTGAGTTTCGATAAAGACAAATGTGAAATCATTCTGAGTAATCTGCTGATCAATGCACTGAAACACAGCCCGCAAGACACGGAAATCACCATCACTTCAGAACTGCTGCCCGAAGAAAAAAGAGTACGCATCTCCATTACCGACCAAGGTTGCGGATTGCAGCAGGTAGATACACAGAAGCTCTTCACCCGTTTTTATCAGGGCATGGGCGAACAGAGCGGAACGGGCATCGGCTTGTCTTACTCCAAGATTCTGGTGGAACTGCACGGCGGCTCCATCGGCGCACGGGACAATTCGGAATCGGGAGCCACCTTCTTCTTCGAACTACCGCTGAAACTGGAATCGGAAGAGATCATCTGCCAGCCCAAAGCGTATCTGAATGAATTGATGAGCGACGACAGCGGCAAGCAGTCACAAGAGGAAGACAGCTTCGCTACCGCTCCCTACAGCATTCTGGTGGTAGACGACAATCCCGACCTGACGGACTTCTTAAAGAAAGCACTGGGAGAATACTTCAAACGTATATTGACTGCCTCTGATGGTGTAGAGGCACTTCAGCTTATCAAAAGCCATACTCCCGACATCATCGTAAGTGACGTCATGATGCCCCGCATGAACGGATATGAGCTTTGCAAAAACATAAAGGAAGACATTGCGATCAGTCACATCCCCGTTATTCTGCTGACGGCAAGAGACGACAAACAAAGTCAGATGAGCGGCTACAAAAACGGTGCGGACGCCTATCTGACCAAACCGTTCGAAGTGGAAATGCTGATGGAACTGATCCGTAACCGACTAAAAAACCGTGAACATACCAAGAAGAGATATCTGAACGCAGGACTGATCCCCGCTCCGGAAGAAAGCACCTTCAGCCAGGCAGATGAAACGTTCCTGCTCAAACTAAACAAGATCATTCAAGAGAATCTGGACAGTAGCCGATTGGATATTCCTTTTATATGCAAAGAAATCGGCATGAGCCGGGCCTCTCTTTACAACAAGCTGAAGGCACTGACGGACATGGGAGCCAATGACTATATCAATAAGTTCCGGATGGAGCAGGCAATTCTACTGATCACCGGCACGGAAATGTCATTTACGGAAATTGCGGAGAAAGTGGGATTCACTACTTCCCGTTATTTCAGCACGACTTTCAAGCAGTACACGGGCGAAACACCGACTCAATATAAAGAGAAACATAAGAGAGAGACATCAAAAACAATTAATCAATAAAACCCCTAATATACAAATTTCTTAACACATTATTTTTATGAACTACAAATTATTTTCTTTAGTAAGCGGTACGCTTATTCTTTCCAGTCTGTCTGCCAGCGGACAGAAAAACAACACAAAGCCGAATATCCTCTTCATCCTCTGCGATGACATGGGATATGGCGATCTGGGATGCTACGGTCAGCCATTCATCCGCACCCCCCATCTGGATGCGATGGCAAGCGAGGGTATGCGCTTCACACAGGCATACGCAGGAAGTCCCGTCAGTGCTCCTTCCCGAGCTTCATTTATGACAGGGCAGCATACAGGACATTGCGAAGTACGGGGCAACAAGGAATATTGGACGAACGCCCCCACAGTAATGTATGGCAACAACAAGGAGTATGCAGTAGTCGGTCAGCATCCTTATGACCCCGATCACGTTATCCTGCCCGAGATAATGAAAGAGAACGGATATACCACCGGTATGTTCGGCAAATGGGCGGGAGGTTATGAAGGTTCCTGCTCCACTCCGGACAAACGCGGGATAGACGAATATTTCGGCTACATCTGTCAGTTCCAGGCCCACCTTTACTATCCTAATTTCCTCAATCGCTACAGCAAGGCATTAGGCGACACAGGCGTAGTACGTGTCATTATGGACGAGAACATCAAGTATCCGATGTACGGTGCCGATTATCAAAAACGCCCGCAATATTCGGCGGATATGATTCACCAGAAAGCAATGGAATGGCTGGATGAGCAGGACGGCAAACAACCGTTCTTCGGAGTGCTGACTTATACCCTGCCCCATGCGGAACTGGTTCAGCCGGAAGACTCTATCTTAAATGAATATAAAGAGAAATTCAATCCTGACAAGAGCTACAAAGGCAGCGAAGGATCGCGATACAACGCGATCACGCATGTACACGCACAATTTGCAGGAATGATTACGCGACTGGACTACTACGTCGGAGAAGTACTGAAAAAGCTGAAAGAGAAAGGACTGGACGAGAATACACTGGTCATTTTCTCCAGCGACAACGGCCCTCACGAAGAAGGCGGAGCTGATCCTACATTCTTCGGCAGAGACGGTAAACTGCGTGGCTTGAAACGCCAATGCTATGAAGGAGGTATCCGTATCCCATTTATCGCCCGCTGGCCGGGACGTGTACCTGCAGGTACAGTGAACGACCACATCTGCGCTTTCTACGACCTGATGCCTACTTTCTGCGAGATCATCGGCGAAAAGAATTACGTAAAGAAATATGCGAACAAAGACAAAGAAGTAGATTACTTCGACGGCATTTCCTTCGCCCCGACATTACTGGGAAAGAAAAAGCAGAAGGAACATGACTTCCTTTACTGGGAATTTAATGAAACAAATCAGATTGGCGTACGCATGGGAGACTGGAAGATGGTAGTAAAGAAAGGGATACCTTTCCTTTATAATCTGGCAACGGACATTCATGAAGACAACAATGTGGCCGACCAGCATCCGGAGATTGTAGAAAAAATGAAGGCAGTTATCTTTGCACAGCACACGCCTAACCCAAACTTCTCCGTTACACTACCGGAGAAGAAATAAGGTAATAAAAGTTTATCATTTAGGCACAGATTTCGCGGATTACACGGTTTTCAGAGTTGAGTAATTAAAAAACGTGTAGTTCCGCGAAATCCGTGCCTGACTGTTATCAATAGCCGAATAATCCGCTATTGATCCGAGAATTTCCGTGCGGATTCTTTTTCTTCCTCCTGTCTCTTCCTATACCGGATATACCGCAGTGACCACTCATGCATTTTCTTCAGAAACTCCTCTTCTGTGAGCGTATCATAGTAATAATTAAATATACGCTCGTAATAGTTCAAACACTTATCATCCCTTTTTTTAGCATTTCGTAAGTTCCCTTACTCATGCCTATAGCTTGACACATGGCTGAAATACCCACTTTCTCGCATTTAAGTACCTCTTCGATAAAAAGGCCGAATGCAAAATGATGATACTCTTTTTTCATTTTTTCTTGTTTTAAACGTTAATAATAATTTAGTTGTTATAAAAATATTCACATTAGTTCGGATATGTCCGAACTGCCGTTATATCATTTTGTCCTAATTTTGCGCTGCGTTTCAAAAACAGAACCGCATTATTAAAAGAATTAACGATAAATGTTATGACAAACAATTTCAGAATGTCTTATTTCATGCCACCCATCGCTCCCATCAGGAACGAGCAAGGACAAACCGTTACACCCGCCACACTCACTCCCTTCTGCGAAGTCTCAGTCGAACAGGTATATCAGATGATCACCTGCAACGAAAACCTCAAAGCACTGACCGAACAAGTACGCGGTGCCGGAGATCTGCGAATAGCAAAAGCCTCTTTACTCCCCTACGTAACCCCATGCGGCACATTCATCCGCCGGAGTAGTAAATTCTTCGCATCGCCTTCCGGGCTCGTAGTGGTAGATATAGATAACCTCGACTCCTATCAGAAAGCCGTGGAAATGCGTCGTACACTGTTCGACGACCCTTTCCTCTGCCCCATACTTACATTCATCAGTCCCAGCGGCCGGGGCGTGAAAGCATTCGTACCTTATAGCAAACTCTACGCAGACGATCAGACACGGAACGTAAAAGAAAGCATAAACTGGGCAATGCAATACATAGAAATAACCTACGGATCAGAAATGGACGACTCCACAGAAACTCCGCCAAAAGCCGTAGACACCTCCGGCAAAGATATCGTAAGAGCCTGTTTCCTCAGCCACGACCCACAAGCACTATTCAGAGAATATTAAATTATAATCACGAATGATCAACTTCAATTGTCAATTATCATTTGTCAATTGTCAATTCCAAAAAAATGACCGATATTGAATCTTTACGCCTCATCACTGAGGCAGTCGAAACGGCAGGTGCCGACATTGCACCCTCTTACGCCGAGTACGTGCAATTAGCATTCGCCATCGCAACAGACTGTGGCGAAGCAGGACGCGAGTTTTTTCACCGCCTGTGCCGGATATCCGCCAAATATCAGCGCGAGCATGCCGAACGAATGTTCTCCAACGCCCTCATGAAGCAGCATGGAGAAATACATCTGGGAACGGCCTTTCATCTCGCAGAATCGACAGGAGTGAAAATCTGCCGGGAGGAAGTTATGAACAGCCGAAAAAATGCAGAAAATGCACTAAATGCACCCTACAATTTCTCCACACACAGGCGCGCGTATAATAAGGTGGAAGAGGAAGAAAACGACAACGACGAAAACACCAACGCTTCCGAAGAACTCTCGACAGACAGTGATCCTCTACAACCGCTGCCTACTTTCCCCGAAGCAGACTGGCCTAAAATCCTGATGCTCATTCTGAGCTATGCCACTTCTCCCACACAACGGGACATACTCTTGCTCGGAGCACTGACCGCACTAGGAGCTACGATGGAACGCTATGTGAGATGTTCCTATTCCGGAAAATACCAGTCTCCTTGCCTGCAAACCTTCTTTGTAGCCCCTCCTGCTTCGGGTAAAAGCGGACTTTCACTTATCCGCCTGCTCGTAGAACCTATTCATGACAAAATTCGCCAACAAGTGGACGAAGAAATGAAAGCCTATCGGAAAGAAAAGAAAAACTATGAGTTGCTGGGCAAAGAGCGTGTCAATACAGAAGCACCTCAGATGCCTCCCAACAAAATGTTTCTTATCTCGGGCAACAACAGCGGCACCGGCATTCTGCAAAATATCATGGATGCCAACGGAACAGGACTCATCTGCGAAACCGAAGCGGACACCATCGCCTCCGCCATCAGTTCCGAATACGGCCATTGGAGCGACACGCTCCGCAAAGCCTTCGACCATGACAGACTGTCCTACAACCGACGTACCGATCAGGAATACCGGGAAGTGAAGAGAATCTTTCTTGCCGTCCTGCTTTCGGGGACACCCGCACAGGTGAGAGCCCTCATCCCGTCGGCGGAGAACGGACTTTTCTCCCGCCAACTGTTCTACTACATGCACGGCATCTATACATGGGCTGACCAGTTTGCGTGCGGAGAGATAGATCTAGACGAAATCTTCAGGTCCATAGGCAGGGATTGGCAACTAAAGCTGGATATACTGAAAGAACACGGCATCCATACGCTTCGCCTCACCGACGAGCAGAAAAAGGAATTCAACGCTCTCTTCTCCGATTTGTTTTTCCGTTCGGACATTGCCAACGGCAACGAAATGAGAAGTTTCATAGCCCGTCTGGCTGTCAATATCTGCCGCATCATGTCAACAATAGCCATGTTGCGGGTGTTGGAAATCCCCCAACCCTATCAGCTTAAGAGTTCTGACAAATACGCTCCTGTTCCGGACAAGGAAATTCCCACAGATAACGTCAAGGACGGCATTATTACCCGTTGGGATATAACTATCACTCCTGAAGACTTTAAAGCTGTTCTTGGGCTTGTAAAGCCTCTCTATCGGCATGCCACGCATATATTATCTTTCCTTCCATCTTCGGAAATCCCTCACAGGGCCAATGCCGACCGTGACGCCTTCTTCGATGCGCTGGGTGACGAGTTCACCCGTACACAGTTGGCGGAACAGGCTACAGCTATGGGAATCAAACCAAACACCGCACTCTCCTGGCTGAGACGTCTCGTAAAAAAGGGACTCTTTGTCATGAAAGAAAAGGGGACTTACGTACGCGCACGTGTGTGCGTGTGTTAGGGATACCCCGTAAAAGTGCATTTTTGCATCGGTTGATAACTTTGCGTCATAGGGACATAACGTTTTGTAGAAGCTAAAGCACCGCTTTAGATACCGTAAAGCTATGCTTTAGAAGTCGTAAAGCATAGCTTTAGCCAATACAAAACGCCCTCGCAGTCTACAACACTTATTACCTGTTACCTAATACTTATTACCTGCTCATGGTTCGCCCAACGCATCCACGATTGCCCTTACCTCCAACGGAGTGTAAGAACGGTGCTGCGGCTGATAGCCTAAATCGGACAGGCGTTCCTGAAGACCGGGACAGCGGACAATCCATTTATTCATTTTGCGGTAAGCGGCAATGCCCGTAAGTTCGGGAGAATAAAGCTGTGCCAGTTCCATACGACCGTAAGCACGTATTTTGAATTCTATCATGACAAATAAGTTTCTGTTTTACAGTCACA
>OKWJ01000127.1_pt1 | contig 114549 bp, 100 predicted proteins | sample 1607121 | NCBI WGS metagenome assembly OKWJ01 (sample SAMN04414080, study PRJEB24778) | human gut metagenome | material: faecal | host: Homo sapiens | reverse complement strand
TGTTGGGAACTTGTTACTTTTGTCTGTTGAATCACATTTAATGAAGACAAAGTTATTATGAATCCTTTAAAGAAACTAATGGGGGAAACCGTGATTTATGGTTTCTCGACAATACTTGGACGGTTTATAAATTGGTTGCTGGTTCCACTGTATACTAGGGTACTTTCTCCGGTCGATAATGGTATATTCACGAACTTGATGGGATATGTCGCTTTATTAGTTGTATTGTTGACTTATGGTACAGAAACGGGGTTCTTCCGCTTTGCAACTAAAGATAATAAAGACCGGGTGTTTTCAACCTTATTGACTTCTTTACTTTTTACTTCGACTTTGTTTTTATTACTCTGTTTTTCGTTTCTCCCACAAATTGTCAGTTTTCTTGAGGTGGGGAACCACCCGATTTACTTCGTTTTATTGATTGTAACGATCGCGATTGACGTAGTGAGTACTTTGCCTTTCGCACTATTGAGAATGGAAGGAAAAGCCCTTCGTTTCGGGGTTATTAAATTCGTGAATATACTCATTAACGTGGGGTTGAACTTGTTTTTCTATTTGCTCTGTCCATTTTTGGAGAAAAAAGGGATTTCTGTTCCTTTCTACCAGGCTGATGGTGGAGTCGTTTATATTTTCATTTCCTATTTGGTTTCTTCTATTTGTACGCTAGTGATGTTGTTTCCTTATATTTTCCGGTTCAAATTTGTTTTCTCGTTTTCTTTGTTGAAAGATATTTTGAAATATTCATACCCGATCTTGATTGTAAGTGTTGCGGGAATGATTAATTTACAGGGGGATAAGATTTTAATGCCTAAAATTTTAGGAGATGGGGAAGAGGCTTTGGCTATTACCGGAATATACGGAGCTAGTTATAAACTGGCTTTGGTAATGTATATTTTCACACAAGGTTTCCGCTTTGCTTTCGAACCTTTCTTTTTCAATTATGCCAAACATAGCGATTCCAAGAAAATATATCAGGATGTACTGCTCTATTTTACCGGATTCGGTTTAATGATCTTTTTAGGGGTTATGTACTTTTTGGATGTATTAAAATATTTCTTAGGATCAGAATATTTCAGCGGGTTGACGATATTGCCTTGGGTATTGATGGCTAATTTGTTCCAAGGAATTTATTATTCGTTGTCCTTGTGGTATAAATTGACGGATAAAACGATATACGGAGCTTATATGGCGATTATCGGTTGCGTGATCACGATAGGAGGAAACGTGATTTTCTTGCCGAAAATAGGTTTTATGGCTTCTGCCTACTCCGTTTTCACGTGTTTTTTAGTTATGACGATTTTATCTTTTATCCTGGGAAGACATTTTTACAAGATCAATTATGATATACCTAAGATTATTTTCTATTTTGCGATTTGTTTATTGTTCTATATTGTCGGTGGCTATATAAAATTTGACAATAACTTGGTGACTTGTTTGGCTCGTTTACCGTTATTCGTACTCTTCGTGTATATTTTTATAAAAAAAGAGATGAGTTTTTTACTGACAAAAGATTTTATGTACAAGTTAATTCATAAAAAATAGCTATCTTAGCGCAATTTATGGAAGTAGTTAAAATGTGATTAACATACAAATTTACAGAGAGAATGAAGATTAAAATAGTGAATAAATCGAAGCATCCGCTTCCGGAATATAAGACAAAATTATCTGCCGGTTTAGATATACGGGCTAATATTGATGAACCTATCATGTTGAAATCGTTGGAAAGGAGACTTGTTCCGACTGGTTTATTTATCGAATTACCTGATGGTTACGAGGCTCAGATGCGTCCGCGGAGTGGATTGGCTTTAAACGAAGGAATCACTTTATTGAATACTCCGGGAACGATTGACGCTGATTATAGAGGGGAAATCGGGGTTATTTTAGTGAATTTGTCTCATGAAGTAACACAGATTAATGACGGGGACAGAATTTGCCAGATGGTGATTAATAAGGTTGAACAGGCTGAATTAATTGAAGTGGAGGAATTGGGCGAAACGGAGAGAGGGAGAGGAGGTTTCGGTCACACGGGTAAACAATAAATCATTTATAATGACTAAACTAGGTCGATTATTATTTGTTTTTTTATTGCTTTTGTGTACTACTCAGCTTTTTGCTGATAAAAAGAAAGTGGTAGAATCTACTTTAGAAGGTGAGGCTAAAGTACAGTTCGATTATGCTTTCATGGAAGGGGTACGTTGTAAAGTTTTAGGTGACTTGAAATCTGCTATTGCCTATTTCGATCAGTGTATGAAGATTTATAACAAAAGTGCCGCGGTACGTTATGAATTATCTAGTATATTGGTGTTAGGAGAGGATTATACGCTACCTTTGCAACTGATGCGGGAGGCTGTGGAATTGGAGCCGACAAATATTTGGTATAATTTATTGTTGGCTAATATTTTGCAGAGAAAATCGATGATTGAAGAGGCCTGTAAGGTATATGATAAATTGATATTATTGCATCCCGAGAGAGAGGATTTTTACATCGTGGAGACTGATTTATATTCTTCCGTGGAAAAGTGGGATAAGGCTATAAATGTGTTGGACCGTTACGAGAAACAGTTTGGAATAAGTGAGCCGGCTATTATTGAAAAGGCTAAATTGTATTCCAAAATGAATGATGTAAAAAATGCCTCGGTGGAAATCATGAAGTTGGTGAAGAAATATCCTGAAAAAACAGATTATTTGGGTTTATTAGCTGAACTGTATTTGTCACATGATCAAGAGAAGAAAGGTCTTCAATTATTGAATAAAATCGTAAAAAATGATCCGGACAATGGTTTTGTACGACTTTATTTAGCTGATTATTATCGTACAAAAAATGATTCTTTAAATACGGAAAAATATATTCGTTCGGTCTTGTTGAATGATAAGGTTGAAAATGGATTGAAGGTTCAATATTTGCTGAAGTTATTAGTTAACCAAAACGATGCGAATATTTCTTTGGATCATATCTATTCTTATGTGCAAGTATTGTTAGAAAAATATCCTGAAGATATAGCCGTTAGGACTTTAAATGCTGATTTTTTGAAACGATATAATAGGCTGGAGGAATGTAAGGGTGAGCTGGAATTTCTTATTTCTAAGGAGAAAAATAATTATTTGGTTTGGGAAGAGTTGTTGATGTTATATAATCAATTGGAAGACACGACTGCTATGTATCGTGGTGGGTTGGAATGTCTGAAATATTTCCCGAATGAGCCGTTACCTTACGTGATGATCAGTTTGCCTTTACTGATTCGAAAAGATTTAGAGAGAGCAAAGGGATATTTGGAACAAGGACTAGCCTTGTCTCCGGATAATTCTCCTATTAAGGCTCAGTTTTTTGCCTATCTTGGTGAAGTATATTATAAGCAGAATAGTATTGAACAGGCTTTTGCTATGTTTGACAGTACTTTGTTGATAAATCCAGGTGATATAATGACATTAAATAATTACAGCTATTATCTTTCATTGCGAAATGAGCATTTGGATAAAGCTGAAAAAATGATTTCAACGGCATTGAGTGCTGATCCGAATAATTCGACTTTTTTGGATACTTACGCTTGGGTCTTGTTTAAAAGTAAAAATTATTCTTTGGCTAAATTTTATATGCGTTCAGCTATTGAGAACGTGAAGAACCCAAGTGGAGTTTTATATGAACACTATGGAGATATTTTATTCATGAACGGAGAAAAGGAGGAGGCTGTGAAAATGTGGCAGAAAGCATTGGAATTTAGAGATGAAGAATGTGGTGATTTAAAATATAAGATAGAGAATGGTTTATCGGTAGATCATGAGAAGTAGTTGTGTTTTATTATTGATTTTATTGTGTTTCGTGTCGTGTAGATCCGTGAAGGAGATTACGGAAAATCGCAGAGATTTACCGAATATTACCGAAGGAAAATTGTTTAAAAATATTATTTCTAACGAGTTAGATTATAATACTATATATGCGAAGAAAGTTGATTTATCTTTGAAGGATAACAAGAATTCCCATAGTCTTAAAGCTATTTTAAGAATACAAAGAGATAGTTTTATATGGGTTTCAGTTAGTGCTGCTTTGGGAGTTGATGTAGCCAGACTACTGTTAACTCCGGATAGCGTGAAATTTATCAGTCCTAGAGAGAAAAAATATTTTGTTTCGGATTACAGTTATTTCGCAGAACGTTTTGACGTGGGTTTGACATTTGATTGTTTTCAACGGATACTGACAAATCAATTTTTTGATTTTGAATCTTGTACCACAGAAGCTGTGCGAGGAAAGCGTTATAAATTTGATAAGTCGGGTAACGATTATGTATTGTATAGTTTAGAAGAAAAAGCATTGGGGAGAAAATTGAAGAAATTATACAAGAAAAGGAGAAAGAATAAAGAATTTTCTTTAGTGTTGCAGAAAATACATATTGATCCGGATTGTTTCAGACCTAATGCTGTTTCTATCGAGGATTTGGAAGAGGGTGTCGGAATGAGCGTGAAATACAAGAATATAAAGGATTTTAGTGGAAAATTGTTTCCCGGGAAAATAACTTTTAATGTATTTTCGGATAATGATAATTGGGAAGTTATATTGAATTTTGACCGGTTAGAATTTGACGTGGAAGTTTCACCTAATTTTAAAATACCTAGTAAGTATAAAAGAATGTATTAGCATGGATATTTGTCGTAACATATTGATCGTGATTTTCTTCTTTTCTTTCACTTTTTCTTATTCGCAGTCGATTGACGCTATTAAAAAGAAAAATGAAAAGACGGAAAGGGAAATTGCGTATTTGAATAAGTTACTGGAAAATGCCCGTAAAGATAAATCTTCTACTATACAGAAAGTATCGATCATCAACCAGAAAATCGATAAGGGAAAAGAGATGATTCAATCTCTTATGAACGAGGTGAATTACCTTGATGGTCAGATTAAAAAGAATGAGTCTGTTAAATACGGTTTGGAATCTGATAAACAACGGATGCTGGAATTCTACTCTAAGATGGTGTACGAGACTTGGAAAAAGAGAAATGAATCGGATAAATTGATCTACATATTTTCTTCTTCGAGTTTTGCTCAGGCTTATGCCCGGTATAAATATTTTGAACAGGTTCAGGACTATTCCAAGCGGCAGATTCAGTTAATTGAGCAGACAAACGATTCATTGACCGCTATTAATAGAGAATTGAGTAAATTGATAATTCTGAAAAGTGAAACACAGTCTAAAATTACTTCTCAAAATAATCAGTTGATCAGGGAACAAAATGAGGCGAACACGTATATAGCGGATTTGAAGAAAAAGGAAAAAGAACTTCTACGAAAGTTGAATATTGAGATTAAAAACAGAGAACGTTTTAAAAAAGAATTGGAGAAACTCATTGCTGCTCAGGCTAAAAAGTCGGGGAGTAAAAATTCTACATATAAATTAACACCAGAAGAGAAACTTATTTCCGACGATTTCGCTAAAAATAGAGGAAAGTTACCTTGGCCTGTTGAACAGGGATTTGTGTCGGAGAAATTCGGGGTGAATGTACACCCTGTTTTTAAGCAGGTGAAGTTAAATAATGCAGGAATTACTATTACGACATCCCGGAATGCTGATGTTAGAGCGGTATTTAAGGGTGTAGTGACGGAAATAATGTTTATCCCAGGAGATAATAACGTTGTGATTGTGCGGCATGGAAATTATCTGACGGTGTATTCGAACTTGGTGGAGATATTTATTAAGAAGGGGGATACCGTCAATGTGAAACAAAAAATTGGCAAGCTGGCTGTGAGTAGTGGTAATAACAGTACGTTAAATTTTCAAGTTTGGAGAGATAAAGACAATTTAGATCCACAATTATGGTTAACGCCTTGGTAGAGTAGGAGTATGTTTGAAAGATTAATAATATACTTTATTGGTGGTTGGTATTTAAAAATATTTTACTTACATTCGCTAGACGGTAAATAGTGAGAATACTGCTTTTTATAGCTGCGGAATATGAGTAAAATGGTGAGTAAAAAAGGCTTGGTTATGATTGCGATGATCGTTATTAATTATTTGAAAAAGCGATGGACAAATTAGAGTTTTCGATTGCCTCTGAAATTGGTAATATCGTTAAAGTTGAGAACTTTATCGATTATTTCTCGGATGTTTATAATGTCGAACCGGATGTGTTCGGCAAGATAAGTTTGTGTGTTATTGAAGCTGTTAATAATGCAATTCTTTATGGAAATAAACTGGATTCTTCAAAGCATGTTAAGTTTTCGGTTTACGAAGAAGAAAAGCGTTTATTCGTGGCCGTGAAAGACGAGGGTGAAGGTTTTGATTATTCTTATATCCCGGACCCTACTTTACCGGATAATATAGAAAAAGATGCAGGACGTGGTCTTTACCTGATGAAAACGCTTTCTGATGATTTGATTTTTGAAGACGGTGGATCAAAGGTGACCATGGTTTTCAATTTATAATATATAGATGAGCGAACTTCTTTTTTTTAGTGAGGAATGTGATATTCCTTCTTTTTTTAATGAAGAGAGAGTGAAACAATGGCTACAAGCTGTTGCTGATGATTATTCGTTTCAATTAGGAACGATCTCTTTTATTTTTTGTAATGATGATTATATCTTGGATGTAAACAGGAAATATTTGAATCATGATTATTACACCGACGTTATTACTTTTGACTACTCCGAGAGAAAAATATTGTCAGGTGATGTTTTTATCAGTCTTGATACAGTTCAATCCAATGCTTTAGAATTCAATACAACTTATGAAGATGAATTACATAGGGTACTTGTACACTCTGTACTTCATTTGATAGGTTTTAAAGATAAATCAGATGCTGACGCGAAAGAGATGCGTCAAAATGAAAATCATTGCTTAGAATTGCTTAAAACGATATAATTATGTCACAATTACTGCCCGTATATGATGTTATTGTAGTAGGGGCCGGACACGCTGGTTGTGAGGCAGCTTGTGCTGCAGCTAATTTAGGATCGAAGACGCTACTTATTACATTGGATATGAATAAGATAGCGCAAATGTCTTGTAATCCGGCTATGGGTGGTATTGCTAAAGGTCAGATTGTTAGAGAGATAGATGCTTTAGGTGGTGGATCTGGCATTGTAACAGATAAAAGTACAATCCAATTCCGTATGCTGAACCTATCTAAAGGACCTGCTATGTGGAGTCCGAGGGCTCAATGTGATCGAATGATTTTTTCTGCTGAATGGAGAGATAGGGTAGAGCATACCGATAATCTGGATTTGTGGCAGGATGATGTGATAGAACTTCTTTTGGATAAAGATCGAGTTACCGGGGTCAAAACTAGATTAGGGATTTCTTTTAGCTCCCGTCGTGTGATTTTGACTAATGGTACCTTTTTAAACGGTCTAATGCATATCGGACGAGTTAGCTTTCCCGGTGGTCGAATTTCAGAACCGGCTACTTATGGTTTATCCGATCAGTTGAAAGAATATGGTTTTGCAGTCGGGCGAATGAAAACGGGTACTCCGGTTCGTATAGATGGTCGAAGTATTGATTTTTCTAAATTAACCCGTCAGGATGGAGATAATGATTTCCATAAATTCTCTTTTCTGAGTTTCGCGTATACGAATTCACTTGAGAAGAGACTTTGTTATATTGCCTACACGAATAAAGTCGTACATGATATTTTGCGGGAAGGATTTGATGATAGTCCTTTATTTAATGGTACGATAAAAAGTATAGGTCCTCGTTATTGTCCGAGTATAGAAACTAAATTAGATACTTTTTCAGATCGAGATAGTCATCATTTGTTTTTGGAACCAGAAGGAGAGAAGACGACCGAATATTATCTGAATGGATTTTCTTCTTCTTTACCTTGGGATATTCAATTGCGTGCATTGAGAAATGTGGAGGGTTTTGAGAATGTAAAAATTTTTAGACCGGGTTATGCTATCGAGTATGATTTTTTCCAACCTACTCAATTATATCCGACTTTGGAAACAAAATTAATCAAGGGACTTTATTTTGCTGGACAAATAAACGGGACTACCGGATACGAGGAAGCAGCGGCTCAAGGATTAATGGCCGGAATAAATGCTCATCTTTCACTTCATGATAATAAAGATTTTGTATTGAATAGAGATCAGGCTTATATTGGAGTACTGATTGATGATTTAGTTACAAAAGGGGTAGATGAACCTTACCGTATGTTTACTTCTCGTGCGGAGTATAGAATTTTATTGAGACAGGATGATGCGGATGCCCGCTTGACTCGTTTAGGATATTCTCTAGGTCTTGTGAAAGAAGATCGTTTTGCCGTGTTTGAAGATAAAATTTTGAAACGTGATAGATTGATAGATTTTGTTACTAATTTTAGTATTTCACCTGATGAAATTAATCCGACTTTAGAAGTTTTGGGATCTTCACCTATTCGGCAGAAAATAAAATTGATTGATATTATTTCGAGACCGCAGGTAACTATTCCTAAAATTGTAGGTTCAATTCCTTCTTTGAAAGAATTTATTTTTGACAATAATTTGCGAGAAGAAATCATAGAGGCTGCCGAAGTTTTAATTAAATATTCGGGATATATCGAGAGAGAAAAATTAATAGCTGATAAATTGAATCGGTTAGAAAATTTAGTTATTGCGAATAAATTTAATTATATGGAGATAACTTCTCTTTCTTATGAAGCTCGTCAAAAATTGACAAAGATTAATCCGAAAACTATTGGACAGGCATCACGTATTACAGGAGTATCACCTTCTGACATCAATGTTTTATTGATTTTATTGGGAAGATAAAAGAAATGTTTCACGTGGAACGTTGAAAATAGTGCGAAGGGTACTATTGAATAAATTCGGGTAAAAAGGTATATTTGTAGGGTAAATATTACAAACAAAAACCGAGGTATAAAATGGAAATCATTGAAGGGAATTTAATTGATATAGAAAACAGGGAATTTTATCCTTGCGCTATATCTATATTTGAAGGAAAGATCATGAATATAGAAAGGAATTCTAATTCGTATGATCAATATATTTCGCCGGGATTTATAGATGCGCATGTCCATGTGGAAAGTTCCATGTTAATGCCTGTCGAGTTTTCTAAATTAGTAATTCCGAATGGAACAGTGGGTGTAATTGCCGATCCGCATGAAATTGCCAATGTTTTAGGGGTAGAAGGGGTGGAATTGATGATAAATAATGGAGAAAAGGCACCTTTAAAATTCTTTTGGGGTATTCCTTCATGTGTTCCTGCAACTCCATTCGACAAACCGGGATCCATTTTATCCATAAAAGACACGGATAAATTAGCAAAAACCGGAAAGTTTACAATGCTTTCTGAAGTCATGAACATTCCTGGCGTTATAAATAATGATCCGGATGTCATTGGAAAAATAGAAATAGCTAAGAAATACCGATTAAAAATAGATGGTCATGCACCGGAACTCGTGGGTGATCCATTGAGTTTATATATTGCTCATGGTATAGAAACCGATCATGAATCTTCGACCATAGAAGAGGCAGAAGAAAAAATTTCGAAAGGAATGCATATCATGATCAGGGAGGGAAGTGCTGCTAAAAACTATAATGCATTAAAATCATTGATTGCTACACGTACGGATAGCGTTATGTTTTGCACGGATGATTCACATGCTGACGACTTATTAAATGAAGGTCATATTAATAAAATTGTCAAAAAAGCATTGGCTGATGGCTTTGGTATTTTTGATATTTTGCAGATTGCGTGTCTTAATCCGGTACGTTTTTATAATCTAAATATAGGAACTTTGCATATCGGAGATAATGCGGATTTCATTATTTTTGATGATATAGAATCTTTGAATATACGTTCCACTTATATTCGTGGGGAGGTAGTCTATGGTGAAAACAGTTCTAAAAATAATCCGGTTTGTGATGTACCTTTATTAAATAAGTTTCATCATGATGAAATAAGTTTATCTGATCTTCATACTAATGTTTTTGGAGATGTTACCTGTATTCAAGTAAAATCTGATAGTCTTTTGACAGACCGTAAAATCTTTCATTTCGATGAAAAGATAGAAGGTTTTCAATCGGATTTAGATAAAGATGTTTTGAAAATAGTTTATTTAAATCGTTACTTTAACTCTAAACCGCAGATCGGTTTTATTTCGGGCGTCGGTTTAAAACGAGGAGCTTTTGCTTCTTCTATATCACATGACTCACATAATATTATTGCAGTGGGTTGTACCGATCAAGATTTAATGCTTGCAATAAATGAATTGATAAAAGAAAAAGGTGGTTTAGTAGTGAATGAAGAGAGCAAATTACACTCTTTATCTCTTCCTATTGGTGGTATTATAAGTGATAAAAGTGGGAGAGAAGTGGCAGATCGCTATATGAAATTGAATGAAATACTTTCAAAAATGGGAACACCTTTAAAATCTCCTTTCATGACACTTTCATTTATGTCATTAATTGTAATACCTACTTTAAAGATAGGAGAAAAAGGAATCTTTGATTTTGAGAAGTTTGATTTTGTAAAATAGTATATGGCAGAAGATGAATTTGGATTGAAAGAGAAAGTCAGTAAATTACCTACGACTCCGGGAGTGTATCAATTTTTTGATGCAAATGGAGTAATTATATATATAGGTAAGGCTAAGAATCTGAAAAACAGAGTTTCATCTTATTTTGTGAAGACAAATCAGACCTCTAAAACAATGGTTTTGGTCCGTAAAATACGGGATTTGAAGTACATTGTGGTTAATACAGAGGAAGATGCGCTATTACTAGAGAATAATTTGATCAAAAAATACAAACCCCGCTATAATATTCTGTTGAAAGATGATAAAACGTACCCTTGGATTTGTATTACAAAAGAGGCTTTTCCACGAGTTTTTACCACTCGGAAATTTATCCGGAACGGTTCAGAGTATTTTGGGCCTTATACTTCGGCTAAATATGCTAACACCTTGATTTCCTTGATAAAATCACTGTATAAATTGAGAACTTGTAATTTATCTCTCAATAAATCAGCTGTTTATAGTGGAAAGTATAAAGTATGCCTGGAATATCACATCGGAAATTGTATGGGGCCTTGCGTTGGGTACGTGCAGGAAGAGGAATATATGGAATATATTGCACAGATCCAGAATATTTTGAAAGGAAATATTTCTTCCGTGATCGATTTTATGACTCGAAAAATGAAGGAATATACTGTTTCTCTTCAATTCGAAAAGGCACAGGAAATGAAGGAGGCCATAGAAGCATTAAAAACTCATCAAACAAAATCCACGATAGTAAGTACCTCAATAAACGATATAGATGTATTTTCTTACTTGGAAGATGAAAAATATGCCTATGTGAATTACTTGAGAATTGTTCATGGAGCTGTGAATCAAGTGCATACTATTGAATTAGAGAAAAAATTGGATGAATCGAAAGAGTCTTTACTTTCTTTTGCCATTTTTGAGATCCGCCAATTGGTAAATAGTCGCTCTAGGGAGGTTCTAGTACCTTTCTACCCGGATGTATTGATGGAAGGAATTAACTATGCTATCCCGCAAAGAGGGGAGAAAAAACAACTATTGGAGTTATCTGAACGGAACGTGAAATTCTTTAAAATGGATCGGGAGAGGCAGCGGGGATTACGGCGGCAGGATAGTAAATTAGATCTACTAAATACGATAAAAAATGATCTGAAATTACCTCGATTACCTCATCGGATGGAATGTTTCGATAACTCTAATATACAAGGAACCAATCCTGTAGCCTCTTGTGTCGTTTTTATTGACGGTAAACCGGCAAAGCGGGAATACAGACGTTTCCACGTGAAAACTGTTATTGGGGCAAATGATTTCGCTTCGATGGAAGAGATATTGTACCGTCGCTATCACCGGGTACTTGAAGAGGGTGGGGAGTTGCCTGATTTGATTGTGGTAGATGGTGGAAAGGGGCAATTAAGTTCAGCCGTGGCCACATTACGTAAATTGGATTTGTTGGAAAGAGTACCTATCATTGGTTTGGCCAAGCAAATGGAAGAAATATATTATCCCGGAGATAAAGATCCTTATTTGTTAGCGAAAACTTCCGTGGCTTTAAAGACATTAATGCATATCCGGGACGAGGCTCACCGTTTTGGTATCACTTTTCATCGTAAATTACGAGAGAAAAAACAGACAATCAGTGTATTAAGTGAAATTAAAGGTATAGGTGAGAAAACAGAAGTATCTTTATTACAATATTTTAAATCTGTAAATGCTATAAAAGAGGCATCTCGTGAAGAGTTAGCAAAAGCCATAGGTCCGGCTAAAGGAAATATCGTGTATGATTATTTTCATTCTGCTGTTTCTTAATAATTTTATATCTTTGTGTGTATTTCAGTGTAATGGATGAAACTAATATTCTGCTAGAAAGATTAAAGGCTAATGATGAGGCGGCTTATCAGAGTTGTTTGAGACTTATTTCAAACAGTTACATCATTTTGCCGAGTGAATGGTGTTTGATTCTGAGGTTGTCAGTAAATATAGTTGCTTTTTCCCAAACAGCTAAAATCTCAGTTAATTTCACGGAAACTTCACTTTCAGAAGTTTTTGCAGAATTGGGAAAACAGGTTAAAATGGTTTTCTTGTACGACCATAAATTGGTTGAATCTAAAGGAAAAGTTTCTTTAAAGACAGACAATCAGAAATTAGAAAAGGTATTAAAAGAATGGATAATACTCTTGAGGCCGGATCGGTAGTTAAGGATTTTGAAATGCGTGATCGTGATGGTAATTTGGTGAAGCTTTCAGATTTTAAGGGAAAACTTGTTTATATGGATATTTGGGCAACATGGTGTGGGCCGTGTGTGGAAGAAATTCCTAATATGGAAAAATTATATCAACACTATAAAGATGATCCGCAGATTCTATTAGTGAGCGTATCAGTGGATAGTAAAAAGAACCTTTGGGAGAAAAAATTAGATGAAGACAAACCTCAATGGCCGCAATATATAGTTGATGGAGCTTTAAAGGATAAATTGTACAATGAATACATAATAACCGGAATTCCTCGTTTTATGATGTTTGATAGTGAGGGTAAAATCATAATAATCAATGCGATGATACCTTCTAACGGTAAACTGATTCCGTTTATAGAGGAACAATTGTCCAAACCGAAAGAGATTAAAGGCCCCGGTGGTATGAAAATGATTAAACTGAAGTAATCTAAGATTAATATAAACTGTTACCCCTTGAGAGTATATAAACTTTTAAGGGGTTTACTCGTTCATAATATCTGTTTGACGGTCGATAGAGGCTTGGTGGATAGCTTTGAACACACGTTCCACGAGTTCTTCACTCAAATTATTCTTGCGGGCCTCTTCAAGAACACGGGTTAGGATTTTTTCCCAGCGATCCGGTTGGAGAATGGTGATATTGTTTTGTTTTTTATACATCCCGATCTCTTCAATAATTTTCATCCGGTTGGTAAGGACTTCCATGATCGTGTTATCCAGTGTATCTATTTTTTCCCGGAGTTCTTCGATGATTAAGGTACTATTTGAGTTGTTAGGATGTTCTTCCCGGATTATCAGATGGGATAGAATTTGATTTAATTGATCGGGAGTAATTTGTTGAAAAGCATCACTTAATGCGCAATCCGGATTCACGTGAGACTCGATGATTAACCCGTCGAATCTCAGGTCCATTGCTTTCTGGGATATTTCCTGAATATATTCCCTATGGCCGCTGATGTGGCTAGGATCACAGAAAAACGGTAGATTCTTGATGTGTCGCTTTAATTCAATCGGTATTTGCCATTGAGGCATATTACGATAGCGAGTACTGTTATAGGACGAGAATCCACGATGAATAGCTCCTAATTTTGTAATACCACACAAATAGAGGCGTTCAAAAGCACCGATCCATAGTTCTATGTCAGGGTTTACCGGATTCTTGACGAGAACTGGAATATCAACTCCTTTTAAAGATTCGGCGATTTCTTGGACGGCAAACGGGTTTGCCGTGGAACGGGCACCAATCCATACCATATCCATCCCGTATTTCAGAGCGACTTCCACGTGATGGGCATTAGCAACTTCCGTGGAAATTTTCATTCCCAGTTCCTTTTGGATATTTTGTAGCCAAGGCAATCCTTTTACTCCGACTCCTTCAAAACAATTCGGACGGGTTCTAGGTTTCCATATTCCGGCTCGTAAAACTTCTATTCCATTGTTTTTCAGTTTAGTTGCCGTGTTAAAAAGTTGCTCTTCACTCTCAGCACTGCAAGGACCCGCAATCATTAACGGACGTTCTTGGCGGGTGAACAGATTCCATTCGGAATAAGATTGTATTTCTAATGGTTTGGTCATTTTAACTACAAAATTAGAATTCAAAGATATTCTTTTCTTTTCTAAAAATGGAGCTATCCCTTTACTTTTTGGATAGCTCCCGGAGGATGGTGTGTTTTAACAAAATGTTCCGTGTTTAAAATTGAATTTAGATTCTTTTTTAGTGGAAGTTTTCTTACTTGATCCTTTTGAAAGGGATACATGGTTTTGTGTGTTCTTGTTGCCTTTCTGAAGATTTGATTTTTGTGTTTTCATGATAGTTTTTTATAGATTTAAATTAAAAAACCCGGCTGGGATTAGCCGGGTTGAATGAATATAATATGTGTTACTTACATTTTTACAGGTAATACAAGGTCATCCCAGCTGTTGTTGAGGTAATAATAATAGTAGTAATAATAACGACCTGTATGTGAAAAAATAGTATTCATGTCTATAGTTTTAAATAAAAAAGGCCCCGAAATTCGGGGCCTGTATATTTTATATGATGACAATATTCCCCCTTTACTTTTCCGGAAAGTAATAATAGAAATAGTAATATGAGGTATACATCGTGTTCATTTTCTTTTCATTGTTTGAGACAAATATAGGTATTCTGAAATATAAAACAAATAAGTAAGCAGAAAAGTTAGGAGAAAAAGTCTAACTTTGTGTGGATTAATTTGAAAAGGAAAAATGATGACTAACGAGGAGAAAAAATTATACTTGCTGGATGCTTATGCGTTGATTTACCGTTCATATTACGCATTTATCAATAATCCCCGGATTACGACGACGGGAATAAATACATCGGCCACTTTCGGTTTTTTTAATTTTTTACTAGAATTGCTTGAATTGGAAAAACCTACTCATCTGGCAGTAGTTTTTGACCCGGAAGGTCCTACTTTCCGTCATGAAATGTACCCGCCCTACAAGGCCCAGCGTCCCCCGATGCCGGAGGACCTGAGAAAGTCGGTGCCTTATATTAAAAGTATTATTGAAGGATTAGGTATTAAATCAATTGTTGTCAGCGGGTTTGAGGCGGACGACGTGATCGGTACGCTGGCCAAACGGGGAGAGAAAGAAGGGTTTCAGGTATATATGATCACGCCGGATAAAGATTACGCCCAGTTGGTTAGCGAACGAGTGTTCATGTATAAACCGGGACGTGCCGGAAATAAGTCTGAAGTGTGGGGTATTCCGGAAGTATTGGATCATTTCGGGATCGAGCGGGTGGAACAGGTAATCGATATTCTTGGTTTGATGGGTGATACGGCGGATAACGTACCGGGATGTGATGGTGTCGGACCGAAAAGTGCTGCCACATTGATTTATAAATATGGAAGTATAGAAGGGGTATATCAACATATAGATGAACTGAAAGGTAAGCAAAAAGAGCGCTTGTTGTGTTGCCAAGATACAGTCTTTTTATCAAAGGAATTGGTGACAATCAACACAGAAGTACCCATGGAAGTAAATGCTGAAGATTTGGCATTGGGCGAGATTCAAGATGATGTGTTAAAGCCGATCTTCAATGAATTGGAGCTTTTCTCTCTGGCAAAGAGAGTGTTCATGATAGAACACGAGGAAAATTTGGTAGAGACCATTCACCCGGAAGAAGTCGATTACCGGGAAATCACTACCGTGGCGGAACGGGATGAATTACTTCAGAAGTTGAGAGAGGCTCCTGAATACGTGCTGAACGTGATCTTTGGAGATGGCACGATTTACAACTCTTACCCGGACTATCTCTGTTTCTCAACAGCCGTTAATACTGCTTGTTACCTGCGATTACCTTCAGCGAAAGATAAGGCAGAGGACGTGATTCGTTTATTTAAACCTATTCTTGAAGATCAGAACAAAGTTTTGATCTCGAATGACGTGAAGGACGATATTATTTGGTTAAGGAGAGCCGGGGTAGAGATTCTAAATAAAATATTTGATGTCAAGATTGCACACTACGTTCTACAACCGGACAGTTCTCACGAACTGGAACGTGTTGCTTTGGAAATGCTGAATTATCGCTTGATAAAAGGAGATAATACCGAGAGTCCTCAATTATCCCTATTTCCTGATGAAGGAGCCAAGAAAGACAAGGATTTTGCGGAACGTACGGATATATTATTCCGCTTGAAAGGAAAGTTGGAAGAGGCTTTACAGGAAGTCGGGCTTTATAAGTTGTATGAAGAAATTGAAATGCCCTTGGTATCTGTTTTGGCCGATATGGAGTACGAGGGTGTGTCTATCGATAAGGTGGCGTTGGATGAGCTATCCGAGGATTTGAAAATAAGAATCGCTGAGACAGAGAAAATTATATATGAAATGGCCGGTAAAGAATTCAATATTAGTTCTCCCAAGCAGTTGGGCGAGATATTATTCGACCAGATGAATATTGATTCCGGCAACAAGAAAACCAAAACAGGCCAACACAGTACATCCGAACAGGTATTATCAAAATTGGAAGATGCACATCCAATTGTAGGACATATACTTAATTACCGGGGATTAAAGAAATTATTGACCACGTATGCGGAGGCTTTACCCACGTATATTGATCCGGCAACCGGAAAGATTCACACGCATTTTAACCAAGCGGAGGCGGCAACCGGAAGATTGAGTAGCTTGAATCCGAACTTGCAAAATATACCTATCCGGACAGCCGAAGGTCGGAACATTCGGAAAGCTTTTATCACGGGTGATCCGGATTACGGGTTCTTCTCAGCCGACTATTCGCAGGTAGAGTTGAGGTTGATGGCACATTTGAGCGGTACGCCGGAGTTGATCAATGCTTTCCTGAAAGGGGAAGACGTCCATGCAGCAACGGCATCTAAAATTTATCACGTGCCTTTAGAAGAGGTGACCCCGGAGATGAGACGACGGGCGAAAACGGCTAATTTCGGGATTATTTACGGTATTTCGGCTTGGGGATTGGCGGAACGGCTGAAAATTTCCCGGAAAGAGGGTAAGGAACTGATTGAAGGTTATTTTGCCCTTTATCCCGGAGTGAAACGTTACATGGAAGAATCCGTGGAGAAAGCCCGGAAAAAAGGGTACGTGGAGACGATCATGGGCCGCCGTCGTTATTTGAGAGATATAAATTCCCGGAATGCGGTTGTACGGGGTGTTGCCGAGCGAAACGCGGTGAACGCTCCTATCCAAGGATCAGCAGCCGATATTATTAAGAAAGCGATGATATGTATTCATCAGAAATTAAAAGAACGGGGGTTGCGTTCCAAGATGATTTTGCAGGTGCATGACGAGTTGAACTTCAAATGTCATCACGAGGAAATCGAGGAATTGAAGAATCTCGTGGTGGATTGTATGGAGCACGTCGTGAGTCTGGCAGTACCTTTGACTGTGGGCACGGGCTACGGGAAAAGCTGGTACGAGGCACATTAATGTTAGAATATAAAGATGTTGTTGGGAATGTTGGACGAGCAAATAGATTCAGTTATAACGGATAGTATCGTGCCGGAGTCGGATTCTGTAGTGTTTCCGATCTCTTTGTTGAGAGAATCTGTCTCTTGGAAACCTTTCTTACCTTTTGACACGTTGACGAATCAGGTGGAATTGGTGGAAGGAATTCCTTTGAGCGGGGAGAAGATGAATATTGAATTTATTTCCAGTATTCTGATTTATACGGTTGTGTATCTCGTTTTTATCGCTTTGTTGCGCCTGCGGGGAAGAGGTTTCCTCACGACGGTGTATACCTATTTTTTCAACCGGAAAAGAGGGGCCAACTTACAATCGGAAGGCGGAATTCCGAACTACTTCTTCGTTTTCTTGTCGGTTAGCCTTTCTTTCTCAATCTTGTCCATGTTGATGGCTTTTTTAATCGATCCTCCCTTTGTATTCTTTAATGCCTTAATCTATTTTCTAATCATTTTTGGTTACTACTTTTTAGTCTTGGGACTTGTGCGGCTTTTCGGGTGGGCATTTAATAGAAGGCATTGTGCATCGGAGATCATCTTGAATTTGCGCACAAGCGCGATCGTGTTGGGATTATCCATATCCCCGTTCGTGTTGGCCTTGTTTTACGTGCAAACTTCGGCAATAAATATGTTATTATATGTCATTTTAGGGCTTGGTATCATTATTCTGGTTTTCAGATTTATAAGATTGATTAAAATATTATATGGATATAGAGTTTCAATTTTGTATATGATTTTGTACCTTTGTGGGCTTGAAATATTGCCGATTCTTGTCTTGTACAAGCTATTGGGATAAGTTAGAGAAGTTAGTGTAATTTTAAAACAGAAAAAGTTGAAAATAAAGAAGATACTAGTTTCGCAGCCAAAGCCGACAACCGAGAAATCTCCGTATTTTGATTTGGCAGAAGAATTTGGATTGAAATTAGAATTCAAATCATTTATAAAGGTAGAAGGTGTCACGGCAAAAGAATTTCGTCAGGAAAGGATAAATATTCTTGATTTTACCGGGATCGTTTTTACCAGTCGTACGGCTATTGACCATTTCTTCCGGATCTGTACCGAAATGAGGGTAACCGTGCCCGACACGATGAAGTATTTCTGTATATCAGAGGCTATTGCTTTCTATCTTCAGAAATATATCGTGTACCGTAAGAGAAAGATTTTCTATGGGGACAAGAAAGTCGAGGATATGACGAAAATTCTGTTAAAGCACAAGACCGAAAACTTTTTGGTTCCGGTTTCCGACGTGCATAAAGAAAATATCCCTGCTTTGATGGATGAACTACACCTGAAGTACACGAAATCCGTATTCTATAAAACCGTGTCCAGTGATGTAGCCTCTGAAATTCCGGATTTGAAAGAGTATGATATCTTGGCATTCTACACTCCGGCTGGTATCAAGTCATTGTTCCACAACTACCCGAATTTTGAACAGGGTTCGACAATTATTGCGGCCTTCGGGGAGGCGACAGCCGAGGCGGTAGAGGAGGCTGGGTTGAGGCTTGATATAAAAGCCCCCACGGAAAAAGCCCCTTCGATGACCATGGCATTGGAACAGTTCATCAAGGCTTACAACAAAGAAAATAAATCAAAATAGGAAAATGGACATCAAACGATGTCCATTTTTTGTATGTTTGCACTCGTATATGGATGAAATGATAAAATACACGTTTTGCAAGGAAGAACGGTTATGCCGGAAGGGGGGATTCGAGGAACTTTTATCCTCGGGGTATAGTTTCGTGTCTTATCCGTTACGAGTGGTAATCCGGTTATACCCGAGAGGAGAGAAAGATTTCCCGGCCCGGATAGCAGTGAGTGTTTCTAAGAGGCGTTTCAAGCGAGCCGTGAAACGTAACCGGGTAAAACGTTTGATTCGGGAGACCTATCGTCTGAATAAAAATATATTGTACTCTTATATCCCGGAGGATAAAACGATGGATATATTGTTCATATATTTGCATGACGAAATTTTTGAATATGGTAAAATCGAAAAAGCGATAACCGGTGCTATTAAAAAAATTAGGAGCTATATTGAAAAAGATGGTAGTGGGGATATTGCTGATACCCATTAAATTTTATCAGTTATGTATTTCCCCCTGGACTCCTCCGAGTTGCCGCTATACCCCGACCTGTTCACAATATGCGGTGGAGGCGTTACGGAAACATGGTCCGGTAAAAGGATTATACCTTGCGATAAAACGGATATGTTCCTGTCATCCATGGGGAGGTTCGGGCTACGATCCGGTACCGTGAAATTTGTTATTTTGTTGGATATATACTATTTTCGCTAGATTGTTATTAAAGTAAGATTATGAGAAAAAATACACGTGTAATTATCTTCATTTCGGGAGTCTTGTTACTGGCTTTCGGGATGCTTGGCTTGAAGGAAGACGATAAAAGATTCCAAATTAGTAAGGGATTGGATATTTTTGCCACGCTTTTTCGGGACGTGAATCTTTTTTACGTGGATGATGTGCAACCGGAGAAAATGGTGCAGGACGGGATTGACGCCATGTTGAAGAAACTGGATCCCTACACGGTTTATTACCCGGAAACTAAGTTGGATGAGTTCAAGATGATGACAACGGGAGAATACGCCGGGATCGGTTCCGTGATCGGCATGAAGGATGATTACGTGGTGATTCGCGAACCCTATAAGGGATCTCCTTCTTACAAGGCTGGATTACTTCCGGGTGATTTGATTCTGGCAGTTGACGGGGAAAATATGAAGGGAAAGAATGTCGAGTACGTGAGTTCCCGTCTGAAAGGGCAACCCGGTAAAGAGGTGGTGCTTAAACTGCAACGTGTCGGGGAAGAAAAGCCTTTGGAGAAACGGGTTCTTCGGGAAGTCGTACAGGTCCCTAGTGTACCTTACTATGGAATGTTGAATAACGAGATTGGGTATATCTATTTTACCGGATTCACTGATAAGGCTGCAGATGACGTGAGAAGTGCGATCATGGATTTGAAAAACCGCGGAGCGCAGTCCCTTGTTCTTGATCTTCGCGGTAACGGGGGAGGATTGCTGGATCAGGCAGTGGAGATTGCCAATTTCTTCCTGCCGAAAGGTTCCTTGATTGTAAGCACGAAAGGAAAGATGAAACAATGGGATAAAGAATATCGCACGACGAGAAATCCCTTGTTACCGGATATGAAACTGGCCGTGTTAATCGATCGGGCTTCAGCTTCCGCATCAGAGATCCTTTCCGGTTCTTTACAGGATTACGATCGGGCAGTTGTAATCGGCGAACGTTCATTCGGTAAGGGGTTGGTGCAGACAACCCGTGATCTGGTCTATAACACGAAATTAAAGGTAACCACGGCGAAATATTATATCCCTAGCGGACGCTGTATTCAAGCAGTAGATTATTCTCACCGTAATCCGGATGGTAGCGTGGGTACGATTCCCGATTCTTTAATGAAACCCTTTAAAACGAAAGCCGGGAGAACGGTGTACGACGGCGGTGGTATCACTCCGGATGTGAAGATTGAGCCGGAGAAATATGCTAAAGTAACTCAGGAACTGGTGTTACAGGATATGATTTTTGATTTTGTCAATGAATACGCGGCAACTCATCCCACGATTGCAGCTCCTTCTGAATTTGTTTTGTCGGATGAATTGTTCAACGAGTTCAAGGAATACTTGAAAAAACGTGAATTTGAATACGAGACAGCTTCCCAGCTTGTTTTGGAAAGATTGGTAAAGGCAACTCAAGACGAGAAATACTATGATCAGGTGTCCAGCCAGGTAGAGCAATTGAAGAAGAGTCTCGGACACTCTATTGATCGGGATTTGGATGTTTTCAAGAAAGAGATTTCCGATATATTGTCCGACCAGTTAATGGAACGGTATTACATGCAAGAGGGTGTGATAGAGTATCATATTCGTAATGACAAGGATATAGCCAAGGCGCTGGAGGTTTTATCGAACAACGAAGAGTATCAAAAAATATTGAAGTAGTACGAAAAAATAGATAGTAGTTTTTTGAAATCCCAAAAAACTACTATCTTTGCACCGCAATAAAACAATTGCCCTATTGTGTAATGGTAGCACTACAGATTCTGGTTCTGTCTGTCTGGGTTCGAATCCTAGTGGGGCAACAACATGAAGAAAACCCTTATAGTTGGAAAACTGTGAGGGTTTGTTTTTTGAATGAAATTTGTTGATTAGCAGTGCTGTTACTCCTCTTTTCTATTTTGTCTGAATGATTTGTGATATTAGGATTAAGGGATAATTTGAGGCATAAGAGGTATCATTTTAGGTATCATTTCCCCGCTTTGCTAATAAATTTAGGTATCATGTTAATGTATTTATTGTTAGTGTTTTACGAGTAGATATTATGATAATGAACGAGTGTGTCTCATTTTTCTTATGTATGTTTGGAAGGAATAAGTGAGGATTATACTTGTTTGTGCTAAGGTTTATTCTGAATTTGTAATTAATAGATAATGACTAACGGATGACTACCGAATATAAGATTTTCATTACATTTTATAAATACTTTATGAACCTTATTATATATAAGGTTCATATAAGGTTACTATAAGGTATCTATAAGGTTCATGATGGTAGTGATCAAGTATTGTTCAATTGATGACAATGTAATTAGAACTGAATTTCTTATCATTTAGCTGTTAATTTTCACATAGTTACGGTCCTGTTATGTTTGAAGTTTCTCTTTTTTTGAAGAAACTATTTTTTACTTTTTGGATTTCACCATCACGTTTCTGAATTCTAGGGGTGAAATGCCGGCCCATCTTTTGAAAAACTTACTGAAGGAGGCTTGATCTGAGAAATGTAACTCGGTGGCGATTTGTTGGATGGAAAATTCGGATAAGGCGAGAAGGTTACGGGCCTCGCTGTACAACATTTCGCAAATGAAATTATTCACGGTGCGACCGGTTTGTGCTTTGATGATAGAAGTCAAGTATTGGGGCGTGATATTCATTTGCCGGGCATAAAAAGGAACGGAATGTTCCGTTTTGTAATGGAGCATGAGTAACGAGATAAACTTCCGTAATATATTGGCGTGTCGGGTTTGCGGGACTCTTTCAGTAACTTCATTTATTCCTTTGTTATCCAATATATTGTCTATTTCCAGATAATAGCGGGTTAGGGCGTTCTGGATCATTTCCAACTGATAGGAATGCTCCGTCCGGAAAAGTTGAATCCGGAGGTCTTCCATGGTGGAGGCTAGTAGGTGTTTCTCTTCCTCAGAAATTTGCACGATCGGGTAGTGGTACATATTCATCCCGTGGGTAATTCGGTGTTGGATGTTGAGAATGGGTAGGCGATCGATGAAATTCTTACAGGAACAGAGGCATAGGCATTGAAAATCACGGCTTACTTGACGAAAATTTGTGAGGTGCAGTGGGGACAGGATGCACAATGAATGAGCGTCAATTGGGTATTCCACGCTATCGACCAAAAGCGTGGCTCTTCCCGATAGCACCAGCATATAGGAAAAGGCATTCAGGTAAACGGATTTATTTCCGAACAGGAGAAATTTAGGGCCGATGTCAGAGGTGAACACGGTGATCTCCCCCTTGTAGGATTCACCTTTTTTGAAGGTCTCGATTTCTTGGATGTTGACAATATTGTAAGACTCCATGCTGAAGGGTTATCTTATGATGATGGAGCGAAGTTTGTGTAATGTTTTTTGTGTCATGATTTTTTGGTTCAGAAAGCTTACCAGATAACCCGTTATACAGGCCGCGATGATGGAACCTTCCCGTACACCTTCTACACGTTGGCTCAAGATGAGGGAAAGGATGACGGCAGACGTGACTAGGGTAACGTCGAAGTACACTTTGAATTTTCCAAATTCTTTGTTACAACTGCGTGAGGCATATTTCACGAATCCCTCGGCACTCATCATGGCAACATGAGGTTTTATTTCGAGGACAACACCGATGGATTGAACGAGGCAACCAAAAAGTAGTAAGGCGATGGCCATCCCGTAATTCGAGGGGTGTAAATCATTTGTCAAAAACATATTCAGATCGATAAATGCCGAAAATATGAAGGAAAAGGGTAATTGGAGTAAAATTTCAATGATATCCCGTTTGCTTTTATTGTTCCGGATTAGCCAGAATTGTCCGATAATCAATAGCATATTGATGATGAACGTGCAGGTACCCAAGGATAAAGAGCTGTTCAAGCTCAATACGTAGTTTATGCTGGAAATAGGAGTGGTGCCTAGTGCAGAACGGATGATTAATACGATCCCCGCGGCTAGAAAATATAATCCGATAACGAATATCAAATACTTTTTTAAAAGTTCCTTCATAGTTAATTTTCCCTTTGTAAAAAACGCACGAAGATACTGTTTTTCGATGAAAATAGGAATAATTGCGGGTAGGTAGTTTCAAATAAAACAAATTCTCTCGGTTTTCGAACATCCGATTGTTGTGGCTTTTTTAGGAATTTTGCAGCGTCTTAAAGAAAGAGAAAGCAAGATGAATAGGAAGAAAATTGTGACAGGACTATTATGTATGGCCGGTCTGTTACCGGTTTGTGCGCAACAAAGAGTTTTGAGCGTGGATGAAATGTTTCGTTTGGCCGACACGAATAGTCGGAGTATCCGCTCGCATCGCTTGGCTGTTGATGAAACAAAACAGGGGATAAAAACGGCTAAGAGTGATAAACTGCCTTCTATCGAGGCAAATTTATCGTTCAGTTATATCGGAAACGGTTGGATGACGGATCGGGATTTTTCTGACGGGCAGAAGGCCTCTATGCCACATTACGGGAATAATTTCGCGATTAAAGCGACACAGGTGGTATATGCCGGGGGAGCTATCAACCGTAGTATTCAGTTGAGCGAGTTGCAACAACAGGTGGCGGAACTGGAATTACAGGATAACCGCCAGGAGGTGCGGTTTCTGTTGGTGGGATATTACTTGGAACTTTACCAGTTGTATAACCAACAAGAGGTCTACGAGAAAAATATTGAGCAAACCCGCTTGTTGGTGAAAGAGATTCAAGCTGCCTTTCAACAGGGGACTGCCTTGAAAAGTGATATTACTCGTTATGAACTTCAATTGCAGAATCTGGAGTTGGGATTGACGAGTACCCGGAACCGGATTAAAATTTTGAACCGTCAGTTGACCACGATGATCGGTCTGGCCCCGGAGACGGTTATTTTGCCCGATACGACCGTGTTGGCAAGGAATATCGAGAGGTGGGATGAGTTGTCTTGGCAGGGAATGAAAAATGAATCTCCACGTTTGAAATTGGCAGATTTGGGGGTAGAGATGAGTAAGAAACAACAGGATTTGGTACGTGCCGGGCGTAGGCCGAATATCGGACTCGTGGCCGCGAATAATTTTGACGGACCGATATTGATTGAGGTACCACCGATTGATAAGAATTTTAATTATTGGTATGTCGGGATCGGTATCTCTTACAAGTTTGACGCTCTTTTCAAGAATAATAAGAAGTTGAAACAAGCCCGGATTGCTACCCGGAAGGCGGAAGAGGATCGGTTACTGGCGGATGAACAGGTCTCTAACGGGATTCATGCCGCGTGGGTTGAACTGGACGAGGCTTATTCCCGGTTACGTACACGGGAGAAGAGCGTGCAACTGGCTCACGAAAATTATGATGTGGTGCATTACCGTTACCTGAACGGGTTGTCTTTGGTGACGGATATGCTGGATGCCAGTAATATTCAGTTGAGTAGCGAGTTAGAGTTGACTAATGCCCGGATCGGTATTCTGTATCAGTATTATTTGTTGAAGAGAACAATCGGTAGTTTATAATTATTTTAATTGATATTTCAGTTATGAGTACAAATAGAAAGAAATTGATTCCTAACGTGGTTTTAATCCTTGTTATTGTTGTCGGTATTTGTTGGGTAGCCAGTCGTTTTATTCATTTGGGACGGGTGGAATACACGAATAATGCCCAGGTGAAACAACATATTACCCCGATAAATACCCGCGTGCAGGGGTTTATCAAGAAGATATATTTCGAAGAGTATCAGCGTGTGCGTAAAGGTGATACGCTGGTGGTGATTGAGGATGCCGAGTATTGCCTGCGGCTGGCACAGGCGGAGGCGGATTACCGGAACGCGCTGGTCGGGATGGATGCGATGCACACGACGGTTCATGCGGCACAGAGTAATGTTCTGGTGACGGATGCCGGGATCGAGGAAGTACGGGTGAGATTGGCGAACGCGGAGAAAGACTACGAGCGTTACAAGGAGTTGTTGAAACAGGAGGCGGTTACCGTGCAACAGTTTGATCAGGTGAAGACGGAGTTCGAGGCGACAAAGGCTCGCTACGAGCAAATCCTTCGCCAGAGACAGGCGGTTTCACTGGTGAAACAGGAGCAGACGCAGCGTTTGGAACAGAACGAGGCGAATATCAAGCTTGCCGAGGCTGCATTGAATTTGGCTCGACTGAATCTTTCGTACACGGTGATTCTGGCCACGACCGATGGGGTGACCGGGCGCAAGAATATACACGAGGGGGAACTCGTGCAACCGGGGCAGACGATGGTTAATCTCGTGGATGTGACCGAGAAATGGGTGATCGCGAATTACAAGGAGACACAGACAACGCGCATGGAGGAAGGGCAGATGGTGGAGATCGAGGTGGATGCTATTCCGGGAGTAAGGTTTGAGGGGCGTGTCGCGTCAATTTCGGAGGCCACGGGAGCTTCTTTTGCACTGATCCCGCAGGATAATTCTGCCGGAAATTTCGTGAAGGTGGAACAACGTATCCCGGTTCGTATTGAATTCACGGGGACGAATAGACCGGAGGATATGAACCGCTTGCGTGCCGGGATGAACGTGGAATGTAAGGTTAATTACTAGAGAAGATGTCAGCACCGAATATACCGACACGCATCATGATGTTCCGGGATTTTGTCCCGGATCGGGTACGTGTGTTTCTTTGTTTGTTTTTTGCCGTGACCTTTCAATTTAGTGGGGGAATTTATTTGGCATCCGTTTCGCAGATGGTTGGGTCTCTGGCGTTGATGCAGGAGGATATTATGATGGCCGGTTATGCCTCGTTCGTGGGGACAACGGTTGTTTTCCCTATTCTTTTTCGCTTGAAGTTTCGTTTCACTTCCCGGTCGATTTTCTTGATGGTCTGCCCGGCGTTGATTGTTTGTAACTTGATCACGATGAGTACGGGGAGTCTCCCGGTGCTGGTCGGGGTTTGCTTTATTGCCGGGATGTTTCGTATGTGGGGGACGTTTGAGTGTTTGTCGAACGTGCAGCTCAGTATCACGCCGACTCGTAATTTTGCGGTGTTCTTTCCGGTCGTGTATCTTATCGTGTTGGGAAGTATCCAGTTGTCGGGGTTGGCGACTGTTTATTTAGGTTATTGGGCTGACTGGCGATATATGCATGGGTTGATTATTGGGTTGTTGCTTGTCGTTTGGTTGTGTGCGGCTCTGTTTACCCGCCATTTCCGGTTTATGAAGGCGTTGCCGTTGTACGGGATAGATTGGTTGGGTGGTATTTTGTGGGCGATCTTTCTTTTGGCATTGGCTTTCGTTTTTGAGTACGGTAAGTTTTATGATTGGTTGTATTCTCCTTATATCCGTTCGGGGATCGTGGTGGCAGTCGTGGCGTTGTTGTTGAATATTAACCGGATGCACACGTTGCGACATCCTTATATCACGAAGGAGGCGCTGGGGTATCGGAATATGGGGGCGATATTGCTTGCCTTTTTGGTGCTGTGTTGTTTGCAGACGACACCGACGATCCTGCAAAATATATTTACCGGGAGTATTTTGAAATATGACGTGTTGAATTCGGTGTCTCTGAACTGGTGGAACTTGTTGGGAATCGTTTTGGGAGCTTTGGCAGTTTATTACTGGCACGCCCGCTTGCATGGGGGCTACAAAAGGGCCGTGTTTACCGGGTTCGCACTGATCGTGATATACCAGTGTTTCATGTATTTTCTGGTCGATCCGCAGATGAATATTGAATGGCTTTACCTGCCGACGTTGTTAAGAGGGGCGGGGTACGTGATGATTTATATATCGTTGACGGTTTATATCTCAGGATTCGTGCCGTTCCAGCACTTCTTTCAAGTGTTGTCTTTGCTGGGGTTCGTGCGGACAGGGTTCGGTTCGGCATTCGGAAGTGCGATTTATGGGCGGGTGATGCAACACGTTCTGCCGGGGAACTATCAGTTGTTGGCTGCCGATCTGGATGCGGTGAATCCTGTTGCCGCTCATATCCCGACGGGACAGCTCTATGGCGAGACGATGAGGCAGGTGATGCTGGTCAGCGTGAAGGAACTATATGGCTGGACATGTATTATCGGGATTTTCTTTTTGCTGATGCTTTTGAGTTACAGGTATCTGAACCGGAACACGGTGGGACGTTTACCCGGAATGAGGCAGATTAAGCGAGTTATGAAACGGGATGTCTGTTATTAGTTGGCTGTGATTTAGGGAATGTGGTCAGATTGATTGCAATTTATAATGACGATTTGCGGGAAATAATTTTGTTTCTTGTGCAATGTTGCTACTTTTGCAAGCATGGAGGAGACGATTACATATTCCAATAAAGTAATAAAAGAAAAAGAGTTTTTTGAGTCTTATTTTTCTTTATTCCTCCAATTTGCCTTAAAATATATTCCTGATGAAGAGACTTGCAAAGATATTGTTCAGGAGGCATTTATTAAATATTGGAGGCAAGAAAATAATTTTAATGATGAGATTGCTTTAAAAACATATTTGTATAAAAGTATTCGTAATGGTTGTCTGAATCGATTACGCCATGAAAATGTGCGTAAAAAGTATTTTGAATCCTTACCGGATGATTGGGAATTAGAAGATTATTTCATGGAGAACGTGATAAAGGAAGAGGTAGCGAACATTGTACTCCAAGAAATTAATAAGCTTTCAGAGACTAGTCGAAAAATTTTATTTAAGGCATTAGATGGCTATTCAAATGAAGAGATTGCAGAGGAATTAGGGGTATCTGTTAACACGGTCAAAACGCACAAAGCGAGAAGTTATATTATGCTGCGTCAGAACTTGGGGCATTTGCGGGTTTTGTTATTCCTGTTATTCTAATTAGTGAATAAATCTTTTTTCCGGTATTTTCCAAAAAAAATGTAAGTAGGTGTCATTCCTATTTCGTCGAGAAGTGTTTTATAGATGAAATAAAGCATGAAAAGATGGAAATGAATGTGCAAAAATGGGTTCGTTTAGCCCGGGGGATAGGTAAAGGTTTATTGAATGGAGAGGGTAAACAGATGGATGATGAGGTCTCGGAATGGGCGAAGGAGTCTGATCGGGGAAAAAGGATTCTGGACGAGTTGAAGGATCTTGACTTTTACGTGGAGAAGGAGGCTAAAAAGAGGGAAATAGAAAAATGTTATAGTTGGGAAGAATTCATGACGTGGCGGAGACGTTACGAGCGTCGTCGCAAGCTTTTGGTTGTACGTTGTGTCGCTGCAGTTGCAATCTTGTTTTTGGTGAGTACGTGCGTGTGGTTCGTGAATAGAGGGGGAGAAGAATCTCAATTTATGTTCCCGTCAGAGATAAAACCGGGGAGTTTGAGGGCATCCTTGATATTGAATGATGGGCAGGAAATTATGTTGGATAAGCGATTATCCTTGATGGAGTCGGATAGTTCTGTTGTTTTGAGCAACGAGAAAGGGGAATTGTCTTACCGGAATGTGCGGGAAAGGGCCGGGGAATCGAGTGTAAATACATTACGGGTTCCTTGTGGCGGAGAGTATCAATTGATGTTAGCGGATGGGACTCGTGTGCGGGTGAATTCCGAATCGGAACTCGTTTTTCCAACTTGTTTTAATTCAGATAGGCGAGAGGTGTTTTTAAAAGGAGAGGCCTATTTCCAAGTTGCACCTGATTCCGATAAGCCTTTTTACGTGCGGGTTAATGACTATATCGTGAAAGTTACAGGAACATCTTTTAACGTGACTTCTTATACGGATGATCCATGTACGATGACCACACTGGTGGAAGGGAAAGTTTCTGTTTATGGCAATGATTCCACGTGGAATTGTGATTTGACACCGGGACATATGTTGAAATTTGATAAAGGGACGGCACGGGTGACCTCGGAGGAGTGTGATCCGAGAATTTATACCTCGTGGATTGATGGAGAATTCAAGTTCCGGGATATGAGGCTGGAGGATATTATGAAGAAATTAAATCGATGGTATGATTTTGAGGTTGCGTATGAAGAGGAGGAACTAAAAGATTTACGTTTTAGCGGGGCGGCTGAGAAATACAATCCGGTAGAATTTCTTTTAAAAATGATAGAGGAGGTTACGAAGGTTCGTTTTGATATAGAAGGGAAACGGATTATGGTTAAAAATAATTAGAACAGGGAATCATCACTTCCCTGTTCTGTAAAAATAATTTCATAACAGCAGTGTTTGCCGCATCTTCTGTTATGGGGTATTATTAATGTTAATAACAAATGTATGGAGAAAAATTGTGAATTAAAAATTCGAGGGCACTTATATGGCGTGTTCTTGTTTATTTTGCTTTTCGTCTCGGGTATTTGCGGGAATAACGTGTATTCTCAAGAAAAGAGACTTACGATTGAGATGAAAGAGGCTACTTTGGGAGAGATTCTGGAGAAAATTTGCCAATTGCAAAATGTCGAGTTCGTGTACAACACGGATATTGTTGACGTGAAGGAAAAGATGTCCGTGTCGATGCACAACAGTACGTTAAAGGAGGTGTTGGATGTGGTCTTGGGGAAGAAGTATTCGTTTAATATTCAGGGACGTTACATTATGGTGCGTAAAAAGGATCAGAAAGGCAATGAAGAGACGCCTGTTTACGTGGAGTTGAAGGGGAAGGTGAAGGATGAACAGGGAAATCCGTTACCCGGAGTATCGATTGTCGTGAAGGGAACGAACATAGGCGTGGCGACGGATGTTAACGGGGAATTTAAGTTAGTTGTACTTAAATCTATCGCTCCCGTGCTTAAGTTTTCCTTTATCGGGATGCAGCCTGTCGAGATGGAATGGACAAAAGAGAAGAAAGAGGTGATCTTATCTGAGGATGTTGCGATGATGGAAGAGGTAACTGTCACGACCGGTTATCAGACAATAGAAAAGAAAAGGATGACGGGAGCGGTGGATGTGGTTACGGCGAAAGAGATTGAGAATAAGGGATATGCTTCTGTGGGTGATGTACTCCGGGGTGCGATGGCAGGGGTATCTACTCGAAATGTTTCCGGAAAACCGGGGACTTTACCTGAAATTCGGATTCGGGGGTTAAATTCTCTCTACGGGTCGATGGAGCCGATGTGGATTGTGGACGGGGCTCCTTTCTACGGGAGTTTAAATGATATAGAACCGGAAGATATTGAAAGTATAACTGTTTTGAAAGATGCGGCAGCAACAGCTATATACGGTTCTCAGGCGGCGAATGGAGTCATTGTGATTAAACGAAAGAGAGGGCAGGAGGGTAGTATATCCATACGGGTTGCGGCAAACTTTTCAATAGATGCAGCCCCAAAGAATAAGTTGGATTTGATGAATTCTGAGGAAAAAATTGCTTTTGAACGGAGTATATATGAGGATTTCCCGAATCAGACTTCCGGGGGACGGGTGATGACTTTGTTAAGAAATGCGGATGTCGGTAAGATTACTCGAAGTGAGGCCGAGGCTGAAATTGAGCGTTTGAGTAAAATCAACACGGATTGGTTTGATGTTATTTTTAAAACAGCTTTTTCTCAGAATCATTCTATCGCTCTTTCCGGGGGAACGGAAAAGAGTCAGTACTATGCTACATTGAATTACCGGAAGACGAATGGTATCGTGCCGACAAATGTGTATGAAAATTGGGGAGGTTCCTTACGTTTGTCCCAAAAGTTTAATTCTTGGTTGCAAATTAATTTTGATGTCTCGTCAACAATTCGAAAAGATGAAGATTCGGAGATGTCGGTAAACCCGTTGCGTTATGCAACTTACGCTAATCCTTACGAGCGGCTTTATGATGAGGAGGGAAATTTGGAGTATGACCGTTCCTATACATCGGAGTTGAGTTCATTGAAAGACGGTTACAAGTATGATTTTAATATTTTGGATGAGATGAAACGGAATAAGTCCACAAAGAAATCTCTTGATAACAATATTTCTTTGGAGTTAAATTTCCAGATATTGAAAAATCTAAAATTTTCTACTAGAGGTTCTGTTTTTAATAATGCTCATGAGACCCGTACTACTTGGGATCCAGGATCATATACAGCTAAATTGAATAATTGGTTGACGGGTGTTTACACGGAGTTACCTGATGAATTGAATCGTGGTGCGTTGGCGGAGGGTAATAGCCGATCATCGGGATGGACTTGGCGCAATAATTTAGAGTTTCGTCAGGCGTTTAAAGAAAAGCATTTTTTGAGTATTTATGTTGGTCATGAGGTTTCCGAGTATAAATCTAATAGTAATTATGTGAGATATCCCGAGTATGACCCGGAAAAGGGATTAATGGGGGTACCGGATATAGATGGGGTTGAGGATGTGAAGAAGAAAATTCTGAATTTGTTGGATGGATTATCGGAATCTCGAAATCGAAGTGTTTCATTTTTTGTTTCAGGGTCATATAGTTTTTTAGATCGATATGTTGTTGCCGGAAGTATTCGTATGGATGGTGCTGATATTATCGGTACGGCCAATCGTTTTTCCCCGTTGTGGAATGCCAGTTTTAAATACAACGTGTACGAGGAAGGATTTATGAAAAAGATTTCCTGGTTGGATGAATTGGCCTTTCGGTTATCGTATGGTTACACGGGGAGCATTGATAAAAATGCTTTGCCGTTTGGTGTGATGACTTTTATGTCGACAGACGAGTATTTTGGTTATGATATTCCGACTTATATTCAACCAAAGAATCCGTCCGTGAAGTGGCAGAAAAAGGAAGACCGGAGTGTGGGTGTTGATTTCGCGTTACTGAATCGTCGAATCCGGGGAACGGTGAATTATTATAATAACGTGACACGTAATTTGCTGGACACGAAAAATTTGCCTATTTCCGTGGGAGTAAGTAGTATAAAATATAATAGTTCGTCGGTTAGGAATTACGGTTGGGAATTTTCCATGAATTCTCAGGTTCTTCGTACGAGGGAATTATTTTGGAAGGTGGACTTTAATGTAGGGATGAACAAGAGTAAGGTGATAAAAACGTACTATAAAGATATTTCAGAGGTTCCTAAAGGATACGATAAAACAACGCCTGTTGAGGGGGCTTCGACAAATGCATGGTTTGGGTATCGTTTCGCAGGCATTGACCCACGTACAGGTCATACGTTGGCATTTGTAGATAATAGTGAACGGGATAAACCTGTTGGTTATCAACGTGAAGATGGGCGATGGGTTTTAGATATGGATGATGTTGTTAATAAAGATCGGGAAAGTATAAAAGAGAACCTGGGAAATAGTTACCCGACTGTCAATGGAGGATTTCGGACAAATCTAGCTTGGAAGAATTTTACTTTTGACGCGAATTTTACTTTTATGCTTGGGCATAAAATTACGGCAGCCTATTATGCAACATCTGCGGGTGGAATGGTTTCTTCTGCTAGTCAGAACGTGTTGAGAAAAGAGACTACTCGCTGGCGGAAGCCGGGAGATATTACGGATATTCCGGTTTATTCTGCTGGAGGAGAATTTTCATCTCTTTATAGTGAGTGGTACGATCTGAAATTGGAAAGTGGTGATTTTTTGAAATGTACAAGTATCTCGCTTGGTTATCGGGTACCTTCAAAGATTTGTCAGAAATTTTCACTCACGTCACTACGGGTGAATTTTAATGTTCGGGATGTGTTTACCATATCCGGTTATTCTGGCTTGGACCCGGAGAATTTTGGGGGATTTAGTTACCCTAATTCCAAAAAGTATATGATTTCTTTGAATATAGGAATTTAATGAGAATGAATTATGAAAAGAGGTTGGATTATAATGTGCATACTGGTATTCGGTATTGTGGGATGTAAGGATTTTTTGAATCTCGTACCGAAGAATAAAAGGGTTGTGGCGAATTTGGAAGACGTAAAGACGGAATTGTTGACTTATTTGGCCGCGATAACGTATTCAACAGGAGGTCTTTCTCCTTCTTATGGAGGATCTGTTTTCCGTTTTCCCTTGTATAATGATGTGGCAACCCAGTTATGCCTGTACGAGGATGATATGAATATGTCTTATTATTCGGATCATTCCAGTATCGAGGAGAAGGCCATGAACGTGTACACGGAATGTATTGATTGGAAAGGTGTTTCGCTTGCAAGTGTTTTGTGGGAAAAGTGTTACGGGGCAATTGGTTTTTTGAATGTTATTCTTGACGATTTAGAAAAAGCCGGAGGATATACTCAAGCCGAGTATGAAACGATCACGGGTGAGGTTAAAACAATACGTGCTTATTATATATTCAAGTTGTTGCAATTCTTTGCTCCTTATAATAGTGATAAGCTAGGAATTCCGTTGAATTTGGATTCGGAAAATGTTATTCCCGGAGGGCGGTTGTCCCAGCGAGAGGTTTATAGAATTGTGATTCGTGAATTGGAAGATGTCTTGGAGTATGAAACTATAAGAGAGAAATGGAATATTTTTTATTATCCGGGGATTGTGAAAGCTATTTTAGCACAAGTGTATATGTTTAAGGCTGGTTCTGCAGCTGCGGAAGAGAGTGACTGGGCAAATGCCGAGAAATATTCCGGAGAGTTAATAGCAGGTTATGAGCCTGAAAATCGGGAAGATATTCTTTTTAATATGTTTTCCGGGACAGTCCGAGAATATCAAGTGGGAGGAGCTAATTATCAACTCCGGATGACCTATCGAATATCATGTGGTTTTGGTGATATTTTTTCCGGTATTTGGGCAGAGGGAAAAGCCCAGCGAGTTTCTAACGAGTTACTTGATATGTATGACGAGGAAGATATACGTCGGGAGGCTTGGTTTAAGACGGAGGAAGAAGAAGGCCGGACGATACATTACATCAATAAACCGGGATATACGAGATCAATTAATGAGGTTACAGTTCTTTTCCGTACGGCTGAGATGTATTTGATTAATGCGGAGGCCAAGTGTCGGCAAAATCGGGTTGCGGAGGCTAAGGATATGTTGGAAACCTTTAAAAGGGCAAGAATTATCGGTTTTGAGAATTATTCAGGAGAGGATGTGTTAGGTGAGATTCTGAACGAAAGACGAAAGGAGTTTTGTTATGAGGCTGGAACTCGTTGGGTGGACATGAAGAGGTTGGGAATCGGAACCAGTAGGGTCGGAATGAGTAAAGAGGGAGAAGGTACGGAAGTTTATAAATTGAAATCAGATGATTATCGTTATGCTTTGCCTATTCCGAACGGGGTAGAGCTGGATTACAATAATAAAATAGAACAGAATCCCGGTTGGGGAAATTTGAACTGATAAAGAGGTTGTATATGAATAGAATATTATCATTTTTTGTATTGTTCGTTTTGTTTGTCTCGTGTGATCATGATGACAAATTTTACGAGAATCCGGTTTCGTTAAGTGATATAAAATTATTATCGATTCGGGCGGATCATAAGATGTTACTTCCGGATGGAAAGGCGAAGATGTGTTTTTATATTACAGCCTTCGGGATAAAGGAGTTACCGGATTATTGGGCTCAGTATAAGGGCGTGGATAACGATACAATCATGTATGATCCCCGTGTGGTTTGTGATACTTTCAAAATTCCGGAAGATGTTATTCCGGCAGGAGCTTTGAAATTGTATGATGAAAGCGGGAATGAAATTCCGGATGCCGTTTATTCAACGACAGATGCAACGGAGAGAACGGTTTATTTCTATGCTAAATCGGGAGAACTGGAAAGTGAAAAGATCGCTATTCGAATCCGGGAGCTACCGAAACAGGAGTATGAGGAATTAGTGTTTCCCGTGATATTTCATGTTCTTAATCCTACGGAGCAGGTGGGAGTGCCTTCGTTCAAGATAACGGAAAAGGTGGTGAAGAAGAATCTTGATCGACTAAATGATGTGTTTGGCCGCATGGTGACAACGGATCCTAATGGTGCGGATGCGAAGATTAAATTTGTTGCTGCTAAGTACGATGTTTCCGGGGTAAAACTTGCCGAGGAAGGAATCCATAATTGGGAGATCAGTGCCTCGGAAACTTTTGAGGATATTGATGATTATGAGAATTATGTATTGAAAAATAAATTGAATTTAATATATGATTACCGGTATTATTTGAATATCTGGTTAATTAATTATCCTCAAGGGTCCAATTCTTCCGTGAAGGCTCCGACGGTGATATTAGCAGGAGAAGAAATTCCGGGTTTGAATGCTAATGAATGGCCTTTGGACCAATTCCCGGAAAAACCTCGTGATGTTGGTTTCTTTATTAATATGTCGGCTTTCTTTAATCCGATGAATTCAACGGATTTTTTTGAGATCTCGAATTCGATGGCTCAATTTTTCGGGTTGTTATCTACTCAAGCCTCCGAAAGCGAAGGGGTTAGTAATATCGTTGATGGAGATACTGACTACTGTACTGATACGTATTATTATTGGAATGATAATTCATCTGTTCTAAAGAATACGAGTAAGGAGGAAGATTCCGTGGATGAGAATACAGAATATTTTACTTCCTATAATGTGATGGATCGGTATAGCTGGAAAAATTCGATTACGGTGGATCAAGTAGCCAGAATTCGGGAACATATAGAAAAGTGTCCTTCCCGGTGGATGTATAAATCGAAGTATGCCTTGACAGGACTTCAAGAAGATTGGGATGCAATAAATTAGATTAATGTTTAAAATGAAATGATGATGAAAAGATTTTTGTTATTAATAATCGGGGTACTCGTGTTGTATAGTGCCACGTTTGCACAGGCAAAGAAAATGAGGTTGACAGTTAATTTGCAAAATGCCTTATTAACAGGGAAAGTGGAGGTGAAGGGGAATCATTTGAAAGAAGAGATCGTGGTGGGAGAGGATAAAATGGGGATGATGGAGATCGCATTGGAAGAAGGAGAATATGTTAGTTTAACAATAGGATATGCTAGGAACTTACTTTATCTGGAACCGGGGAAAGATTTAACTCTTGTTTTGGTTCCGAATAAAGATGGGTCTTTTCACCTTAAGAAGAATAGTTTTAATTATCAAGGAGATGTGGAGAATGTAAAAATCAATAAATACTTGAACGAGAACGATCTGAAGTTTTTAGAGCGCATTGATTTTACGTTAGGAGAGAACGAGTTTTTGAAGAAACTATCCGAGTTGAATAAAGAGAATACCGAGTTGATTAAAAAGCAGAAATTTGCCAAAGAGTTTGAGAAGATAGAGTTGTTTCGGGTTAAATATCAGTTGTATACCCCATTAGTTAGTTATCCTATTCAGCATTTTTGGAAAAATGGTAGTGAATGGACAGGGTTGGAGCAATATGAGGAGACGCCTCAAGTGAAAGCTTATATCCCGAAATTTTTTATTGATAATGAACAAGTTTGGAAAATTTCTTCTTACCGGGATTACGTGAAAGGTGGTATTGGTATTCTTGGTGTATCGGAGTTCATGGGGAATGATAGGTATAAGGGAACATTAGAACAGTTAAACTTTTTGACGGAACATTTTAAGACTCCGGTTATTTTGAAAGATATTACTCAAAGTTTGGTGATGCAATATGTTGAAGTAACGGAAGGTAGGCCACTTCGTGACATAGAATCTTTTTACAAACGTAACGTGAAGAAAGAAGTCTATCAACAGGAATTGGCGCAAGCGCAGAAAATGTGGGCAAAATATTCGGAAGGGACTCAAATAATGTCATCTGATCATAAATATATGGATATTGATGGGAAGATGGTCGCTTTGGAGGATTTGAGAGGGAAATACGTTTACATTGATGTTTGGGCAACTTGGTGTGGTCCGTGTAAGGCAGAATTACCTTATTTGAAAAAACTAGAGAAAAAGTTTAAAGGAAAGAATATCTATTTCGTGAGTATATCTATTGATGCTAATAAAGCAGCATGGATTAAAATGGTGCAAGAAGATCAGTTGGGAGGTATTCAATTACATGGGGGAAATAAAGCTCAAATTGCGAAAGACTATGATATTAGGGCCATTCCTCGTTTTATCCTGTTGGATAAAGAGGGGAAGGTGATAAGTAAAGAAATGACACGTCCTTCTGATCCTGTGACGGAAGAGACGTTAGATGCATTGGAGGGTATTTAAAACTGGAATTATGAAGATTAAAGTTTATCAATATTTTGCATGGTTTTGTCTGGGACTTTGTACGGCCTGTTATTCTGGGATGCCGGAGTACGAGGGGAAAGTCGGACAAGGCAAAGAGGTGACTTTTCGAATCTCTCGGTTCGATGAGACATTCTCTAGAGCTACGGCTACCAATTTTGAGGTAGGGGATTCTATCGGGATTTATGCGGTGAAACATGATGCTACGGGCGGTAATTCATTTCCCGCTTTATTCGGCAATCAAGCTCATAATGCCAAATGGGTGAAGACGGATGAGGGATGGCAACCCTCATCTTTGTGGGATAAAATTGTTTATCCGCAAGATGGGGCGAAACTGGATTTTTATGCTTATTACCCGTATTCCCGTGATGCGATAGATCCGGAAGCGATTGCTATGGGTGTGAAACCGGATCAAAGAACTGTTGGGGGGAGAAATGGTTCGGATTGGATGGTTGCCACGAATACGATAGGGGTGAACGAGGGTGAGGTGGAGTTGCTTTTTCGCCACGTGATGGCTGCTGTGGAAGTTGAAATTCGGGGAGGTGACGTGATTATGCCGAATGAAAAATTGGAAGTGCAAATGACCGAGGTGTGTTTGACAAATTCACACCATCTAGGCACGGGAATGTTTGTTGCTGAAAATGGGACAGGGACGATTGATATGTGGCGCTTGGAGAATGCGACGGATATGGATTCTTTTACATATAGGGCATTGTTACCAGCACAGACTTTAGGGAAGGGAATTCCCGTGTTCAGGTGCTTGCAGGATGGAAAAATATACATATACCGGGGGGAAGAGATTATTTTGGAACGAGGGAATCGTACACGTTTTGTGTTTACATTGAAAAGTGGAAGTGAATTATAAATAAATAGTTATGAGAAAGATATTGTTAATAGTTATTGGAGTTATTGGGATGTTTCTGACAGCTTGCGATGATGATAAGGAGGTGTCATTATCTGACATCCCAATACGTTTATCCGGAAAGATTCTCGGGATGGATGAAGGGGAGGTGTTGACTCGTTTCCGAGGGGGTGCCGGAGTGGGAGTTTATATTGTAGATGCAAGTGAGAGGCAAACCGGGGATTTGCTTGGTGCCCGTGTAAGTAACAAGAAGTTTATGCAAAGTGCTGATGGTTTGGTTGGTGATCCGCTTGTTTGCTGGAACCGGGAGACCGGAATAGAGTTTGCAGCTTATTATCCTTATTTGCCGGAGAATGGAATGCTTTCGGAGACTTGTTTATTTCAGGTAGCAGAACGACAGGATTCTTTGCAGAACGGGCTTTCTGCCTATGGTGAAAGTGATTTTTTATGGGCAAGAGGTTATGCTGATTTTCAGACAGAACCGATTGCATTAGAATTTAGACATCTGATGAGTAAGGTTATTATTTACTTGAAGAGTGATGCGATGATTCCGGGTGATATGATTGGAGGAGAGGTGAGAATTCTTGGTAGCGTGATAAATGCAAAGATTGATTTGAATGAAGGAACGGTGATTGCGGAGGGAGGAACAGGACAAGTCGTGGCGGCAGATGAAGTCATGAAGAAAGATGGTTTTGAGATAGCCGTAAAAGCAATAATTGTACCTCAGACTTTGAAGAAAGGGGTAAAATGGTTGGATATAAAAACTTTGGGAGGTTATTCTTATTTTAGTGAATTGCCGGAAGATATTGTTTTTCAGCCGGGAAAGCAGATGACGTTGAGTGTAAGTATTGAAAGCGGCGAATGTCATGTAACTGTTGAGGAAATCGAGGATTGGACTGAAACGGAGACTCCGATTGTGGGGGAGGTCGTGGAAGATTTACCAACATTTAAATTGTATGATTTTTATAATTTGAATGGAGTCCAAGGATTAGTTATTGCCGTGGATGAAACGGGTAAGCATGGGGTATTGATTTCGTTGGATGAAGAACGAACCCAATGGTGTACAGAACCGTCATTGATGGCGCAGGCTTATTCGGAAGATGATGCCCAAGAGAATTTGAACGAGGTTCTGAATGTAGATCCGACTTTAGAGAAGTTCCCGGCGATGAAGTGGTGCGTGGATAAAAATAAAGATGGTATTTCCGGGTGGTATATGCCGGCGTTGAATGAGTTGAAGGACTTTTGGAATATATTGTGTACGAACACGGATTTGATAAATGATAAGATTGTGGCAACAGGTGTGACGGGTGCTACCGAGATTAAAACAAATTGGTGGGATACTGATGGTTATTTTTCTTCTTCTTTATCGTTAAGTGACAAGGTTCGTAGTATAAGTTTTTCGATGTTTGGAGATGGAATTAGTGTAGCTTTATTGTCTCAAGATGACTCCAGTCATGTACGGGCATTCTATAAATTTTAATTTATTGAATAAGTAGAGAGAGTTCCCCAAAGGTGTTTGCTTTTGGGGAATTTTTATGCTCATTTCTTAAATTATCCTTTATCTTTGTCATGATGTGTTCAGAGAATAATTAATAACGTCAGTATATGGCAGATGATTGCGTGATCCGGGTGACCGGTCTGAAAAAGAGTTTTCCCAAGGGGAAAGAGGTTTTACACGTGTTGAAGGGTATCAATATGGAGATTCGGCCGGGAGAGGTGATTGGTTACCTTGGGAGTAACGGGGCGGGGAAGTCCACGACCGTGAAGATTATGTGCGGGTTACTGGAGGATTTTGAGGGGAAGGTAGACGTGTTGGGGTATGATGTCCGGGAAAATGATATAGAGGTGAAGAAAAGAATCGGGTATATTCCGGAGAATGCCGTGATGTACGAGCATTTGACCCCGATGGAATACTTGGAGTTTATCGGGACCATGTACGGGTTGGAGCGGAAGGAGGTGGCCCGGAAAGCTGATGAATTGCTTTCATTGTTTGAAATGAGGGAGAACAAGGATGAGAGAATGGTGAATTTTTCGAAGGGAATGAAACAGAAGGTGCATATTATTTCGGGGTTGTTGCATAATCCGGAAGTGATTTTTATGGATGAACCTTTGAATGGGCTGGACGCTAACGCGGTGATTATCGTGAAGGAGGTCATTGCACGTTTGGCAAAAGAGGGGAAAACGATCTTTTATTGTTCACATCTGATGGATGTGGTGGAGAAAATAGCCAGTCGGGTGATTTTGATTAACGAAGGTACGATTATCGCTAACGGTTCGGTGCGGGAGTTGATGAAAGAGGCAGGAACGAGTTCTTTGGAGGGATTGTTCACGAAATTAGTAGGGGGCACGGGACAGTCGGAGAAGGCGGAACAGATTGTAAACGCTTTTGAAAACAGGGAGTCATGATTAAGGTGGTGACACAAATTCTGCGGCTCTTTCAAGGGGTGTTTACCCGTATGGGCGTTGATTTCGACCGAATGTTGGCTATCGTGACGGTAAAGTTGACAGTGGACAACCGGATTGACCGGAGTGGAAGGAAAAAGAAAAATACATCGAACGGGTTGATGCGACAGGGTATTTTACTCGGAATCTGTGGCCCGATTTTTTTCTTACCGGGGATAGCGTCAGGAGCTTTCGAGGTGTCGCTTTTGTTATTTCAGTCGTACCTGTTCCTGATGTTGTTAATGAGTTTTATGATGGAGTATTCCCGAATTCTTTTTGACGGGAATGATAATCATATTTTGCAGCGTTTGCCCGTGAATTCTAAAACGATACTGGTTGCCCGTTTGGTGTCGATGTTGGTGTATATGTTTTTTCTTTCCGGTTGTATGTCGGTGATCCCGATGGTGATAATCGGTTGTTGGAAAGGTGTGATATCCGGGGCTTTTTTCATTATTTCAGTGTTGCTGAACACGATATTCACGTTACTTTTTGCTAATGCTATCTATCTTGGGGTGATGCGTTTTATTTCCGTGGAAAAGTTTCAACGGGTGATGAGCTATGCACAGGTGGTGTTGATTGCCGGGGTGGCTTTGAGTTATCAGTTGGTAGGGCAGATTACACGGAGTGTACAGTTGGATATGTTTCACCCGGGAACTTGGATGTATTTTACGCCACCTTGTTATTTTATGTCCTTGACGGTAATGGGGAAACAACCGACAGGGCCCGTGTTGTTATTGGCTTTGATCGGGGGTGGGCTTGTTGTCGTACTTGGTTATATCACGGTGGCTTATCTTGCACCCTATTTTTCGGAGAAGGCGGGGGCGTTGAATTCGTACACGCCCGAGAGCAAAAAACGTAAAGGTGGAAAGGAGGGATGGCTTTACGGTTTAGCTCGGGTATTTGCTTGGAGTCCGATGCAAGTGACTGGGTTTGTCTTGGGATGGCGTATGACCCGTGATAATTTGAGGTTCAGACAAGGTGTTTTGCCCATGATGATTTACACGATGTTCTTGGCCGTTTTCTTTTTATACCAGGGACGGCAGGAAGAAGCTGGCGGCATTGCTTATTATATGCCTCTTTACATGATGGCAATGATTAGTATCGGGATCCAGATGAATATGTCGATCACGGATAAGGGAAATTTACTTTGGCTTTATCGCTCTAAACCATTGGTGCGTCCGGGGGCTTTGATTCTTGGGAGTTTTAAGGCTCTGTTTGTGAAGTATTATCTTCCGGCTTACGTGTTGCTTTGCGGGATTTTTATCGTGATGCTGGACTGGGTGATTCTTCCGGACCTGTTGTTTATTCTGGTTGTGAGTACGTTGGTAAGTTACATTTATCTTTGGTTTTCCGGAATGCTTTTTCCCTTTTCGAAAGAAAAAAGTTCTATGGATTCCGGGCGAAATATGTTGCGGGTTATTGTTCTAATGTTAATGCTGGTTCTTGTCGGGGGGACACATACACTAGCCATGCGGTTGTCGTGGTTTGGTATTTGGGGTGCGATTGTGGTAATCTCCTTCCTTGTTTTCTTGATGGAATTCGTGATATGTCGTGTTTCTTGGCGGAAGGTGATTTCTAACTATTAATACTTTTTTGTTTTGTAGAACGGTGGCTGGATGCTTTTGTCATGATTAATGTCAATGCCCCGTCTCCCGTGATGTTGCAGGCTGTTCCGAAACTATCCTGTAAAGCGAATATGGTTAGTAGAAGGGCTGTTCCGGCCTCATCGAATCCGAGAACGGAGATCACGATTCCCAGCGAGGCAATCACGGTTCCACCGGGAACTCCCGGAGCCCCGATGGCGAAGATGCCGAGTAGGATGATGAACAGGATCATGACGGTTAATGACGGGAGCGAGCCGTAAAGCATGAGTGATACGGTCATCACGAAGAAGACTTCCGTTAGGATGGAGCCGCATAAATGGATATTCGAGAATAGGGGAACGGCGAAATCAATAACATCGTCTTTTAATACCGGGCTTTTCTTGGCACATTTCAACGCGACAGCCAGCGTGGCGGCCGATGACATCGTGCCGACGGCTGTGAGGTAGGCGGGGCCGTAGTACTTCAATACCTGCCAAGGATTCTTTTTCGAGATGGCCCCGGCAAGGACGTACAGGAAAGAAAGCCACACGAACTGGGAGATGATGACAATAACCATAACCCCAAGGAACACGGGGAGTTGTTTCGTGATGGCACCCTCGTAACTTAATGCGCAGAAATTGGCCGCGATGAAGAAGGGGAGGATGGGTATAAGAATGCGGTTGATGAGTAACAACACCATCTTTTGGAAATTGTCCAGTAGGTTTTCGAACACTTCCGATTTGGTCCACACGGTGGCCAGACCGATCATGATGGCCAGTACGAGGGCGGTCATCACGCTGACAACAGGGGGTATATCAAGGCGGAAGATTAATTCCGGTAATTGTCGTAAGGTTTCTTTCACGGGTTCGATGGAGAGGTGTGGGATCAGGGTGTACCCGGAGACCATGGCAAAGAAGGCCGCACCAATGGAGGAAAGATAAGCGATAATGAGAGCCAGAGACAACATTTTGGAGGCGTTATCTTTCATCTTGGCGATCGAGTAGGAAACAAATCCTAAAATAATAAGTGGAACCATGAAGAAGATCAGTTGTCCGAGGATGTATTTCACGGTAACGACAAAGTTCATGAAGCCCTCGTTAGCGACGAATCCGAGAAGAATCCCGATAATGACGGCGATGATTAATTTGAATATGGTACTGGAAAATAATTTCTTCATGTTTCTTTTTTTCGTTTATATCGTCGTGAAGAGCCGTTTAGTTACAGGGAAAATGGTTATTTCCCAATAGAAACCGTAAAAATGGTTATTTTTACGGTAATTTGTATACAATTCATACTGGTTGAATATCATACCTTTACATCATAAGATCAGAAGTAATGGATATGAAATTTAAAATTGAAATAGTATGAGTATAAAGACAATTGTAGTAACAGGAATGTTGTTCCTTGCCGGAACAATCGTGAGCGGCCAAACAAGTACAAATCAAGTAAAAGAGAAGAATATGGAAAAGTTAGAATTAGTGAAAGAATGGGATAAGGTATTTCCACAGAGCAACAAGGTTGTTCACGAGAAAGTGACATTCCGTAATCGTTACGGTATCACGCTTGTTGCGGATATGTATATACCGAAAAATGCCAAGGGAAAGTTGGCTGCCATTGCGGTGAGCGGTCCTTTCGGGGCTGTTAAGGAACAATCGTCCGGGCTTTATGCGCAAACGCTGGCGGAACGTGGTTTTTTGACGATCGCTTTCGATCCTTCTTACACGGGTGAAAGTGGAGGTCAGCCCCGGTATGTGGCCTCGCCGGACATTAACACGGAAGACTTCTGTGCTGCCGTTGATTTTCTTTCGACTCTCGATGATGTTGACCCTGAACGTATTGGAATTTTAGGTATTTGCGGGTGGGGTGGTATGGCTCTTAACGCTGCCGCCATGGATACGCGTATTAAAGCTACGGTTACTTCCACGATGTATGACATGAGCCGTGTGAATGCCAACGGGTATTTTGATGCGATGGATGCCGACCAACGGTATGAGCTTCGTCGGCAACTCAATGCCCAGCGTACACTTGATGCCAAGAATGGCACGTATGAACTAGCCGGGGGAGTGGTCGATCCATTACCGGATGATGCCCCGCAATTCGTGAAGGATTATTACGCTTACTACAAAACGCCGCGTGGTTACCACAAACGTTCACTTAATTCCAATAATGGCTGGAATAAGACATCGTCACTTTCATTTATCAATATGCCCTTGTTGGCTTACAGCGATGAAATACGGAATGCCGTGCTTATGATTCATGGTGAAAAGGCTCATTCTCGCTATTTTAGTGAAGATGCATTCAAAAAATTGAAAGGTGACAACAAGGAACTTTTGATTATTCCCGGGGCAAGCCACGTGGATTTGTACGATAATCAGGCAAATGTTATTCCTTTTGACAAGATAGAATCTTTTTTTCGTGAATATTTGAAATAAGAGTCCAGTATGAAAATATTTTTTAGTATGATACTTGTATTACTAACGTGTGTTTCGATGGCAAATACGGAGAATCCTAGAGTTTCAAACGAAACGGTACGTGATAGTAGTAAGACCCTCATCGTGTATTTCTCGTATTCTCATGGAAACACGAAAAGTATTGCCGAGAAATTGCAGAAAGTTCTCGGGGCGGACATCGTGAGGCTTGAGCCTGTAACGCCGTACTCGCATGATTACAAAAAAGTGGAAAAGCAAGGTCAAGAGGAGGTAGAGCAACAATTCAAGCCTAAACTCAAGGCTTTAGGCTTGAATTTGAAAAATTATGACCGCATTATTATAGGTACGCCCACTTGGTGGTATAAGATGGCTCCTGTTGTGTTGTCATTCATGTCTTCTGCAGATTTCGATGGAAAGAAAGTGATTCCTTTTTCGACTCATGCGGGGTGGCCGGGAAGTGTAATCAAGGATATGACTGAACTTGCCGAGAATAAAGGGGCAACAGTGGAGAATGGTCATGCTTTTTTGTTCACAGGGGGAGATGATGGGCAGTCAAGTGCTGAGGGTGAGTTGAGTGAATGGATTGAAAGTTTGAAGTGACATGGAGAGGAGAAATTTCATCAAGGGTGCTTTAATGGCTACGGGTGGTCTGTTTTTGGGCGGCTCTGCCATCCATCGCTTGATGGATGACAAGGAAGATGTAAATTCTTCTTTGCCATCAACGATAGAAAAGATACATCAAGGTGCAGGAAAGAACGTGCTTATACTGATGAGTGCGGGTACGAGAAAGGGAAATACGGATCGTTTGACTGATGCTTACATCAAAGGGGTCGTGGAACGTGGGCATACCGTTACGAAGGTTTATCTTGGTTCTATGCGTGTAGAAGGTTGCCGGGGATGTGGTGCGTGTCAGCGTCAAGGTCATGGATGCGTTGTACAAGATGGTATGCAGGATATTTATCCATTGTTTGAAAAATGTGACGTTGTGGTCATGGCATCCCCCTTGTATTTTTGGACGATTACGGCACGTTTGAAAGCATTTATCGAACGATTGTACGCTATATCTGTTGAGGATAAATATCCGGTGAAGGGTACAGTTTTGTTAATGACATCCGGAGATGATCGTGCTGACACGTTTAAGCAACCGTTGCAATATTTTCAGGTGATAAGCGACGTGTTGGGTAAACAACCGCTAGGGTATTACTGTGCAGGTGGGAGTACGGGATGTGAAGATATTGGGCGGTATATAGATGAGAGACATCTTGATCGTGTTTATAAAATGGGGTTGGAATTATTGTAAGCCAATAATAAAAATACCCAAGTTCATACTAAATTTTGAACTTGGGTATTTTGTATAATATCATTCCGGATTATAACCCTAGAACTTTAGTTCCTTGTTTGAAGAAAATATCCTTCGGGATGTTAGCTCCCGCGATACGATCCAAGTCTTTCTGTAAGGTCGGGGGAACGATACCCTTTTCTGCCACTAATTTGGTAGCTTTCTGGATGTCACCGTCTCCTTCGATCGTGATATACTCTCCGGCAATCACTTCGATGTCTTTTTTCATCTTTTCGAAATCTACGGTGTAGTATCCCGTGGTTTCATCCTTGCTGATAGCTCCGCTTTCCATGAAATGGGCGAACTGCATCATGTTGGCTTTTCCGTGGGCGCTGGCAGCACCGAAACGAACGGAACGGAAGATTCCGGCGATAAAAGTCACGTAATTATCCATGAGGTCTTTGTTTTCCAATACACCCCATTCTGCAAGTTTGGTCACGCAGAATAACCCAAGGATGTCCGCTTTACCTTCCTCGATAGAGGTGTAATAGTTTTGCAGGGCGGAACGAACGTCTTGTTTGCCATTCAGCGTGTATTTAATTCCCAGCCCGTGAGCGACTTCGTGGAACATCACGTTTTCGAAGAAAGCATCAAAACTAATATGTTTTTGTTGATCGGGCGTAATTAACAATTTGGAAATCGGCACAACCATTTTTTCGAATTTGGCCTGCATGGAGTTTTTCAATTGTAGTTTACGACTTCCTTTTGCCGCGTGTACTCTCGGGTCGTTCGGCAGGTTAATAGCAATATTTTTACTTCCGGCATTGCAGTCTCCGGCATAATAAATCACGTCGTAAGCGTTCATGTCCGGGTTAGCATTTGCTTTTTCCTTTTTGTATTTGGCGGGAACCGGTAAGTTTTCCTGTAATTTGGGTAAGTATTGAGCGTATTCGGATAGGCGTTTGCTCCATTCTTTGTCTTTCACGAGGATTTGTCCGGAGTGTGCGGCTTTGTACCCGTAAAGTTGGTCTTCGTAAGTTTCGATAGGGCCTACCACGAAGTCCAGCGTGTTATTCTGCATATCCATCCAGGCTAAATCGCTGGCCAGATAATCGTCATCCAAAAGTGCTTTTGATCTTAATGCCAAGTAGTTTTTCAATCCCGGGTCTTCAGCAAGCTCGGCGGCTTCTTCGAGTAATTTAGAGGCTTTTGCTACTTCTTCCGGGTAAGCTTCGTGGAATGAAAGTACGATGAGTTTTCCGGCGGCATCCCGACGGATAACACTATACCAGTCTGTTTTACGAGGATCATCCAGCGAGTCGAATTCTTCTTTTGTCATGTCAGCCGGGTAGAAGTTTGCCCCGAGAGGTTTTGCGCCTGCGCCGTCGATAAAAGGTTTGTTATCGTTTAATCTGTCCCAAGGACCATAGTTAATGGAAAGATATTTCAACGCGGCAGAGTCTTGGGCGAATTGAGCCATCAGTGCATTCTTGTCCCCGTATGCGTTTTGCCAGAAGATGTCTTCCATAATATTGGCTACTTCGATAAGTATGGGAAGCATTTTCTTTTCGTTTTCGGTTAATTGGTTCAAATCCGTTGTTAACGGGAATTCAGCGTACTGATCTGCAAGCGGTTGATAAGGGCTTGGCTTCGTTTCTTTCTTGACCTCTTTACAAGAGAACAAGAAAATACCTAAAAATAGAAATAGGAATAGTTTTCTCATTTTTATATAATTTGTGTTTGAGTATTTGAGGCACGAATTTATAAAAAATCCTTTACCTATATGAAGGTAAAGGAGATATTTTGTGAATTGGAACTTAGAAATTTACCCCAAACCCGATTGTATACGGGTGGATTTCCGGAGCTTTATTCTTTTCCATCATGTTAGTAAGGGTATAGCTTCCCCATAATGCTAATTTGTAATACCCGATACGAACCACGGCATCAGCTTTCACCGGATTCATGCTATAATTGCCGGAATTTTTCATACGACGGGTGTTTCTGTTTTCATTTTTGTAAACGACTTTTGTTTTGGTATGTAATCTTAAACCACCCATCACTCCGGCTGCCACGTAGGCACGTTGGTATTTCTTAGCCGGGAATTGCCATTCAAAGATAAGAGGTACGGTTAAGTAAAGGTTCTTAAAAGAGCTCTTTTTGACATTTTCGACTTCCATCGGGTAGATTTGCCCGCCTTCGCCTCGTTCGATGCTATTTTTGTTGGCGAAACGGAATCGTTGATATTCTAATCCCAGACCGGTAACTAAACCGATGTTGTTTAGTTTATTGAGGCGCATACTATACTGGAACATGTTGAATTGCATAACGAGCGAATTCTTACGTTCCAGTTCTAAATAGTCTCCTGCCCCATTTAGTCGTTCGTTACTGATAGAGAAATCGGCAAAGCCTAGGTTGAAACCACTCCAGTGGCCTCGAAAACGTGGATTTTGGCTACGTTGATAAACCCTACTATGGAGAGGATCACTTAGTACTTGCGTTTTCCAAACTTCTCCTTTTTCCTGAAGATGTACGTTCTTTATGGTATCGGCCTGATTTTGTTTTTCTGCTTGAGAAAAAAAGGGAAAGCTGCATAATAATGTCAAGGAGATGATAATACTTTTCATGATATTATATTGTAATCTGTTTATTTACGCGTGTTTTGGTCAAATTTGACAGAATTGAAAAACTTATCTCGTTGACTGTTGAGTTCTTCCAAGTCCTCGGTTTTGCCACCTATGGTGAGTTGGTACATACAGTTATCCCGGAAGATGAATCGTTTGAAATAGGTCATTTCTTCCCCGTCTTTCATGATCGTGTATGATATTTCCCGGATGTCTATGTCCGCGTTGGGAATCCTTTTCTCCCCGGTAAGTTTTGCCGTGGGCATGGAAACGGATTCTTTTTTCATGGATATATATAGTTGGTTGATCGTGTACTCGTCCAGCACTCCTTTTTCTTTCGTTAGCTGGGTACAAACGGCACCGAACACGCAGGTAATATTTTTGGTTTGGAATATCCATGATCGCATATTGTTTACCTCTTTCTTAAAGCGTTCTCCGCGACTGGGGAACGAAAACGAGATATAATTATCCCCGTTTATTCTTACCCAACCGTCTTTTCCCGGAGCTAAGCAGAGGATCCCAATAAGTATAATTTTAAGTATCGACATATCCATTCTCTTTATTTCGTGAGTTAAAGATAGAAATTATTATTTTTGTGGCAAAACTTATTTAATTGAAGATGATTGTCGGAGGAAAAGATGTAGGAGATCGGCCGTTGATTCTGGCCCCGATGGAAGAGGTTACCAATCCCCCTTTTCGGAAATTCTGTAAACGTTACGGGGCTGACTGGCTCTATTCGGAATTCGTGTCGGCAGATGCATTGGTGCGCTCTATAAACAAGACGGTTAAGAAGTTGACGATAGAAGAGAATGAACGTCCGGTGACGATACAGATTTACGGGCGGTTTATTGATTCCATGGTCGAGGCGGCAAAAATAGTTGAAGAGGTTCAACCTGATTTTATCGATATAAATTTTGGTTGTCCGGTGAAACGGGTGGCGGCAAAAGGAGCTGGGGCGGGAATGCTCCGGGATGTACCTTTGATGGTGGAGATGGCCAAACAGATCGTGCAGGCCGTGAAAATTCCGGTGACGGCAAAGACTCGTTTGGGATGGGATTGCGAGAATATTATTATTGATGACGTGGCGGAACGTTTGCAAGATGTCGGGATTAGTGCGTTGGCTATACACGGGCGTACTCGTTCGCAAATGTATAAAGGAGAGGCTGACTGGGAGCCTATTGCCCGGGTAAAGCAAAATCCTCGTATCAAGATTCCAATTATCGGGAACGGGGATATAGATTCACCCCAGAAGGCCAAAGAGGCTTTCGAGCGTTATGGTGTTGACGGGGTGATGATCGGACGAGCCACGATCGGGAAGCCTTGGATTTTTGAGCAAATCAAACATTATTTAGCGACAGGAGAGGTATTATCGGAATTGTCTGTCCCAGCCCAGATAGAGATTATCAAGGAACAGATTCTGTTGTCCATGGAATGGTTGGATGAGGTGAGAGGTTTGTTTCATATGCGGCGTCACATGGCTTGTATGTTTAAAGGCTTACCTCATTTTCGGGACTTGCGGATTCAAATGTTGCAAGCTCCTAATATAGAAACATTGTGGGGTGTGTTTGATCAGATTGCAGAACGCTACGGTTCGATGGATCCCAACGATAGGATGGAAGAGTAAGGTTCATAAAGTTTTAGTATGTTTTACTTTATGAACCTTATAGCCCTTATAAACTGATATACAGGAGTGCAGCAACGAGCGATCCCGCTAATGGTCCTACGACGGGAATCCACGCGTAATCCCAGCCACTATTGCCTTTGCCCGGAATGGGCAGGATGGCGTGCATGATTCTCGGGCCGAGATCCCGGGCGGGATTGATGGCATAACCGGTGACTCCCCCTAAAGAAAGACCGATGACCCAAACAATAAATGATACGGGAATGGCTCCGATGGAACCGAGGCCGATCGGGGTGGTTGAGTCCACGTCTGACATGAGTTCTGCCCCGGTAATATAGAAGACGGAGAACATGAGTACGAACGTGGCAATCAGTTCGCATCCGAAATTCACGATGTTATGGCGAATTTCAGGAGCGGTGCAGAATACCCCTAGCTTGACTCCGGAATCTTCCGTGGCTTTAAAATGATCGTAATAGATGATCCATACCAGAAAAGCTCCCAGTGTGGCACCTAGCATTTGGGCAATGATATAAGGCCCTACGCTGGCCGATGGGAATTTTTCAGCGATAGCAAAACCTATCGTGATGGCAGGATTCAGGTGAGCACCACTGTAAGGGCCGGCGATCACTACTCCTGTAAATACGGCAAGCGCCCAAGCTGTGGTGATGGTGATCCATCCGGCTTGGTATCCTTTGGTTTTCTTAAGTACGACGTTAGCTACTACACCGTCTCCCAAAAGGATCATGACCATTGTTCCAAGTAACTCTGCGATAAAAGGGGACATGATTTGAGATAAAAGTTAAAAACTAAAAGATAAAAGTTTGAAGTTAAAAACTAAAATATTATTCTTCACCTAGTTCTTCCCAGGCTCTTGCACGCTCGATGGCTTTATGCCATTTGTGGAGCATGGCGTTCACATGTTCTTCCGTGTCAATGGGGGTAAATTCCCGATCGATACTCCATTGTTGGCGTAATTCTTCCGTGTCTCGCCAGTATCCGGTGGCTAATCCGGCCAGATATGCGGCTCCTAGAGCTGTTGTTTCAAGAATCTTTGGACGAATCACGGTTTCCCGGCAAATGTCACTTTGGAACTGCATCAAGAAGTTATTAGCCACGGCTCCTCCGTCTACTCGCATTTCTGGAGAGGTACGTTTCGTATCGTGTTCCATGGCTTTCAAAATGTCATAGACTTGGAAAGCGATGCCTTCAAGAGTGGCCCGGGTAATATGTGCGGGAGTTGTTCCTCTCGTGAGACCCAACATAGCTCCACGGGCGTACTGGTCCCAGTAAGGAGCTCCCATTCCCGTGAGTGCGGGGACGAAATAGACTCCGCCGTTATCCGGAACAGAAGTTGCTAAAGCCTCACTTTGAGCGGCATTTTGAATTAAGTTAATACCATCGCGTAACCATTGTATGGCAGCACCTCCCACGAAAACACTTCCTTCGAGAGCATAGGTCATCGTATTTCCAATCTTCCAAGCAATCGTGCTCAATAAGTTATTTTCGGAAGTGATCACCTCGTTTCCGGTGTTCATCACCATGAAGCATCCTGTTCCATAGGTGGTTTTCGTCATGCCCGGTTCGATACAGAGTTGGCCGAATAGGGCGGCTTGTTGGTCTCCTGCGATGCCTGCGATTGGAATTTTAGTTGAAAATAACGTAGTTGCGGTTTCTGAATAAATCTCGCTACTACTTTTTACTTCCGGTAACATGGATTCTGGGATGTTGAACAGATCAAGAAGTTCTTTATCCCATTTCTGGGTATGTATGTTGAAAAGCATGGTACGCGATGCGTTGCTGACATCGGTAACGTGTACTCGTCCGTGAGTGAATTTCCAAACTAGCCAGCTATCAACGGTTCCGAAACATAGTTTTCCTTTTTCGGCTCTTTCCCGTACTCCTTCGATATTGTCGAGAATCCATTTGATTTTGGTGGCGGAGAAATAGGCGTCAATGATCAAACCTGTTTTCTCACGGATCATATCGGTATATCCGTTTTCTTGTAATTCACGGCAAATATCCGCTGTACGTCGGTCTTGCCACACGATTGCACGATAAACCGGAAGGGAAGTCTCCCGATCCCACACGATGGTGGTTTCACGTTGATTCGTGATCCCGATACAAGCAATGTCAAGTCCTGTAAGGTTTGCTTTGGCAACAGCTTCAGCCGCAACAGACGATTGCGAGTACCAGATCTCGTTCGGGTCATGTTCCACCCAAGCAGGGTGAGGATAATGTTGCTCGATCGGTTTTTGAGCCATGGCGATGATATTGCCATCATGATTGAATAGCACGGCCCGGGAAGAGGTTGTTCCTTGGTCTAGTGCAAGTACATATTTTTCTGCTTTCATTTGATAGTTATTATAGTGTATACTTTGTGTTTATTTACTTTGTCACATTTCAAATGGCTTGTGTTTAGTACTTTTTTCAAACTTTATACATACAAAAAGCTAACCAAAATAACTAATTCAAACCTTAATTCAGTATACGATTTACAAATAGAAATGTTTTTTATATAAATTCAAAAATAAGGGGAAGAGTATTTTTCTTATCTTCGAGGTAATAAATTTAGAATGAAATTTATATCGAAGAAAATGAAGAAATGGAATACCTTTTACCTGTTGCTTGTCGTAGTATTGGCAATTGTAATTTTGAAAACATCGTGTATGGAAGATCGGAAACAAGGTGAGGCTACTTTGAAATCAAAGGCTGTTCTGGAAAATATCTCCGAGCGGAAAAGTGTTCGGAAGTATTTGAGTAAGAGTGTAGAGGAAGACAAGATCGATGCAATGTTGAAGGCCGGAATGGCGGCTCCTTCCGGCATGGATAGACGTCCGTGGGAATTTGTTATCGTGACGGATCGAGTGGCTCTTGATTCGATGGCAGCGAAATTGCCTTATGCTAAAATGTTGACAGGTGCCCCGTTGGCTATTGTTGTTTGTGGAGACACGACGCTTTCTTCCTATTGGTACTTGGATTGCTCGGCGGCAACGCAGAATATATTGCTGGCAGCTGAAGCTTTGGGGCTTGGTGCCGTGTGGACGGCGGCTTATCCTTATGAAGATCGGATTGATGTTGTACGACAGAATACGGGATTACCAGAGAATATAGTGCCTCTTTGCGTGATTCCGATCGGTTATCCGGATGGCCCGCAAAAAGCAAAAGATAAATTTGATTCGAAACGGGTACATAGGAATATATACTAAACCTTTGCTTTATCCTTGCGCTAGGATACATACGGATTTCTTACCTTGCCTAGATAAAGCATGTACATACGTGAGTATTTATCCTGTGTCCTTGCTATGTTTATGGTATGTACATGATCAAAGGAGGAGATAGCTTAATGTTAAACCAGAGATAGGTTATTATCAATAAAAAGAGAGCAATGCCCAAACGATATGCTCTCTCTTTGTTTTATTGTCTTCAGAGTTATTTCAGTGTTGATATAATACGATGAAGACGTGTTAAAGTTTCTTCTTTTTCTAGAATTTCAATAATATCAAACATATGCGGGCCATCGGCAGAACCGATAATGGCCAGTCGGAAAGGATTCATGATTTTACCGAACCCGATTTCTTTGCCTGCAACCCATTCTTTCACGGCTTCTTCCGTGTTGGGAGAGGTGAAATCAGTCACTTTTTCCAGCACTTCGATCAATTCCTGCATGAGCACCGGAGTTTCTTCTTTCCAGCTTTTCTTCACGCCTTTTTCATCGTAAGCTTGAGGGGCGTGATAGAAATACTGGGATGAATTGTAAATGTCTGCAACGAAGTTGGCTCTTTCTTTCAAAAGGCGACAGATCTTTTCCAGTTTCGCCATGTCATAAGAAATCCCGTCTTTTACTAGGAATTCATTTAACTGAACGGCTAGTTCCGTGTCGCTTTTCTGTACTAGATATTTGTGATTAAACCATTTGGCTTTATCCGGGTTGAAGCGGGCTCCGGATTTGTTCACACGTTCTAGCGAGAATTGATCACACAATTCCTGTAACGTGAAGATTTCCTGTTCCGTTCCGGGATTCCATCCTAATAGAGCCAGCATATTGATGAACGCTTCTGGCAAGTAACCGTCTTCCTTGTACCCGTGCCATTTTTCTCCGGTTTCGGGATCTGTGAATTCCATCGGGAATACCGGGAATCCCATTTTGTTTCCATCGCGCTTGCTTAGCTTTCCGTTGCCCACGGGTTTCAGAATTAATGGCAAGTGAGCGAATTTAGGCATTGTATCTTCCCAGCCGAATGCACGGTATAATAAAACGTGTAATGGGAGAGAAGGTAGCCATTCTTCTCCGCGGATCACGTGGGATATTTTCATCAAATGATCGTCAACGATGTTTGCTAGGTGATAAGTAGGCATTCCGTCAGCCTTGAACAAAACTTTATCGTCAAGTAGAGAGGTGTTAAAATGTACTTCACCCCGGATAATATCATGTAGATAAAGATCTTCGTTTTCCGGCATTTTGAAACGAATCACGTAGTTTGCCCCGCTATCCAACAATGTTTTCACTTCTTCAGCGCTCATGGTTAGCGAGTTCTTCATGTTTTTCCGGCTGATGGCGTTGTACATGAATGTTTCGCCTTTTGCCTCGCAGGCTGCCCGTTGTACGTTAAGTTCTTCTGCGGTGTCAAAAGAATAGTAAGCATTCCCTGATTCCACGAGTTGTAGGGCGTATTGTTTATAAAGCGGTTTACGCTCGCTTTGACGATAGGGGCCGTATTCTCCTCCCACGCCGACACCTTCATCGACGGTGAGACCGCACCATTTTAATGATTCGATAATATATTCTTCGGCACCCGGCACGTAGCGGGTTTGATCCGTGTCTTCAATTCGTAATAAAAAATCACCCCCGTGATGACGGGCAAATAAATAATTGAAAAGAGCTGTTCTCACACCTCCTAGATGGAGGGCTCCAGTAGGACTGGGAGCAAATCTTACTCGTACTTTTCTATCCATTGTTTATTGATTTTGAATATTATGCCTGTTCGTTCGTTTCCTGTTTGTTGTCGAAATCAGAGTCCTCGTCTGAAGATGCTTCCGTATCTTTCGGAGCTTTTTCCTGTTCTAGTAATTGATGTAACAGGTCTTTGGCATATTTAATGGCATAACGTTCCGCCTCACTTTTGGAGTGTATGCCACTCTTTATTTGTTCCGCATAACTGAACGGGCTATCCGGCCCTTCTGTAAGAAGATACAGGGTAAAATTACTATGCCGATCCCGACTTTTACTGGTCAGTCCAAACCACATTTCGATCGTGCGATCTTCCAAATATATGTTGCGCTTGAACTTGTACATTACCTTCTGTTTTTAGGCGGATTTTTGAAATTCAGAATACCAACGGCTACAGCTAGAGAAGCCATGGCTCCCACGTTAACATATACTGCCGTGCGATCTCCACCATGATACATGCTGAGTACGCTGGAAATCATGATCAAGAAAGCGGCTAGAATTAATAAGTATCTGGCTATTCGCATATTGGTGATGAATAATTGTGTTCAATGGAGTTTTTAACCGGGTTGGCATAAATTTCAAGGAAGATATTGTTCAGGATAGAACGGTTCCCTTCTAATTTTTCCAATTTTTCTGCCATCACACGAATAAAGTTTTCTTTTTCTTCCTCGTTATATTTGGAAGCGAATTTATTCGTGCTGTGAAGTAAATCGTAGGCGATATAATTGTTCGGCCACAATTTGAAGTTACCTTGAATGCGGGTATCCATGAATGCGGCTAACTCCGCGATCCGGTCTCCATTATTAGCTTGTTCGTCGATCTCGATTAGTTCGTGATCAATGGGAGGGGTGATGGCAAAATGAACTCGCCCTTTGAACCCGGATAAACCTTGTTGCATACTTCGCATATCGGCTGCCGGGGTTTTCACGTATTCACCCACGGTTTTCTGGTATAATTCATCTGTTTTCAAATCGTCACAAGGTTCCCATTCGTAGGAAATAGACACCGGAACAACCCGGAGTTCTTTAAAGTTTTCCACGAAATCTTTGGGACCACTCATACGGAACATTTTCAACAGGCTATGTTGTGTCCGGTCATCACCATTCTTTGTACGTCCTTCTTTTTGTGCAATCCAGACAGAATCTTTATTTTCATAAATGACATCCCGCAAGTAGTGGGAACGTAGATTGGCGCTGGTAATCATATCTCTCACCGGAAGGCCGCGTTCAATGATGAAACAAGCATCCAGTTTAACCAAATCGGTCACCCATTTATTGATCAATAGATTACTCCCGATGGCAGCCTCGCAGTAATGGCAGCCTCGCTCGCACAATAGCACGTTGAGGATGGCAGAGTCTAGGATAATGTCCCGGTGGTTGGATACAAAAAGATAACTCTTATCTTTCTCAATGTATTCCAATCCGGTAGCTGTAACTCCTTGGGTTGTTCCGGCGATTAACCGTTGAATCGTCGGGCCAAAGAATTGAGCTTGAAATTGCTCTCTGCTCGTGATGCCTTTTAATTGTTCTTGTATTTTGCTTTTATCAACCCTTGTCATTTGGGAGAAAAGAGTCAAAAATTCTTCTGCTTGGCTCAGGCGCTCTACAGCTGCTGGAATTTCTTCTCCAATATAGGGTCTGATTGCGTTAAATTGGGAATCCGAAGTCATGTCGTAATTTTAGTTATTAGAAATCACGAAACAAAGATAGACAAGAAAATTGACATTTGAAAATTGACGGTTGAAAATGAGGGGGGAAAGCCCTAGTTTATATGGGTTATCCATTAGGATATAAATAAAAACTGTGATTTAGCCGTTCTTGATGTCAAGGTTTAATGGCTAAATCACAGGATTTTTAGCTTATGGTTATATTATACTCTTCCGGGATATACCTCGAGTGCTTTGGCTAATGTTTCCATGGCACCTTTCAATTCCTCGATTTTGAGTACGTAAGCGATACGAACTTCATTTTTCCCAAGTCCTGGGGTAGAATAGAATCCACTGGCTGGGGCAACCATTACGGTTTGTTTGTTGTATTCAAACTCTTCCAGTAACCATTTTGCAAATGTATCGGCATCGTCCACGGGAAGTTTTACCACGGCGTAGAAAGCTCCTCTGGGTTTCGGGCAAACAACTCCCGGCATTTTGTTCAGGGCTTCCACCATGAAATTGCGTCTTTCGATATACTCGTTGTACACGCTTTCGAAATATTCGACCGGGGTATCCAGCGATGCTTCGGCAATGATCTGTCCGATAGCCGGGGCGCACAAGCGAGCCATACCGAACTTCAAGGCAGCAACCATAACATCTTTGTTGCGGGTTACTAAAGCTCCCACGCGTAATCCACATTCGCTATATCTCTTTGAAACGGAATCCAATAGGATAACGTTTTGCTCGATACCTGTCAGCTGCATGGTAGAGAAGTGCTTGTACCCGTCATAACAGAATTCACGATACACCTCATCAGCATACAGGTACAAATCATGTTGTTTCACGATAACCGCTAGTTGTTCCAATTCTTCTTTGGAATATAGGTAGCCTGTCGGGTTATTCGGGTTCACGATTACAATACCTTTCGTGCGGGGAGTGATTACTTTCTCGATTTCACTAATCGGGGGTAGGGCAAAGTTATTCTCGATAGAAGAAGTAACGGTTTTTACCTTTACACCGCACATCAAGGCGAAAGCCGTGTAGTTTGCGTAGAATGGTTCGGGGATAATAATTTCGTCACCCGGGTTCAATGTAGACATGAAAGCGATCGTGATGGCTTCAGAGCCTCCGGTCGTGATCATGATGTTATTTTCATCGATGTTGATACCGATGTTCTGGTAATATTTGGCTAATTTTTTCCTGTAAGAAATATTTCCTGCAGAATGCGTGTATTCGATCACTTTTTCGTTACAGGTTTTCAATGCCTGCAATGCAACATCGGGAGTCTGAATGTCCGGTTGTCCGATGTTTAAGTGGTATACTTTGATACCTCTTTCTTTAGCTTTGTCCGCGAACGGAACGAGTTTACGAATGGGCGAAGAAGGCATCGCCATTCCTTTTTCTGAGATCTGTGGCATAAGTTATTTGAGTTTAAATTTATCCTGTACAAATATAGGCATATTGAGTGATTTTAAATCAATATGCCTATATTTATTTGTTGAAAGGTAATGTCTAATTTAAAATAAAGAGACTAAAATATAGAGCCAATGTGCCGTGACTCCTGCGACGAGACCTCCGACAGTGTGCGACAAGATGGCTTTTGAGGTAAGTTCTCGATAGCCAAGCGAGTCGAGCATGGCTGTATGAGTACTGAGATAGCCACTCCAACACATTCCGATGGCAGTAAATACAGCGATGGCATTTCCGTCTATCCAACCTTCCGTCAAAAAATTGGGGACTAGACCGAGGGCGGCTCCTACTGCACCCAAAGCCGTGATGGGGAATGCTACTAAGTGTGGATCTGTGAATCCGAACAGCCAGCGGAAAATGAAATCAACTTTATTTGCTAGCCAAGGGAGGGCCTCAACTCCTTGGTAAGCAGCACCAGTATATCCGTCGGTGCCTGGGCCGAAAGTCAAGATCATTACCAGCGTAGAGATGATCAACACTCCCGGGATGATGGCAATACCGATGTCAACCCCGGTTCGTCCCCCATCAAGTAATGAGTTAAGGATTCGTAAAAAGAGGGTCTTTTCTTCTTTATGTTCCACTTCTACTACGATTGTTTCGTTGCAGGCATTTTCTTCCGCGTATTGTGGGTATGATTTCAGAATTGCTCGTTGCATCAGACGAGTGGAAACGATACAACCTACAAATGCTCCGAATAGTCCGATAAATGGTTCATAATAAAACCCTTGTCCTACCATGAAAACAATGACTAGTAAGCCCATACCAAAAGCGGTTCCAAAGTTAGTCAAGGAGATGAATTGGTACTTTTTGAAATAGCTACTGAAGCGTTTGTCTTGAGACAAGGAAATGATGGCTGGGTTGTCTGAAAGGAATGTCATCACGGCTCCCAAAGAAGCCACTCCCGGTAAATTGAATAACGGGCGCATTAATGGGCGTAATATCTTTTCAAGCAAGTTGACAACGCCAAATTCGACAAACAATCGTCCTAGAGCACCAGTTATGACGCAGATACCCATCAAATAGAACACGGTGTTTAGTAATAAATCATGGGCTGTTTTCATGATGGTATTCAGCATATTCGGAGTCCCCATGACAGAAGCAATGTACCCGAACAGGGCAAAGATTACGGCAAGGCAAACGATTCCGCTAGGAATAGCTTGCCAGCACCGGCGAAGAAAATTTACAATCATATCTATATACTAATTAAAATTTATTTTTTTGTTCTTGAGTGAGAGAAAGTCTACTTTCCATTTTATTCCAATATTTAGGATATTTTGCTCGGGAGGAATGGCGCCTTCCGTATTCCCGTTATGACCGAAAGCGTAAGAATAGAACGCATGTAAACGTAGATTCTTGTTGTTTTTTAGCGGGTAAAATTCTACCCCACCGCCCACGTGAGTAAGTTCCGTGCCGGGATGCACGCAATAGTCTGCCTTCACTTGGGTCCTGTTTACGTCATAGGTCACTTTCCCGAATAAGTTGAAGCTTTCCGATGGACGATAGGAGAGTTCACCCATTACCGAGCAATTTTTGAAAAAGTAAGTTTGATGATCGGCAGCCCGGTTCATGAAATCGAGTTCCAAGGCGGTTTTCCCGAAGTCCAAATGATGGCCTAAGGCGATGTAGTTGATATATTTGTCGGGTTGATACTCGATCATATTCACGGAATAGATGGTATTAAACCAGCCGTGAGAGCCGTACCACATAAGATTATAGGAATATATATCGTCTGCGTCGGCACGGAAGGGGCTTTGGCAGAGTTGAAACATTACCTTGTCTTTCTTGCGGTTAAAGGTGTAATCTGCGCTAATTCCCATTTGATAACAGGGAATGTTATTCCAATATTCCGAACAGAAATAGAGATCTATAGGAGCACGGTCATATTCGTAGCCCCCGATGCCTACAACCTGTTTACCGACCGATAGGCCCCAGTGTTCATCGGGACGATAGGTTAAATACAGCCAATCCGTGGCATCAAAAAAACTTTGGTCCGAGTGAGCTTTGTTTAGACGTTGCCTGTAGGAATAGGAAAACTGTTTTGCGATAGTTCCGCTGATAATGACATTTAAATATTTTCCTTTGAATCCGGAATTAGAATGGATAGACCTTCCGTCTACGTACTCGCGCTGATAGTCTATACGCGTTTCTGCCTGTAACTTTAGTAACTCTTCTTGAGCTTGTACAACAAAAAAACAAGTACCCCAAAGTAAAGTGAGGAGTATTTTCTTCATACCTTTTAAATAGTGATTTAATTTGGCGGCCAAATAACAAAAAAAGAGTAAATTTACCAAAGAAAAAGAGAAAAAAACAATTTCTGTATACGTAGTGATTATCAGCTATTTATGATTTGTTGTAATTTATCTCGCTGTAATAATTTTATTTTTCTCCCTTTTATCTCGACGAGTCCTTCGTTTTTTAAGTCCGAAAGTAGCCGGATAAGTGTTTCCGTGGCAGTCCCCACGAAATTGCTCAAGTCTTCTCGCGAGACGTTGAGTTTTAACGTGCCGTCTTCTTCAACCCCAAAATCCGAGGCTATTAGTAGCAGGATTTCTGCCAACCGGGCTTTCACGGATTTTTGGGCGATATCCCGGATGTAGTGATTGGCAGCCCCCAGCTCTTTGCAGGCAATTTGCATCATTTCGTAAGCGAAACTGGGACTGTGGGTAATCATGTGCATTAAAGAGGCGTTGGGGATATAACATAAGATACAGTCAGACATGGTTTCCACTGAAGTACAGGCTGCTTCATTGCGGATGACAGAACGAAACCCGAAAATATCTCCTTCTTTCCCGAAACGGATGATCTGGTCTTTTCCGGCAATCCCGGTTTGAAAAATCTTCACGATACCTGAAAAAAGAAAATAGCAGCCCTTGATACGGGCTCCCTCGTTATAGATATAATCTCCTTTTTTGTGAAATTTAATGGTAGTGTCGACAAACAAGGCCTCGATTTCCGAGTCGATCACGTTTTTAAATGTCAGCTTGAATTTACTGATACATTCGCTTACGTCTGGTAATAAAGCCTCTTCTTTCATAATAAATCAGCTGTTGTTTATATCGAACAGATTGTCTGGAGGATCGATTCACAATCATACCCGCATTCGTGATAAAGCTGCTGTTGGCTTCCATGTTCCACGAAATGATCCGGAATTCCGAGCCGCACGATTTTAGCCGAATAGCCGTGGTCCGCCATAAATTCGACAACTGCACTACCTAGTCCACCGACAATAGTTCCGTCCTCTAAGGTAATGATTTTTTTGAATTTGTGAAAGATTCCGTGAAGTAATTCTTCATCTAGCGGTTTGAGAAATCGCATATCGTAAAAAGCGACGGATCGGCCTGTCGTTTTTTGTATCGCTTTTAAGGCTTCGTTCCCGATAGCTCCAATAGAAATAATGGCAATGTCGTCACCTTCAATGAGGCAACGGCCTTTGCCGATGGTTAATTCTTTAAAAGGTGTACGCCATTCTACCATGGTTCCACAGCCTCTCGGGTAACGGATAGAAAAAGGTCCCCGGTCCGGTAGTTGGGCCGTGTACATCATATTTCGTAACTCTTCCTCGTTCAGAGGGGAGGCGATCGTCATGTTTGGGATACACCGGAAGCTTGCCAGATCAAATGCACCGTGGTGCGTGGCTCCGTCGGCTCCAACCAAACCGCCCCGGTCGAGACAGAATACGACGTTAAGCTTTTGAAGAGCCACGTCATGAATAACTTGATCGAACGCACGTTGCATGAAAGAAGAATATATGTTACAGAACGGGACGTGGCCTTGTGCGGCTAACCCGGCTGAAAAAGTAACAGCATGTTGCTCGGCAATCCCCACGTCGAAACACCGATCCGGCATTTCTTTCATCATGATGTTCAAGGAACATCCGCTTGGCATGGCTGGCGTTATACCCACGATTTTGGGGTTCCTGTGTGCCAGTTCCAATATGGTATGTCCGAACACATCTTGAAATTTAGGTGGAGTGTTGGGTTTACTCTCTTTGATGATTTCCCCGGTTTCTTTATTGAATTTCCCCGGGGCGTGCCATGTTGTTTGGTCTATCTCAGCCTGTTTGAAACCTTTTCCTTTCACCGTGATACAGTGTAAAAGTTTGGGGCCTTTTATATCTTTCAGATCCCGCAGGACTTTGATGAGGTGGTTCACATCGTGGCCGTCCACGGGGCCGAAGTACCGGAAGCCAAGAGCCTCGAACAGGTTACTTTGACGTAACATGAGTGATTTGATACTATTATCTATTTTCTGGATAAAATTCCGGGCACCCGGACTGATCTTGTTAATCCGTCCAAGGATGTGCCAGATGTCATCTTTGAGTTTGTTATAAGTCTTTGAGGTCGTGATGTCCAGCAAATACTCGTTTATCCCGCCTACATTCGGATCGATAGCCATGTTATTATCATTTAGAATGACTAACAAGTTGGCGTTGTTTATGCCGGCATTATTCAAACCTTCAAAAGCCAATCCTCCGGTCATGGCGCCATCTCCGATAATGGCAACCGACTGTCGGTCTTCCTCCCCGTTCATCTTGGCTGCAACTGCCATACCTAAAGCGGCAGAAATAGATGTCGAGGAGTGTCCTGTTCCGAAAGCATCGTATTTACTTTCACTTCTTTTGGGGAAACCGCTAAGACCTTTGTATTGTCGGTTGGTAGAGAAATTATCCCGTCTTCCGGTCAGAATTTTATGAGGATAAGCCTGATGACCAACATCCCATACAATATTATCGTATGGGGCATCAAACACGTAGTGTAACGCTACCGTCAATTCAACCACTCCCAGTCCGGCACCAAAATGTCCCGGGTGTTCCGAACACTCGTCAATGATCTTCTCTCGTAGCTCCTTGCATAATTGAATCAGGTCATCTTCCGGTACCTTTTTCAAATCATCGGGAGAATTTATAGTGTTTAGTATATTTCTTTTTTCCTCACTCATGATTATGTATTGAAAACAATAGGGGAATTTGTCTTCTTAATTCTCCATTTTCAATTAGTACACGATTGTTCCTATGTTTTCTCCCAGAATGACCTTTTTAAGGTTTCCCGGCTGATCCATATTGAATACGATGATCGGTAAACGATTCTCTTTACACATGGTTGTTGCTGTCAGATCCATGACTTTAAGTCCCCGGTTGTATATTTCATCATACGTGATCTTGTCAAATTTCGTTGCTGCCGGGTCCTTTTCCGGATCTGCCGTGTAGATTCCGTCCACGCGGGTCCCTTTAAACATGGCATCTGCCTCGATTTCGATTGCCCGTAAACTACTGGCCGTGTCTGTCGTGAAGTAAGGATTTCCCGTACCCCCGCTGATGATTGTCACGTGTCCGGATTTCAAATATTCCATGGCTTTAGCTTTCGAGTAAAATTCCCCGATAGGCTCCATGCGAATGGCAGTTAGTACTTTGTTTTTACAGCCTTCATTGTCTAAGGCGGAGCTTAAAGCCAAACTATTGATAACGGTTGCCAACATTCCCATGCTGTCCCCTTTTACCCGGTCAAAACCTTTATTTGTGCCACTCAGTCCTCTAAAAATATTTCCACCTCCGATGACGATTCCGATCTGGATTCCCATCTCTGCGATTTCATGAATTTGGCGGGCATAGCTTTCCAGACACCGGGTGTCAATACCATATTTTTGTTCGCCCATTAAAGATTCTCCACTGAGTTTTAACAAAATTCGGTTATATTGCATATCTTTGTTCGTTTAAATTTTATAACAAAAACCAGAAAAAAACGTTGTTTCTGTACGTAAAAACGTAACAACAAAGCTAGTGATTTTTGTTATAACTATAATTTAAATTCATAATATAAATTTTTCGGCAGATGAATAAGACCGCAAACTATCAATTAACTATCATTGTTCCAGTGTATAACGAAGAGGGGAATATCTTGAGGTTAGAGAAAGAATTGGGAGAGTTTTTAAAGGATGCGAAGGTGGCTTCTTGCGTGTTATTCGTGAATGACGGTTCGAAAGATGATAGCGAACGTTTGATTCGGGAAGTTTGTGGACGTAACGAAGCATTTTTCTTTTTAAACTTGGCTCGAAACGGGGGATTGAGTGCTGCCATGAAAGCCGGAATCGACAATAGCTTCTCAAGATGGGTCGGCTACATTGATGCAGACCTTCAGACAACTCCACAGGATTTTAATAAATTGCTGGAGTTCGTGGATCAATACGAGATGGTTATGGGTATTCGTACCGGACGGAAGGATAGTTTCGTCAAGAATATGTCTTCTCGCATAGCGAATGGATTTCGCCGAATGATGACGCACGACGGGGTTGAGGATACAGGTTGTCCACTGAAGGTTTTAAGGACGGATTATGCGAAAAGAATTCCTTTCTTCACGGGGATGCACCGTTTCCTACCGGCTTTGATTCAATTGCAGGAAGGACAAGTGAAACAGGTTCCAGTTCGTCATTTTCCCCGTATTGCCGGGAAGTCGAAGTATAATCTGGCCAATCGCTTGATCGGCCCTTTTAAAGATTGTTTTGCTTACCGCTGGATGAGAAAAAGGTATATCAATTACCAAGTCGCCGAGAATAATTTGAATTCTTGAGATATAGTTCCTAGCTTTTAGTTTTTATCTTTAAACTTTTAGTTTACAAAATGATTTATGTTATAGGATTTCTTGCTCAGGTGTTTTTTTCTGCCCGGATTCTTTTACAATGGATCTTATCTGAACGGGCTAAAAAAGTGATCTCTCCGGCTATTTTTTGGCAGTTGAGTATTGTGGGTTCCTATCTGCTATTTGTATATGGGTGGTTGAGGGATGACTTTGCGATTATTTTGGGACAAATCATATCTTATTATATTTATATTTGGAACTTGGACAAAAAGCACCAATGGAAGAAATTACCGTTTATCATCCGGACACTATTACTTCTGACCCCGGTGGCGGCGATTTTATACATGCTTAAAGATGCAAGCGCTTTTGTTGATCAGTTCTTTCGGAACGAAAAGATACCTTTGTGGCTCTTGATCTACGGGTCGATGGGGCAGATTATTTTTACTCTGCGTTTTGTTTACCAGTGGATCTATTCCAAGCGAAAAGATGAATCGCTCCTGCCGATAGGCTTTTGGGTGATCAGTCTATTGGGGGCTCTGATCATCGTTTCCTATGCTATCTATCGGCGTGATCCCGTGTTAATTTTAGGGCAGTCAACCGGGTTAATCGCATACAGTCGGAATATTTATTTGTCCCGAAAAGCCGGAAACTAAAACAGGTTGTAAACTTCCTGCTTATTTTCAAGAGTTGAATATAATTTACAACCTGTTAGAAAGAATAAACTTTATGGTTTTAATTCATTCATTTTTTCAATGATTTGTTCTCGTTCATCTTGTAGTTTCTGTTTTTGGGAATCATCACTTGATCTTATCGCTTGGTCAATCCATTTCAGTGCATAGCTCAGAGCTTCGTAATTATCCGAGTACCAGCAAATTTGTCGGGACATCATAATCATGTAAGTTTGTTTATCCTTTCCTTTGGGAATATTGAAGTCAATGGCGTGGTCGATAGCCTTAACCATTGCCATCCAGTCTTTGAATTTATACTGGGCGGGCATCAAGTAAATAAGCCATTCGGTAGACTTCGGGTAGTCGGTATTTTGAAGGCATTCTAAAATGTCTCTATACTCTTTTGATTCAATGGGAGGTGTTTGTCCGTACGTGTATGTGCGGAGTTCCCCGTTAAACATTTGGTCAATTTTTCCATTGACGATTTGTTCTCCAAACAATTTATAGAATTCTTCTCGATGTTTGAATACATAACTTCCTTCCTGGCTGACAGGAGACTCGTTGTAGCGTAAGAACACATTCCAGTATTTGGGTGTTTTTAAAGAATCTACATGAAACGAGAGCGAGAAAATATTATGCAATACTGAGTCTCTTTGGGTCCTTAAACCAGCAATATGCAGAGTTTCCAGATAGTTGATCAGGAATTCTGAAGATCGGTTCCCGTTGTCATACATTAATTTTTGTGCGGTTAGATTATTTTTCACGTCTAGGCCTTGGCGTAGGCGGGCCATCATTTCGCCTGCGGTACATTTTCCTTCCATCCGGTGCATGACCTTACCATTCGCATCGCAGATCAGAAGCACGGGTTCCGTGTAGACCTCGTAAATCTTACTTAGTCGTTTCTTTTCGGGGCCTTCGGTGTAATCAACGCTCACGAAACGTTCGTTGATAAAATCAGCGACACTATCGATCGTGAATATTTTGTTTTTGATAAATAGGCAAGGAGAACATCTTGGAGAGCCGAAATCCAATAATACATGTTTCTTTTGTTTTTTCGCTTTTTTTAGAATGTCCTGTAAAGGGATATTTTGGGATAAATCCACTTGTCGGTTTTGTCCGTGTACTCCCGTTAGCAAAATAGCTGCTAACAGGAGTAAGAAATACTTTTTGATCATAACAACATTATTTTTGGAGTCGAATTCCATCCAGACAGAACCAAGTGGGGATCAAACTCTGCAGATTGTTATCCCGATACGAACACTCTATGTTGAAAACGACTTTATCAACAACTCCCAGGGATTGCAAATCGGCTTTTATCCAGTCTGAACGGAGGAAATTGAATGTTGGATTTGCCGAATCGGCTCCTTTACGGCAGCACAAGTAAAATTCAACCGTTCCCGTGTGGCTATCTCCCAAAAAACCTTTAATGATCAATTTAAAATAATCCCCGTCAAGGTTCAATGCCCGTTCCACTCCGGGTGCATAAGTTTGCCAAATACCCTTGGGAGCGGAAGGAACATTGGGATTAGCGATAGGAGTGGGGCCTGTATCTTTGCCATAATTCATTGCGAAATAAGCATAGGTCGTGTTTGCCACAAGGATATACTCTACAACAGTTGCTTTATCTAGCGTGAAATAAACATCATCATCTTTCACACACGCAACAGCATATACTTCCGTCTGGTTGGGACGGGGCGTGTAAACGCTAAAACGGTTAGAATCTAAGGCCGCATCAGTGCCACTCCAAGTAAATGAACGATTACTTCGGCGGGAATATGCGAATCCGCTAAAAGTTCCGTTTGAATTCTTTTTCGTATTGAATGTTATCCCTCCGGATTTGAAACCGCCATCCGGGATGACATGAGTAAATTTTTCCAGCTGTAATTCATTCAACGTAATGTCATTGGGCTCTTTGACCAGTTTGTCATAGTCATCTTCACATGCTGTAAAAAGCATTATAACCCCTGCGAATAAAATATAGATTAATTTTTTCATCATTTCAAGTTTTTAATTATCGAAACCGGGATTGGGTTTTATTTGGCTGTTCACGTTGGTTTCCATGGCAGGAATCGGCCAACAATATTTATTTGTACTGACCTCAGATACATCTGGCTTTAATGTTTTAAACCAGGGATTTCCGTCTTTTTCGAAACGCAGTGAAGCAAACCATTCACTGCCGTTCTCTACAAATAATTCCAGACAATATTCTTTAAAGATAATATCCATCAATTCATCTCGGGTTGCAGGTTCTGGGATTTGAGGTAATACGGGATTGGTCCGGTTATTTCGGAGTGTATTAATCGGGGCAAGAGCTTCAGCGATAGTGGATCCTGTTCTGGCTCTTAATTCAGCTTGCATTAACAGTAACTCCGGGTAACGGAAATAATATGTGGTGAATTTGTCATTCATATCGGCCCGTCCGCCTCTGGCAACTTTGGTCGGGCAAAAATATTGTTGTCCGGTAGCATTTAGGCGTCTGGCCCACCCCATCGTTACGTCGTATCGAGGATCAGTCTCTAGCCATGAATTGAATTCCGGATAGAATGATTTCAGGGACGATGGTTCTTGACCAACTACCAAAAGATCTCCCGTTTGTATGATAGTCTGCGTGTATGCGAATTCGGAGTATGCCCGTCCGCTACCGTCTTCAAGATAACGGGCCCATAAAACTTCTTTTGAATCCCATGCTTCGTCGTACATATTTTTCATATCCGGGTCCATCTTGAAATCGGCCGGAAGAGAGGCCATCGTTTCATCCAGTAACAATAAAGCGTTTTCGTAGTCGCCTTCCCAGCCTCGGTTTAGCAATAATTTGACTTTTAATGCCTGTGCCAGTTGACGGGATAGGCGTTTGGAGGTTGTATAATCACCCAGGTCTTTGATCGCCGTATCCAGATCATCAAATATCTTTTGATAACTATCCTTTACGCTCAAGCGATCTCGATGCACGTTAACCATGTTGCTCAACTCTTCTCTATACAAAATCCCGTATTCATCATCTGTTTGGAAATGCCCGAAACACCATAACAAGTGGGCGTTCACCCATGCTCGGAAACAACGGGCTTCTGCAATCATTCGACTTTTTTCTTTTGTATCGGGGAATTTGTTATCTGCTAATGCCGAGATAGAAATGATAGCGGCGTTTGCGGCGTTCACGCAGGCATACCATTGTTGCCAGTAAGTAGCAATTCCATTCGTCGTAGAAGTATATGACATTGAATAAAATGTTGTTCCCCCGGCACGGGATACTCCTGCCTGAGAGGATAGGGCACAGGCTAGGCTACCTCCGAAAAAGTCACTTCCGGAAGTGCCACTTCCCAGTGTTAATGAGGCATACATTCCATTAATAATGTTTTGTGCCCCGTCATAATCCACCACGGCATTTTCGAGGGTTTGTTTATGCACGGGCTCTTCTGTTAGGAAATCATCACAGGATGATAGGATGAATCCAAAGATCAAAATATATATGATTCTTTTCATGGTGCAGGATTTATTTGAATGTAAATTTAATACCAAGGCTATAAGTTCTCGCTGATGGATAAGTGCTGTAATCAACACCTTGTGCCACAGTTATCACGTCATTGGCTGTTGCGGACGTCGAGGTCGAACCGAAGTTTCCTTGTGGGTCAAAGCCCGGATATTTCGTGATGGTGAACAAGTTGGATGCGGAGAAAGACAATTCCACGTTATTCACGAACGTTCCGGTAAACCAGTTTGTTGGTAAGCGATAATTCAAATTCAAAGAATTCATCCGTAAGAACGAAGCATCATGAATATACAAGTCGCACAATGCATTGGCCACGGTTCCCGCATAGGCTAATCTTGGGAATAAAGCATCTCCTCCTTTGAAATTATAACTATCAAATATTGAGTTGTACACGTTGTAGGTTCCCACGCCGGACGTTTTCTCGTATTGATAATACCACATTCTTTTTGCCCCGTACGAGTAAGTGAACACGGCGGTTGCGTATAGATTTTTCCAACCGAGTGAAAGGTTAAAACCGCCAAAAAATTTTGGGTTAAAATTACCCAATTTCACTTTGTCTTTTGCCGTGATCTTTCCATCTCCGTCCTGATCAATCAGGTATGCGTCACCCGGAGAATTGTAACTACCGAAATAGTTTTCCTGTACCCCAGTAGATGACACCGGTTTTAGTGCGATAATTTCCTCTTGAGTCCGGAATAATCGACCGGCATATTTATAACCGTACCAGTCTCCGATGTGTCCGCCTTCAACCAAACGAACATATTCATAATAATAAGGCATTTTCAACTCTTTCACGATCCCATCCAGTTTTTTTACTTTTCCGGAGTTTGTGGCGATATTAAAGCCGATTTCAAAGTTCACTTTATCCGTCCGGATAACGTCACCCCGGATGTCAAATTCCCATCCGACATTGGCAATTGTTCCAACATTCTGGTTGACCGTTGTGTAGGATGAATTTGCGGGTACAGATCCGTCGTAGATCAGATTGTTGATTTGTTTATTGTAGTATCCGATTGTTCCGCGAAGGCGTTCGTTTAACAAACCGAAATCAAGACCCACGTCGATAGAGGTAGTTTCTTCCCATTGAAGGACCGGATTTCCCAAAGAAGTTGGTTTTGTTCCTGGTTGTCCGTCATAGGATGCGGCTCCCATAAGGGAGATATAATCATAGTTGCCCAAGTTCTGAGAGCCGATCTTTCCGACGGAAGCCCGTAGTTTCAAATAAGGAATATATAATTTCAATGGGGCCATAAACTCTTCTTCAGAGATCACCCAAGCGAGGGCTCCGGAAGGGAAATATCCCCAACGTTTGTCTGGTCCGAACTTCGAGGATCCGTCCGTTCGGAAAGTAAAGGTTGCCAGATAACGGTTATTGTATTTGTAATTCACACGGGCAATGGCTGATACGAGCGTGTTCCCGGCTTCATCACTATCCGCCCAAGAGTCAGCTCCGCTGCCTAGGTTAATTAATACCTCTTCATCCGGGAATTCTTCCGCACCACCGGAAAGCATTCTGGATTTGTATTTTTCGATTGAATGTCCGACCATGGCAACCAAATTGTGTTTGCCGAAAGTCTTCATCCAAGTTAGCGTGTTATCCCACACATAAGTGTTGTTCTCGCTATTACCTAGATTACGGCTATTATAGGCCGTGGCATATCCTCGTGTCCCTTTTTTCGAGAATACATCGGTTTGCGAATTCGTGTAATTGACCGTTCCGGTAGATTTGAATTTCAAACCATCCAGAATTGTCCATTCCAGAAAAGCAGAGCCTGAGAATGTTAAACCTCGTCCATCGTTTCGGTTAGCCAGAGTTAAATGCGGGTTTTCGATCACCGTGCTTGTTGTTACTAGGTTAATACTTCCGTCTTCATTATATGCCGGGAAGTCCGGACGGAATCGGATGATATTGTCAATAAGATTATCCTTATTATTGGTTTTTCTAGACGATCCGGACAGATTGACTCCCAGTTTAACCTGTTTCTCGATTAATGTTTCGAAATTCAAACGTCCTGTTAACAACTTACTGCGTCCTCCCTTTACAACACCTTTTTGATCATTGTACCCGAAAGAAATAAAGTAGTTCGAGTTCTGCGTACCACCTCGCACGGAAATGTCACATTGTGTGGTCAGGGCGTTTTGGGTCATTTCGTCCCACCAGTCGGTATCTCCGTCCATAAAAGCATCGGGAAGCAATTCCAGCATACTGCCATCCCATTGGCTTGTGTTTAATTGATTGAATTTGGATTCATTGAAAAAAAGTCGGGTGTTGTAATCGAATCCGGCAATTTCAATGGATTGACGACCGACTGTCTCTACGAAACGCTTGTATTCTGCCGCATTCAAGGCGTTCAGCTTGTTTGAATTGATGGTCTGGATTCCGGCTCGGAGAGAAAGGTCTACGGTCGGTTGCATTCCCAGTTTGCCCCGTTTGGTTGTTACGATGATGACACCATTGGCGGCCCGGGAACCGTAGATTGCTGTTGCAGATACGTCTTTTAATATATCAATACTTTCAATGTCTGATAAATTCAAGTTGAATAAAGCATTGGTTACATCTCCTGTGGAACTTTGTGAATAGTCGGGAACCCCATCAATAACCCATAACGGTTGAGTGTTTCCGGTTAACGTTGAAATTCCTCGAATCATAACGTTTACTGGGGAAGTAGGGGAGGCTGATTGAATCATGACATTTACTCCGGGAGCCCGTCCTTGCAACATGCTTTGCACGCTCGCTCCTGCCGGGGACATGGCAATATCCTTTTCTCCGAGTCGAGACACGGCTCCGGTAGCATCTTTTACCTTGGTGGTCCCGTAACCGACAATAACGACTTCGTCCACGAAACTCACGCTATCTTTCAGTTGAATAATATTCAGTTTATCGAAAACATTCGAGTTCAATGAGAATCGGTATTTAACATAGCCGATACTACTGATGATGAGTGTTTTCGCATCTTTCGGAACGTTGATTGAAAATTCTCCTTCCACGTCTGTGGCAACGCCTAGAGTCGTACCTTCTAAGATAACTGTGGCCCCGATAATGGGTGCTTTCTCTTTTTCCGAAATCACACGTCCTTTCACGACCAGTTGTTTTTCCTCTTCAGCTTTCACCGTATTATTTTTACGTCTTAGCACAACGATCCGGTCTTCTTTTATCTGATAAGCTAAAGGGGTATCTTTAAATACAGCATCCAAGATTGTCACAATGTCTGCATCTTTCAGCGAAACCGATATTTTAATACCTTCCTTATCCGTGTCGTTGTACACGAATGTGTAGTCCGTTGCCGATTCTAGATACTCGATAACAAAATCAATCGAGGCGTTGTTGAAGTGAACATCCATTTTCTTGTTTTGGCTCACTCCGTACGAGTAAGTGCAAAATGTCATGAAGATAAAAAGAGCAAATAGTTTCCCGAACATTCTCGGGTCAGGCCGAAAAAGTCTGAATCCCGCTTTGGGGATTGATGAATTTTTTTTCATGGTTATTGGTTTTTAAACGTACTAAAGTCTTTGTTTTTATTGTCTCTTTACATGTATAACAGAGTCTTGTTGTATAAAATCGATTTTTCCTGTAGCTTTTAATATTCCTAAAATGACATTACCGTTATCGTATTTTTTCATCTTTCCGGAGAAGATCAAGTCTTTTAACCCTTCTTCTTCGTACTCGAACTTGACATCATACCAACGGGATAATTGTTTAAGAACAATTTCTAAACGGGTGGACTTAAAAATTAACCGTCCCTCTCTCCATGCCGTGAAGAGTTCCGTATCAACCATTTCAACTTGTGTCTCCCGTGTCGTTTTATTATAAGTGGCCTGTTCCCCGGGGTGTAGAACAGTTTTGTTGGCTGATAGTTGCACGGCACCTTCGACTAGAGTTGTTATGATTTCATGCTCGTCGGAATAATTCTGGATATTAAACTGCGTGCCCAACACCGTTAAATCCAAATCTTTGTTCCGAACGATAAATGGTTTTGCTTTATCTTTTCTGACATCGAAATAAGCCTCTCCGGTAACTAGTTCAACTTGTCGTTTATCTCCGGTAAAAGCACGGGGGAACTTTAATTCTGTTTCTGAATTCATCCAGATGCGTGTCCCGTCGGCTAACACAAGTTCGAACTCTCCTCCTTTGGGGACATAAATTCGCAGAATCTCAGATGTTTCAAGTTGCTTTTTATGACTGATAATATCTTTTATTGAATAGCATTGACCCGGCAGGGATATGCGTACATCTTGTTCGTTTTGTAGAATAGCTTTGGGAGAAATGGGTTCTAGGAATAATTCGGCAATTTCGATTTTCTCTTCCGGCTTATTGGGGTATAGGAAATATACACTGACACTGATTAAACAAATGAACACGGCGGCATACCGTAAAATTCGAGTATATCGCATTTTACCCTTCCGGTAAGTCTTTTGTGAAATCTTTGCCCAAGCTTTTTGCTGGTTGAATAATAAAAATACCTCTTGTTCCGAGCGAATACGTTCGTGATCCATGATTATCCGGTGTAAATCATCGTGATGCTTGTCCTCTTTCAGCCAGTAGGTTAACTCTTCTTGCTGCTCGGAAGTTATTTCTCCCGTGTAAGCTAGGAAGAGTAAATGGGCGATATGTTCGCAATCTTTAGGTGTCATTGTTATCTCTTTTATAGTATAACAATCGACTCACTCTAACGTACTATGCGGGATATATTTTTTTGTAAATTATTTTGCACTAAGTGCTATAAAGATGTAAAACAAGATTGTAAGGTACTCATCCTTGTATAGTTCCTTGAGAATTTTAAATCCCTTAACCTTCTGATTTTTTACCGTGTTTACGGAAATGTTCAAGGCTTTAGCAATTTCGTCATTTTTCATTCCGGAAACAGACATATCAATAATCTTGCGGCATTCCGTGGGCAGGGACTCTAACCAGTGGTTTAATTTCTGGTCGAACTCAGCCATAATGATATAATCATCGTAAACGGCTTCATCTGTTTGGGCAACAAATTCTTTCAGTTTTGCCGCTTTCATTTGTTCATGTTTGGCATGATTAAAGCAAGCGTTACGTGTGGAGACAAAAAGAAAAGAACTGATTTTTTCGATACAATCAAATTTTTCCCGTCTGTTCCATAGGGCCACGAAAATGTCCTGTACAATATCGTCAACAGCGTAAGGCGTGCGGATAAAATGGTAGGTGTAGGAACACAAAATCTTATAATAGCGATCGAATATGACCTTGAAAGCCATGGGATCCCCTTCATTGAAAGATTTAATTAATGTTGTGTCCTTGATTGTTACCATGGGACAAATATACGTAAAAATGTTTCATCTCTTAACCGTATTTTTCAAGATATAAGGATAAAGTATGTAAATGGATAGAAATACTTCTAAGGTTGATTATATAAAGACGATGTATTTAAAGTGGGGTGGATAAGATAAAAGTTTCCGATCTTCTCGTGATGGGTTTGTTGAATCCAGTTCGAGAGTGCCGGGGAACGCGTAACGTTCTTTTCTTTGACAAAAATCATGCAGTCGCCTTTCCGGTAGATATTGAATAATGAATCCTCGGTCGAGATCTTCGCGGCCTCTTCGTGTAAATAAACATCCATATTTTCTCCGCCACGGAATTTATAATAGTAATAATGATGAATATTCTCTTCTTCGCGTATGTGATTCGCTTCGGTTGCCATGGCGGTAAAACCGATGTATGGATTAATCTGGGGTAAAGCGAAAGCTCCCGTGAACAACGTGGCAAGAATACCCAGTGCGGTACAATTGATCGCCCGGTATATTTGCTTGCGATATAGTAAATAACAGGCTGTAACACTGGAGATAAACAATGTTATGATGGCGACGTAAATAAATGGCGAGTCGGGAACATTAAATTTATTGCGGATGAAAAATGCCGCAATGGGAGCGATGGTAAGGGCTGCCACGGGAATATACACGGAAAATGCAATCCATTTCTCCTTGATCTTGGGGAGTAACAGGATCGTCAAGTACGTGAAGAACGGGAACAGAGGCAGCATATAGATGTCCAGTTTTCCGCTGAATATGGAAAGAATGACGAAAGTCGAGACTATTGCCGAGAGGAAAAGTTTTTCTTTATCTGTCGTGAGTAGTTTCTTTTTTATCGCGATAACGATTGTCGTGATGTACAGGATAGACCAGGGAGCCACGGAGTACCAGAACGTCACCCCGTAATACCAGAATGCTTTTTTGTGGTCGAACGAATCAATCGCCCGGTTTATGGTTTGATGGAAAAGAAGATTATTCAGGTAAGTTGATCCTCCTTCGAGATAAATACCGAGAAACCATATGGCACAGAATCCCGATAAAATACCCCATTCTCTCCAGCCGAAATACCGGCAGAAAGAACGGACGTCTCTTTTCACCAGCAGAAAGACGAGCATAGTTATCAAGGGAACGATAAAACCGACAGGTCCTTTCGAGAAAATAGCCATGAAAATATAGAAGGGCAGCAAGAAACGGTCTCTCGGTTGTCCCTTGCCCGAATAGCGTTTATAAAACGTGTACAGGGCAAGAAGAATGAACATGCACATCAGCATATCCATCCGCAGGACAAGGCCCGAACCGATAAAGAACGCACTTGTGAAAAGCATTAGCGAGCCGCTCCATCTCAGGGATGCGGTGGTGTCTTCTTCAACCCATTTATTCATGATATAAATGGAAATCAGGGCCGGAATGATAGAAAAAAGTGAAAGACCAAACATATTATATTCTCCCCAGATCCATTTGCTCAACATGAGTAACCAGAAATAAAGGGGCGGTTTATCTGCGTAAAGTTCTCCTTGATGGTAGAAAGTAAAGAAATGCCCGTCCCGCAGGGCTTCGTCAACGATACTGAGGTATTTCAGTTCGTTGTTTGGAGTGAAATCCCGTAGGATCAACACGGGAATCACCAAAATAAGCAATATAAAATATCGTCCAATTTTCATGATTATAGTATGTAAATCCTTTTCGTGCAAAACACATCCAAAATGTATACCAGAAATGTTTCTTTTTTGTTACATCCGGAGAAAAAATTCTTCCTGCATTATTTGAAGGATATGCTCTTGAAAATAGTTTTATTATTATAAATTTGCACTTTAATCTAAACGTGTACATGAGATTATGCAGAAAAACTACATTCATTATCTTTTTATTCTTATCGTTTGTTGGTTCGCTTTTTTCGTGAATAATGGTTCTGTTTATGAGGATATTATGGAGTCCCGTAATTTGGTTACGGCGCATGAAATGATTGAATATGACAATTGGTTGGTGCCCACGATGAACGGTGAATTACGTTTGGAGAAACCGCCTCTTCCGACATGGGTCGCCGCGGGAATCGAGTATTTACAACCGGACAATATATCTTTGCAGCGTGCTGCTGCTGGAATCATGGCCACGTTGATGGCTTTTTTCCTCTACTTCTTTGCTTCGGCCTTAAGTGGCAACAAGCTATTGGGATTACTTTCCGCCTTGGTGCTGGCAACCAGCTTTAATGTCATCATGGCCGGACGGGTAGCGACATGGGATATTTATTGTCATAGTTTTATGCTGGGAGCTATATTCTTCTTTTATCGGGGGATAGTGAGTGTGCGAACAAGTTGGGCTAATTTTATCTGGGCTGGGGTATTTTTGGGACTGTCTTTCCTTGGCAAAGGACCTGTGGCATTCTATGCTTTATTGTTGCCTTTCTTGATTTCTTATGCATGGATCTATCGTCCTTCTCTCAGAAGAAAAGGTTGGCCTATTGTCGTCATGCTACTATTATTTATCGTTATCAGTTTTTGGTGGCCGCTTTACTTGTATGTATTCCACCGGGATACAGCTTTGTTCGTGCTGGCGAAAGAATCGACGGCATGGATCGAGAGAAATGTTCGTCCCTGGTATTATTATTGGTTGTTCTTTGCCGAGTCGGGAATCTGGGCATTGTTCCTCTTGACTGGGTTATGCTGGCCGTGGTTAAGGAAGAAAGTTAGAATGCGTAAGGAATACACGTTTGCTGTTTTATGGAATGTAGTTACCCTGGTGTTGCTTTCTCTTTTCCCGGAGAAAAAAACTCGTTATCTGTTGCCGTTATTGATTCCGGCAGCGATGGTTGTGGCACATTATATCGTTTATATATTCACTGCGGCGAAAGAGAAAACGCTTACCACGAGTGATCGTGTCGTGTTCCGTGTAAATGCATTTATCCCGGCGTTAATTGCTTTAGGAATGCCGGTTGCTGTCTATCTTTTATTTTATCGGGAAGGAGAAGTCGGGTTGACTCTTTTGATTATCGTTTCGATCCTGTTCTTGCTTGCAGCCTATTCTATTTTTGCGGGAGGAGTGAGGATAAAATCAATGAAAGTATTCACGGGGGTGGTATTGCTGTTAATTCTTGTGGAAACTCTGTTGATGTCTCGTGTTGCCAATATGTTCAATAACACGGAGATCAAGAGTATCAAAGCTGTTCGCCAGATTGAAGAGTTACAACATGTACCGTTCTATTATCCGGCCGATGAGGAATTGAGAATCGAGCTGGTGTATGAGGCAGGCCGTCGCATATTACCTTGGGATGTAAAAAGCGATACGACACTTTTGAACACTCTGCCTATCGTGCTGGTTTCCGGTAAACCTGCAACGGAGGTTCTTCCTGCTGCGATGCAGGAGAAAGTGAATCTACGTCTAATAGATGTCTACGACAATAATAATCGTCCGAAAACAGATAAAAAACGCTATTCCCCTAAATTCGTTCGCTACGTGACAATCTTGGAGAAGAAATAAAGGAGCAGGTTATATCAAGATGTGGAAACGAAGACAGATTTTATTGATTATACCGGGGGTTTTGGGGTAATAACGCCTGTTTTAATTCCTCTACGGATGCCACAATCTGTTTAGCTCCGGCTTGGGTTAATTCCTCCCGATCCCCGTAACCGTACAAAACCCCGATACAGTCAATTCCGGCATTTCGGGCCCCGATAATGTCTTGCTTCCGGTCTCCAATCATGACCACTTTACTCAACTCCCGGATGTCATTATTTTCCAGTACGTGGCGGATTACCTCTTCTTTATGGGACAACGAGCCGTCAAGCCCGCTTCCCCCGACGAATTTGAAGTAATCGCTTAAGTGGAAATGATCAAGTATTTTTTCGGCGTAATAAGCCGGTTTTCCGGTAGCGAGCATCACTTGCTTTCCGGCCTTGTTTAATTCTTGCAGAAGGCCTTCCATGCCGGGATAGACAGCATTTTCGTATATACCCGTGTCCGCGAATCTTTCTCGGTACTTCCGGATGCCTTCCTCGGTTTGAGCTGCACTGAAATGGCAGAATTCCATCAGGGATTCTTTCAACGGGGGGCCTACGAATTTGCGCAGGTCGTTCAGATCCTTCACTTCAATCCCGAAGTATTTCAAGGCATACCGGATCGATTTGGTGATCCCTTCCATGGAATCGGTGATCGTGCCATCAAGGTCTAAAAGAATGTAGGTGTACTCTTTTTGCATATCGTGGGTGTGAGTGGATAAAAAAACAGGCCTATTGCTAAGCCTGTTTCTATATTTCAAAGATTTATTTCCTGTATTAGGCATTCAACGTGAAACGTAAGAAAGCGGTAACAGTTAAATCTTTATCTACGCTCTTCAAGTACTCTTTTACAGACATTTTACCGTCTTGCTCGAAAACTTGGTTTAACAAGGTAGACTCTTGGAAGAATTTGTTCAAGCGACCTTGAGCAATTTTATCCAGCATGTTTTCCGGTTTACCTTCTTCACGAGCTTTTTCGCGACCGATCTCGAATTCGTGATCGATAACGTTTTGAGGGATACCGTCTTTATCCACGGCAACAGGAGCCATGGCAGCCACTTGCATGGCGATATTTTTCTTCACTTGGGTATCAGCTGCTTTGTTGAAACCAACAACGGTTGCCAACATGTTTCCCGGGTGAATGTAAATCACGCAATCTTCTGCTTTTACAGAACCGTAGTAGCTTAATTCCAGTTTTTCACCGATAACACCAGTTTGTTCTGCAATCTGGTCTGCGATGCTTCTACCATCCAGTTGGATAGCCAACAAATCTTCGGTAGTTGCGGGCATGTTAGCTAAAGCGGCGTCAAGAATCTTGGTTGTGAAAGCAATGAATCCCTCGTTTTTAGCCACGAAGTCTGTTTCGCAGTTCAAGGAAACCATAACTGCATTCTTTCCATCGGTTTTGGCCAAAACGCATCCTTCTTTTGCTTCTCTGTCTGCACGTTTGCTTGCAACAACAAGACCTTTCTTGCGGATGATGTCAACGGCTTTGTCGAAATCTCCCTCAGCTTCTTGTAATGCATGTTTGCAGTCCATCATTCCGGCGTTTGTTGCTTTGCGCAACTTCATCACGTCTGCTGCTTTTATTTCCATATTCTTTAAACCTCCATGTTAATTCAATTTCAGAAGTTAGATCATTCAATCTAAAATCTGAAATCTAAAATCAAAAATTAATCTATTCTTCAGAAGCGTTTTCGCTTACTTCAGCTACTTCGTCCTGAGCTTCAGCTTTCTCGGCTCCTTTCTTGTCGCCTTCTTTCTCTCTTTCGGCTTTTCTTTCCGTCAGACCCTCTTTGATGGCTCCGGCTACCTTGTCGATAATTAAAGAAATAGAAGTTGATGCGTCATCGTTAGCCGGGATTACGAAATCAATTCCTTCCGGGTTTGAGTTCGTGTCCACGATAGCGAATACTGGAATTCCCAGCGTGTTAGCTTCTTTTACAGCGATGTACTCCTTCATCACGTCAACCACGAAAAGAGCTGCCGGAAGACGAGTCAGGTCAGCGATGCTACCTAAGTTCTTTTCCAGTTTTGCTCTTTGACGAGAGATCTGAAGTTTTTCCCGTTTTGAAAGGTGAGAGAAAGTACCGTCTTTTTCCATCTTGTCGATGGTGGTCATTTTCTTCACGGCTTTACGAATTGTCGGGAAGTTGGTCAACATTCCACCCGGCCATCTTTCAGTCACGAACGGCATGTTGATATTAGAAATTTTTTCAGCAACAATGTCCTTAGCCTGTTTCTTTGTTGCAACAAACAGAATTCTTCTACCTGATTTAGCGATCTGTTTCAAAGCTGCACTTGCCTTGTCCAACATGATGGCTGTTTTGTTCAGGTCAATAATGTGGATATCATTACGCTCCATGAAAATATACGGAGCCATTTTAGGATTCCATTTACGGGTAAGGTGTCCAAAGTGACAACCTGCATTTAATAATTCGTCGAAATTTGTATTTGACATTTTGTGTCTCCTTTAAAGTTTACATTCTTAAATTTAATCAATTGCCGGGTAGTTCTCCACAGAAGTCCCGTCAATTTAGATACTAAACTCCTATTAACGTTTAGAGAATTGGAATCTCTTACGAGCGCCAGGACGTCCCGGTTTCTTACGTTCCACTTCACGTGGGTCTCTGGTCATGAACCCTGCTGCTCTTAATTTTGATTTATCCTCTGCGTTTACTTTCACCAATGCTCTGGCAATTCCTAAACGTAAAGCTTCAGCTTGTCCGTTGAAACCTCCACCTACAAGGTTTACCTTGATGTCATATTGTCCCAACACACCTAATAATTCAAGCGGTTGTTTTACAATATATTGGAGGGTAGGCAATGTGAAATATTCTTCCAGGCTTTTCTTGTTGATCGTAATATTGCCTTTTCCTTCGTTAAGATAAACGCGGGCTACCGCTGTTTTTCTTCTACCTACTGCATTTACTACTTCCATACCTTGTTATTTAAGTGCGTTTATATCAATTACTTTAGGCTGTTGTGATTCATGGTTGTGCTCCGGTCCTACGAACAGGTGCATGTTCTTGAATACAGCTCTTCCAAGGCGATTTTTAGGAAGCATACCTCTAACAGCATGTTCCAGAATTCTTTCCGGGAATCTTTTCATTTCTTCTGCCGGGGTAGAAATCCGTTGACCTCCAGGATACTGGGTGTGTCTACGATACTGTTTGTCTGTTAATTTGTTACCCGTGAAGATAACTTTTTCTACGTTGATAATGATTACATTGTCTCCACAATCCACGTGGGGAGTGTAACTGGGTTTGTACTTGCCTCTCAATAGTTTCGCAACTTTAGCGGCAAGACGTCCCACAACTTGATTCTCTGCGTCAATCAAAACCCATTCTTTCTGTGCAGTGGCTTTGTTGACATAAGTTGTTTTGTAACTAATCTGATCCACTTTTTTTTTAATTAAATATTAAACTTCTGTTTGTATTTCTTCGTGGGGACTCTGGGCATTCTATCCGGTTGAAAATAACGAGGTTTATCGGGCAAACTGATATAATTTTCAACGGAGACAGGTGCATTGTAAAGGGCATGGCTAAGGTATCCCTTACAATTTAGCGAGTACTCCACTCCAAAATGAGGGGCAAAATTACACATTAATACGTGAATTCCAAAACATTCTGCGAAAAGATTTGTTCCAGAGCGTTTTGATGGGCTTCTGAATCATGCGTTTGGAGGCAAATAGTAGGTGTATATTTTCCGATGGTATGGGTGTTCGTACCCTGTTCTTGCTGTGGAATTAGGGTAATAAGCTGATAATTAGTCAATTTATTCGGATTATATCCGAATCACTTCCGTGTAAAACACTATTAGAACGCTATTAAAACCCTATTAAAACGCTATACTTAGAATAGCGTTTTAATAGCATTTTAAAAGTGATTTTTAAATTTTTTATCCGGATTTGATTAGGAAGTGATTATGAAGTAATCAGCAAATGATGACTTAAATCAGCTTGACATCCTGATTTCTTGGGTTAAAAGAAACTTGTGAGATGAGATATATTATTGGAAATTTTCGCGGGGTACGAATTTGTAATCTTCCGTGTAGCAGGTGAATATCCCTAACGCTCCTTGTATATTTCCGATGAGCGGGACCGGCGAGGTGATGCTGCCTTGGTTGGCGCTGTTAGCCTCGTAGAGGGAGATTTGGTAGTTGTAACAATCTTCGGTGATACGTAAAAGGAGAATGACGACGGCTTCTGCCTCTTCAATTTCTTGGCATTTGATGGTTCGTTCGATCGTGGCACCTCCTGTATGGTGGGACAGGTCAAGATAGCTGGTCTCTTTTTTCAGCAGGTTATCATCCCCGGCTCCTTCTTTTCTTGCCTGCACGCTGTATATGTAGTAATTCTGCATGGGGTTGGGTGAGGTTTGGAAACTGATCGTGACGGAGTTTGTCGCTTTGGAAACGAAATAGGAAGAGATCGTTATATGGTCCGGTATAGCGGTTTTGGCCGTGATGTGTTCTTTCTCGGGCGTGTATATGCTCAAGTAAAGCGAGTCGAGCCCGAATTGATTGAACTTGGTATCGTGCCTGAAATTTCCGAGGAACGAGGGACTGAACGTGGGGATAAGTTTGATGATTGAGTCGGCTTTTATGGATACATCCAGATTGACAGGATCATTCAGGTCAATGATCTCGTGGATCGGGGAGACTTTTGCCGCGTTCAGCGTGTAGAATTCACCCGGTTTGCAGTAGCATTCGATGAAGTAACCGGAGATCTCTCCCATGTCTTTCATGGGAAGTTCCTCTTCCGGCATACAGGAGAAGAGCGTGAAGTATAGGAGGATTAATATTCCATTTTTCATGTGATTACCAGTTTATTCGAAGTGAAACATACGGGATGAAGGGTAACATGACTTTAGATTTCGGGATAATCTTGGTCAAGTTGTCCGTGCTTTCTGCTTGAAAGTAAACGAACGAGGGATTCGATTGGTTGTATACATTGTATGCGCCGACGCTGAGTTTGAATAAAAGGTCCTTGCCGCCGAATTTATAGTCAAGGCTGGCATCCAGCCGGTGGTTGTTGGGTAATTTGTAGTTATAGCGATCCGTGTACACAGGGATAAGAATGGGTCTGTCATCGTTGAATTCCGTGATGTTCCGTGCGATGACCATTCCTTTGGGAAAGGTCGTGTAGACCCCGGACGAGAAAGTCCAAAGGGTGTTCAACAGGAGGCGGGGGGAAATCTGGTAGGAAAAGTTGATCACGACATTGTGTTTCACGTCGTACGGGGGATTAAAGGCTTTCCCGTTGTTGATCTCCGCGAATTTGCGCTTGGATTCGGAGAGCGTGTAGTTGGCTCGCATGTAGAGAGCGTGATGGTTGAGCGTGAGGTCGAATTCCAGACCTTTGGCGTGGCCCTTTCCTTGAATCTGGCGATTACTCAAGGCAGAGTATTCGGTTTGAATGTCCGAGGCGAAGTCTTTCACGTTACGCATATCCTTGTAAAAAATACCCGCATAAAAAGATAGTAATTGCCCGATCTCTTGGTTTATCCCGATGGAGTACTGGTGGCAAGTGGCGGGTTGGGTTCCTTTTGCCAGAGGGTACCAGATGTCGATCGGGGTTTTAACCGTGAAATAGGGATAGAGGCTTAAATATTGAACCGTCTTGGCGTAATCTGCCCAGATGGAGAATTTGTTGACCGTGTAGCTGATTTTCGCCCGGGGAGAGAAGGTGTGTTCACGGGTTTCTCCCGAGTAGAATTGATAATTCCCTCCCACGTTTATGGAGAAGTAGTGATTCAAATGGTAGGCAATATCTAGGTATAATTCATATAGATTGAAGTCTTTGTCCGAACTTTTTATCAGGAGATTTTGGCTTTCGTCGCTTTTATTGGCCGTTTCAAACCGGGAGTATTCGAATTTCACCCCGCTGTTCAGGCTTAATTTGTCCGAAAATTGACGGGAATAGGTTGCTTGCCCGAGAAGGGCGTAGTTACGGTTTCCGCCTCCCATGGGTACGCTGCCGAAGGCGTCGCCCTCGCTGTACGTGTTTTTCCCGCCAAATTGGAAATCCCATTGCTCGTTGGCATCGGGCGTGTAGGAGGCATTCACGTTACCGGAAAAGGTGTGCCAATCGAAAATGTATTGCACGTGTTCGCTGATTTTCATTTTCATGTGATCGAGAGAGAACAGCCCGAAGGCGGTCATTCTCCATTTGTCGGAAAGACGTGAATCAATGGTTGCGGTAATATCACTGAACGAGTACTCCGGCATGTAGTTAGGATTTGTCTTGTCATCCATGGATCGGTTGTATAACCGGGAAATGTGTTGTAAGTAAGAGGTCCGGGCAGAGGCGGCAAAGGAGGTGTGATTTTTGATGATCGGGCCTTTGGCTTTCAGAGCGGAAGAGACAAGTCCGATGGTCAGCTCTCCTTCGTGCTCATGCTTGTTTCCCGGCTCAGGACGCATATTAATGTAGGAGGATAAAAAACTGTTGTACCGGGCGGGGAAGCCGCTTTTAAAGAGTGTGGAATTGTTCAGTATGTACGGGTCGAACGTGGACAGTATTCCCGTGAGGTGGTCCGGGTAGGCGATGGGCATGTTGTTGATGAGAAAACCGTTCTCGTTGCTGTTTCCGCCGCGGACGTAGATGCCGGAATTGAGGGCGTTCGTGGTCACGATGCCGGGTATGGTGGCCAGGTATTTCAGCACGTCCTGTTCGCCGAGGATGGCCGGGATCCGTTCGATTCCTTTGATGGAGGAGAGGATTCGCCCGCTGGCCGGGAGGGCCGTGACGACGACTTCTTTCAAGTTGTTCAATTTGTTACGTAGGGTGATGACGAATGGTGCGTCGCTTTTATTGAGCTTGTAAGTTTCTTTTTTATAGTTGACGTGTGAGAATTCCAGTGTACAGGGAATAGAACATTCCAACCGGAAGAGGCCCAGGGAGTCGGTGGTGGTGCCTTTTTCGCTCTCGATGCAGTAGATGTGTACCCTGTTAACCGGTTCGCCGGAGTGGGCAATAACTTTCCCCACGATGACCGTTTGGGCGTCAAGTGATATGGAGATGAATAAAAGTAAGATTGCAACCAATTTACCCATATACACGCGTTGTGAGTTCGAAATTTTACAAATGTAGTAAACAAATCCCGTTAAGCCTTATGGTTCATGTGAATAATTGTTGTTATTTTGCAGGACATCTATTAAAATTTAGTTATGGGAATCTACGTGCATGTACCTTTTTGCCGGAGTAAATGTTTTTATTGCGGGTTTTATTCGGTCGCTTCGTTGAAGTTGAAGGAGGCGTATCTGGGGGCAATCGAGCGTGAGATTGATTTGCGTCGGGGATATTTACAGCATCAGGAAATGCATACTTTGTACTTCGGGGGAGGTACGCCTTCTTACTTGGAGCGTGGGGAGCTGGAACGAATCATACGGAAATTGGAGGAAAATTATTCGTTCGTCCTTGGTATGGAGCGAACCATCGAGTTGAATCCCGAAGATTTGGTGCCGGAAAAATTGCAAGGAATAAAGGATTTAGGCTTTAATCGGTTGAGTATTGGGGTACAGTCTTTCTCGGATGAGCAACTGAAACGAATCAACCGGACACATTCTGCCCGTCAGGCGATGGATGGAATCACGTTTGCTGCTGGCATGGGATTTGATAATATAAGCATGGATTTGATTATTGGCTTACCGGGACAGACAGAAGCTGAGTTGTTAGATGATGTGGAGAGGGCAAGTGGTTTGCCAATAGCTCATTTATCCGTGTACATATTAAGCATTGATTCAAATACAGTATTCGAATACATGGTGAAACGGGGAGAGTTCCGGTTGGAGGATGAGGAGGTGATGGCCGGGCGTTATCAGCGGGTGTGTGAGCGGTTGAAAGAGTTGGGTTTTGAACATTATGAAATTTCCAATTTTGCCCGGAACGGGAGATACTCCCGGCATAATACATCTTACTGGCAACAGGAGCCATACATCGGTTTTGGCCCTTCGGCCCATTCTTACGATCTGCATTCCAGGCAATGGAATACGGCGAATTTGAAAATTTATATAGATTATTTAAATAATGGAATCCTTTCATTTGAAAGAGAGGAGTTAGCACCTGTTGATTTGTATAATGAATACGTGATGACGAGTTTGCGGACGATGTGGGGGATGGAAAAGCAAAAATTGGAGGGAGAGTACGCCGAGTTTTGGGAACAGGTGCGGGAGCAAGTCCGGAAATACGAGGATTCCGGGGATTTGATCGAAGAGGGCGGAAGGTGGAGAATTAGCGAGACCGGATGGGTAATTTCAGATACGATTTTGAGTGATTTATTCGTGGTCTAGTTTTTTACATGAAAAAATACTATTTTTGCGGTTGTAAGTTTAATAATTAAATGTTTTTCAGATGAAAACGAGTAGAATGTCAGTCAAAGAACTGTTGCAGTCAGAAGATTGCGGTAAAGAGGTTGAGGTTAAAGGTTGGGTAAGAACCAAACGCGGTAATAAACAGGTGAATTTTATTGCCTTGAATGACGGCTCTACGATCAATAATATACAGGTGGTGGTTGATATGGAGAAGGTGGCCGAGGAGGTGATGAAGAAAGTTACGACCGGGGCGGCTGTTCACGTGAAAGGATTGCTCGTGGAAAGTACCGGTAGTGGGCAGGCTCGTGAGATTCAAGCGAAGGAGGTGATCGTGATGGGAGAGGCTGATCCGGAAAAGTTCCCGATTCAACCGAAGAAACATAGCTTGGAATTTTTGCGTGAGGTGGCTCATTTGAGATTCCGCACGAATATTTTCGGGGCTGTTTTCCGTATTCGTCACGCGATGGCTTTTGCCATTCATCAATATTTTAACGATCATGGTTTCTATTATTTGCATACCCCGTTGATCACGGCCTCGGATTGCGAGGGGGCGGGAGAGATGTTCCGGGTGACGACGCTTGACCCGAAGAATCCACCCTTGTTGGAGGACGGGAGTGTTGATTTCAGACAGGACTTTTTCGGTAAATCAACCAACTTGACGGTGAGCGGTCAGCTGGAAGGTGAGCTGGGTGCCATGTCGCTGGGTAAGATTTACACGTTCGGGCCTACCTTCCGGGCGGAGAATTCAAATACCACGCGCCATTTGTCGGAGTTCTGGATGATCGAGCCGGAAGTTGCTTTCAATGATTTGGAAGATAACATGGATTTGGCGGAGGATTTTTTGAAATACCTGATCCGTTATGCTTTGGAGCATTGCATGGATGATTTGTTGTTCTTGAGCAAGCGTTTGCAGGAGGAGGAGAAGGACAAGAAAGCTGAGGAGCGTTCCATGGAGTTGATCGAAAAGTTGCAATTCGTATTGAATCATGATTTTGAACGGGTTACTTACACGGAGGCTATTGATATATTGAAAAACAGCAAGCAAAATAAGAACGGTAAGTTCCAGTATCCGGTGACAGGTTGGGGTGTGGATTTACAGAGTGAACACGAGCGTTACTTGGTAGAGAAACATTTCAAGAAACCGGTGATTTTGACGGGTTACCCGAAGGAAATCAAGGCTTTCTACATGAAACAGAACCCGGACGGAAAGACGGTTGCCGCGATGGACGTGCTTTTCCCGCAAATCGGAGAGATTATCGGGGGGTCACAGCGTGAGGAAGACTATAACAAGCTGGTGACCCGTATGCAGGAGGTTGGGATTCCGGTTTCCGCGATGTCTTGGTATCTGGACACGAGAAGGTTCGGTTCTGCGGAGCATAGTGGATTCGGACTTGGGTTTGAACGTTTGTTGTTGTTCGTGACCGGAATGGGGAATATACGAGACGTGATCCCGTTCCCGCGGACACCGAAGAATGCCGAGTTTTAAGAATAATTTGAAATAAATAGAAGGATGCTCAAGCAAAATTTACAACAGAAATTAGGATTGAAAATCAATCCGTTGCAGATACAGCTGATCAAGCTGCTTGAGCTTCCTACCTATCAACTTGAACAGAGGATTAAGGAGGAGCTGGAGTCAAATCCGCTTTTGGAAGAGGGGGTGGAGAAACCAGAGCCGGAGGTTGATATTAAGGAGGACGGGGATGAGGTGGATTATGATGAGAATTCGCAGGAAGAAGATAATTACGAATCTTCGGAGGATGAGTTTTCTTTAGATGATTATATCAGTGATGAGGATGATATTCCGGACTATAAGTTGACAGCATCGAATGCCTCGAAGGATGATGATGCACGGGAGTTCGTGCTTTCCGGGGGGATTTCTTTTCGGGAGAATCTGGTGGAACAGTTGGGGACGCAGCACTTGGGAGAGATGGATCGTAAGATCTGCGAGTACATTATTGGTAATATAGATGATGATGGTTATTTGCGCCGGGACGTGGAGAATATCGTGGATGATCTCGCTTTTGGGGCTGGGATCGAGGTGGATGAGGAGAAGATTGAATCCTTGTTACGTGTCGTGCAACGGTTTGATCCGGCAGGAGTGGGGGCAAGAGATTTGAGGGAGTGTCTTTTGTTGCAGGTGAAACGACGTTTGGCGGAGGTTTCCACGCCGGCTTTGATAAATGCCCGGATCATATTGGAGAGTTATTTCGAGGAATTCTCGAAGAAACATTACGAGAAGATTTCCAAACGGATGAGGATTTCGGATGAGGAGTTGAAAGAGGCAGTGGACGAAATTTTGAAATTGAATCCCAAGCCGGGCGGACAGATTTCCGATTCTTCGGTTCCGGGAGCCGAGAAGATTATTCCTGATTTTAACTTGGATATTGTAGACGGGGAGTTGCAGTTGAGCTTGAACACGGGGGATATTCCCGAGTTGAGGTTGAACAAATCATACGTCAATATGTTGGAGGATTACCAAAAGAATTCGAATTCTCGCGAGAAGAAAGATGTGGTGTCTTTCGTGAAGTACAAGCTGAGTTCTGCCCGTTCGTTTATTGATGCCGTGCAACAGCGAAATAACACGCTGATGTTGACAATGACGGCTATCGTGCAGTTCCAGAAACCATTTTTCCTGACGGGGGACGAGAGCAAGTTGAAACCGATGATTCTTCGGGATATTGCTGATATTACGGGATTGGATGTTTCTACTATTTCGAGGGTTTCTAATTCTAAGTATATACAGACTTGGTTCGGTATCTACTCTTTAAAACAATTCTTTTCGGGAAGTATGCCGACAAGTAGTGGAGAGGAAGTTAGCACGGGCGAGTTGAAGAATGTGTTGAAGGAAATCGTGGACGGCGAGGATAAACGCAAACCTTACACGGATGATGAGTTGGTGGAATTAATGAATAAAAAAGGTTACCAGATTGCCCGCCGGACGATTGCAAAGTATCGTCAGTTGCTGGATATTCCGGTGGCCCGACTTCGTAGGGAAGTTTAAAAGCCATAATTTAAAATATGAAAGTACTTGCTTTTGCAGTATCCATACTGTTTCATCCTTTGTTGTTGCCTTTGTACGTGTTGTTTATCACATTTAATACGGGAACCGTTTTTACTTATATTCCGGCATACACGCAGAATATGTCTTATTTGTTGACCTTGCTGGGGGTGACGTTGATTCCATTGCTTTGCTTGCCGTTGTTGAAGTGGTTGGGTTTGATTGAGGGGTATCGTCTGGTGCAGAAACAAGATCGGGTGTTCCCGGTGCTGGTGACGATCGTGGGGGCTTTTATTGTGTTTTATTTTTCACGTAATTTGCCTTATTCTAATATCGTGAGGCAGTTTTACCTGATTATGGTGATTATGCTCTCCGGCTTTATGATCGTGACGATTCGCTGGAAGATCAGTATGCACATGACGGCTATCGGGGCTTTGTGTGGCTTCGTTTTTATTCTGGGAATGAAGTATTTGGGGGATGTGATTAACTTGTTGCCTTTGCTGATTTTGGTTTCCGGCCTTGTGGCCTCCGCCCGCTTGTATCTAAAACAACATACCCCTGCCCAAGTGTATGTCGGGTATATTTATGGTGCCACAGCCGTGGTGGCTATCATGTATTAATAAAGCATGATCCATATATCGCTTTGTCCCAGTTGGGTGGCGAGTAGATCCCTTTGTTTCGTGGCTTCCTGCTTATCCGTGTAATTCGCAATACTGACACGATAACGCTGGTCTTTGGTAATGATCTGTGCGTTTGGGAAACCTTTGGCTTTTAGTTGTGTCACGTCTTTTTCTGCTAGATTTTCCCGGGGATGGCTGGCCACGATGATATGATAACTTCTTGTCTTCGCGTTTGATGTAATCGTTGTGTTATTGCCATCTTGCGAGGGACTTTGCCTGATCGTGTCAAGGGAGACATTGTTTCCCGGAAGAGAGGCCGGAAGGTTTCTTTTCACGTTGACGGTAGTCAGGTTTTTGGAATTCATTTTATCCCGTTGACAGCCGATGAATGGTAACATCAGGACGAATGACAGGAACAATACGAGTTTCATGTTACTTGCGTTTATTTTATTTGATAGATCCAAGTCTCTTCTTTACCGGGGATTTTATGAATTTTTCTTACGGCTGTAATAGCTTCTTTCTCGGTTTTGAATCCTTCGTAAGCGACGAGGTAAAGATCTCGGCTATAGGGCATGATAATGGCGTTTGTATAACCTTCTTTGTGTAGTTTATCATACATACGGTCTGCATTGTCTTTGATGCGGAAACAGCCACCAACAAGGAGATATTCCGGAGCTTCTTTTACCACGGTGGTCTCCGTTGCCGTTTTTGTTTCCGTTAGTTGAGTAGTGTCTTTTATAAGGACAGTCTTGGTTTCTACTTTAACCGTTTCTTTTTGTGTATAGGTGTTTCTTACCTTCTTTTTGTCTTGACAGCCGGAGATTGCAACCGCTAGGATGACAAGTGTAGATAGTAAAATCGTTTTCATGTTTGACAACGTTTTGGTTAATCATGCCAAGATACAAACAAATTTATTGTTAGTAAAGTATTTTCTTCTATTTTTGTGGTGAAAGTGTCGAATTGTAACTAGAAACAGAGTTATTATGAATAAATTTATCGGAGTATTATTGATTTTGGTGCTTGCCGCTTCGTGTAAAAATGAAACGGAACCTATCGTGAAAATTACCACGGAGTACGGGGATATAAAGATTCGTTTGTATGATAAAACACCCAAGCATCGGGATAATTTTTTGAAGTTGGTGGATGAAAAGTTTTATGATGGATTATTGTTTCACCGGGTGATTAATCATTTTATGATACAGGGGGGAGATCCAACATCAAAGAATGCAGGACCGGATGTGATGTTGGGTGAGGGAGACGTGGATTATCGGATAGATGCGGAGTTCGTACCGGAGTATTTCCATAAAAAAGGGGTGCTTGCAGCAGCACGGGAAGGAGATGACACCAATCCGGAGCGTAAGTCTAGCGGGGCGCAGTTCTATATCGTTCAAGGAAACGTGTATTCTCCGGAACAGTTAGAGAATACGGTAAAGAGCATCAATGAAAGGCGTAAGATGGCGTTGTATGGGCGGTTGAAGAATCAATACAAGAATGAATTTGCCCGTTTACAGGAGGCGAATGATTCGGAGGCTTTGGATGAATTGTCGGAAAAATTGACCCGAGAATGTGATAGTTTGTTCGTGAATGAAGAGTTAGTGTTAACAGAGGCGCAAAAACAGGCTTATACTACAGTTGGCGGAACGCCCCATTTGGATGGGCAGTACACCGTATATGGGGAAGTGATTGAAGGGCTGGACGTGCTGGATAAGATTGCCGCCGTGAAAACAAATTCTTTCGATAGGCCAGTAGAAGATGTTGTGATTGAGGAGATTAGAAGGTAAATAGTTGTTTGTAACGGGAATTTATAGGTTAAATTCCCGTTATCTTTTTTATCTCATTCAGTTTGTTCAATGCTTCAAGTGGGGTCAGGCTGTTGATGTCCAGCCCGGCTATTTCATCCCGAATCTGTAATAGCACGGGATCTTCCAGTTGGAAGAAGCTAAGTTGAATGCCTTCCCTTTCGTTTCCTATTTTAGCGACATTCTTTTGTATGGCTCCGCTTGAATTACGGTCGTTTTCGAGTTGCTTTAATATCTCAGATGAACGTTTGATGACGGATTGCGGCAAGCCTGCCATTTTACCGACCTGTATACCGAACGAGTGGTTGGAACCTCCTTTTACCAGTTTGCGAAGGAATACGACTTTGTTGTTTACCTCTTTTACCGACACGTTGAAATTCTTGATTTTCGAGTAGGAGTGTTCCATTTCGTTTAGTTCGTGGTAGTGGGTGGCGAAAAGGGTTTTTGCCCTGCTTTTCGGGTTTTCGTGTAAAAACTCGACAATGGCCCAAGCGATGGAAATACCGTCGTACGTGGAGGTGCCTCGTCCAAGTTCGTCGAATAATACAAGACTTCGATCGGAAATGTTGTTCAGGATGTTGGCCGCCTCGTTCATCTCAACCATGAAGGTGGATTCTCCCAAAGAGATGTTGTCGGATGCCCCGACACGAGTGAAAATCTTGTCGACATACCCGATCTTTGCCGAAATGGCAGGAACAAAACATCCGGCTTGTGCCATGATCACGATAAGTGCGGTTTGGCGTAAAAGCGCTGATTTACCCGCCATGTTGGGTCCCGTGATAATGATGATTTGTTGCTTGTCGTTATCGAGGTAGAGATCATTGTCGATGTAGTTTTCTCCCGGAGGTAACTGGCGTTCAATGACTGGGTGGCGTCCTCCTTTTATGTCGATTACGAAGGATTCGTTGATCTCCGGTCGATGGTAATTGTTCGTGACTGCTATGTTGGCAAACGAGATTAGCGCATCAATGTGGGAGATGATACGGGCATCCAACTGTATCGGTTTGATATAAGAGGCTGCCGCTGCCAGCAAGGTATTGTATATATCGCTTTCCAATTCTTGAATCCGGTCTTCGGCTCCGAGAATCTTTTCTTCGTATTCTTTTAGTTCGGGAGTAATGTAACGTTCCGCATTGACAAGGGTTTGTTTACGAATCCAGGTGTCGGGAACCTTGTTCACGTGAGTTTTGGTCACCTCGATGTAATAGCCGAAAACATTATTAAAGCTAATCTTCAATGTAGGTATTCCTGTATTCTCTATTTCACGTTGTTGCATCTTTAATAGCAATTCCTTCCCGTGAGAAGAGATTTCCCGTAATTCATCCAGTTCGGTGTTGACTCCGGGGGCGATGACATTCCCTTTGTTGAGCATCGAGGGGGCATCTTCCCTGATCTCGTGGTCTATTCTTTGGCTTAATACTTCGCAGTCATCCAATTGTTGCGTCCATTTGGCAAGAACTTCATTGCCGGTAGATAAACATTGTTCTTTCAATGGCTTAATGGCTTGTAACGCAATTTTTAGTTGAACCATTTCTCTCGGAGAGATACGGCCGACGGCGATCTTGGAGGCAAGGCGTTCCAGATCTCCAATGGTGCGGAGAATTTGTTCCAGTTCCAAACGTTCCGTTTCGTGATGCACGAAACATTCCACGATGTCCAAGCGTTCGTTTATGTCTGCCGGTTTCTTCAATGGCATACACAGCCAGCGGCGCAAGGTACGTGCTCCCATTGGGGTAATGGTACGATCAATAATGTCAGCTAGGGAGCGTCCTCCCTCGTGAAGGGTGTCTAAAATTTCGAGGTTACGTAGCGTGAAGCGATCCAGTAGGACACAGGTCGATTCGTCGATACGGGAGATCGAGGTTATGTGTCCCACGAGTTCATGTTTTGTCATGTCGAGGTAATACAAAACGGCTCCCGCGGCGGAAATGCCGCAGTCCATTTTATCAATCCCGAATCCTTTTAATGATGATACTTCGAAATGTTTTTTGAGACGATCTGCCGCGGATTCTGTCTCGAAGAACCATTCTTCGATTGGGTAAGTATAGTATTTTGTCCCGAAGAGTTCGTTAAATCGGGCTTCCGAGCCTTTAGGGTAAAGTACTTCTTTGGGTTGGAAACTGTTTAATATTTTGTCCATGGTAGCGGGTGTTCCCTCTGTTGCCAGGAATTCTCCCGTGGAAAGGTCCAACAGGGACAACCCGGCTTTGGTTTTCGTGAAATACACGGCAGCCAGAAAGACGTTGTTTTTGTTGTCGATGGTGTTTTCGTTATAGGAAACACCGGGGGTGACGAGTTCGATAACCCCTCTTTTTACCAGTTTCTTGGTTTTTTTCGGGTCTTCCAGTTGTTCACAAATGGCTACCCGTTGGCCGGCTCGTACCAGTTTGGGTAGGTACGTGTCGATGGCATGATAAGGGAAACCGGCAAGTTCCACGTCTCCGGGAGAGCCGTGGGAGCGCTTGGTAAGCGTGATGCCTAGTATTTTGGATGTTAGAATGGCATCTTCGCCGAAGGTTTCGTAAAAGTCACCCATTCGATATAATAAAATCGCATCGGGGTATTTAGCTTTTGCCGAATAATATTGTTGCATAAGCGGTGTCTGTTCTTCTGACTTTGTTGCCATTATGTTGTATTTATTGTCTGTTATTAAATTTTAATTACGTGTTTTCGCCTCCCAAAAATAAATATTTTGATCGAGATTTGCTTTAAAACTTCGCAAACATTGTGTAATTTTGCCTAGGCTAAAAAGGGGAATGACGAAATTTAGTGAGTGTAGAAGAATAACCTGTCGTGTATTTTTTTCGTATTGAATATGGAGATGGGTAGGGGATAGCCGATTAATAAAATAATGTATATGGAAAATATATTGGATGCATTGGCAATTTACGGGTATTCAAATTTAGAGGATCGGATCGAATTTGAGCTGGATGGGGTGATAGAGAAGGAAATTGCTCCGGCTTATTGCAATGAAAATTTTGAATTGTGTGTTTCATGTATGGATTATACTTCGCTGAAGGTGACGGATACGGAGAAATCAATCGTGACTTTCGTTTCTGAATTATTGAAGAAATTGAAGAAAAACACGTTGCCGGATGTGGCATCAGTATGTGTGTTTCCCCGGTTTACTTCTCTTGTGAAGGAAAATCTGGTCGGGACACAGATTAAAACGACGGTCGTGGGAGCTTGTTTCCCGGCTGCGCAGACGTTTTTGGACGTGAAGTTGGCTGAATGTAAGGCTGCTATTGCGGCGGGAGCGGATGAGGTGGACGTCGTGATTTCCGTGGGGGATGTCTTAGAACGTAATTACGAGAAGGTGTATAAGGAGTTGGTTGCTATTCGCGAGGCTTGTGCCGGGGTTATTTTGAAGGTGATCTTGGAAACGGGTGAGTTGAAGACTATCGAGAGCGTATTCAATGCTTCATTGATTGGGGCTTACGCGGGTGCTGATTTTATTAAAACGTCTACCGGGAAGGTTCCGGTAAATGCTACGCCGGAGACGGTTTACGTGATTTGTGAGGCCTTGCGTCAGTTCCATGCACAGACCGGGAGGATGGTCGGAATTAAGGTGGCCGGTGGTATTACCAAGATTCAGAACGCAATTCGTTATTTGACGATCGTGAAACATATTTTAGGCGAGCAATGGCTTACACCTGCTTATTTCAGAATCGGGACATCCCAATTACTGGAAGATGTTCTGAAAGAGATGAAAACGGTGAAAATTAATGGCTGAAAGTGAAAACTTTCAGCTAATTATTTGCTAAGTGAGAGTGATCTTTTAAGATGGTTTCCACAAATTCCAGTGGAATCATGGATGTCTCAATTCCTGTTACTTCTTTAATCTTTTTCGTGAGGGGGGCCAGCAAGGCGTAAGTGTTGTTTTTGTATACTTCCCGTAGCACATCCTTGATGATCTTGATGTCTTTATCGGACAAAAGAGCGGCTTGCTGAAAGACGACTTGATATTCTTCCGGGGTCTCGAATTCACTGATTTGTTTTAATGTGACTGCTTTTTCGAGTTTTATGACAGTGGTTCCTGCCGCCATGTCTCCGAGTCTTTGCATTCGTTTGGAAGCGATGATCGAGATGACGGCGACGGCACCGCTTGAGATGGAAATGTCTATTAAGCGGAAGACCCAACGGAGCATACAGTCCCAAAAGGTGAGTTTTTTGCCGTTTAGTTTTACGACTTGGATACGCATGGTGTATTTGCCAAGGCTACGGCCGTTAAAGACTGCCTCGCAGAATAGATGGTAGGAAGCGATGATCACCGCAAGAATGACGAAAAACCAAGTCGGGGAGCCTACCATACTGAAAAGGCCGATAAACATGAGACCCAACATGAGTAGTCCAAACTGAAAGGCACCATCAATCAAGGTTGCTAGGATGCGGTCTAGAACGCCCGCGGGAATATAATCAATGTCAACGTTGTGAGCTGTACTGATAGAAATGTTCATGATAAGTATAAATATTTCCACAAACATACATTTTTTTTGAATAAATGCATTATTTTTATCACAGGAAAAAAGTGTGGTATTTAGAATGAAAGAGGCTAGATTTGTAAGTCAGAATAAGGAGAAATGGGGAAAAATGGAAAATGTAAACCATCTGGATACAGATACTCTTGCCTCTAATTACGTGATTCTTTCTGATGATCTCTCTTATGCCAAAACGTTTTACCCGGGCAGTGACGTGGTGAAGTATCTGAATCAACTGATTTCTGTTTACCAGATCAATATTTACGGGCAGGAGCGATCGGGAAAAAAGGGAATTCTTTCCTTTTGGGTGCGGGAGTTTCCGCTGTTGCTCTATCGAGAGAGGCGGACGTTGTTGTTTGCTTTTCTTTTTCTTCTGTTTGCGGCATTGATCGGGGTCTTCTCCACGGCGAAAGACGATACTTTCGTGCGCTTGATTCTGGGTGACGCATACGTGGACAAAACGTTGGAAAACATCGAGAACGGGACTCCGATGGGGATTTATTCGTCCTCGAACGAGGTGGATATGTTTTTTATGATTACCGCGAACAATATTAGGGTGGCTTTCGTGGCGTTTGTTTTCGGTATCTTTTTTTCCGCGGGAACTTTATGGATTCTTTTCTCGAACGGGGTTATGCTGGGGGCTTTCCAATACTTCTTTTTCCAGCACGGGCTTTTGTTGCATTCGGTGATGTCCGTGTGGGCGCATGGGACTTTCGAGATAACGTCTATTATTATAGCCGGGGGAGCGGGGCTGGTGATGGGAAATAGTTTCCTGTTCCCGGGGACGTACAAGCGCTCGTACTCGTTTCGGAATGGGGCCTTGCGAGGTATAAAGATTGTTACCGGGCTGATTCCGTTTTTTATTATCGCTGGGTGGATTGAAAGTTTCATCACCCGTTACGCCGATGCGTACCCTGTGGTAGGGGCTGCGGCAATCATCCTTTCGCTGGGAGGCGTTATCGGGTATTTTGTTGTTTATCCTTATTATTTACATAAAACAGAGACCAATGGAAAAGATTAATTTGAGCGTGCAGCGTTCTTTTTCGGATTTGATTACCGTGACGATTAATTTCATGAAACAAGAGTTTGTTCCTTTTATCCGGGCTTTTGCCGTGATTGGGTTTCCCATGATTTTGCTGATGCTTTTTTTCATGAAGGATCTGTTGATGGGGGTTTTTGATATGTCTTTGCACCCGGAGGCTTATTACGACGTGAATAATTTTGGAGACACGATGTTACGAACCCTGTTCACGTCGCTGTTTGGGGTGCTGATGATGCTGTGGGTACAGTTGTTTGCTATATCTTATTTGCGGGTTTACTGGGATCATTATCAGGCGGGGATTGAGGAACGGATCACGATTATTGAGGTTTTTAGAGTTATGTTGAGGAAATTCGGGGTATATCTTGTGTGGTCTGTTTTCTGTGGTTTGGTTGTTTTTATCGGTTTCTTGTTCTTGTTTATTCCCGGAATATATATTGGAATTTCGTTTACTTTCGGATCATATTTGTTGATATTAAGAGATAACGGACTCGGAAAGATTATCACGGAATCAATGGCTATGGTAAAGGGGAATTGGTGGAAGACTTTCGGGTTTATTCTTGTGATGTACTTGTTGGTTGGTGTTGTGGCTTATCTGTTTGGCATTCCCTATATGTTCGTGATGATGTCGTCGGCTTTCACGGGGGCGATTCCTAATATTTACGAGATTACTTTCTCGTTGCTACTTTCTTATCTGGGACAATATACGTTATACACGGTTTTGTTTGTCGGGGTCGGGATGCTTTTCTTTTCCCGTTCGGAAGAGATGGAACACACGACTTTATTAAGCCAGATTGACCAGTTGGGGGGTCAACCCGAGAAAAAGGCGGATGAAGAGGCTAGTTAAATATATTATTCTATTCGTGTTTGTTTGTGTCGGGAACGTGACATGGGCGGAAGAAGGGGAGCGGGAGTCTTCGTTCTCTCCGGATTCTTCTTACGTTTTGCGAGCTCCGAAAGCTGATTTCTTGGAGAAATATAGGAAAGATGCGGCTTTTGATTACACGACGAATATTGAAGATTCGCCTAGTATCTGGGACTGGATAAAACGTTGGATACTGGAGCGTTTGTTCCAGATTAAGGTTTCGGAGGGGTCAATGCAGACAATGGATATTATTTTAAAAATTGTGTTGGGTCTTTTTGCCTTGGGTATCGTTTACCTGCTCGTGAGGAATAGGGATAAATTTCTTTTCCGCAGGCGGGAGACCGATTTTTTCCCGGAGGATTCCGTGGAGTACACCGGGGAACAGGAAGCGGATTCTTTCGTGCGGTTACTGGCGAAAGCGGAGCAGGAGAATGATTATGTGCTGGCAATACGGGTGAGTTATTCAGCCCTGTTGCAAATGTTGGATAAAGAAGAGGTGATTCGTTGGGATGTTTCCAAAACAAATCAGCATTATATTTACGAGATAAAGAATGAAGCGTGGAGCCGTGATTTCGAGGAGATAAGTCGTATATTTGATTGTGTTTGTTATGGTGAGTTTCCCGTGGATGAAACCGCTTATCAGAATATCAAACGATATTTCACGGAATTTAGGAAGGAGGTGGAAGGATGAAATGGCGCCAAAATGTATTGATTATTCTTTTCGTGATTGCCATTATGGCTGTTTACACGGGATATGAGGCCAATAAACCGCAACCGATAGATTGGAGTCCTAATTTTTCTATCAGCAAGAAGAGTCCTTACGGGACATATATTATTAAAGATGCTTTACCGTATTTGTTTCCGGAAGGGGAGGTGTCTTTTGCCCGGATGTCTGTACGGGAACAATTGCGTGTGGATAGAACGCCTTTCTTGAAGACCTATTTTTTCGTGAGTCCCTTTTTTAAAATTGTTCCGGGAGATCTGGAGGCTGTGTTGGAAGAGGTGGAAGACGGAGGTGTGCTTTTTGTATCGGCAGAATTTATTCCCGATACATTGTATTCTTACGTGGGTGTTTCAGGAATAAAAAGGATTCAGAACGGGAGGGATTATTTGCGAGGTTTTGAAGCTAAGGGTTATCCTTTTAGGTCAACTCATCGTTATTTTGAATTGAAGGAATCTTTTGATGGGGAGATTTTAGGATATGTCGACACGATCAAGAATCCCAATTTTATCCGGATAAATTACGGGGAGGGGGTTATCTACCTACATTCGAATCCGATGGCATTCACGAATTTCTTCTTGTTGGATTCGGTGCATGGGGATTATTACCAGAGAGCCCTTTCGTTTCTTCCTCCTGCCACGAACGTGGTGTGGGATGAATACTTGAAATCCGGAGCCGAGGGGCAACAAACTCTTTTCCGGGTGATATTTAGGTATCCCGCATTGAAGTGGGCGTATATTTTGTTGATATTGGGGGCGATACTATACGTTTTGTTCCGAACGAAACGGGAACAGCGTCCGATTCCGGAAATTCGTCCTTTGGAAAACCGGACATTGGAATTCGTATCGGTTGTGAGTTCTCTGTACTACAAGCAGCGGGATCATGTTGCTATTGCGAATAAACGGATCAATAGTTTTCTGGAAGAGGTACGTTATTATTATAAATTGCGCACGGAAGAATTGGATAGCTCTTTTATAGATTTGTTGTCGGAACGATCGGGAGTTGCACGGGCTAGCGTGGAAGGCTTGATTTTTCTGATTATCCGAATTCGGAAGACCGAGCATGTGGATGAAGACCAGTTACGTGAGCTGGTGAGATATATAGAACTGTTTAAAACTAAAAGCTAGATAGATTATGGAAGATCAGATAAATTTTGAATCCAGAATAGATTTCACGGATTTAAACGAGAAGATCACCCGGATTCGGGAACGGATGGGTAAGGTGATTATCGGTCAAAAGGAAGTGGCCGATTTGTTGCTGACGGCGATGCTGGCTGATGGGCATATCTTGATTGAGGGTGTTCCGGGAATTGCCAAGACGTTGATGGCAAAGGTTATGGCCCGGATGCTGGATGTTACTTTTAACCGGATTCAGTTTACGCCGGACTTGATGCCGAGTGATATTCTGGGAACCTCTGTTTTTCTTCCGGCAGCAGGACGTTTTGAATACCGGAAAGGGCCTATTTTCTCGAATATCGTGTTGGTGGACGAGATCAACCGGGCTCCGGCAAAGACACAGGCGGCTTTGTTTGAAGTGATGGAGGAAAGGCAAATTACGAATGACGGGGTGGAATACCGGATGGATTATCCTTTCGTGGTGGTGGGGACGCAGAATCCGATAGAACATGAAGGTACTTATCGTTTGCCCGAGGCTCAGTTGGATCGTTTCCTGTTTAAGATTAACGTGACTTATCCTTCCGTGGCGGAAGAGATCAAGGTGCTTGAGTTGCATGATCACGGGGCTATCGCCCACTGGCAGGAACTGGAACCTGTGTTGAGTGTGGAAGCGTTGAAGAAGTTGAGGACACAGGTTGCTCAAGTGCGTGTAGATCCGAAAATAAAATCTTTTATTGTGAATATCGTTGATGCTACTCGTAAAAGCGGTTGGCTTTACTTGGGAGCGTCTCCCCGTGCGTCGATCGCTTTAATGAACGGTGCCAAGGCATTTGCGGCTATTCAAGGACGGGATTTTGTTGTCCCGGATGATGTTTTGTATTTGGTAAATCCGGTATTGCGGCACCGGGTGCAGCTTTCTTCCGAAAAGGAGTTGGAAGGCGTGACCGTTGATCAGGTAGTGCAGCAGATAGTGTCTAAAATAGAAGTTCCAAGGTAGTGCGAATACTTAAAGATACATATTTATCCCGCCGTTTTTTTCTGATATTGATGTTGGGAATATTCGCTTTCGTGATGGCTTACGTTTTCCCATTACTTTTTATCTGGGTTGCGGGGGCTTTGCTGGCTGTCCTGTTGTTGTTATTCTTGGAGTTATTTGAGTTGTATAAGCGAGTGGATGGGATTGATGCCTTCCGGGTGGTGGCAGATAAACTGTCTAACGGGGAAGAAAACCCGGTTTGCCTGGTACTAAGGAATCGTTATCCGGTGAGTGCTTGTCTTCGTGTGATTGACGAGATCCCGGTGGAATTCCAGAACCGGAATGTCTTGTTCCGGTTGAAAGTGAATGCCGGAGAACAGCGGGAGATTCATTACACGTTACGTCCTACAAAACGAGGTTCTTATAATTTCGGGAAGATTCGGGTATTCGTGTCCGTGCGTTTTGGTTTGGTCGAAAGGCGTTATTCTTTTCGTGCAGATCAGGATATAGCTGTTTATCCCTCGTTTATGATGATGCACCGTTACGAGTTGATGGCTTACGGGAATTACTATCCGGAGAATGGAGGCATCCGTACCCGGGCTCTCGGGGGAAACATGGCTTTCGAGCAGATCAAGCCTTACGTGACGGGGGATGATCCCCGTACGGTAAATTGGAAAGCCACGGCGAAATACAATCATTTGATGGTGAATACCTACACGGAAGAGCGGTCTCAACAGATTTATTGTCTGGTGGATAAGGGACGTACGATGCAAGCGCCTTTTAATAGCATGACGATGCTGGATCACGCTATAAATACAAGCTTGACTTTGTCGAATATTATATTGAAAAAAGGGGATCGGGCCGGATTGATCACGTTCTCGAATAATTCTCGGAATTGCGTGAAGGCCGATAACCGGGTGGGCCAGTTAAATCGGATAAGTGAGGCTTTGTATCGTTTGGAAACGCATTATCAAGAGTCTGATTTTGAGAAACTATACGTGTCGGTGAATCGAGAAATCCCGACTCGGAGTCTGCTGATTTTGTTTACTAATTTTGATACCGTATCGGGATTACGACGTCATTTGCCTGCATTACAGCGTTTGGCGGCACGGCATCTCGTGTTGGTCATTTTATTTGAGAACTCGGAATTAAACAAGGCTTTGGAGTGTCCGGTTCGCAATCTAAAGGATGCGTACTTCGAAACGATAGCAGCGGGATTTGCTACGGAGAAACGGCAAATGGTCCGGGAATTGGGGCAGCTTGGTATCCGGGTTATCCTTTCCAAGCCGGAATCTCTGACGGTGAATAGTATCAATAGTTATTTAAACTTGAAAGAGCGAAAGTTAATTTAAAACTGCCGCTCTTTCAATATATTTTCTAATCCTTTTTATTTTCCTCTTCACTAAGGATCTTGGGATTCTGGAAGGTCTTGTTTGTCGTGTGTTTGTCCAGCGTGAGTAACAACGATGGGAGTAAAATCAAGTTCGAGAGCATGGCTGCTAATAACGTGATTGATACAAGTATTCCTAATGCAACCGTACCACCGAAATCGGAAAGGGCAAAGATGCCAAATCCGAAGAATAGGATGATTGCATTGTAAATCATACTTTGTCCTGTTTCTTGTAGGGCCAGTACGGCGGAAGATCGTATACTCCAGTTTGTTCCTTGTAGTTCTTGACGGTATTTAGCAAGATAATGGATCGTTCCATCGACAGAAATACCGAAGGCAATGCTGAATACCAAGATCGTGGATGCTTTGATCGGGATACCGAAATATCCCATGATGGCAGCCGTGATGATCTGTGGTATGATATTGGGAATCAAGGCAACCAGAACCATACGCTTGCTTTTGAACATCCAAGCCATAAAGAAAGCGATGAGAACAATCGCTAATGCGAGTGAGGTAAAGAGATTAAATACAAGATATTGAGTTCCTTTAAAGAAAATAATACTTGAACCGGTAACTTTTACCGTGTAGCGGTCATTCGGGAAGTATTGTTCAACGATATTGTATAGCTTGTCTTCCTTTTCTTGCATTTTCTTGGTCCCGATGTCTTTTACCCGAAAACTGAGGCGCACCCGTTGAAGGGTAGAGTCGACGAAAGAATTTGCCTGTCCGCCAATCTCTCCTGTGGATTGGGAGGCATATTTTAAAATGAAATTCTTGGTCATGTTTGTCGGGAGCTTGTAATAAGAAGGTTTCCCGTTATAGAACGCCTGATTGGCAAATTTAATGACTTCAATGAGGGAAATGGGTTTGGAAATATCTTCGTCTTTTGATAATTCCTCGGAGAGTTTATCCAGTTTTTGGAGGTTAGGTAAGTTCAATACTTGCTTGGGTTTTCCAAAATCAACAGTTACTTCTAGGGGCATTAATCCGTCAAAGTTTTCCTCAAAGAAACTCAGGTCTTGTCGAATCGGGTCTGTTTCTTTCAAGTCGTCTACCATGTAACCCGTGGATTTCATGAGGGTAAGTCCGATAATTCCAAGGATGACAACGGAAATGGCAACTCCGTACACGACATTCCGACGATTTAAGATAAGTTGAATGACACGTTCCAGTGTTCCGGTTACTGTTTTATTGTGCAAGTGTTTGATTTGTTTGCTATCCGGCTCCGGCATGAAGCTAAATCCACAAGGAATCATGACCAAACACACAAGGTACACGAATGTGATACCGATGGAAGCGGTTATACCGAATTCCACGAGGATTTGACTAGAGGTCACGATGAAAGTTGCAAAACCGGCAGCCGTGGTCAAATTGCTTAGGAATGAGGCATTCCCGATCTTTTGAATCATACGTTGCAAGGCCTTGATTTTATTCCCGTGACGGTCGTATTCTGCGTGAAACTTGTTGATCATGAATACCAAGTTCGGAATACATATCACGATCAACAGAGGCGGTAACATGGCAGTAAGTAACGTGATCTTGATACCTAGCATGGCCATAACACCAACCGTCCAACTGACACAAATCAACACGATCAATAAACAGAAGCCGATAATGCGGAAGGAACGGAAAAACAGGTAGAGGATAAATGTTGTGATCAATAACGACAGGATGATGAACATGTACATCTCTCCTTTGATGTTTTCTGCGTTGACCACTCGGATGTAGGGAAGTCCCGAATAGTGCATCTGGAGGTTATGTTTTTCCGAGAAATGTTCGGTAATCTCTAAAATATCTTTTACTAATCCAACCCGTGCAGGAGAGTTCATAACATCAGCGGAGACGGAAACCATCATTCCATAGATGTCTTTTTTTTTGTTGAACAGCGTTCCGTCGTAGAATGGAAGATTTTCAATGATGTTCACTAAGCTATCCAGTTCTCGTTGATCTTTGATATGGTTGGGAAAGATGGGTTGGATGTCAAATTTTTTATTCAGCGTGTCCTTGTGAAGATTGAATGAATGGGTAATATCCACGAGAGCCACGATGCCATGAAGGGTTTTCAGGCTATCGCACATACTGATCCAGTCATTCATTTTGTCGAGCTGGTAAAAGTCTTTGTCCTGTATGGCAAAGACCATCACATTTCCTTCCTGTCCGAATTTCTCGTGAAAATCAAGGTAGTCTAGATATGCGCTATCCGTGGCTGGTAACAGGTTCGAATATTCATATGACATTTCCACTTTAGGGATTTGAAATCCCATGAAAACGGTGATAAGCAAGACCCCGACAATAAAGGCCACTCGGTTACGAAGAAGAATCCCTGCAATCTTAATCCACATGATATTTTTTTATTTGCGCATTTGTTGGCAAAAGTAGGATAAAAGTGTTTAATCTTTTAAGAGTTTCGGATTTTTTTTGTGACGATTAGCATCTCTTGCCGTTTTTTTTGCAAAATTATTGTTTACGGCCTCGTTCAGATCTACCCCCGTTTGATTTGCCAAGCATACCAATACCCAAAGAACATCACTCAACTCTTCTGCCAAATTATCCTTCTCTCCTTCCTTGTACGATTGTTCTCCATATTTTCGAGCTATTACCCTTGCGAGTTCTCCGACCTCTTCAACCAGAATGGTCATGTTTGTCAATTCGTTAAAATATCTTACCCCGTGGGTCTTGATCCATGCATCTACTGCGGTTTGTAATTCTGCGATATCCATTGTTACCAAGTTAAAAGTTAAAAACTAAAAGATAAAAGTTCATTTCTTTAATTTAGATTTGAGTGTTTTTACAGTGGCGACAAGCATGGCGATTAATTCGTTATTGTCTTTTTCCATCCTTGTAAAATTATTCTCGTCAATATATCCTGTGTCTTTTAAAAGATTAAGCCAGTAATTCGTTTCATTTGCCTCTTTAAGGCTAATGTAAAACTTGTTAATGTAATCAGCTTGACTTTGTGCAAATTCAGCTTCACGGATTAAAACTCCCGTGGAGGTTCCGCTTTTTAGAATTTGATTGCTGATAACAAATTCTTTCTGTTCTTTTTGGAGAAATTGAGCAAGTTTCACGATGCTTATGGCAAAAATATAACTTTTATCTCGTAAAATTGAATCCATGTAACTTTTATCTTTTATCTTTTAGTTGTTAGTTTCACAATCATTGTCGATTCTTAGAATCGATGATGATTGTGACGGGTCCATCATTGATTAATTCGACTTTCATGTCAGCTCCGAATTGTCCGGTTTGAACTTCTTTGTGAAGCTCCTGGCTTAGGGTTGTTACAAATTTTTCATATAACGGGACAGAGATAGCGGGAGGAGCTGCATCAATATACGAGGGGCGGTTGCCTTTTTTGGTTCGAGCCATGAGGGTAAATTGGCTGACCGTGAGAATTTCGCCATTTGTGTCTAAAACGGATTTGTTCATAACTCCATTCTCGTCATCGAAGATACGGAGATTTACAACTTTGGAGGCAAGCCAATTAATGTCGTCATCCGTGTCATCAGATTGGATACCCACTAATATAAGCATTCCTTTGCCTATCGAAGAAAACAACTGTTGCTCGATGGTAACACTGGCACGTGTCACTCGTTGAATAACTACTTTCATTTTGAACTTAGTCTTAAAATTTAGAGTGAAATATATGAATTTTATTCATATACTCCACTCTAATATTTTAAATTTACATTCTAGATTATTTTTTTCTAGCGTATAGTTCTTTGATTGCGTCGGCTAATCTCTTAACACCTTCGATGTTCATTTCCTCGCTCATGTAAGAGAAGTTGATTCGCATAGTGTTTTTACCTCCACCGTTAACAAAGAACACGGTTCCAAGTACGAATGCCACGTTCTTTTCAATAGCGATTTGGAATAATTCTTCAGCATCGTATCCTTCCGGCAAGGTTAAGAATAGGAACAAACCACCTTCCGGGCGAGTCCAAGTAACACCTTCCGGCATGTATTTTTCGAAAGCACCTAACATGGCTTCCAATTTACTGCGATACATATCAACAATTTTCTTTACGTTGGCATCGAAGTAGTTCTTCTGGAAGAATTTAACCGTGATTTTCTGTAAGAAAGCAGAGGTACAAAGGTCTGTACTTTGTTTTGCTTTCACGAAGTTGTCAATCACCATCGGGTGAGCGAGAACCCAACCCATACGGAATCCCGGCATGAATATCTTGGAGAAAGTTCCTAACGTGATCACGTTACCCTCTCCATTATCCAAATCGTACAACATACGTTGCGGTTTTCCGGAAAAACGTAGTTCACGGTAAGGACTATCCTCAATAATCATGATCTCGTGTTTTTTGGCAATATTCAGAATTTCGATTCTTCTAGCTTCTGGCATGGTCATACCTGCAGGATTCTGGAAGTCCGGAATCAAGTAGATGAATTTCGGTTTTTCACCTTTAGCCTTCATTTCGGCCAAAGTTTTTTCCAGTTCCACGGCACTCATACCTTGTTCGTCCTGAGGAATACCAACGCCTACACCACCGTAAGAATTGAATGCTCCAAGGGCTCCAAGATAAGAAGGTAATTCGCAAATATATTTATCTCCACGGTTCAAGAAAATCTTACCAACAGTATCCAAACCTTGTTGAGAAGAGGTGATGATCGTGATATTTTCTTTCGTAACATAGCTCAAGCCTTGATCCCGGTAACGTTGAGCAAGGATTTCCAATAATTCCGGAACACCCTCGGTTGAACCGTACTGGCAAGCAGCAGCACCATCCGTGGCAATTACTTCTGCACAAATTTCTTGTAATTGTTCTAATGGGAAAGATTCTTTAGCGGGAAGCCCCCCGGCGAAAGAAATAATTTCCGGCTTTTGAGTTAATTTCAACAACTCTCTGATAGCAGAGCGCTTCATCCCTTTGGCGCTGTCTGATAGAATTTCTTTGTAGTCGCTAACCATGTTTATTCTTATTTAAAGTGAATATACGCTGTTAAGTATTTGTGTTGCGAAGTTAATAATAAGTTTTTGAAATAAAATTTTTCATATCAGTTTTTTATTAAAATCGATTGCGGTACTTTCATTTTGTATGTTTTCGAGCTTTTTTAGTAATAATTTGAATTTTGAGAGCTTTGTAGTTGTATTTTGCTTGGATGAAAGTTTCTTCAAAGGAGTAGAGGAGGTAATATGATGCTATGGGATTTTCTCGACTAGAAAAAAAGACTAATGTGATAATTATTTGGAATAAACCGTTTTTTCGATTAGCTTTGCAAGCTGAATAGAGGCCCTTGTAGTTCAACGGATAGAACGGAAGTTTCCTAAACTTTAAATGGCAGTTCGATTCTGCCCGGGGGTACAAAATAGCTTGATAATACATTGTATATCAAGCTATTTGTTTTTAAATAGAGTCGTATTTAGGAACGGTGACTTTTTTTGAAGCATAACCGTGTTGAAAAGGTGAATATTCTCATCTCGATCTTAACGTTACAACAATTGAATCAATATTGAAAATAATAAATAATTTATTACCTTTGTATTAGTAATAAATTATTTGCATATGCTCACGGTAAAACAAGAAGCTTTTTGTAATTACTACATAGAAACCGGTAACGCATCCGAGGCCTACCGGAGAGCCTTTTGCTGTGAGAAAATGTCTGAAAAAACAGTTTGGGCAAAAGCGTCTATTCTATTAACAAGGGATAAGGTTAGGGCAAGGGTAAAAGAATTGCAGGAGGAATTAAAGAAGAAGTCTGATTTAAGCAAAGAGCGAATATTGAACGAGCTTAAATGCATCGTTAACGCAAAGATTTCTGATTACGTTGAATTAAAAAACGGGGTACTTAAATTTAAAGATTTTGACGAACTAACAGAAGAACAAATTAAGGCAATAGAAAGCGTTAAAGAAGGTAGAGCGGGCATTGAATTAAAACTACACGGGAAAGCATGGACGATAGAACGCATTTGTAAAATGCTCGGGTATGATGCTCCCGAGAAAACGGAAACAAGTATATCTTTTGCAAAGCCGTTATCGAGAGAGGATAGGAAGAGAATAGATATTGAACTTGAAAACGATTACTGATGACAGAACAAGAGTATATGCAATACAAGCTCACGGGTTCAATATTAACCTTTACCCGGTATTTTTTCAAAAAAAGATTTGGACGAAAATTTGTAGTGGGGGAACACCATAAAAAAATATGCGATACTCTCGATCGAGTCTTAAAAGGCGAATTCAAGCGTGTAATTATAAATATGCCACCTAGGTATGGAAAGACGGAAGTATGTGTGAAAAATTTTATAGCAGCAGGTTTAGCTATAAACCCATCTTCCAAATTTATCCACCTATCTTATTCAGATGATCTTGCCCTTGATAATTCGGAAGAGGTGAGAGAATTCGTGAAATCGGAAGAGTATCAATCCGTGTTTCCTTACGTGCAAATAAAGAAAACTAGTGATGCCAAGAAAAAATGGTATACCACCTGTAGTGGTGGCGTGTACGCTACAAGTGCGGCGGGACAGGTTACTGGATTTGGAGCTGGAAATGTTGATGATGAAGAGTTGATTGAGGAAGTATCAATGGTCGAGAGTGGTGGAACAGCTTTGTTTGGCGGGGCGATAATAATTGACGACCCGATCAAACCAGAAGATGCCACTAGCACGACTATACGAGAAAGGGTTAATAATCGATTTGACAGCACTATTGTAAATCGTGTGAATTCTCGTAACACCCCGATAATAATTATAATGCAAAGACTTCACCCTGAAGATTTGTGTGGTTATTTGATCGATAGGGATGGAAACGAATGGTATGTTTTATCTCTTCCAGCTCTATATTTTGACGAGAATGGTAAGGAATGCGCTCTATGGCCATTCAAGCAAACCGTGGAGGAGTTAAAGGATCTACGTAAGAAAAACGAAATGGTGTTTGACACGCAATACCAACAAGATCCACAACCGAAGGAGGGGCTACTATTCCCGAAATCAGAATTGCATTTTTATGATCCTACCGTTGTTGACTTGTCTAAGGCTGATTATAAAATAATGTGGGGAGATCCAGCTGACAGGGGAGATGATTTCGCTTGTTTTGTCGGTTATGTCATGGATGGGTATGTTTACGTGCCAGAATTCTTGTGTAACAATAACGGGTTAGACTACATGATCCCGGCAGTATCAGATATGGCAATAAAGCACAATCCAACAGATATGTGCTTGGAAGGTAACGGGGGATGGATACAAACTTGCAAAGATATACGAAACAATATTCAGGATAGGAATAGTGATATTCGTGTCATGATATACAAGGAGAAGGGGAATAAAGAAGAGAAAATAAGTGGCCAAGCGTATTTCATAATTAATAGATTTTATTTTAGAAATGACTATGTGAATTTCCAAGAATATGACTATGCTATGAAACGATTGACTTCTTATTTGAAAAATGTCAAGGATCAAAAAGATGATGTTCCAGATGTATTGTCTTCAGCAAGCAAGTATTTAAGAAGAAATATTTTAAGAGAATAATTATGGGGGAATATAAATATATTGAAATAAGATGTCCATCCTGTGGAAGATTGATAGGTAGAATGTCCACTATGAATAAAGGAACTTGCGAGTATGTTTGTAGATGTAAAAATAAATTTTACACGATAAATGCAGAGGTGTGTCAATACCCCACAGAAAGAGTAAAACAAATATTTAATGATAAGAAATATGAAATTCCCGTGGTTTAACAAGAAAAGCGTGAAAAATAGCATTATCAAGGATAAGGATAATAATGTTATTGTTGTTGCAAATAAAGATATAGAGTCATATTTAGGCGTTTTCAGTCCCGCTACTATAACTAATAACGTGGTCACTTTATTTAACGAGATTTCGGAGGTTGCTTTCCCTGTTATGGCAATTGCGAATAGAATAACCAACGGACGCTTTCAGTTGAAAGATAGCAAGACGGATGCAGTTATTTATAATAACGAGTCAATCAACAAATTTTTATCAAGACCAAATCCATTACAGACATTTAATGAATTTATTCAGCAAATTGAAATATACAAGCTAGTTACAGGACAATCTTTCGTGTATTCAAATACTGGGGATTTTATTGATCCCAAAATGAGGTGGAAAATGACAGACGAGTATGTAGTGTTGCCATCTCAGGATGTTCAAATCATATACAATCAACGTGTAAAATTCTTGTCCGCTCAAAATGTTACCGATATTATAGAAAAGTTTAGGTTTTCAGGAGGAAATTCCCAAGTAGATATATCCCCGTCAAATATTCTCTACTTGAAAGATACTTCTATCGGCAGAGGGTGTGACCATATCGGGGGTATGTCTCGTCTTGAACGATTGAAATACCCGTTATCTAATCTTATTTCCGTGTACGAGGCTAGAAATGCCATTTACGTGAAAAGAGGGGCCATCGGGGCTATTGTAAGCAATGTTAAAGACGATGCAGGAGCCGTTCCTTTGACAGATGGTGAAAAAGAACAAATTTTAAAAGATTACCAGAGTACGTACGGGTTGTCAACTGAAAAATATCCGACAATGATATCAACACTTCCGATTGGTTTTGTTCGTTTCAACTTATCTATACAAGAGTTACAACCATTTGATGAAACTTTGCTTGATGCCATCACTATTGCTGGGGCGTATAATGTTCCAGCCGTATTGATCCCAAGAAAAGATCAATCAACATTTTCTAATCAAGATACTGCCGAGAAATCTCTTTACGAGAATGTCGTTATCCCTGAGGCTAATAACTTGTGTTCTGCGTTAAATACTTTTCTTGGGCTTGAGAATGATGGTATGTACTTGAGTGTTTCTTTTGATCATATCCCGGTATTGCAGCCAAACGCTAAAGAAGAAGCTGATGTGAAAAAGATTATCTCGGAAACTTGCAAGTCTAATTTCTTGGCTGGTATAATAACTTTGAACGAGTGGATTGCACGAATCGGAAGCGATAAGGTGAATAATTCAATGTACAACAAAAGAATATTTGAAATGTCTGATGAAGAGCTTAATAAAATAGAGAGATTTATAAAATAGAATATTGATTTCAATATAAATTTTATTACATTTGTATTGAAAAGAACTCCAAGAGGGTCAGTATATCGTAAGTGATATACCGACCCTCTTTTTTATTAAAATGTTTTGGAAATGGAAATAATAAACAAGAGTATTGCGACCAAAACTAACGACGTGGACGAACAAGGACGGGTCGTTATCGCTGTTAATGCGATCGGGAATGAAGATGCTGATGGTGATATATCGATGCCCGGTTCGTTTAACAAGACGTTGAAAGAAGATTTCGCTCGTTTGAAATGGTTTTTGAATCATGATCCATGTATTCTTCTCGGTGTACCAATTAGCGGGGAAGAAAAAGACAATCTCGTGCAAATGACTTCTCAATTCAACATGAAGAAACAGATTGCTCGTGACACGTACGAGGATTACAAGCTATATGCAGAACACGGGAGAACGCTTGAGCATTCGATTGGGGTCAACGCTATCAATAGGAACAAATCTAATCCCAAGGAGGTATTACAGTGGAAAATGTGGGAATATTCAACCCTGACAAATTGGGGGGCAAACGAGAGGACACCGCTCCTTGATATTAAAAGCATGGATAAAGCATCGGCAAAAGATTATATTCAATTTATCGAGAAAGCGTTGGGGTGTAAATATTCAGACGGTAGATTAAAGTCGATGTCTGAAATGCTTGACATGATAAGAAAGGCGGTTGTTGGCGAGATGATTGTCAAATGTCCTTGTTGCGGGCTAATTTTTGATTACAATTCCGTTCCAGAGCACACGCTACAGCAACAAGTAATAGATGCCGTAAATATGTATACTGGGTGGTTAGTTGATGACATAGCTTACGAGGAAGTACAAAAGCTTGAAGAGAATATCAGGAGCGAGGTGATGGGTATTATCGAATCCAAGAAGTCGATCGAGGAGATCACGAATCATGTTCGGTGTCCCAAGTGCTATAGTCGTGTGACGAAATCAAATCTAGTATTGAAAGAAGATAAACCCAAGTTTTCTTTGAAAGACTTGGTAAACAAGATTAAGCAATAAAACCAATTTTAATTTTTAAGACGTATGAAAAATTTGATTAACAAAGTGAGAAAATGTTCTAAGGTAAAAATGTTTGCTTTTGTCGTGCTTGCAATGATTGGTGTGGCTTGCGCATTCTGCGATGCTGGAAGCACTATGGCGATGATGGCAACGGCTCCATTTATTGCCTTGGTGAAAAAGGATGCAGGACTATCTGAAGATGAAGAGTTGTTCATGAGGACTATTGAAAATTCGTTGAACGAAGCTTTTGATAAATTCAGTAAAGGATTTATAACGAGAGAGGGGCTTGATGAAGTTGTGAAAAAGTCTCTTGCCGAATTTGTTGAGCAAAACAAAGACAAAATGCCTTCTGATGGAGTAAAAAAATCATTGGATAGTATGCAAGAAACAATTAAATCAATTGTGGGAGAGATTCAAAAAATGAAAGACAGCGGTATTACACTTGGGAGAGGGTCCATGATCGAGAAGGCTATTGACGAGATTATTGATAATCCCAAAATGGTCGATTTCATTAATAGTAAGTCAAGAACAACCGGTAAAATTCCGTTCAATATCAAGGGAATTGTTTCCTTGGAAAACAACTACGAGGGGAATTTGCTCACGACACAGCAAACCGGTAGGGTAATAGTAGACGTTAACGAACGCCGGATTAACGTTCGTGATTTGATGACCGTTGATCAAGGAGATCCCGAGTTTACGTCAATTGCTTACGCTAAAATCGTTGATCTTGACAGAAACGCTGTTGCTGTTTCAGAGAACGGAAGATTGCCAGAGAGTGCTTTCAAAATGAAGGAAGAAACAGCCAATATCTCCCGTATCGGTACTCACGTGAACATCTCCAAGCGACTCCTCAAATCACGTCCGTATCTTCGTTCTTTCTTGATGAACCGTTTACCTAAATGGGTAAAAATGGCAGAGGATTTTCAAATCTTGTTCGGTGATGGGACGGGAGATAATTTACTCGGCATCGTTAGACAGTCGAACGATATTTCAAAATGGTTGACGGCGATTGTTGCTAAAGGGGAAACTGGATCGGTTGAGAGCGTTGAATCGTACGACAAGGGAGAAAAAACAATGATCACGTTCAGTAAGCCATTCGACAAGATCGAGGAAGGAATGCTGATTAAGTTTACGGGCGCACCAGAAGTAACAGGAGGTACGGCGAGTAAGTTGAATAGCGAGAACATGATGCACAAGCACAATGATCGTAAAATAATGATTGACGTTCCTTATGCTGATGTCGTTCCGCAATCTGCCGGGAAACTTTCACCTGAAGAAATCAAGGCTTTAACATTCGAAGTTAAAAATAATTTCTTCAATACCGTCGAAGATCCGAATTACGGGGATGCTATCAATGCCGTGATTGCCGTGTTAACGTATGGGGAATTCACTCCCAACATGGTTGCCTTGAACCCGTCAGACGTGTTTATGATTCAAACGCTGAAAGATACCTCTGGTAGATCGCTTGATCTTATAACCGGGATGGATGGCACGAAGAGAATTTCCGGTAGGGTGATCGTGGAAACAACTATTGTTCCCCCAGGTTACTATTTCATCGGCGATATGGCAAATGCGGCTGCATTGGTGGATTACACTTCCCTGTTTATAGAGTTTGCTGAAGATATTGAAAGTAAATTGACCAATCAAGTTACCGTGATCGCTCAAGAAGAGGTGTTGATGCCTGTATATAACCCGTTCGCCTTTGCTTACGGAAAGTTGGATGACGTGCTTGCTGCAATCACGAAGAAGTAAAATTGAAAATCACGAAGGGGATAATTCCCCTTCCTTTAATATTTACCTATGGAAAAGAGAGTAATTATAGAAGGTGACGAAAAAGTAGTAGACGTGATCATGAGAGAAAATAAAGTCCGGGTTGCTCGTGGATTAGTAAAATTTACTCAAGTGGGACCGGGAGAGAAGGGAAAGGGGAAAGTTGATGAAGAGGACGAGGAGAAGGGAAAGGGGAAAG